>Ga0207652_10000019_pt1 | contig 164416 bp, 146 predicted proteins | sample KBSC63BmetaG_FD_184334 | JGI IMG/M metagenome (GOLD analysis project Ga0207652, IMG submission 184334) | Corn rhizosphere microbial communities from Kellogg Biological Station, Michigan, USA - KBS C6-3B metaG (SPAdes) (version 2) | ecosystem: Host-associated > Plants > Roots > Rhizosphere ...
AGGCGGCCCAGGCTGTCATAGCCGTAACTCACCCGACTCTGGGTGACCGCTGTGCCGCCGCCCGGCGGAATCTGCACCGTCGAAAGCGTGGCTATCCGCCCTTCGACGTCGTAGCCCAACGCCAACGACTCACCCGTACCCGGGTTCGCCGTCACTGACGTCAGCCGACCAGCGGAATCGTAGATCAGCTCGTATGTCGCCCCAGTCTTGTTGTCCCTCAGCTCGCTAAGATGTCCGTTCCCGTCGTAATGCTCCTCCATTCGGCTGCCACCTGCGGTGAAGACCCACGACCCCGTCCAGGCCTTCCGCAGGGTGTCCTCCGCGCCACTCTTGTTGGTCCCGACATACAACCCGCGGGTCACGTCGTAGGTGAAGAGCTCCTCTTCGCCATCACTTCCGGTTCGAGTGATCGTGCTGCCGGCCGTGTTCAACGTGCCGGTGACGGGGCCAAGCTTTCTATCCAGCCCCAATAGCCAGCCACCCGCACTACCCAAATCTCCCGTAGAACCCAGGCTGTTGTAGGTGCGCAGCACCCCCGCAAGAAAACCCTGCTCAACCAGCCGCTCGTCCTGACCCTGCAGGATCAGATTGCCCGTCGCGACGTTGACGTACTGCGAAGCCCCGCTCTGGCCCAAGCCCGGTTGTCCGTTTAGACCCAAACCCAGTTGCTGCAGCGACGTCCCCAGCAGGCCCAGCCCGTTCCCCGCAATCACTGCCACCATGGCGCGTTCCTCAGATCAGGATCATGAATCCCGCGTGCAAAACGGGCCCTTCACCTCCTATCCGGGAAACGCGGGGAAAGTTTAGGGCCTCAGCGCCGTAGATCGCGAACTAGAGCCGCAAGACGACCCGGCATGCGAGGATCTGCCTCGAAGGTCCGTTCGAGCGTGTCGAGCATGGGCCCAAACTCGGGGTCCTGACGAAAATCACTGCCGAACTCCCAGAGGACGATTGCCTGCAGCAAAGGGCGCCGGACCCGGGCGACCATCTGGGGGTTGTCCGGATCGACCGGAGCAACCAAGTCAACCAGTTGGCTCCGTAATTTTTTAACGTCATGTTCTTGTGTGGCCGAAGGCGAGGCTGCGGTATTTGTTCGGCCTGCTATCCCTTTATCCACCCGCTTCCTGCGCTCCATGGAGAGCACCTTTACCAACTCGAGCATCGAAGATGCCGGTGTGATGCGATCCGGACTCACGGATGACCCCTGAATGTGGATGTAGAGACGTTCCCATGAGTGCGGCATTACGTCAAGCCAGATCGTGCCGTGCGCGCAGCCCGACCAGTACGCGAAGCATGATGGGAAGGGCTTGAAATCGGTCACTTGTGCTTGGACCGACATTTATCCGACAACGACCCAAGAAGCCGACGCCGGCCATGGAACGGCAATATGCGAATTGATCGAGTGCGAAACTGAAAAGCGCAAAATGGCTGGAGGCGTCCCTCACTTCGATACCACAAATGGTTTGGGCGCACTTTCCCTTGGGGTTTCCGGAGATGCCTATGCTTTCACCGCACCCCTCGTGAGGGAACTCGGCCTTGCCCCGGTCAAATGCATACGTCGGGCCGACGACCGTGCCGGCTACTCGATAACCGCATGCACCACCGGGCTGCTGCATCCAGTATTTGGCTGCGGCTTGATGGATGTGTGCTATCAGAGCGGTGAGGCACAGCGCACTGGCAAACCCGCCGATGGCGTTGCCTTCGTGCCACGACACTCACGCACGGAGTACGAACCATGGTTGTTACCGTCATTATCCTGTTCGACGTTCTGTTCATGACCGCGATCACCATGTTCTGGCGGGCGTACTCGATCGGCACTACTCGCGGCAGAGGTTTGGGCCTAGGCCTGCCGGCGTGGCGTGGTGGTGGGGCTATGGACGCGCCACTGGACGACGAACCCAACTACGGTGATCGCCGTGTCCTCGGGCCGGCTCGATTCATTCGTCACAAGCCATCTGACGATCTCGATGACAAGTACCCAATGGGCGCAATCAATCCGGCAAGTGGGCTGCCGATGATGCCCGGCAGCCCCGCCGATGTCGCAGGAAATCCCTTTGGCACAGACTGGTCGAGCGGTACGTCAAGCCGTTTCGATCGCGACAACAGCTTTGGCTAAGTTTCAGCCACTGATGGACCACGCCACGGTGTCGGTGCCTTCCCCTCCTCGCCGGGCGACTCGGCGATTGCAAACACGATGAAGATCGTGACCGCAACGATGCCGGCACAGTGGCTTGCGGTCCAGTGGTAAATCCGTTCCGCAAAACGCGGCATGCCAAAGTTCAATCGCCCTTCGTACGGGATAATGCGCGACTCATTGCTTTCCGCACCCATGGACACCACCGGATCGTCTGCGCTCGCCATAGCATGCGTGTCGCCGACGTACGCGATAGGTAACATTGACGCCGCAGATCGCTTGCCGGAATACGTGGTCAGCTGGCCCTGAGTCCTAACCGGCGTTCGTTCCAGGTGAAGGGGAAGTTCATCAATGAAAATGCATTGGCGGCGACGTGGCTGCGAAGCGGGCACATGGGACCCCAGGAATCCCGGGGAAAGGTTCGCAAGCGAGTATGCGCCAGAACTGCTATCCGTCGCAACGACGTGCTCACCCGAGTGATTCTGTACGCGGCCGTAGCAGCAGCCAGCGCGGCGGCCGTCAAGTATAGGCGCGAACTTTGGGGCCCGCTCCCGACGTGGATCCCTGGAATTTTTGCAAGTTTGGTTTTTATGGCAATGATGGCACTTCTTGCGTGGACGAAAGTAAACGCCAGCATCCAGTGGCGCAGGATCGGTCCTCGAATAAGCAAGCGCGTTGCCGCGATGATTTCGGTCATCGCCTTGGTCATAGCGACCTATATAGTGTTTGCTGGAGTCTTGGGTACGCTGAACCACCGATGGCAAGACGGACGCGCTCAGCACGCCTTATGAATTCGCCAGTACGCTTGGATGGCAGGATCATCATTGGCAGGTGATGGTGCGGCACATTTCCGACGATGACTTTCACAAACCCAATCATGGGGAAACCATGTTGCTGTTGGGCGTGGCGTTCTGAAACGACGTGGCACGCGCCCCACGAGCCGGAGTCGCGGGATGGTGCGCGCTGGAGGTTGTGCGGTCGTGCACATGACTATCCGCGATACCATCGTCCCGTTCACCCAGAACAATCTTGCGTACCGGGCACATCCGTAAGCGCATGGTCGAGCTGGGCATTGAGGTACTGGTGTCACACAACATCGTTATTTTCGACGGCACGCGGTTGACGGTCGAGGATGTGTGGAACCATCGCCGCCACGAACTCGAGTGCTATGCGCTTGTGTTGATTACTGCGCGCTTGCCCGATGACACGCTGTACCGCGAGCTGTAGCAGCGCGAGGCGGAGTGGACCGAAGCTGGCACCCACACGCTCCGCTGCACCGGCGACGCCGAGGGCCTGATCGCACGCGTCGTCTATGCCGGTCACCGCTACGCGCGTGAATTGGAAGAGCCCTGCGCGAGCGACGTGCCGTTCAGGCGACACTTCCATACGGCCGGCTGAAGATATGCCAAGTTCGCGCCTGATTTATGGCAACCGGCCGCGGGAGGCGCTGGACACCGGGATGGTCGAACTTGCCGCGCAAGTACCGCGATTGGAACCGCTCACGCGGGTGACACGCATGTGACACGCACGAATGCGCAAACACGTTGATTCATCTACACTGACGCGAATCGACGTCACGGTCAACTCGTTGAAACGCCTGATGCTGACGACCTTGACATGGTAGGGGTCACAGGTTCGATCCCTGTACTGCCCACCACCCGATGACTACGGCCGGACGCAATGTCCGGCTTTTTGTTGTGACGCCCGATCTGTGCGACGGCGATCACGAGGCGCTCGCAGCCAGCAGCACCTTCCCCGGATTCATGATGCCCTGCGGATCGAGCGCGGCCTTGATCTTGTGCATCATCGCCATCTCGACCGGGTCCTTGTAGCGCGGCAGCACGTCGCGCTTGAGTTGCCCGATGCCGTGTTCGGCACTGATCGATCCGCCTGCTTCATGGACGCGGTCGTGCACCAGCGCGTACACATCGTTCTGGCGTGCGAGCAGCTTCTCTTCCGTCCAGCCTTCGCCGCGCGCGACGTTGTAATGAAGATTCCCATCGCCGAGGTGTCCGAAGATCACGTGGCGGATGCCGGGTAACGCTGCCTGCAGCGCCGCGTTGGTGCCCTGCACGAAGTCCGCCATCCGCGACACCGGAATCGACACGTCGTGCTTGATGCTCTTGCCGGTTTCCTTTTCCGCCATCGGGATGCTTTCGCGCAGGTGCCAGAGCGCGTGGCTTTGCGCCAGCGATCCCGCGATCACCGCGTCCTGCACCAGGCCTGCTTCGATCGCGTCGCCCACGACGACTTCGAACCGTTCGCGCGCGTGCGCTTCGGATTCGCTGTCGGACACTTCCATCAGCAGGTACCACGGCAATTCCGCAGACGAGCCGTCGAACGGCAATCGCTGTTGCGGAAAGCATTGCGCGACCAGTTGCAGGCAATCGCCGGCCATCAGTTCGAACCCGGTGAGCGATGCGCCAAGTCCCGAACGCGCGCGATTCAGCACGGCGACCGCCGCCTCGATCGATTCGACGGCGATCAACGCGGTGCAGCGTGCCACGGGCAGCGGAAACAACTTCAGCGTGGCAGCGGTGATCACGCCCAGCGTGCCTTCGCTGCCGATGAAAAGATCGCGCAGGTCGTAACCCGTGTTGTCCTTGCGAAGGCCACGCAAGCCGTGCCAGACGTCGCCCTGCGCGGTGACGACTTCAAGCCCCAGCGCCAGTTCGCGCATGTTGCCGTAGCGCAGCACCTGCGTACCACCCGCGTTGGTCGCGAGGTTGCCGCCAATGGTGCAACTGCCCTCCGCTGCGAGGCTCAGGGGAAACAGGCGCCCGGCATCGCGGGCGGCCTGCTGCACCGCCTGCAGGATGCATCCGGCTTCGACTTCCATCGTGTCGTTGTCGGTGTCGATGCCGCGGATGCGGTTCATCCGCTGCAGCGACAGGACCACCGCGCGGCCCGAATCGTCCGGCGTCGCGCCGCCGCACAGGCCGGTGTTGCCGCCCTGCGGCACGATCGGGATGTTGGCCTGTGCGCACAGCCGCACCACCGCCGCGACTTCTTCGGTCGAGCCCGGCCGCACCACCGCCAGCGCGCGGCCACGGTAACGTTCGCGCCAGTCCGTTTCGTAGGCTTGCGCATCCGCGCCGGTCAACACCTGCGCTTCGCCGACCACCGCGCGCAAGGCTTCCACGTGATCCATGACGCCCTTTCCCGCCGGGAACCAAGGGCCCAGTGTAAACGGGACGGTGCGCGCGTCCTCGGACGCGAACGCAATCAGGCCATGCGGGGCAACGTCATCCGCCGCACGCGCCGCAACACACCGAAGGCACCTCTTCGAGTTGCTTCCAGTCGACCGGATAGCCGGCGCGCGCGAGCAGCGCCAGCAGTTCGGGCGAGCCCAGCTCGGCTGCAATGCGCAGGCTTGCGTCGACGGGATCGATGTCGGCCATCGCCGACGGATCGATGGCGGTGAGCGCGTCGTTGATGGCATCGCGAGCGGGGCTGGCGTTGCGGGTCTTGATGTGGAATTCCATGGTGCCTGCCGCTTTGCCGGTAGAGCGTGCCCATTGTCCGGCGAAGCGGCTTGCGGACATGTTGATTTTCGTCAACATGCGTTCGACCGCGCCTCCGGCATCTCTTCCGCACCGCATCGGGCACCCCTTACACTCGCCGCAATACCCGTGGAATCAAGCTCGTCGACCGATACGCCGCCGCCTGTGGGTGCGGCCAGGAACTTCCATGACCCTCGCCACGACAAGGTTTGCCGCCATGCACGCCGCCACCGCACACGCGTTTCGCATCTTCGCCGGGTTAACGTTCGCCTTGTACGCGACCTCGGCAATCGCGGCCGAGGCGCCTCCGACCGTGCAAATCGACACCGGCCGCCTCACGGGCATCCGCGATGGCGCAACCGGACTGGACGAGTTCAAGGGCATTCCATATGCCGCGCCACCGGTAGGTACGCTGCGCTGGAGACCCCCGCAACCGGCCGCGGCGTGGAGCGGCGTGCGCAAGGCCGACCGTTTCGGCCCACGCTGCATGCAGCGCCCGCTGTTCGGCGACATGGTGTTCCGCTCCAACGGCATGAGCGAAGACTGTCTATATCTCAACGTGTGGAGGCCGGCCGGTGCCGAAAACAGGCAACTACCGGTGCTGGTGTATTTCTATGGCGGCGGTTTCCTCGCCGGTGACGGTTCCGAGTTCCGCTACGACGGGGCCAGCCTCGCGCAGCGCGGGATCGTCGTGGTCACCGTGAATTATCGCCTCGACGTGTTCGGCTTCCTGGCACTGCCGGCGCTCGCCGCCGAATCGCCGCAGTACGCCACCGGCAACTACGGCCTGCTCGATCAGGTCGCGGCGCTGCGCTGGGTCCATCGCAACATCGCCGCCTTCGGTGGCAACCCGGATGCTGTCACCATCGGCGGCGAGTCGGCCGGTTCCATGTCGGTGTCGGCGCTGATGTCCTCGCCGCTGTCGAAAGGATTGATGCAGCGCGCGATCGGCGAAAGCGGCGCGGTGCTCGCCAATCTCGCGCCACAGCCGCGGGCGGACGCCGAACGGCAAGGCGAGGCATTCCGGCGGCACGTCGGTGCGGATTCGCTGGCGCAGTTGCGCGCGATGCCGGCGGCCAAATTGCTCGCGGCCTGCGGCGACAAGGGCGTACCGGATTTCGGGCTCGACATCGACGGCTGGTTGCTGCCGCGTGCGCCGGCGGCGATCTACGAAGCCGGCGAACAGGCGCACATTCCGCTGCTGGTCGGCTCCAATTCCGGGGAGGGTTCGTACACCAACCTGCTCGATGGCAAGGCACCCACGCCGGCGAACTACCGCGCCATCGTGACGCAGCAGTTCGGCAAGCACGCCGACGAAGCCTTGAAGCTGTACCCCGGCCGCGACGACGCCGAGGTGAAGGCGTCCGGCACGGCATTGGCCGGCGACGAATTCATCGCCCTTTCGACCTGGCGCTGGATGCATCTGCAGCGCAGCACCGGCGACGCACCGGTGTATTACTACTACTTCGCCAAGGCGCGCCCGGCCAAGCGCGACGGCAGCGCGGGCCCGGACGCCGGCGCGGTGCACAGCGGCGAAATCGAATACGCGCTCGGCAACCTCGCGACCAACCACGTTTACGCGTGGACCGACCAGGACCACAAAACGTCGGCCACGATGGAAGGCTACTTCGCCAACTTCATCGAGACCGGAAATCCGAACGGCCCCGGCCTGCCGCACTGGCCCGCCGCGGCGCCGAAGGATGGCGGTCTGCTGCGCCAGGTGATCGACGCGCATTCGCACACCGTCGTCGATCGCTACGCCGCGCGCTTCGAATTCCTGCAACGCACCTACCGGCCCGCGGCGCAGCCTTGATCCGCGGCAGTGTGACCTGGTTCACATTGCGCGAATCGCTCCCTCGCCGGATCGGCCTGGCGGCTCAAACCGGCACAACAGTTGCATCGCAATTCGTTGCGCACGTCAGGCGCGTAACGGGAGGGTGCGATGGATGCGGGAATCGATGCAAGGCAAATCGAACGCGTGCTGAGTCATCTCGCGCGCCTGCAGCACTGTCGCGACCAGGAAGAGGACGTGCTGGACGATCTCAGACCGACCTGGCTCGGGATGGACACGTGGGATGTCGTCCTCGAAGACCTGGAAGCCCAGCATTACAAGAAGCCCGCTCGCGTCGCGCGCCCGCAAGTTGCGCGCTTGCGATTGGTACGCTGACCGCGGCGCAGCCGCGATGTCGGGCGCCGCGCCTCGTCCGGTTCACCTCGACCATTCGAATTCGCGAAAACGCTCCACGAGCGTGTCGATCAACCGGCGCACGGCGCGGCTGACGTAGCGCGTCGGCGGATAGACGGCGTGTATGGCGTCCTCGGTGGGCGGCGTGCGCGGCAACACCACCTGCAATTGCCCCGCCGCCAAAGCCGGCCCGGCGATGAACAGCGGCAGGATCGCGAGTCCGAGCCCGGCGATGGCCGCGTCGCGCATGCCTTCGCCGTTGTTGGTGTAGACGCGGCCGCGCACCGCGATCTGGCGCGGTTCCCCGCCGCGTCGCGCAGGCACGAACTGCCAGAACGGCGTCGAACTGGCATTGCCGTACGCGATGCATGGATGCCGCTGGATGTCCTCGATCCGCTTCGGCAGCGCGTGCCCGGCCGCGTAGGCGGGACTGCAGCAAAGCACGCGCGGGCTGCGCGCGATGCGCCGCGCCATCAATGAGGAATCCGCCAGGCGTCCGATCCGCACGCCCATGTCGAAGCCTTCGGCGGCAAGGTCGACGTAACGATCGTCTAGGCTCAGCGTAACCGCGAGTCCCGGATGGCGTGCCGCAAACTCGAACACCGCGCGGCCCAGGTAAGTCGTGCCGAAGGTCACGGGCGCGGTGATGCGCAGGTTTCCGGCAAGCGCGCCATCGCCACCGGCGGCCTCGTCCGCGGCCTGCTGGATGCCTCCCAGCAGTTCGATCATCCGCACATGGAAGCGCCGCCCGGCGTCCGTCACTGCGGCGCCGTGGGCGGAGCGATGCAACAACTGGGTGTGCAGCGCTTGCTCGAGCCGCGTGATGCGCGCGCTGAGGCTGGATTTCGCGATACCCAGCCGATTCGCGGCGGCGGTGATGCTGCCGTCGTCGACGACCTGCACGAACGCGCGGATGTCGGTCAGGTTGTAGTCCACGGACGGGCTCCGGTGCCATCGGGTGTTCGGTTTTTCCGAACACCGGGTTCGACATCTGGAGTCTACCCACGTTTGCGGCCGGCGAATAACGTGGATGCATGTCGCAACGGGAGTTCCAGTGATGAACACCATCCGATCCGCCGCGGAACGTGGCCAGTCCCGACTGGGCTGGCTCGACAGCCGCCATACCTTCTCCTTCGGCAACTACTACGACCCTGCCCACATGGGTTTCGGCGCACTTCGCGTCATCAACGAAGACCGCGTCCAGCCGGACAAGGGTTTCGGCACGCACTCGCACCGCGACATGGAAATCCTGTCGTGGGTGCTCGACGGCGCGCTCGAACACAGGGACAGCATGGGCACGCACGGCGTGATCCGTCCGGGCGAACTGCAGCGCATGAGCGCGGGCACCGGCGTCACGCACTCGGAGTTCAACGCATCCGCGAGCGAGCCCGTGCACTTCCTGCAGATCTGGCTGTTGCCGGAACGCGAGGGGCTCGCACCGTCCTACGCGCAGCGCGCATTCGCGTCCGCCGACCTCGAAGATCGTTTGCATCTGATTGCGTCCCATGACGGCCGCGACGGATCCATCAAGGTGCACCAGGACGTGAACCTGTACGCGAGCCGGATGTCGCCGGACGCGAGCGTGTCGTTCCGCCCCGACGCGGGACGCTCGCTGTGGCTGCACGTCGCCAAGGGCAAGGTGCAGGTGGAAGGCCGCGATCTGCAGGCCGGCGATGCCGCGTCCTGGGCCACCGCGCCCGATGCCTTGGACATCCGGGCCATTGCGCCCAGCGAAGTGTTGTTGTTCGATCTCGCGCCGGCGCATTGAGCCGGCGACCACCATGCTTCAATCCGTCCCACAACCGGAGGTTCACATGAAAACGCTCACCCATAGTGCCGACCTGCTCGGCCGGCTGTTCCTGGTCCTGCTGTTCCTCACCGCCGGCTTCGGCAAGATCGGCGGCTACGCCGGCACCGCGGCCTACATGGCCGCAAACGGCGTGCCGGGCATGCTGCTGCCGCTCGTGATCGTGCTCGAGCTCGGCGGCGGCATCCTGGTCCTGCTCGGCTGGCACACCCGGATCATGTCGCTGCTGCTGGCCGGCTTCACCATCCTCGCCCTGCTGCTGTTCCACCTGCCAATCACGGCGGAAAACCAGATCGTGTTCCTGGCGGAGCTGGGTGTAGCGGGCGGCTTCCTGGTGCTCGCGGCGCATGGCCCGGGTGCATGGAGCCTCGACGCGTGGCTGGCCCGCCGCTCGCCCGTGAAAGCAGTAGCGGCGTGAGCCATGTGACAGCTCTACGCATGTTGTAACGACTGCGGGTCCGCAGCGATCGCTGCGGACCTGCGACTTCGAGGATTCAGGGGTTTTCAAGCCACGGCTTCAGGCCTCGCCCATGCCCTCGGCCGGTTCCGCTGCACTGCCCGCCTTGACCTTCCGTTCGATCCGCCGGCCGACGTTGGCGTCAATGTTCTTCCAGTATTCGAATGCGCGCTCAAGCACCGGACTGCGCACGCCGCCGAGCAGGCTGCCGGCGACCTGCTCGACCAGCGCGTCACGCTCGGCGTCACCCAGCACTTCGCGCACCAGCGTGCCGGGCTGGCCGAAGTCGTCGTCCTCGGCGTGCAGGGTGTAGGCGCTGCGCACCATCTCGCCGTCGGCCTCCCAGCCGTTTTCCACCGGACCCGTTTCGTCGGACCAGGGACGGCCGCCGCTGTTGGGCGCATGCACTGGCGCGTTGCCGCTGTGGTGGTAGGCCATCTGGCCATCGAACATGTACGTGTTCACCGGCACCTTCGGCTGGTTCACCGGCAACTGGTGGAAGTTGGTGCCGATCCGGTTGCGCTGCGCGTCGGCGTAGGCGAACGCGCGGCCGAGCAGCATCTTGTCCGGTGACAGGCCGATGCCCGGCACGGTATTGCCCGGCGAAAATGCGGCCTGCTCGATTTGCGCGAAGAAGTTCTCGGGGTTGCGGTTGAGCGTCATCCGGCCGACGCGGATCAGCGGGTAGTCCTTGTGCGGCCAGACCTTGGTCAGGTCGAACGGGTTGAAGCGGTAGTCCCTCGCCTCGGCATACGGCATCACCTGCACCGACAGGATCCAGCTCGGATGCTCGCCGCGCGCGATCGCGTTGAACAGGTCGCCGCGATGGAAGTCGGCGTCCCTGCCGGCCATCTCGGCGGCCTCGGCATTGCTGAAGAATTGCATGCCCTGCTCGGTATGGAAGTGGTACTTCACCCAGAACTTCTCGCCCGCCTTGTTGATCCACATGAACGTGTGCGAACCGTAACCGTTCATGTGCCGCCAGGTGCGCGGCAGCCCGCGCACGCCCATTACATAAGTGACCTGGTGCGCGGTTTCCGGGTTGCTGGTCCAGAAATCCCATTGCATGTGGTTGTCGCGCAGGCCCGAGTCGGGCAGGCGCTTCTGGCTGCGGATGAAGTGCGGGAACTTCATCGGATCGCGCACGAAGAACACCGGCGTGTTGTTGCCGACCAGGTCGTAGTTGCCTTCGTCGGTGTAGAACTTCAGCGAGAAGCCCCGCACGTCGCGCCATGTGTCGGGGCTGCCCTGCTCGCCGGCGACGGTCGAGAACCGCGCCAGCATGTCGGTCTTCGCACCGGGCTGGAACAGTGCTGCCTTGGTGTACTTCGATACGTCTTCCGTGGTTTCGAACACGCCGAACGCACCGGCGCCCTTGGCATGCGGCTGGCGCTCGGGCACCTTCTCGCGATTGAAGTGCGCCATCTGTTCGAGGAAGTGCACGTCGTGCAGCAGGATCGGGCCGTTCGGACCGATGGTCAACGCATTGCGATCGCTGGGTGCGGGCGCGCCGGTGCCGGTGGTCGAGCCGCTTTTTCCGCCTTTGTGTGCCATGTCTCGCTCCAATGGAGTGGGAACAAGGCATGTTGCAGCCGCCGCGGTTAAGGTTTCATGCACGCTACGCGGAATGGTGCCGAGACCGCTGTCGCCGCCGCCGGGACGAACCACGGTGCTGGTATGATCGCGGCGGTCACCCCGGGGGATGGGCGCGTGTCCGCAGCCAAGGCTGTCAGCTTCCGCTTCGCGCCGCAACGCGGTTTTTGCCGGACGACGGCCGGCGCCAACTGGCAGATCGGGGCATGACGATCAAAAAGAGCATCCATCCGGCCGTGCGCATGGATTTCTTCGTGCGCGTCCTGACGTGTCCCCTGGCCGCGCTCACGATGTTTTCGCTGTTCTGGATCCAGCACATGCCGCCCCTGTGGCTGGTGGCGTTGGTGGCTTCCTACGGCGTGCTGTGGCCGCCATTGGCCTATGCCATCGCGCGCCACAGCCGCGACTCGAAAAACGCGGAGCAATGGAACCTCACCGCCGACTGCCTGTTCATCGGCGCGTGGATCGCGAGCATGCAGTACAGCCTGTGGCCAAGCTTCCTGCTGTTCGCGGCGCTGCACGTCTGCAACATCTTCTTCGGCGGCACGCGGCTGGCGCTGCGCGGAATCCTGGCACTCGTCATCGGCATCGTGTGTGTCGGAGGGGCGATCGGATTCAATCCGCAATTCCAATCGCCGCTCCTGACCACGTGGTTGACCATCGGTACCTATTTGCTCTTCACCACGGCGTTTGCCTACCAGATGCATGCAAACCGCAAGCAACTGACGCTCAACCGCCTGGGGCTTGCCGCGCGCAACGCCGAAATCGAGGACAAGAACGCGCAGCTCGCCCAGGCCCGCGACGAGGCCGACACCGCCAATCGCGCCAAGAGCATGTTCCTGGCCAACATGAGCCACGAGTTGCGCACGCCGCTGAACGCCATCATCGGTTACAGCGAATTGCTGACCGAAGAAGCCGAGGACAGCGGCAACAAGGCGCTGATCCCGGACATCGAGAAGATCCGTACCGCGGGCAAGCATCTGCTGGGCCTGATCAACGAGGTGCTCGACCTGTCCAAGGTCGAGGCTGGCAAGATGGAACTGGCGCCCGAGGACGTCGATGTCGCGGTGCTGATCGACGGCGTGCGCAGCACGGTCGAGCCGCTGGTGCGCAAGAAGGGCAACACGTTCGGCGTCGAGTGCGCCGCCCCGGGCCGGATGCACGTCGACGTCACCCGGCTGCGCCAGGTGCTGATCAACCTGCTCGGCAATGCGGCCAAATTCACCGAAAACGGAAAAGTGACCCTGCGTGCGCGCCGCGACCCTCGCGAAGACGGCGACTGGCTCGTGTTCGAAGTGGCCGATACGGGCATCGGCATGACGCCCGAACAACAACAGCACGTGTTCCAGCCATTTGCCCAGGCCGACGCTTCGACCGCGCGCAAGTACGGCGGCACCGGACTCGGGCTGACGCTGAGCCGCCGCTTCGCGCAGATGCTTGGCGGCGACATCACGCTGCAGAGCAGGCAGGGCGCCGGCAGCACTTTTACCGTCAGCATTCCGGCGTCCGGCGCTCCGGCCAAGCCATTGCAGGCAGCAGAGGAGATGGCCGAAGGTGCGGCGACAGACGGTCCCGCCATCCTCATCATCGATGACGACGGCGGCGGCGCCGGCGTCATGAGCCGCATACTGGCGAAGGAAGGCTACCGCGCGGTGCCCGCGACGAATGGCGAAGACGGGCTGCGCCTGGCGCGCGAAATCAAGCCTGCCCTGATCCTGCTCGACGTGCTGATGCCGCACGTCGACGGCTGGACGGTGCTGGCGCGCCTGAAGGCCGACGCGCAGTTGGCCGACATCCCGGTCGTCATGATCTCGGTGACGCCGGACCGCCGCTTCGGCGTGACGCTCGGCGCGGCCGATTACCTGGTCAAGCCGATCGAGCAGGCCAGGCTGCTGCAAACGCTGCGCAAGCACATCGGCGATGGCGGGGAACGTTCGGTCCTGGTCATCGACGATGACAAAACCACTCGCGACATGCTGCGCCGCGTGCTCGAGCGCGAGGCGTGGTCGGTGGTCGAAGCCGCCGACGGCCGGGAAGGCCTCGCGCAACTGGACAGGCATCGTCCCGCGGCCATCCTGCTGGACCTGATGATGCCGCAAATGGACGGCTTCACGTTTCTCGATTCGCTGCGCCAGCGCGGCGACGAGACGGCGGTGCCGATCATCGTCCTCTCGGCCAAGGAATTGTCGCGCACCGAACTCGCGCGGCTGGAAAACCAGGTGCAGAAAGTGATCGAAAAAGGGCGCCTCGGCCACCATCAACTCGAACAGGTGCTGCACAACGCCGTCGCCTCGCACAAACTGCGCACCCAGGGTGAAGCATGAAGATTCTGTTGGTCGAAGACAACGAGATGAACCGCGACATGCTCAGCCGCCGCCTGCAACGGCGCGGCCACGAAGTGCTGATCGCCGTGGATGGCGCGGAGGCATTGCGCGTCGCCGGCGAGGCGCAGCCGGAACTGGTCCTGATGGACCTGAGCCTGCCGGTCATGGACGGCTGGGAAGCCACGGGGCGCATGAAAGCCAATCCGCGGACTGCGTCGATTCCGATCATCGCCCTGACCGCGCACGCCATGGGCGCCGATCGCGAACGCGCGCTGGCGGCCGGCTGCGACGATTTCGATACCAAGCCGATCGACATGGAACGGCTGACCGGCAAGATCGTCGCGCTGGTTCCAGATGGCGCGACGTGAGCGAGGTGTCCGGTGGCGATCGAGTTCCACACCAACTCGATGCGTGAACTCGGCAACGTGCTGGCGTTCGTCGACCAAGCCTGCGCCGGTGTCGAGGCGGACACGGTATTTGCGGTTCGGCTGGCGGTGGAAGAAGCGTTCACCAATATCTACAAGCACGGCTATGCGGGCGGCGAGGGACCGGTGGCGGTGCGCGTCGATGTCGCGCCGCGGCAGATCGTCGCAACCCTGGTCGACGAGGCGCCTGCGTTCGATCCGACCGAAGCGGCGGCGCCCGATCTCGATGCCCCTTGGGACCAACGCCGCACCGGCGGGTTGGGTTGCCACCTGCTGCGGCAGATGATGGATGAAGTGAAATATGTGCGGCGCGAGCGTGATAATGTCCTGACACTTTTGAAGATGCGATCATGATGCAAGCACGAACGGAAAGAGGCTGACTGCATGAACGTCGAATTCGATACGCATGGCAACGTGTCGGTGGTGGTCATCAGTGGCAGCGTGGATGGCCTCACGGCGGAGGATTTGCTGAATCGCCTCCAGGGATACGTCGCCGCGGGCAACCTGCTGCTGGTCGCCAACCTCGCCGCCGTCGAGTACACCTCCAGCGCCGGCCTGCGCGCGCTGCTGGCAACCGTGAAGCAGACGCGCCGCGGCGGCGGCGACCTGCGCCTGGCCTGCATCAACGCCAATGTCCGCAAGGTGCTGGAGTTGAGCGGCTTCACGACGATCATGAAACTGTTCGACAGCGTCGACGCGGCGGTTGCCAGCTATGCGGTATCGGTGGGTTCCTAGGGCTGCACCTTATTCCGAAGGGGGACGTGGCGATGAATGCAGCAGCCGTCGGTGTCGCGCGCACCAGCCGCAAACGCGTCGCGCTGGTGATCGGCGCCGGCAGCGTCAAATGCGCCGCGGCCCTCGGTCTTTGGAAAGTGCTCAAGCGCGAAGGCATCGCGCTCGATCTGCTGGTCGGCTGCAGCGGTGGCAGCATCTATGCGGGCGTCATGGCGCTGGGCCACGATGTCGATACCTGCGAGCGGATGACGCGCGAGTTGTGGACGCCGGCGATCACGCGCAAGCGTGACCTGCGCTCGGTCTTCAGCGCGTTCCTGCCGCGCCTGTTCGGGTTCGATGGCCGCTTCGGCATGCTCAGCGACGATCCGCTGCTGCGTGCGCTCGACGTGCCACTTGGCGACAAGACCTTCGCCGACACGCATATCCCGCTGCGCATTGCCGCCACCGACCTGCACAATGGCGAGCGCGTCACGCTGGAGCGCGGATCCATCCGCGACGCAGTGCGCGCCAGCGTCGCCATCCCCTATTTGTGGAAGGCGTGGGAGATCGACGGGCGCTGGCTGCTGGACGGTTGCATGTCGGATCCGCTGCCGGTCGACATCGCCATCCGCGAAGGCGCCGACCTGATCCTCGCCATGGGCTTCGAAAGTCCCTACCCGAGCCGTCTGCGTTCGGCGACGCGGTACGCCTTCCAGGTCAACAGCGTGTATACCAACAACCTGCTGCGGGCCAATTTCGCGTTCCACAACCTCGCGCACCATGCCGAGATCATTCCGATCCTGCCGGAATTCGAGCGGCCGATCCGCCTGTTCGACACCGACCAGATTCCCTACGTGATCGAGCAGGGTGTGCGCGCCGCCGAAGCGCAACTCGATTATCTGAAACGCGTCCTGGCGGCCAATGATGCCTGATCTGCGCCCACCCACCGCGGAGGAGCAAGCGAAGGCGCGCGACGGAAGCGCCGTTGCACTGCCGCGAACGGTCGACGGCCAACCACACGGCGGCGTCAGCGAACGGGTCCTGCGCCCGGGCGCCGACGAACCGGCGCGCATCCTGGTGGTCGACGACAACGAGGCGAACCGCGACCTGCTGGTACGCCGGCTGCAACGCCAGGGACACCAGATGGCTACCGCGGAGAACGGCCGCATCGCGCTGGACATGCTCGCGCGGGCCAGCTTCGACCTGGTTCTGCTCGACATCATGATGCCGGAAATGAACGGTTTCGAGGTGCTGGAGCATCTCAAGGCCGATGACGCGCTCAGGCATCTGCCAGTGATCCTGATCTCGGCACTTGACGATGCCGAAAGCGTGACCAAGGGCATCGCGCTGGGTGCCGACGACCATCTGCCGAAACCTTTTGACCGGCAAATCCTCAACGCGCGCGTGACGGCGAGCCTGGCGAAAAAACGCCTGCGCGATCGCGAGCAACTGTATGCGCGGAGCCTGGAGCGCGAGATGGACATCGCGCGCGAGATCCAGGCGGGCTTCCTGCCGCGCCGGTTGCCTGTTCGCGATGGCTGGGATCTTGCAGCCTGGTTCGAGCCCGCGCGCCGTGTGGCCGGTGACTTCTACGACGCATTCGAACTCGCCGGGGGCCGCCGCCTCGCGGTGGTGCTGGCCGATGTTTGCGACAAGGGCGTGGGGGCAGCCTTGTTCATGGCGCTGTTCCGTTCGCTGGTGCGCGCGCTGGGTGAGCGCTTGTTGACGCCGGACGGCGATGCCGGAAGCGAGGCTTGCCGGTTGATCGGCGACGTCAACAACTACATCGCACGCACCCACGAGCGTGCCAACATGTTCGCGACGATGTTTTTCGGCAGCCTCGACCTTGCCAGCGGAGAACTGGTCTACGTCAACGGCGGGCACGAGCCGCCCCTCGTCACCGGCACGCAAGGCATACGCGCACGGCTCGCGCCTACGGGCCCGGCCGTCGGCATGCTGGCGGACATGGATTTCCACGCGGCCAAGGTCGTGCTCGGCAACGGCGAGGCACTGGTCGCCTTCACCGATGGCGTCACCGATTCCCACAACGCCGATGGCGCGCTGTTCGGGGACGCCCGCCTGCGCGAAGTGGTGATGGCGCCGGCCGATTCGGCGCAAGCCATGGTGCAACGCATCCAGTCTGCGGTGCGGGCGCACGCGGGCGACGTGCCTGCCTTCGACGACGTCACCTTGCTGGTCGTGCGGCGCACGTCCTGACACGCGCGCCGATGTGGCATCAAACGACTTGCCGCGTCACCGCCTGCGGTTCCGCCAGGCGCACGCGCAGCGTGCACAACCCGGCCACGATCAGGCTGGCGCCGCCCACCACCAGTGCCCAAACCGGTTGTCCGGGGAAGAACCGCTTCAGCAGTTCGCCCAGCACGCTGGCGGCGATCAACTGCGGGATCACGATGAAGAAATTGAAGATGCCCATGTACACGCCCATCTTCGCGGCCGGCAGGTTGTCCGACAGCATCGCGTAGGGCAGCGACAGGATCGACGCCCACGCGAAGCCCACGCCCACCATCGGCAGCAGCAGCCAACGCGGGTCGCGGATGAAAAGAAACCCGAACAATCCGATGCCGCCCAACCACAGGTTCACCAGATGGCTGGCGCGCAAGCCCCAGCGGCGCACCATCCACGGGATCACGAACGCCGCCAGCGCGGCGCAACCGTTGTACACCGCGAACAGCACGCCCACCCAGTTCGCGGCGGTGTTGAAAAGGACCGAGTGCGCATCGGTGGTGCCGTATTGCACCTGCGCCACCGACGCGGTCGCGTAGATCCACATCGAGAACAGCGCGAACCACGAGAACAACTGCACCCACGCGAGCTGGTGCATCGCATCCGGCATGGTGTGCAGGTCACCCAACACATGGCCCAGCAGGCCGCGCTTTTCCGACAACACGGGACGCAGCTTCATCGCCAACTCATAGCCAATCAGCAGCAGGCCGTACACCGCGAGGCCGCCGGCGAGCAGATACACCTCGTCCCGCAAGCCGAACCATCCGATCAGCAGCGCGACGACGATGCCGGCCAGCAGCCACGCGGCGCCGTTGCGCCAGATGCCGCGCAGGTCCGGCAGCGCACCGACCTGCCCCGCGTCGTCGAACGCCTGCAACTGTTCCGGCGGATACTCGCGCGTGCTGACCACCGTCCACGTCACCGCGCCGAGCAGCGCCACGCCGCCCGCATAGAACGCGTACTTCACCGTGTCGGGAATGCCGCCGTCCGGCGCGACGTTGCTGACGCCGAGGTGCGCGAGGATCCACGGCAGCATCGAGGCGACCACCGCGCCCGCGCCGATGAAGAAACTCTGCAGCAGGTAACCGCGCGGCCGCTGATGCTCCGGCAACTGGTCGGCGACGAAGGCGCGGAACGGTTCCATCGCGACGTTGAAGGTGGCGTCCATCAGCCACAGCAGGATCGCCGCCATCCACAGCGTGCCGGCGTTCGGCATCCAGAACAGGGCGACCGTCGCCAGCAACGCGCCACCCAGGAAGTACGGGCGGCGCCGGCCCAGCCGCGTCCAGGTCCGGTCGGAATAGTGGCCGATGATCGGTTGCACGATCAGGCCGGTCAGCGGCGCAGCCACCCACAGCATCGGGATCTGTTCCAGCGAAGCGCCGAGCGTCTGGAAGATGCGGCTGACGTCGGCGGTCTGCAATGCGAAGCCGAACTGGATGCCCAGGAATCCGAAACACATGTTCCAGATTTGCCAGAACGACAGTTCAGGTTTGCGATTCATGGGGGCGCGTCTGCCGGAAGCGGCGCAATGTGGAGCGCGCCGATTTCGGCATCGTTCAAGGGTCCTTTGCTGCCGCCCGCGCCGCCGGTGTAGTGCGCGAAGTTCGCGAGGTCGCTCATATTGAAGCCCTGTTGCAACGTGAACGTGCAGCGCGCGCCAGCCTTCGCGGTGAAAGTGCCGGTGGTGGACGATTGCCGGCCGACGCTGTGCGGCATCACGATCGGCACGATCTGTTCGGGGGAACCGGCGCAACGGATCGCCAACCGTTTGACCGCGGCGGTGACGCCGGTGTTGATCGGACCGTGGTCGTTCGCGTAGTCGAATCCGACACGGAAGCGCCCGTCCGACGGCGCGGTCCACGTGCGCGGCCATGCCCCCGTCACCTGCGACGCATCGCCCACGCAGGTTTCGAGGCTGGGCAGCGATTCGATCCCGTCCGTCCCGAGCCGCGTGACGCGCAGGCAACGGCGCGCCGAACCCTCTACTCCGTTCGCGCTGAGCGTAGCCTGCGCAGCAGGCGAAGTCGAAGCGCTCGCGCTTGCCCTTCGACTTCGCGCCTTCGGCGCTACGCTCAGGGCGAACGGTGTGGGTGGCAAGGTCCACGAATCGCCGGGTTCACCAAACCGCTTTCCATCGACATAGAGCAGGGCGCGACCGCCATCCGAATGCACGTGCCATTGATCGCCATCGCGCGTCACGCGCGGCGCAGCCGGCGTCGCCGGCGCGTACAGCGAGGCGTCGGTGCGCAAAGGCAATGCCGGAACGGTGATCGCTTTCAAGGTGACGACGATGTTGCTGCCATCGTGCTCGACTTTTTCCGCGACCAACAGATTGCCCTCGGCGTGCTGCGGACGCTTCAAAGTGATCCGCCGACCCGGCAGTTGCAGCGTGACCTTGTCGCGCGTACCGAACAGCATCGGCACCAGTGATTTAGGAAGCTTCGGTTCGACGCGACCATCGGCTTCAAGCCCGAACACGCCCTCGGCGACCATGTCGAGATAACCCGCCACCGACCACAACTGGCGCTTCGAATCCACGACCGGGCCGCTGAGCTTGCCGTCGTCGACGTGCGTCGCTTGCGTCACGAGTTCGTAATTTTCCATGTTGGAGCCGGCCAGCGCCGCGCCGCGCATGATCGATTTGATTTCGAATGCAATCAGCGCCGGATCGTCCACCTTGCGCGCGGCGCGCAGCGCATAGGCGCTGACGAATGGCCAGATCGCACGGTTGTGGTAGATCGGTTCATCCGCGCGTTCGGGCCAGATCACCGGGCTGCCCGCCGGCCACGCGGGGTAGTGCTGAAGTGATGAGCGCGCCCGCGCGTCGTCGGCCACGCCGCTGGTGATCGCGAGCGACAAACCCAGCAAATCGTAGGCTTCCACCGGCAGTTCGTCGCCGCCGATGTAGCTCATGTACATACCGCGGTCGGCGCGCCAGAAATGCGCGTTGATCGCCTGCTTCAGCGCATCGGCCTCCGCCGCGTACCGCTGTGCGTGGTTGTCGCCGTGTCGCGAAGCCATTCGTGCCGCCAGCCGCAGCGCCTCGTAGTGCAGCACGTTGGTGGACAGCGCGAACGATTGCCCGATGAACACCACGTTGTCCTTGGTCCATTCGGGGTAGGTCTGCTCGCGCCAATCGAGGAACGACGTCTCGCCGCGATACAGGCCAAGACGCGCATTGAATGCGTATTCGCGATCCTGTGCCAGCGTATCGTTCAACGCCTGCCAGACCGTGTCGGCGAATGGCTCGTCATCCAGCAGATGCCGCGCGCCGAGGAACCACACCACCCGGTCGGTGCTGATCGGCCAGCTTCCGCCCGAGCCGGTGTCCTGCATCGGGTACAGGCCCTGCGGCACGTCCTTCGCGCGCACGGTGGACAGCTTGAAAAGCAATCCGTTGCGCGAACGTGCGGCATCGAATCGCCACAACCCCAAGTCGATCGAGTACGACAAGTCGCGCGTCCACACGTACGGCCACTTCTCGCCGGTCTCGAAGCAGTGGCAGGGAATCGCACGATCGTGGTCGTAGGCGCCGTCGTGGATTTCGGTGATGGAATCCTGCGCCAGATCGTCCTGCGCCATCGCGAACAGCCCATCGAACAATGGGCTGGCGGTTTGCGTGCCGCGCGGTTGCGCCGCGATCGTCCGCTTGCCGAACGGCCCATGCAACACGAGCCCGCCGTCCGGGGCGTTCCGCATCACGGCGTGCTGACCGCGCCATTCGATGCGGTCATGCCACGACGAAACGGGCGTCGCGGCATGACCGGCGCCGGCGATGGCCGCCAGCGTGAACAGGCCGAAGCACGCCGCGCAGCGCATCAATGCAACTCCACAACGACCAGGCCCTGTGGCGGCACGTCGAGTTCCAGGCGGCCATCCCGGACGTCGAGCTTCTGCAGCGCGGCCATCTTGCCGGCTGCGCGCAACTGTTCGATCTGCTCGCGGCTCGGAAACGCTGGACGCCCCATCTTGTCGAACAGCGCGACCGCGTTGCCATGCTGTTCGTCCAGCCGCCATGCCGTCGCCGCGGCATTCGCGCCGAGATGTGACACGTCCACTTCGAAATGCTTGACGGCACCTTTCGGTGCACCCGGCGCGTAGCTTGCGGTGTCGCCCACCGGCGGCGCGTAGTTCCACATCGCCAGCACCAACGTGCCGTCGGCGCGCCTGGTCGCGAGCGCGCTGTCGGACGTCAACGGCAACCGCACGTCGCCCAGCTGGTGCAGCATCGCGAACGCGTTGAACGCGGGCTTCTCGATCCGGTCCTCCGCGATCAGCCCGAAGCCACCGTAGAACGGTGTGCGCACGATGCCTTGCTCCTCGAACACGTCGGAGAACGTCCAGTAGCTCATCATCGCAATCTTGCCCGCGCATTCACGGATCGTGTTGGCCATCCATGGCCCCATGAACACGGTATCCGTGACATTGGGAAGGTTGGCGTACGAAGCGTTGTACTCGCTGAAGATCAGCGGCAGCTTGGGATACGGAGACACCAGGATTTCCCGGTGCACCTTGTCGACCGCCTTGCACACCATGTCGGCGCGCGAGACCGCGCGGTCGTCATGGAACACGTTCTGTGAGGTGTCGTCGCCGTACACGTGGCTGCTGACGAAATCCACCGGCACGTTCGCCTTGTGGACGTGCTCAAGAAACGCGGGAACCCACGCCGCCTGCGCGGTCGCGGGACCGCCCACGCGAATCCTCGGGCTCACCGATTTCAACGCGCGCGCGGTATGGTCGTACAGTTCGAAGTACGTCGACTGTTTCGGATCGCCGCCCCAGAAATCGATGTTGGGTTCGTTCCACACCTCGAAATACCAGCTCGCCACTTCATCGATGCCGTAACGATCGACGAGGTGCCGCGCGAACGCCTCGATCATCGCGTCCCATTCCGCGTAGCTTTTCGGCGGCATCACGTTGGGGCGATACCAGAACGAATGGTGCTTCGAAGGATCGGAACTCAGCGCCGCCGGCATGAAACCCAACTCGATGAACGGCTTCACGCCATGCGCCAGCAGGCCATCGTAGATCTGGTCGATGTAGGAAAAGTTGTAGGAAACCTTGCCACCCTTGTCGCGGTTCACCAGCCCCACGTCGTCATCGAAGATGCCGTGGAAACGCACGTACGTGAAGCCGGTGGCCGCATGCACGGCATCGAGATCGTTGCGGTAGTCGTCGCGCAACGACAGCACCGCGCGGCCCGACCCGAACATCTGCTCCCAGAAGTGCGGGAACGGCGTGCCTTGCGCGGCGGCATCCAGTTTTAGATGCACGGTCTGTGGCGGCGGCGCGGCCAAGGCAAGGCCGGCGTATGCGCACATCGCGGCCGCCAGGAGCAGCGCGAACCCACTAGATAGCTTCCGGATCTTCATGCCCACTCCCCGCCATCGGCTTGGCTGTAAACGTTTACATTGCCGAGTCTGCCGGGGTTCTGGACGTACGTCCAGCGGGTGGAGGTCGAGGTGTCTCGCATGTCGAGCGCGTTTCCCGCAGCCGTGGCCAGGGCGCGGACGCTTCCCCCCATCCCGGGGCTTCTCCGAACCCGGAGCAGTTGGGATGGAGAAGAGCGCGCCTTGATGGATGCACGCACGCCACTCAATGCAACGTCACGTCGCGAGCCGCGCCCGCGTCGAGCTTGAGTACGGTGAAGGCGCCGTAGCGGTCATTGCCGGTGGTCCAGCCTTCGCCGGTGGCGGATTCGAGCGCCGCGGGCGTCGGGTAATGCTCGAGCGCGACATCCTTCGCCCTCACGGTGGCGGCGGTGATGCCATGCATCTTCACCAGCCAGTGCCGCAGAACCGGCCGATAGGTGCCGGAAGGCGCTTGTGTCCGGAACGTCACGTTGTCGCCATCACGCTGCGTCGAGAGCCGCTGCAGGAAATACGCGCCTTTTTCGTACGCGTAGGTTTCGCCGTCGTCGTCGTAATAGTCGAAGTGCGTGGCATGGTCCGACGGGAACACCTGCACCGTCACGGTCGTGACCGGATGCTGGCCGACGTAATCCATTACCGGCTGCATCGGGATGATCGCGCCGTCGCGGATGAACAACGGGATGTCGCGCCAGGTTTTCGCGTCCACTGGAATCTCGATGGTTTGTCCGCCCGCGTGCGTCCTGCCGGTGAACCAGTCGATCCATTTGCCTGCGGGTAGATAGATACGTTTCGAGGTCTCGCCCTGCCCGACCACCGGCGACACCAGCAGCCATTGCCCGAACAGCCACGCATCGACGTCGTCGCGCACCTTCGGGTCGTCGGGCCAGTCGAACGTCAGCGGCCGCACCAGGCCGATGCCGTTCGCGTATTCCGAATGCTGGTACGCATAGATGTAGGGAATCAGCGCGTAACGCAGGCGGATCGCGGCGGTCGCGGCCGCTTCGGCCACCGGCCCGTAAACCCACGGCTGGCGTTTTTCGTTGAAGGTGCCGTGCACGCGGAAGATCGGCGTGAAGGCGCCGAACTCGATCCAGCGCGCGTAGTTCTCGTCGGAAGGATGGCCGTTGAAGCCGCCGCCGTCCATGCCCCATTCTGCTTCGCCGACTGCGATCGCGCTCAGCATCCGCGTGCGCTGCGCGGCCATGCTTTTGAAACCGGTGTCGATGTCGCCCGACCACATGCCGTACGCGTAACGCTGCGACCCCAGCCAGAAGGTGCGGTTGATCGACCACACCCGTTTGTCGCTCGCCGCGCGTTGCGCGTCGTACAGCGCGCGCTGCATGTTGAGGAACTGGGTGTTCGACGTGAGCGTACCATCCTTGCCGTACACGTCGGCCTCGTCGTTCCACCAGCCGGCGATGCCGTCGTCGAATCCGTATTTCATCGCGAGATCGCCGAACCAGCGCCGGGTTTCCGGCTTGTCGAAATCGACGTCCTTCGCCAGATTGTGCGAGAAGTATTCCGGATAGGCCTGCTCGCCCGGAATCCACAAGTCGTGCGCGGTCGCGTAATCGCCTTCGGCCGTGCCCAGCAAAAGGCGCGGTTTCATGATGCCGGTCAGGTGCACGCCCTCGGCTTCGAGCATTTTTGCGAGCTTGCCGCTGGGGCCGTCCGGGAATTTCTCGGGGTTCCAGCGGAACTCGCCGTAGTCGCCCTGCCCCCACGCCTTCCAGTCGAAATCCAGCGTGAAGTTGTCGAGCGGGATGTGCTTGGCGCGATAGGTCTTGATGATCTTCAGCAGTTCCTTCTGGTCAATCCCCCACTGGCTGTTGGTGAAGCCCATCGCCCACTTGGGGAACAACGGCGCGGGCCCGCTGAGCTTTGACAACGCGCCGAACAGTTCCTCGGGCGTGCCGACCAGGATGTAGTAGTCGGCGTCGGGGCGGTTGAAATTGTCCACCGTGATGCGTTCGCCCGCGAGATCGAAGTCCGCACCGTCGCAATCCACCAGCACGCCGTAACCCGCGGTGCTCCACACGAACGGCGCGCCGGCATGACCCTGCTTGCCGGCCTGCGCGATCTGCTTGCCGCTGCGCAGCAGGCCGGCGGTCACCGGCTGGTTCGCTTCGAAGCCGCCGATGCCGTACAGCGCGTCGCCCGATGCATGTTCAAGCACGATGCGTTCCTGCGCGAGGGCCATCAGGTCGGCCTGCCGCAACAGCACGTGTCCCTGGGTGTCTTTGATCGTCAACGCGCCGGCTTTCGGATTCCAGCCCACGACCATCCGGTTCGAGCGCAACGTGACCTCGTCGCCCTGGCGCAAAACCTCGGGCTTGAAGGCCGCGGCCGCTGTGCGTTGCGGATCGATCACGAGATTCGGCGGCGTCTTGTTGCCCATCGGCACGTAGTGCACGTGCAGCACGCCGGGCGCCACCAGTTGCACTGAAGTCGTGCCGTCGTCCTGGGCAAGCTCGAAGCCTTGCCCGCCGACACTGTGCAGTTCCAGCGTGACGGACGCATTCGCGGCCACGGCGAATCCGGCCAGCAACAAAACCATGAATGCGCACGCGCGAATGTTTGCCATCATCGATGTTTGTCCTTCTTCTTGAAGCAGCAAACGAAAACCTTACTCGTCATTCCGGACGCCGCGAAGCGGCGATCCGGACTAAGAGCAAAAATTTGTATTCGTCATTCCGGGGCCGCACGCGCGAGCGGGCGGAACCCGGAACCCAGTGACTTTGCTTCACACGAAAAAGTCGCTGGGTTCCGGATCGCCGCTGCGCGGCGTCCGGAATGACGGCGAAAAAAAGAGTACCCCAAATAACTCCCGATGGATCGTTCATTGCAAAATCGCGCTGCCGTACGGCGGCAGCGTCAGGCGGCCGCCGGCGATCTTCGTATCCGCGCGGCCGTGCTTGAGCAATGTATGGAACCGATTCGCCGGCAGCGCGATCGTTTGCGGCTTGCCGGACAGGTTGTGCAGCACCAATACGTCGCCGTGCGGGTCATCGAGTTCCCACGCGGCGACCTGCATGTTGGCGTCGCACCAGTCGTGCGGCACGCCGCCGCGCAACGCCGGGATGTCGCGCCGCCAGCCGATCAGCATGCGGTACCAGTCGAGCAGCGAATCGCGATCCCGTTCCTCGGCGTCGACCGACACCGCGCGACCGTCACCCGCGCTCCAGCCTTCCCACGTCGTCTCGCCAGGTCCTTTGCCCGCGCGATACCAGCGCATTGGTTCGCGCAGGTGCGGGTCGGGCTTCTGGCCGCGCATCCCGAGTTCCTCGCCGTAATAGACGAACGGATGGCCCGGCAGCGTCAGCAGCATCGCGGCCGCGATGCGCATGTGATCGATGTTGCCATCGAGCTGGCTCATCACGCGTTCGGTGTCGTGGTTGGACAAGAGCGGTGCGTTGTCGAAACGTCCGCGTGCAGCGGCGCGGTAAGCCGCGTCAACGCGTGCCAGCGTGGCGCCGATGTCACGGTCGGTCTCGGTCTTTGCGCTTTCGATCAGCCGGGCGGCCAGCGGGAAATCGAACACCGCATCCAGCGCACCCATCCACGGCGCGAGGTCGGCCGGGTTCTGCTGCCACACCTCGCCCACCAGCCATGCGTGCGGATTGGCCGCCTTCATGGCGCGGTCGAATTCGCGCCACCAGTCGAGATTTTTCTGCAGCACCGAGACGCTGCCCCAGTCGGTCTCGAAGTCGAGATAGACGTGCTGCGCAGCGTCCAGACGAAAACCGTCCACGCCTTTCTTCAACCAGAACTTGCCGACGGCGATCATCGCCTTGCGTACCGCCAGATCGTCGTAATTCAGGTCGGGCATCTCGCCCGTGAACACGCCGAGGTAATGCTGCTTCGAGTCGGTCGAGCCCCCCGGCAGCGCGTGCCAGGCGGAGCCGCCGGTGGCGCTGATCGCCTTCAGGTCGGTGTCGGGTTTTGCCCACGTGTACCAGTCGTGATAACGACTGTGCGGATCACGCGCGGCTTCGAACCATGGATGCCGATTGCTGGTGTGGTTGATCACCAGATCCATCACGATCTTGATGCCGCGCTCGTGCGCCTCGCGCACCAGCCGCTCGAAATCCGCCATGCTGCCGTACTGCGGGTTGATCGCTCGATAACCGGTGATGTCGTAGCCGTGGTAGCTGGGCGAGGGATTGATCGGCATCAGCCAGATGCCGCTGACGCCCAGGCGCTGCAGGTAATCGAGTTTGGCGGTGACGCCGTTCAGGTCGCCGATGCCGTCGCCGTTGGTGTCGTACCAACTGCGCACGAAGATTTCGTAATACACGCCGGATGCGGCCTTGGCATCAGTCCCGGCGTGTGCCGGTGTCGCCGCGAACCCCGGAGCGATCCAAGCCAATGCGACCAGCAGCGCGCCGATGCCGATCCCAAGCCGCTTCACGATGCGCTCCGTGCGCGTTCCGGCATGGGCGCAACAGGCGACGTCGCCGGCGGCGCGCAGGTTTGCGCCACGAAATCGTCGTGCGCCGGCAGCCGCGCCACTGTGCGCGAAACCAGCGTACGGATGTCCGAAAGAAAACCCTGCAGCTTCGATTCGTCCAATTCGTCCGCCAAAGGATTGTAGTGTTCGGGTTCGATCCGCTGACCCAGCATCACCTGCAGCCAACCCGTCTCCGCGAACAGTTCGTCAGCCTCGCGGAAGATCAGGCCGGTGCGTCGGAACAGTTCGATGCGGCGCGCGAGTTCTTCCGGCACCTCCATCGCCCCGCACTGCCGCCAGAACGGTGCGTCGTCGCGCTCGGTGGCCTTGTAGTGCAGGATCAGGAAGTCGCGCACGCGTTCGTATTCGAAGCGCGTCTGGCGGTTGTATTGATCGACCAGCAACGGATCGCAATGTTTGTCCGGAAACATGCCGAGGAAGCGCGCGATGCCGGATTGCACGAGATGGATGCTGGTCGATTCCAGCGGCTCCATGAAACCGGCGGCCAGGCCCAGCGCGAGGCAGTTGCGGTTCCATTGAAGCTTGCGCATGCCCGTGACGAAGCGCAGCGGCCGCGGATGTTCCAGCGGTTCACCCTCGAGGTTCGCGAGCAACTGCGCCGCGGCTTCGTCGTCGCTGATGAACTGGCTGCTGTAAACATGGCCGTTGCCGGTGCGGTGCTGCAGCGCGATCCGCCATTGCCAGCCGGCCGTGCGCGCGGTCGCCTGCGTGTACGGCCGCATCGGCGTACTGCGCGCACTGGCGACCGCGAGTGCGCGGTCGCACGGCAGCCAGTGCTGCCAGTTTTCGTAACCGGTTTTCAGCGCGCCTTCGATCAGCAAGCCGCGGAAGCCCGAGCAGTCGATGAAGAAATCGCCTTCCACGCTCTCGCCGCTTTCCAACTTGAGCGATTCGATGAAGCCGTCCCCGCCGCGCAACTTCACGTCGACAACCTTGCCTTCGATGCGCTTCACCGCGCCTTCCGGAATGCGTTCGCGCAAATACTGCGCGTAACGCGCCGCATCGAACTGGTAGGCGTAGCGGATGCCACCGAGCGGGCTGTTCGGCGCCTTGTCCAGTCGCGCGAACTTGTCCGCCGCGGCCGCCGCGGCATTCAAGGAGTACGTCCACAACGAGTGCGTGTCCCCGTGCGCGCGGCTGCGCAGCCAGTAGTGGTGGAACGGCAGCAATCCCAGTGGCAACCCGACGTCGCCGAACGCGTGGAGGTACGAATCACCCACGCGTCCCCAGTCGTTGAGCTGCACGCCGAGCTTGTACGTGCCGTGGGTGAAGCGCATCAGCTCGTTTTCGTCGATGCCGAGGAACGCGTTGATGTGCTGGATCTGCGGGATGGTGGCCTCGCCCACGCCGACGGTGCCGATCTCGGCGGATTCGATAAGCCGGATTTCGCGCCGCGGACCCAACGCGCGCGCCAAGAGCGCCGCCGCCATCCAGCCGGCGGTGCCGCCGCCCACGATCACCACACGCCGGATCGCGGATTCGTTCATGCCGGAAGACTGCGCGCTGGACCCTTGCCTTGGGATCATGCCCTCAACTTTCGCACGTCTTGTCCAGTTTTCGCATCTCGACACTGCCGGAGCAAAAGCCTGGACGCGGATCAGAGCGGATCAAATCCGATGAAGAGCAAATGCCTCATCAGCTTTTATCCGCTCTGATCCGCGTCCAATGCCTTTCTCTCACGTCAGAACTTGTACGACACACCGACTTCGTAGCGACGTCCGTACTCCTCCCACGTCAGCACCTGGCGCGGATCGCCGTTCTGGTAGGTGATGAACGACTTGTTGGTGAGGTTGGAGCCTTGCAGGATGAAAGTGAGCCCCTTCATCGGCCCGTCCTGCATCGTGTAGCTCACCTGCGCGTCGTAGATGCTGCCGCCCTTGATCGTCTGCAGGATGCGCGTGGCGCTGATGCCCTGCACTTCGCCGAGGAAACTGGTGCGATAGCTGTCACTGACGCGCGCCTCGAAGCCGCCCTGCTGGAAGTAGATCGTGCCGTTGGCCACCCACTTGGAAAGACCCGGCACCGTGATCGCCTGCGGATTCCCGGAATACACCACCGAACTCTTGGTGTAGTCGCCCGTCAGGATGACGCCGAATCCGTCCAGCACCGGCACCGACGTGAAGGCCTTGAACGGCAGGTTGATCGTGCCTTGCAGGCCTTTCACGCTGCCTTGGCCGTCATTGGTCGGACCGGACACGATGCCGTAGGTGGTGCCCAAATCCTTCTGCTGGTCCGCATTCAGGAAAGCGCCGACGAACGGTGAGAAGTCGTGCAGGAACGCCGCGCTCGGATTGATGAAATCCGACAGCTTCAGGTAATAGCCGGACAGCGCCATGTAGCCCTGGTTCTCGGCGAAGTAGTGCTCGAGGCTGATGTTGAAGTTGTCGGCCATCGTGGGCAGCAGCTCGGGATTGCCGCCGTTCGCGCTGAAATACGAGGTGTTCGGGTCGGTCGAGCTCAAATGCGTGATGTTGCCGCTGATCGCGAGGCTCGCGCTCATCTGGTCCATGCGCGGACGCGCCAGCACGCGCGCCGCGCCGACACGCAGGTCGGTACTGTCGGTGAAGCTGAAGACCAGGTTGGCGCTGGGCAGCCAGCGGGTGTACTTGGTACCGCCAGAAACGGGCACCAGCGTCACCACCGAAGAACCGGTGCTGCTCGTGCCCGCCGCGACGCGCTGGCCATCCGAAGTCTCGTTGGTGTGCGCCACCTGGATGCCGATGTTGCCGCGCACCGGCACGTTGCCCAGCGAGGTGTCGAGGTTGAACTGCACGAACGGCGTCGTGTCGAGCTCGCGTACCTTCCAGTTCGGCGGCACGCCGATCGAGGACAGCGCGGTCGGGAACAGGTCATAGGTACCGTTGGACAGGAAGTCCAGCGGGTTGTAGATCACCTGCGGGCCGATGCCCATCCACGCCAGTGGATCGCCAATGCCGTTGGATGGGATCGGGGCGGTCTGTGCGCCGTTCGGCAGCACGATGAAATCCTGGTCGATGTTGTAGGTCTTGTTGCGGGTGGCGCGGTCGACGCCGAACTTCACGCTCGAGAATGGACCGTTGAGGAAATCGTGCTGCACGCTCAGGCGCAGCCGCGCGAGGTAGTCGTTGGTGTGCGGCGCGTTGATGAAGCCGGCCTGCACCACCGGCGGGTTGTTGCCGCTGCCCCAGCCCTGCGGATCGGTCAGGAACAGGCCCTGGGTGTAGTCCTGCGCGGTGTGGACATACAGCAGCCCGTTGGAGAGTTCCGAGAAATCGATGGTGTCGAGCGGGCCGGTCTTGTTGTAGCCGGTGCCGGTGTAGCTTTCCAGCAGGATGTCGCTGCGGTCCGCGCGCGAGTAGCTGGCGTCCACCTCCGCCGACCAGTCCTCGTTGAAGCGGATCTTGTTGTTCCAGCCGATGTTCCAGACCTTGGCGCGGGTCTTGTTGTAATCGTTGCGGACCACCGCGGCGACGTCGTCGTAGGTGCCGCTTTGCACGAAGCCGTTCTGCACGTTGCCGCCGGGCTGCAACTGGGCGTTGCTCCAGAACAGCGGCAGCTCCATGCCCTTGGCCTGCTGGGTTTCGCGGAAGTTGTCCCACGTGAGATCCAGCGTGCTGGTGAAGTGTTCGTTCGGCTTGTACTGCAGCGTCGTGAGCAGGCCGAGCCGCTTCAACTGGTCCGAGATGCCGTAGTTCTTGGAGCCGCCCACCACCAGGTCGCCGTTGGCGTCGTTGGGATAGCCCCACGGCGCCTGGTGTTCGATCTGCGCGGGGTTGGATTCGAGATCCACGCCCAGCGTCACGCCGAAGGTGCGGTCGGCGAACTGGTTGACGTACACGCCGTTCACCGAATAGCCGTGGTCGCTGACGCCTTCGCCGGGCGAAAGCGTGTCGAGGCTGTTCCAGACGTAGCGCGCGTTGACGGCGGCGACCTCGTGTTCCTGTTCGAGCGGGCGGATCGTGCGCATGTCCACGGTGCCCGACAGGCCCTGCCCGATCAGTCCCGCGCTCGGCGACATGTAAACCACCACCGAGTTGAACCAGCTCGAGGGGTACTGGTCATATTGCACATCGCGGTTGTTGGAGGTGCTGACCTGCTCGCGGCCGTTCACCAGCGCGGTCGAAAAGTCGGGACCGAGGCCATGGATCGTGAGTACCTGCGGACGGCCGCTGAGTGTTTGCACCGCAAGGCCGGGCAGGCGACCCAGCGTATCGGCGATGCTGGTGCCGGGCAGCTTGCCGATCTGCTCGGCCGAAACCGCCTCGACGATCTCGTCGGAGTTGCGCTTGATCGCGGTGGCGTTCTGCAGGCTTCCGGCGTAACCATGGACGTTGATGGCCTGCAACTGCGCCGGCTTCTTCTGCTTCTTTCGCTTGTCCGCGTCCGTCGAATTTTGATCGGCCGCGTTCTGGGCGGCCGAATCCTGATCGGTCGCGGCGGATTGCGCTTGCGGCTGTGCCTGATCCTGCGCGTTGCCGGCAGGCGCGCTGGCGGCGAAGGCGATGTTGGCGCAGGTCGCGAGGCCGATGCCCGCGGAGAGCAGCGCCAGCGTCAGCATGTTGCGTTTCAGTTGCATGGTTTCGTCCCCAGTGATGATCATCGTTGTGCGTGCCGCGGGCTGCGCCGCGCGTGCGGACTCGCGCACGGGGCGCGGGGTCGTGCCTGCATGGTAGGGGCCGGGTTTCGCCGCGGACCGCTGGCGAATACGTATTCATCGCGCGACGCGCACGCGCTTATTGCGTTGCAACATGGCGATATGCGGTGAGGTTTTTATCGCAGTTGCATCGCGCAAAACGTCGGTGTATGCAAGGCTCGTCGGGCGCATCGCCTCCGCAGGACGCGATCACATTGGCATCTCGCGCCGGCTGGCATGCCGCACCTGCAACATCCATGAATACGTATGCGTGCGCGGGCCGGGGCTCCCATGCCTGCCGCTAAGCTGGAGCCCCGTTTTCAGACGCCGCGAAATCGCGCGCGCATCAAGGGACCCGCTCGATAATGGCCGATGTGCATTGGTGGCGCGGCGCCGTCATCTACCAGATTTACCCGCGCAGCTTTCTCGACACCGACGGCGATGGCGTGGGCGACCTGCCCGGCATCATCGATCGGCTCGGCTACGTGGCCTCGCTGGGCGTGGACGCGGTGTGGATCGCGCCGTTCTTCAAGTCGCCGATGGCCGATTTCGGTTACGACATCGCCGACTATCGCGCGGTCGATCCGCTGTTCGGCACGCTGGACGATTTCGACCGCCTGCTGGCGAAGGCGCACGCGCTCGGCCTGAAGGTGATGATCGACCAGGTCTTGAGCCATACCTCGGCCGAACATCCGTGGTTTCGCGAAAGCCGGCAAAGCCGCGACAACCCCAAGGCCAACTGGTACGTGTGGGCCGACCCGCGCGAGGACGGCACCGCACCGAACAACTGGCTTTCGATCTTCGGCGGTCCCGCGTGGAAGTGGGAGCCGCGCCGCCAGCAGTACTACCTGCACAACTTCCTGACCGAACAGCCGGACCTCGACTTCCACAATCCGGAGGTGCGCGCGGCGATGCTGGACAACCTGCGCTTCTGGCTGGAGCGCGGCGTGGACGGCTTCCGGCTGGATTCGATCAACTTCTGTTTCCACGACGCGCAACTGCGCGACAATCCGCCCAAGCCGAAGGACCGTCGCGCAGGACGCGGCTTCAGCGCCGACAATCCCTACGCGTACCAGTACCACTACTTCAACAACACACGACCGGAAAACCTGGCGTTCCTCGACGAGCTGCGCGCGCTGCTCGATCGCTATCCGGGCGCGACCACGCTGGGCGAAATCGCGTCGGAAGATTCGCTGGCGACGATGGCCGAATACACCGCCGCGCACCGCCTGCACATGGGCTACAGCTTCGAATTGCTCACCGACGATTTCAGCGCCGCCTACATTCGCGACACGGCGCGTGCGCAGGAATCGAAGATGACGGAAGGCTGGCCGTGCTGGGCGATTTCCAACCACGACGTGGAACGCGTGCTCAGCCGCTGGGGCGGCGGCCGCACCTCCGCGGCACTGGCCAGCCAGCTCACCGCGATGGTGTGCTCGCTGCGCGGCTCGGTGTGCGTGTACCAGGGCGAAGAACTGGGCCTGACCGAGGCCGAAGTGCCGTTCGAGGCCTTGCGCGACCCGTACGGCATCGCCTTCTGGCCGCAATTCAAGGGGCGCGACGGCTGCCGCACGCCGATGCCGTGGACCGCGGAAGCGCACGGCGGTTTCACCCGCGGCGCGCCGTGGCTGCCGGTGCCGCAGGAACATCTTGCGCTGGCGGTGTCGCGCCAGGAATCCGACAGCGCTTCGACGCTCAACGGCTTTCGCGCCTTCATGCACTGGCGGCGCGCCCACCCGGCGCTCCGCATCGGCACGATCCGCTTTCTGGACACGCCGGAACCGGTGCTGGCATTCGTCCGCGAAGCCCCCGGCGAAACCCTGCTGGTGGCCTTCAATCTGTCGGATGCGGCCACCGATGTGACGCTGCCCTCGATTCGCGGCGCGCAAGCCCTGCACGGACACGGCTTGCATGAAGGCACACTGGACGGCGAGCATGTGCACTTGCCGGCCTGCGGCGCGCTGTTCGCGTCGCTTGCCAACGTGAAGCACGCCGACCACACGGGAGTCGCGCCATGAATGCGTCAGCCGCCAGACCCGACGAATCCTCCGGACGCGCCAACCTGCGCGTGGTGATGATCGCCGCCGCCGCCGCGCTGGGCGGTTTCCTGTTCGGGTTCGACACCGCCGTGATCAACGGCGCGGTCGACGCCTTGCGTGCCGCGTTCGGCTTGAGCGCCACGCTGACCGGGTTCGCGGTATCCATCGCCTTGCTCGGATCCGCCGCGGGCGCGTGGTACGCGGGGCGGCTGGCGGACCGCTACGGACGGGTGCGCACGATGCAGGTCGCGGCCATCCTGCTGGCGGCGGGCGCGATCGGCGCCGGCCTTTCCGGTTCGGTGGCGTGGCTGATGGTCTGGCGCGTGGTGGCCGGCATCGGCGTGGGCGTGGCTTCGGTCGTGGCGCCGGCCTACATCGCGGAAATATCGCCGGCATCGATCCGTGGTCGGCTCGGCTCGATGCAGCAGTTGGCGATCGTGCTCGGCATCTTCGTGGCGCTGCTCAGCGACGCCGCACTCGCCGATTCGGCGGGGGGCGCCGCCCAGGCACTGTGGTTCGGGCTTGGCGCCTGGCGCTGGATGTTCATCGTCGGCGTGGTTCCCGCGCTGATCTACGGCGTGTTGGCGTTCAGCGTGCCCGAATCGCCGCGGCACCTGGTCGCCGGGGGCCGCAACGAGGAAGCGCTGGGCGTGCTGAAGCGGGTACTGGCGCTCGGTTCCGACGCCGCGCTCCGGAAAAAGCTGGACGACATCCAGATCAGCCTCGAGCGCGAGCACAAGCCGCGCTGGGGCGACCTGGTCGGCGGCCGCGTGGGCTTCCTGCCGATCGTGTGGGTGGGCATCGTGCTGTCGGTGTTCCAGCAGTTCGTCGGCATCAACGTGATCTTCTACTACTCGACGACCTTGTGGAATTCGGTCGGGTTCAGCGAATCCAACTCGTTCATGCTCACGGTCATAACCTCGATCGTGAACGTGCTGGTGACGCTGGTGGCGATCGGACTGATCGACCGGATCGGGCGCAAGGCGCTGCTGGTGATCGGCTCGTCGGGGATGCTGGTGACCTTGGCGGTGATGGCGGTGTGCTTCGCCCAGGCGACCGGCAGCGGCACGGCCTTGAGCCTGCCCGGCGGCTGGGGGCCGGTCGCGCTGGTCGCGGCCAACCTCTACGTGATCTTCTTCGGCGTGAGCTGGGGGCCGGTGGTGTGGGTGCTGCTGGGCGAGATGTTCCCCAACCGCATCCGCGCGATGGCGCTGGCGGTGGCCGCCGCCGCGCAGTGGCTGGCCAACTTCGCGATCACCAGCAGCTTCCCGGTGATGGCGCAGTTCAGCCTGCCGTTTTCGTATGGCGTGTATGCGGCTTTCGCCGCGATTTCGCTGGTTTTCGTGCTGAAGTTCGTGCGCGAAACCCGCGGCGTGGAATTGGAGGACATGCCGGGCTAGCGCGATGTCCCGAAAGAATCCGGTCAAAAGAGCTCGTCATTCCGGGGCCATCGCCGGCTCTATTGGCGATGGAACCCGGAATCGGTGTCTTTTACCCGGAAACCGATTCCGGATCTCGCCCACTTCGTGGGCTCGTCCGGAATGACCAAATTTTTCCGGAGCATCACACCGGCGATCATGTCCGCTCGGCAGCATCGCGTGAATTTGGCTAGCATCGGAACCCGCGATCATCCGACCGCGCGATTCCCGAAGGCTCGTTCCGAAGGCCGCCCACGCGTGCACAGCAAGAAACGCATCACGTCGTTCGACATCGCCGAGAAGGCCGGGGTTTCCCAGGCCACGGTGTCGCGCGCGCTGCGCGGCGACCCTTCGGTGAGCGAGGAAACCCGCAGGCGCGTGGAAGCGGCCGCGGCGGCGCTCAACTATACGGTGGACAAGAGCGCGTCGAGCTTGCGCGGCCGGCTGACCGGCACGCTCGCGCTGCTGTTCTTCGAAGACCCGACGCCCGACGATTCGCACATCAATCCCTTCTTCCTGTCGATGCTGGGCTCGATCACGCGCGCCTGCGCGCGGCATGGTTACGACCTGCTGATCTCGTTCCAGGAACTCGCGCGCGACTGGCACGCCGATTTCGCCGAGAGCAAGAAGGCCGACGGCATCATCCTTTTGGGCTACGGCGATTACCTGACCCACACCAGCCGGTTGGAGAAGCTGCGCGCGCGCGGCACCAAGCTGGTGAGCTGGGGCGCGGTGATGCCCGACCAGCCTTGCGTCACGATCGGCTGCGACAACTTCAGCGGCGGGCGCAGCGTCACCGAACACCTGCTCGACCAGGGTTGTCGCCGCATCGCCTTCATCGGTGACGCCTCGCGGCATTTCCCGGAATTCCAGGAACGTTATCGCGGGCACCTGCAGGCCCTGCGCACGCGCGGCATCGTGCCCGACGACGCGCTGCAGGTGGACGCGGAAAGCTCGCAACACGAAGGACGTCGCGCGGTGGAAGCCCTGCTTGCGCGCGGCGAGTCGTTCGACGCCATCTTCGCCGCCAGCGACCTGATCGCGATCGGCGCCATCGGCGCGCTGTCGGCGCATGGCATCAGCGTGCCGTTCGAGGTCGCCGTGGCGGGCTTCGACGACATCCCGATGGCCAGTTTCGTCAATCCGCCGCTTACCACGGTATTGCAGGACACCCGCCGCGCCGGTGAAATGCTGGTGGACAGCCTGCTGCGATTGATCCACGACGAACACGTCGAAAGCAGGATGCTGCCGATGAAACTGATGGTGCGGCGTTCCAGCCTATGGCAGGACGTCGCCCGCTCCGAATCCACGCGTGAGGATTGAAGGAAGATGCATGAGCTTGCACTAATCGGCGACATCGGCGGCACCAACGCGCGTTTCGCGCTCACCGACCTGACCGCCGATGTACCGCAGATCCTGAAGGAACAGACGCTCACCGACGCCGGCTTCCACAGCCTGCGCGATGCCGCGCGGCACTATCTCGAAGCGACCCATGTCGAACCCGCGCGCGCCGCGCTGGCGGTCGCCTCGCCGATCGAAGGCGACGACATCACCCTGACCAATCGCGACTGGTCGTTCAACCGCGGCACGCTGCAGCACGCGCTGGGTCTGGACGACCTGCAGCTCATCAACGACTTCGCGGCCATCGCCTGGGCGGCGCCGCACCTCGCCACCAGCGACCGGATTGCGATACACGGCCCGCTCGTCACGCCGCCGCTCGGCCCGGTGACGTTGATCGGCGCCGGCACCGGACTCGGGGTCGCGCTGCTGACGGGTTCGGCCGCGCAGGGCTGGCACGCGGTGCCCACCGAAGGCGGCCACGCCAGCTTCGCGCCCACCGACGATGAGGAGCGCAAGATTGCCTCTTGGCTTCACGTGCGCCACGGGCGCGTGTCGACCGAGCGCCTGCTGAGCGGCCACGGCCTGTCCAACATCGACGCCTGCCTGCGCGGCGTCGAGCCGGTGCCCGCACCCGCCGCGCAGACCGGGTCACGGCGTTCGAAGGACGTGGTCGATGCGGCGCTGGCGGGCGAAGCCGATGCAGTGCACGCGTTGCGGCGTTTCTGCCGGATCTATGGTGCAGTCGCGGGCGACGCGGCGCTGCTGCACGGCGCCAACACCGTGATGATCGCGGGCGGCGTGGTGCTGCACTTCCTCGATTTCTTCCGCGCCAGCGAATTCATGGAGGCCTTCACCGCCAAGGGCCGGCACGCCGATTACATGCGGCGCATGGCTGTGCAGGTGATCACGCATCCGAATCCGGGCCTGCTGGGCGCCGCCGTCGCGGCGCGCCGGGGCAGCATCGGCATCTGACCGAATCACCCGCGGCGCAAAACGGAACGCAAGGCGCGATCGCAAGCGCAGCCGCGAATCATCCTTCCACCGGGCGCGCATGGCGCCCGAGGAAGGCATCGATTTCCTCGAAGTATCCTTGCGCATACGGCGCACGATTGGCCCACTGCCTGCTCAGCCGCTCGTGGTCGGCATTGCCGGGTTGCGCGTGCGGAAATGCCGCCACGGGGCCAAGCAGATCGGCGTACTCGTCCGGCAGACCGCTGACGCTCGTCCAGAACATGTGGTTGCTCCGGGGCAGTACGGTGATACGGGCGTCCGCGTTTGCTGCCAGCAGTATCCGCATGCGCGCCAGATTGGTCGAGGGCGGCACCATCGTGTCGTTTTCGGCGAACAGCGCGAGCACCGGTTTGCGCAAGCTGGCAAGAGCCGCCGCCGGATCGTAGTCGTAGACGTGACACAGGTAGTGGTAGCGCAACACCGGACAGCCGGCCAGCACGATGTCCAGCCAGCGCCGATTGCGCGCCGCGCGATGGCGAGCCTCGGCGTCATCCGCGCCCGTGCGTCGCGCCGTTTGATATCCTTCGTCGGTAATCTGATCGCGCACCGATCCTGCCGGACCCGCCGCCAGGATCAGCGCAGCCACGCGTGGATCGTCGGCGAGCAACGGAATCACATAGCCGCCTTGGCTGTGGCCGTACAGAACGACGTGGTGCGCATCCAGATCCGGGCGCGCGGCGGCCCAGTCCAGCGCGGCGCGCACATTGCGCGCGCGGTCCTGGAAGTTTTCGTTGCGCCAGTTGCCCGATGACGCACCCACGCCCTTCTTGCCCAGGCGCAAAACGGCATACCCCTTCCGAACCAGGCGGCGCTGCAGGGCGCCCTCCGCCGGTTCCAGACCGTCGCCGGAACCCGAAACCGTGATCAGCAATGGGCGCGGGCGATCGTCGTCGGGGCGGATCAGGACGGCGGCGATGCGATCGCGTCCGGCCGGCACGAACACCTGCTCCAGCCGATAGCCGTTGCCGGATTCCGGATCAACGATGGCCCGCGCGGCCCGTGGCCAGTGCGGGTCCGCTGCACGTTCGTGTCGCGACCCGGCCAGCAGACCGATCGCGATCACCGGCAGGACCAGCAGTGCCACCCAGAGGACTCGCCGCGACCTCATATGCGCCTTCCGCTCATCGTGTCCGGGCCGCGCAGTGTACGCATTCACTTCAGCGCAAACAACGACTCACCTGCAGACGTCCGCGCGGAGTTGCTGCCGGCCCCGCGCACATCCATGATGATGGGACTGACCGCGTGTTGAAGGATCAACGTCGCGACCATGCATTCCGCGGAACTCCTGGCGTTCGCCGGCTTCGGCGCCGTGATCCTGATCGTGGCGTGGCTGCCGCTGTGGCTGGAGCGCCTGCCGTTGACGCTGCCGATGCTGGCGGTCGGGGCCGGCTACGTCGCGTTCCTGTTCACCCCCGATCTCGCTTCGCCGCAGGCGCACCCGCTCATCGCGACGGTGTTGCTGGAGGTGGTGTTGATCGTCGCGGTGATGGGCGCGGGCCTGAGCATCGACCGGCGCTTCTCGTGGCGCGGCTGGGGCAGCGCATGGCGGCTGCTGGCGATCGTGATGCCGTTGTCGATCGCGGCGCTGGCGGCGCTCGGCTGGGGATTGCTGGGACTGCCGCTCGGCGTCGCCATGCTGCTGGGCGCCATCCTTGCGCCGACCGATCCGGTGCTGGCGGCATCGGTGCAGGTCGGTCCGCCCGGCGTCGGCGAGGAAGGCGAAACGCGGTTCGCGCTCACGTCCGAAGCCGGCCTCAACGATGGGCTGGCGCTGCCGTTCCTCGCACTGGGCGCAGCGATGATCGCGCACACTTCGCGGCCCGGCTGGTGGATCGCGCGCTGGGTCGGGGTGGACCTGTTGTGGGGCGTCACCGCGGCGGCACTGGTGGGATTCGCGTGCGGCTGGCTGCTGGTGAAAGGCAACCACCTGCTGCCGGAACGCCTGCAGTTGTCGCAGTCCAATGAAGGGGTGGCGTCGGTGGGGCTGGCTTTCCTGGTGTACGCGGCCGCGAGCGCCGTGCACGGCTACGGTTTCGTTGCGGTGTTCGCGGCGGCGATCACCCTGCGCCGATTCGGAAGCGCGCTGGCGTACGCGCAGCGGCTCACGGCTTCGGCGCGGCGCCTGGAAAGGCTGCTGGCATTCCTGGTGTTCGGTCTGTTCGGCGGTGCGATTGCCAGCGGCGTGCTGGGCGGAGTCGGCTGGCGCGAAGTGGCGTTCGCCGTGCTGGCGTTGCTGGTGGTGCGTCCGGTCGCCACCCTGCTGGGCTTCGCCGGATCGAGGCACCCCGCGCCCGTCCGGCTGGCCCTCGGGTATTTCGGAATTCGCGGGCTGGGATCGCTGTACTACATCAGCCGCGCGGTCGGCGCCAATCCGCACCACGATCCGCACGGGCTGTGGTCGGTGACCGCGTTGACGGTACTGTTCTCGATCGTGCTGTACGGCGTCACTGCACGGCCCGCGTTGCGGCTGCTGGATCGGGCCATGGGGCGGGATGAACGCGAGGCGGGCTGAGCGAGGAGCTTGCTCCGGGAAAGCCAAACGTCGCACTCGTTGGGATTGCGTGAAACCGCCCTCCCCAACCTACGACATCAGCGCCTGCTCGCGCACGCGATGGATTTCGTCGCGCAGGCGCGCGGCTTCCTCGAATTCCAGATCCTGCGCGTGCTTGTACATGCGCGATTCCAGCTTCTTGATGAGCGCCGCGGCGGCGTGCGCGTCGAGCACCGAATAATCGGCGTTTTCCTCGGCGACTTTGCGCACCGGTTCCGCCAATCCCTTGCCGCGGCCACGGCCGCGTCCGCGCGACGAGGATTCCTCGCGCGCGCCTTCCAACACATCGGCGATGTTGCGGACGATGGTGGTCGGCGTGATGCCATGTTCGAGGTTGTATTCGACCTGCTTGGCGCGGCGGCGGTCGGTCTCGTCGATCGCCGCCTGCATCGACCGGGTGATCGTGTCGCCATACATGATCGCCTTGCCGCGCACATTGCGCGCGCAGCGGCCGATGGTCTGGATCAACGAGCCGGTCGAACGCAGGAAGCCTTCCTTGTCGGCGTCGAGGATCGCGACCAGCGACACCTCGGGCATGTCCAAGCCTTCGCGCAGCAGGTTGATGCCGACCAGCACGTCGAATTTGCCGAGGCGCAGGTCGCGGATGATTTCCACGCGCTCGACCGTTTCGATGTCGGAGTGGAGATAGCGCACACGCACGTCCTGCTCGGCCAGGAAGTCGGTGAGGTTCTCGGCCATGCGTTTGGTGAGCGTCGTGATCAGCACGCGATCGCCCATTTTCACGCGCGCGCGAATTTCGCCCAGCACGTCGTCGACCTGCGAGCGCACCGGCCGCACTTCGACTGCCGGGTCGACCAGCCCGGTCGGGCGCACCACCAGTTCCACCACGCTGTCGCCGGATTGCTTGCGTTCGTACGGCCCGGGCGTGGCCGACACGAAGATGGTGCGCGGTTCGCGCTGCTCCCATTCCTCGAATTTCAGCGGGCGGTTGTCGAGCGCGCTGGGCAGGCGGAACCCGAACTCCACCAGCGTTTCCTTGCGCGAGCGGTCGCCCTTGTACATCGCGCCCAACTGCGGAATCGTGACGTGCGATTCATCGACTACCAGCAGCGCGTCCGACGGCAGGTAATCGAACAGCGTGGGCGGCGGCTGGCCGGGCAGGCGTCGCGTCAGGTGCCGCGAGTAATTCTCGATGCCCTGGCAATAACCGACTTCGTGCATCATCTCCATGTCGTACAGCGTGCGCTGTTCGAGGCGCTGCGCTTCCACCAGCTTGTTGGCGCCGCGCAGCACTTCCAGGCGTTGCCCCAGTTCTTCCTTGATCGTGTCGATCGCATTCAGCACGCTTTCGCGCGTGGACGCGTAATGAGTCGCCGGATACACCACGCAGCGCGGCAGCTTGCGCAGGCTGGCGCCGGTCAACGGATCGAACATCGAGATCTTCTCGACCTCGCCGTCGAACATCTCGATTCGAAGCGCTTCGGTTTCGCTCTCGGCCGGGAAGATGTCGAGGATTTCGCCGCGCACGCGGTAGGTGCCGCGGCGCAGCTCCATTTCGTTGCGGGTGTACTGCAGTTCGGTGAGCTGACCCAGCAGTTGGCGCTGGTCGACGCGATCGCCGATCGAAAGGATCAGCCGCAGCGACAGGTAATCCTCGGGATCGCCGAGGCCGTAAATCGCGGACACGGTGCCGACGATCAGTGCATCGCGCCGCGACAGCAACGCCTTGGTCGCGGCCAGCCGCATCTGCTCGATGTGGTCGTTGATGCTCGCGTCCTTTTCGATATACGTGTCGGAAGACGGCACGTACGCTTCCGGCTGGTAGTAGTCGTAGTAGCTGACGAAATACTCGACCGCGTTGTGCGGGAAGAACTGCCTGAACTCGCCGTACAACTGCGCGGCGAGGGTCTTGTTGGGCGCCAGCACCAGGGTCGGGCGTTGCACCGCCTGCACCACGTTGGCGATCGTGAAGGTCTTGCCCGAACCGGTGACGCCCAGCAGCGTCTGCGCGGCGAGCCCCGCGTCGAAGCCTTCGATCAGTTTCGCGATCGCCTGCGGCTGGTCGCCGGAAGGTTGATAAGGCGCGACCAGTTCGAAACGCTCGTTGTCGTGCTGCGGGGTGCGGCTTGCATCCATGCCGACATTATACGTTTGCCCTGCTGACAACCCGTGTCAGCAATGTCTGACGCGGTTCTCCGCACGCGGCTGCTACAGGCGACCCGATGGCTTGCGCAGACTGCTGCCTTCGCAAGGAGGGGAATGGTCATGGCTCCATCCGCACGCGCCGCACACGGCTTCACGCTGACGGAATTGATGATCGCGCTGGCGATTGCCGGCATCCTCGCGATGATCGGCGCACCGGCCATGGGCAGCCTGCTCGCACGCACGCAGGATTCCGGCATCGAAACCGCGATCGCCGCCGGCCTGCGCGGCGCCCGCAATGCCGCGGTGATGCGCAACGCACGCGTGCTGGTATGTCCGAGTCCGGACGGACGCCGGTGCGGGTCGCGCTCGGACTGGCAACACGGCTGGATCATCGCGCAGGATGCGGATCACGATGGACAGCCCGATGCGGGCAGGTCGATCCTCGACGTGCAGGCCGCCATGCCCGCCGGCACGCGCGTGATCACCAGCGCAGGGCGCACGCGCATCGCGTTCCAGCCGAGCGGCAGCGCGGGTGGCAGCAACGTGACGTTCACGATTTGCCACGCGCGCGAACGCGACGGCAGGGCGGTGATCGTGGCCAATTCCGGCCGCGTGCGGGTCGCGCGCGCCGACGCCGCGCACCTGCAGGCGTGTCTCGCCGGGGTTCCGTAAGTGTGCAACGTAGGCCCTGATTCGCGCCAAACGTCAACAATCGCATTTTCTGTCGTCATTCCGGGACGCCTGTGGCTTCATCGCAGGCGAGCCCGGAATCGGTTTTGTAAACCCGGCAAAACGCCCGACCGATTCCGGGTTCCGCCCGCAAACAACGCGGGCGACCCCGGAATGACGACAAATTACCGACATATGCCAATCAGGAGGTAGGTGGGCTTCTGCCGATGAAGTCGGCATCAGCCCAACCTACAGCTGGCCCACGTATCGGTAATACGCAACCCCGAAATCCTGAAACGCATGCTCGTTGCGCGTGCCCACGCGATCGATCACGACGCCCGACATGGTCGTGGACCGCGTGCCGTCCAGCGTGCCACCATCGTGCAACGCGGCGTATTCGGCTTCGTCGAGGTCGACGGCACCCTTCAGCGCATCGCGAAAACCGATCGCGCGCGCCGCCTCGCGCCAGCTTGGCGCCACGCGCGCGGGAATCGCCTCGGCCGCATCGCCGCTGCCGTAGCCGAGCAGCAGCAAGTCGCGGTCCTCCAGATCCAGGCCGCGTGCCGCCGCGTCGTCCAATCCTGCGGCCAGCCATGCCGGCAGCGCCGCGGTGTAGAGATTGCCGAATTCCATCATCGCATCGGAACCGGTCTGCAACTTGTCCTCGACGATGCGTTGATACGCGGCGCTTTTGCGAAACGACTTCAGCAATGCCGACGATGCGGGATAGGCATCCGCCGGCAACGCTTCCTGCGCGCAGCCGCTCACGCCGGTTTGCCATTCGCGCATCACGTCTTCCTGCGACACGCCGGCCGCGGCGCAACAGGAATCCAGCTCGCGCGCCGCATCCCGACCGCCTTGCGCCGCGTCGTGGCCCAGCGCCGCCAGATAACCCATCGCCAAGGCATTGCGCGGCATCCGGTGATACGGCCGATGCATGAACACGGCCGCCAGTCCGCGCAAATAGTCGGCGCGCGAACCGGCACGTCGCGCGAACATCGCATCCAGCGCGCGCAACGTCGCGTCGGTGTAGCAGTCGGTCGAATACTTGCCGTTGAACACCGGCAGGTCGCTCAGGCGACCGTGCGTGCCGGGGGTCTGTCCCGCGAAGCGCAGGAACGGCTTGCGGAAATCCAGCCCGCGGTATTCCGAGGCGCTGCCACCGCGCGCCAGATCCAGTTCCAGCAAACGCGGCGATGTTTCCAGCAACATCGCGACCGCACCCGCGCCTTGCGTGGGCTCGCCGCTGCTGCCACGCGCGTACTCGGCGATGTCGGCGCTCACCACGATGGCCTGGCGATCGCGACCGTCGCAAGCGAGATAACGCAGCCCGCCCTTCAGCGCGTACACGCCGCCGAGGCAGGCGTGCTTGAACTCCGGCACCTCGCAGTCGCGTGCCAGCGCGGGTTTGCCTTCCGATGCCAGGGCTTGGTCGACCAGCCCGCGCACGATCACCGCGCCCGTCGCATTGTCGATGCTGGATTCGGTTCCGAGCGCCAGATAGCCGACGCGACGTGGATCGATGTCGTACTGCGCGATCAGCCGCAGCACCGCGTTCGCAGCGAGCGTGTAGACGTTCTGATCCGGGCCCGGCATCCGGAATGCGTGGCCGACCACCGCACGCGTCTTCGAAGCGTCGTTGCCGGTCCAGCCCGACCACCGTTCCAGATCCACCCGGTACGGCGGCACGTACACCGCCATGCCGCTGACGCCGACGGGAGGATTCGCTGAAAACGGTTGCGCTGCCACGGTGCGGATGTCCTGTTTCGAGGAACGAAACGCGCGAGTATGCGGGAAAACCGCGTCCACGTGACGTCAACGGCGCCGCAAACAAAAAAGGCCGACGTGCGATGCGTCGGCCTTGCGTGTCTGGCGCCCGAACTTGGACTCGAACCAAGGACCCCCAGATTAACAGTCTAGTGCTCTAACCAGCTGAGCTATTCGGGCAAATTTTGGAACGGTCGCCAACGCCAGCGCCCGATTACGGGCTTGGGGTAGCGAGCCGTACATTATCGTGGCTGTCGCCAATGCTGTCAAAACCGGCTGGCACAAGCGCCGGAGCGAAGCTGCTGTTGTGAAAAATCAGGCCATGGAAGGCCGTTCTGGAGTACCCGAAGCCAAGGCAGCCATGCGCATCGGACTGCCGCAAGGTGCAGCGATCATGGACAATCGCACAAATCATGCATGCGCACCGTATCCTCGCGAGGCGCCGCGATCACGGACGATCGCACCAATCACGAACTCGGGATCAGCAGCACCTGCCCCACCTGGATCCCGCCGCCGGTCTGGATCTTGCTGGCATTGGCGGAACGCAGCGCGTTCATGCTGACACCGTAATGCTGCGCGATGCCGGACAGGGTCTCGCCCCGCGAAACCTTGTGCATGTCCTGGACGTCGGCATTCGCGCGCGCCACGTTCTTCACGGAAGCCACCATCGGTGCATCCGGGACCACCGCCTTCGCGCCCGCCGCGGTCCTGCCGTTGGCCGCCACTTCGATGGCCGCCTCGGTCGCCAGGTGCAGGCGCTCGTTGCGCTGTTCCGCGAACCACGTGCCGGGCGGCGGGGTGGTTTCGAAATATTGCTTCACGCCGGTCAGCACCGCTTCGGCCAGCCGCTTGCGGTCCTTGCTGCTGTCCAGCCGCCGTTCGTCACTGCGATTGCTGATGAACGCGGTCTCGACCAGGATCGAAGGTACGTCCGGCGAACGCAGCACCACGAAATTGGCACCCTGTACCGTGTCGCGGTACAGCGGCCCGATCTTGCCCATAGCAGTCAGCACGTCGCTGCCGACCTCGTGCGCCGCGTGCATACTGGCGCCCTGCGAGAGATCCAGCAGCACCGAAGCCAACATGTGGCTCTTGTCGTCCAGCGAGACCCCGCCGATCAGGTCGGACGCGTTCTCGCTTTTCGCCAGCCACTTGCCGGCCTCGCTCTGCTTACCGTGGGTGGAAAGCACCCACACCGATCCGCCGCGCGCGTCGCAGTAATCCGGGCAGGAATTGGCGTGGATCGACACGAACAGGTCGGCCTTGTGTTCACGCGCGATCTGGAAACGTTTTTCCAGCGGCACGAAGTAGTCGCTCTTGCGCGTGAGCACCGCGTGCATGCCGGGCTGCGCGTCGATCAGCTTCGCCAGTTCCGTCGCGATTCCCAGCGTGACGTTCTTCTCCAGCGTGCCGCCCTGCCCGCGCGCGCCGGGGTCGTCGCCGCCATGTCCCGCATCGACCGCGATCACCACCGGCCGCGGCTTGCCGCGCGCGACGTCGTCATCGATCGTGCGCACGATCTGCGACGGTTTGCCGCTGGGCGTGCCGAGGTCCACCACCAGCCGGTAGCCGTACTGGCCGGCCGGCGTCAGCAGGAAACTTTTCGGGTGCGCCGGACTGTCCAGGTCCAGCACGATCCGCGCCTTGCCCTGGAAATGGCCGATGCGCATGTCCTTGACCACACCCTTGCCGGGCTTGGCGCCGACGCCCTTGCCGAACGCGCCGTTGTCCAGATCCAGCACCACGCGATCGGGTTTGCTCAACTGGAACAGCCGGTAGTCAACCGGCGCCGAGAGTTCGAAGACCACCCGCGTGGAATCGGGTCCGCCCCAGATGCGCACCGCATTGACGGTGCTGATGGAAGCCGCCGCGGCCGCGCTGGATACGCACGCCAGCACCCCGCAAAGGCTTGCGAAAAAAAACAGCGATGGATGGCGCGTCCCCCTCATGGTGCTGAATTCAACCGCAAGCCGCGGCGAATTGCAAGCATTTTTCCCTTTGTTATCCGAGAGCTGCGACCGTTTTATCGATATGGATTCAGAAAGTGTCGCCAAGTCGGCACCGCGTCGTGCTTATCGAGCCGCCGCCTCCGCCAGAATCGCCATCCAGCGCTGGCCGCGCTCGGATACCGGGGTCAGATACACGCGGCGGCCGGTGCCGTCGTGCTCCAGCGCCACTTCGAGATCGGGCGCCGGCAATGCACCGAGGCCGCGTTCGGGCCACTCCACCAGCACGAGCGTTTCCCGCGCATCCAGTTCGTCCAGACCCAGCCATTCCAGCTCGCCCGCATCCGCGATGCGATACAGATCGAGGTGGAACGCGTCGTGGCCATTCACCGTGTAGCGTTCGAGCAGGCTGTAGGTGGGGCTTTTCACGCGCTCGCCCACGCCTAGCGCGCGCAGCAGCGCACGCGCGAAGGTGGTCTTGCCGGCGCCCAGTTCGCCACGCAGGAACACCACGCCGCCATCCAACAGCGCCGGCGCCAGACGCCGCGCCAAAGCCGTCGTCGCAGCTTCGCCGGGCAGGAAGATCACGAGTGCGGGGGCAGACTCAGGCACGGCCATTCACCAAGGCGCGCAGGTAAGGAAACAAATCCGATGCCAGCATGCCCCGCTCGCCCGCACGCGCCGCCAGATCGCCGGCGCGGGCGTGCGCGCCGACGCCGAGGCAGGCCGCGTCCCAAGGCGTGAGGCCTTGCGCCAGAAGGCCCGCGATCACGCCGGTGAGCACGTCCCCCGTGCCGCCGGACGCCATGCCCGGATTGCCCCACGGGCACGCCGCCACGCGGCCTTCGGGATCGGCGACCAGCGAACCGCTACCCTTCAGCACCACCACCGCGCCGTACCCGCGCGCCATCCCGCGCACGGCAGCGAAGCGATCCGCCTGCACATCGGCGGTCGTCGTCTCCAGCAGGCGCGCGGCTTCGCCCGGATGCGGTGTCATCACGATCTGCTCCGGCAGCGCCCGCGCACGCAGCGCCAGCAGGTTGAGCCCGTCGGCATCCAGCACGGTGGGCTTGCCGGCATCCAGCGCCGCTTGCCACAGTCCTTGTCCCCAATCGTCTTGACCGAGTCCTGGGCCCAAGGCCAGTACGCTCGCCCGCGCCAGCAATGCTTCGAGATTGCGTGGGACGTGCACGCCGTGCGGCATCAACTCGGGGCGCGCGGCGAGGATCGCACCGACGTTCGCTTCGCGCGTCGCGACGCTGACCAGCCCGGCGCCCACGCGCGCGGCGGCTTCACCGCACATGCGCACCGCCCCGCCCGCGCCAAGATCGCCCCCGATCGCAAGCACGTGGCCGTAGCGCCCCTTGTGGCTGTCGCGTGGGCGGCGCGGCAACGCCTGCGGCGCCAACAGGATCGCATTGGGCTCCGCATGCGTGTACGCCGGGGTGGGAATATCCAGCGTGGCAAGGCTGCGCTCGCCGCACTGGTCGGGCCCGCTTGCGGTGAACAATCCGCGTTTCCAGCCGACGAAGCACACGGTCGCACTCGCCCGCACGCAAGGATCGAACGCCACGCCGGTATCCGAATCCAACCCGCTCGGCACGTCCAGGGCCAGCACCGGACCGGATTGCGCATTGACGGCCGCGATCAGCGTCGCCGCATCGCCGGCCGGCGCGCGATTCAGGCCGGAACCGAACAACGCGTCCACGTACACATCGGCGTCCGGCAGCTTCTCCGTCACGGACGAGATTTCGCCGCCTTCGCGCGCGAAGCGTTCCCGCGCAAGCGCTGCATCGCCCGATGGCTGGCCCGGCAACGCGATCACGCTCGCCTGCAGGCCTGCCGCGCGCGCAAGCGCCGCCGACAGAAACCCGTCGCCGCCATTGTTGCCCGGTCCGCACAACACGCACACGCTGCGCGCCTGCGGCCAGCGCCGCCGCAGTTCATCGAGCGCCGCGCGCGCCGCGCGTTCCATCAATTCGATGCCGGTGATGCCGTCGCCGATCGCGGCTTGGTCGAGCGCGCGCACTTGTGCGGTGGTGAAAAGTGCGGACTGCGGGTCGAGGTTCGCCATCGCGTGATCCTACAATGTGGACATGCAAACGGGCAGTGAAACCATCGCCGACGACATCGATTTCGCCGCGCTCGCGCAACGGATCAAGCGGTGGGGCGTGGAACTCGGCTTCGCGAAAATCGGCATCACCGGCGTCGATTTGCGCGAAGACGAAACGCGCCTGCAGGCATGGCTGGAACAGGGTCGCCACGGCAGCATGGATTACATGCAGCGGCACGGCAGCAAGCGCAGCCGCCCGGATGAACTGCAGCCCGGCACGGTGCGCGTGATCTCCGCGCGCATGGATTATTTCCCGCGCGACATGAACGCCGAGGCTGCCTGGCGGACGCTCGCCGACGGCGAGCGCGCGTACATTTCGCGCTACGCGCTCGGACGCGACTACCACAAGCTGATTCGCAACCGGCTGCAGAAACTCGCCGATCGCATCGCCGGCGAAGTCGGCCCGTTCGGCTATCGCGCCTTCACCGATTCCGCGCCGGTGATGGAAAAGGCGCTGGCGCGCAATGCCGGGCTCGGCTGGATCGGCAAGCACACGCTGGTGCTGGACCGCGATGCGGGTTCGTGGTTTTTCCTGGGGGAGCTTTACACCGATCTGCCGCTGCCCATCGACAAACCTTCGACGGCGCATTGCGGCACGTGCACGCGCTGCATCGACGTGTGTCCGACGCAGGCGATCATCGGTCCGTACCAGCTCGACGCGCGCCGCTGCATTTCCTATCTGACGATCGAATCGAAGGATGCGATCCCCGAAGACTTGCGTCCGCTGATGGGCAACCGCGTGTTCGGTTGCGACGATTGCCAGCTCGTGTGTCCGTGGAACAAGTTCGCGAAGCCCACCCACGAAGAGGATTTCGCGCCGCGCCACGGCCTGGACGGCGCGAAGCTGGTGGAGCTGTTCGCGTGGACCGAAGCCGAATTCCTGATGAAGACCGAGGGCATGCCGATCCGCCGCGCGGGCTACGAAGGATTCTCGCGCAACGTCGCGGTGGCGCTGGGCAACGCGCCGCATTCGGACGATGTGGTCGAAGCGCTCCATGCGCGTGCCGATGACGCCTCGCCGCTGGTGCGCGAACACGTCGCCTGGGCGCTGGCACGCCAGTGCGAAAAGGCAGGCAGCGCATGAGCCAGGAACCGGATTTGGTCACACCGCCGCACCTTGCAGCGGTGCTGGATGCATTGCGCCAGCGCGAACCGATCTTCCACCATCCGGGATTTGGCACTTCGCGCGCCGATTACGCGCGGATGACCGTGGACGACTTCTGGGAAATCGGCGCGTCCGGCCAGCGCTATTCGCGCGACTACGTGCTCGACGTGCTGGATGCGCGGCGCACCGATCCGGTCGATGAATCGGACTGGGAATCGCGCGACTTCCACGTCCGCGAACTGGCGCCCGACGTATACCTGCTCACCTACACCCTGCGCCAGGGCGCGCGGCTCACGCGCCGCAGCACGATCTGGCGGCGCGCCGGCGACGACTGGAAGATCGTGTTCCACCAGGGGACGGTCGTCGTCGCGACCGGCGTGGAGTGAACCAGGTAGGTTGGGCTGAACACGGCTCAACCGTGTGAAGCCCAACGATTTCGCAGCGTGTCGTTGGGCTTCCCCGATGAAGCCGGGTCAGCCCAACCTACAAAGAGCCGGTTGCGCCAAAGCACGTAGGGCGGGAGTAGCGCAGCGGATCCCGCCGTATGAACACAAGGCGGGTTGTCACCCGCCCCGCCAAAGCTGGCCACGAATGGCCGTTCCGGTTTTCAACGTCCGCGCAGAAGAAATCCAGACAGCCGACGCAGCAATCAGGAGATCGCGCGATCAGGCGACCGCCATCTGCTTCGGAATCGAATGGTTGGTGCGCGCGATGTGGTTGTTGGCATCGACGTAGACCAGGTTCGGCTGGTGTTGCTCGGCCTCGACGGCGGTCATCGACACGAATGCGGCGATGATCACGAGGTCGCCAGGCTGCGCCCGGTGCGCGGCGCTGCCGTTCACCGAAATGATGCCGCTGCCTTCCTCGGCGCGCAGCGCATAGGTGACGAAGCGCTCGCCGTTGTTGACGTTCCACGCGTGGATCTGTTCGTATTCGCGGATGCCGGCGGCGTCCAGCAGGTTGCCGTCGATCGCGATCGAGCCTTCGTAGTGCAACTCCGCGTGGGTCACGGTCGCACGGTGGATTTTGGCTTTGAGCATGTTCAGTTGCATGGATGCCTCCAGCGTCCATGTTGCCGAGTTCGCGCATTATAGCGACTGCCCGGTCGGTTTGCTGCGTTGCACAAGGCGATATTGTGCGTTCGTCCATGATCGCCGCCCCATGGGGGACTGGTACTCGACCGTCGGCTTGGCTTTCCGCAGCAGCCGCTGTCCCCTAGCCGAACTCGAGATTGTCGATCAGCCGGGTGTTTCCCAGCCGGGCGGCCACCAGCGCCATTAGGCCGCTGCGCGCATCGGCGTCGGGCACGCCAAGGTCTTCCGCGCGCCGCACCGCGGCGTAATCCGGCGCGAACCCGGCCCGCTCCAGACGGCGCATCGCCGCGCCCTCGATGGCTCTGATCGCGTGGCCCTCCGCGAACGATTCGCGCATCCACTGCAGCGTTTCGTGCAACTGCGGCGCGCGGGCGCGCTGGTGGGCGTCCAGATAGCGATTGCGCGAGGACATCGCAAGGCCATCCGGTTCGCGCACGATTGGTCCTGCCATGATCTCGAGCGGCAAACCCAGCTCGCGCACCAGCCGCCGCACCACCAGCAACTGCTGCCAGTCCTTGGCGCCGAACACCGCGAGATCGGGTTCCACCATCAGCAACAGTTTCGCCACCACCGTCGCGACACCATCGAAATGCCCCGGCCGGTGCGCGCCCTCCAACGCGTCGCCGACGTCCGGCACGTGGATGCGCAGCGCGTGCTCGGGACCGAACGGGTACATCGTTTCAACCGTGGGCGCGAACAGCAGGTCGCACTGGTGCTCGACCAGACCCACGCTGTCCTCGGCCAGCGTACGCGGATAGCGGGTGTAATCCTCGTTGGGTCCGAACTGGGTGGGGTTGACGAACACGCTAACCACCACGCGGTCGGCGTGCTGGCGCGCAAGTTCCACCAGCGAAAAGTGCCCCGCGTGCAGGTTGCCCATGGTGGGCACGAACGCGACGCGCCGGCCGTCCTTCTTCCAGGCCTGCACCACCGCGCGCAGCGAACGGGGATCGGCGACTGTGCGCATCGGCCGATCCTCAACCGGCAATCTGTTCCGGGCCCGGGAACCGGCCCGCGCGCACGTCGTCGGCGTACGCGTCGATCGCCTCGCGAATGGAGCCGCGCCCGGCCAGGAAATCCTTGCTGAACTTCGGCCGCCGCCCCGGCGTGATGCCCAGCATGTCGTAAACGACCAGCACCTGGCCGTCGCAGTCTGCGCCGGCGCCGATGCCGATGGTGGGAATCGAAAGCTCGCGGGTGATCTCGCCCGCCAACGCCGCCGGCACCGATTCCAGCACCAGCAATTCCGCGCCCGCGCGTTCGACCGCACGCGCTTCCGCACGCAGGCGCGCGGCCGCGTCCTCGGTTTTGCCCTGCATCCGATAGCCGCCCATCTTGTGCACCGATTGCGGGGTCAGGCCAAGATGCGCGCACACCGGAATGTCGCGGGTCGTCAGCGCGGCGATGACTTCGCACGTCCAGTCCGCACCGCCTTCGAGCTTCACCATCGCGGCGCCGCCCTCGGCCATCAGTCGCGCCGAAGCCGCCAGCGCGGTGGCCGGATCGCGGTACTGCATGAACGGCAGGTCCACCACTTGAAGCGTGCTCGCGAGCCCGCGCGCGACCAGCGAGGCGTGATACACCATCTGGTCCAGCGTCACCGGCACCGTGCTGGTTTGCCCCTGGACCACGTTGCCGAGCGAATCCCCGACCAGCGCCACGTCGACGCCCGCGGCTTCCATCTGCGCGGCGAAGCTGGCGTCGTAGCAGGTCAGCACCACGATCTTCTCGCCGCGCGCCTTCATCGCGCGCAGGCCGGGGACGGTCACGGGTTTGCGCCTGGGCGCGTCGGCAGGCTGGGCGTACATGCGGGCGCTCCTGGGAAACGCCGGATTATCGCCGTTCCACGGGTTAGCGCCAACCACCTTGCATCTATTTGCCGCGCAGGTCCCGCATCCGGAAGCCCGTCGCGTACAACGCAGCCACGTAAGCCGCGCCGCCCGCGCAGACCAGCGCCACCAATTTCCAGATGCGCGTGATGATCCGCTCGTGCGTCCACTGCTGCCAAGGCCAGAACCACAGCCCGATGCAGACCACGACCACCAGCACGGTGCAGGCCAGTCCGATCCGCAGCCAGTGCCGCGTCCAGCCGGGTTGCGGACGATAGGCGCCGCTGCGCTTCAGGTACCGCCACAACAATGCAAACTGCAGATAGTTGGAAACCGAACTCGCGATGGCCATCCCGAGATGCAGCCCCGGCACCCGCGCAATGCCTTCCAGCCACGGCAGGTGTTTCGACGCGGCCGGCGCCCACAGCTCGAACAGCAGCGCGATCAGTGCGAAGTTGAACACCATGTTGACGATCAGCGCGATCACCCCCGCGCGCACAGGCGTCCTGGTGTCCTGGCGCGAATAGAACGCCGGCAACAGCGTGCGCGTCAGCGCGATCGCGGGCACGCCCGCGGCCAGGCCCATGATCGCAATCGCGGTCATGTGGCTGTCGAAAGCCGTGAATTGCCCGTTCTGGAAGCACGCCGCCACCGCGGGTTCGGCCAGCAGCAGCAGGCCACACATCGCGGGCAGCGCGATCAGCAATGTGGTGCGCAAGCCCCAATCCAGCGACCGCGAGAAACCCTCGCGATCGGCGCTGACGTGGTGGCGCGACAGTGCCGGCAGGATCACGGTGCCGAGCGCCACGCCGAACACGCCCAGCGGCAGTTCCAGGAATCGCGTCGCCTGCGCCAGCCACGTTTGCGAGCCGGTGATCAGCAGCGAGGCCACTGCGGTATCCAGCAGCAGGTTGATCTGCGCCACCGACGAACCGAACAGGGTCGGCAGCATCAGCCGCATGATCTGGCGCACGCGCGGATGGTTCCAGCCCCAGCGCGGCAGCGCCAGCAGACCGAGGCTCCGTACTGACGGCAGCAGGAACAGCAACTGCAGGATGCCCGCGATCAGCACCGCCCAGCCCAGCGATTCGATCGGCACTGCGAGCCACTTCGCGCCCCACAGTGCGGCCGCGATCAGGCACAGGTTCAGGATCACCGGCGCCAGTGCCGGCAACGCGAACTTGTGGAAGCTGTTGAGGATGCCGCCGCACAACGCGGTCAGCGACACGAACAGCAGGAAGGGAAAGGTCAACCGCAGCAGCTTGATCGTGAGGTCGAACTTGTGCGGCTGGTCCAATGCGCCCGGCGCGAACCCGGTGGCCACCTGCGGCGCGAAGATGATCCCGAGCGCCACGATCACCAGCAGCACGCCGCCCAACGTGCCGGTGACGCGCGCGGTCAGGTCGCGCAATTCCGCGCGGCTGCCGGTTTCCTTGACCTCGGTGAACACCGGCACGAACGCGGTCGAGAACGAGCCTTCCGCGAACAGCCGGCGCATGAAATTCGGCACCCGGAACGCCACCCAGAACGCGTCGGTGGCGGCGCTGACGCCGAACACGTGGGTGATGGAAATGTCGCGCGCAAGACCCAGCAGCCGCGAAATCATGGTCATGCTGCTGAACGAGAACACCCCGCGCAGCAGGCTGGGCGGGCGGGTCATGCGGCAATTCCTCGGTCCCGGTTCCCGCGACCGCGCCCCGAGTCCCGAGCCCCGAAAGGATTGACTGAACCGCGCAATCCCGCAATAATTGTCGGCTTCGTTCCGCCCATATTTCCCGGAGTCACCCCGTGGCAAACATCCAGTCCGCCAAGAAGCGCGCCCGCCAGGCCGAAGTGCGCAACATGCGCAATGCCAGCCAGCGTTCGATGCTGCGCTCGTCGATCCGCAAGGTCCTGAAGGCCATCGAGGCCAAGGACAAGGCTGGCGCCGAAGCCGCCTACAAGGCCGCCGAACCGGTGCTGGACCGCTACGCCAGCCGCGGGTTGATCCACAAGAACAAGGCCGCGCGCCACAAGAGCCGCCTCACGGCGCACATCAAGGCGATCGCCTGAGTCGGTCCCGTTCGAGCTTTTGAAAAAGCCGGCGCCAGCCGGCTTTTTCTTTAGTGGACCGCCCTCCGAGGAACGGCCCCCATCCGCTTGGCGGCACCTTGCCCCGCCAGCGGGGGAAGGAACAGCCAAGGCATCCCCGAACCCTCCGCTTCCCCCGTTTACGGGGGAAGCTGCCCGAAGGGCTGAAGGGGGGAACCCGGCGACACGAGCACCGTTCAATGCTCGCGCTCCTGCGCATCAGCCTCCGATTGAACGGCCTTTTGCTCATCGAAGAACCGCTGCGCGGCGAGGCACACCTCGCGTGTGCCGATGCGTTCCGCCGCCGAGATCGCGAACCAGGGTGCCCGCCAGTCCAGCCGCGCGATGATGTCGCGAGCGTTCGCGTCGCGTTCTTCCGGCGCCCGCAGGTCGATCTTGTTGAGCAGCAACCAACGTGGACGCTGCAGCAGTTCGGGATCGTGGCGTCGCAGTTCGCCCTCGATGATCCGCACCTGCTCCACCGGATCGGCGCCGTCCAGCGGTGCGACATCCACCAGGTGCAACAGCAGGCTGGTGCGCGAAACGTGTTTCAGGAACTGGATGCCGAGGCCCGCGCCTTCGGCCGCGCCTTCGATCAGCCCCGGAATGTCGGCCACCACGAAACCCTGCGACGGCCCCACGCTGACCACGCCAAGGTGCGGCTGCAAGGTCGTGAAGGGGTAATCCGCCACGCGCGGCGTCGCCGCCGACACCGCGCGGATGAAGGTGCTCTTGCCCGCATTGGGAAAGCCGAGAAGGCCGACATCGGCCAGCACCTTCAATTCCAGTTTCAGTTCGCGTTCCTCGCCCGGCGTGCCGGGGGTGAAGCGGCGCGGCGCGCGGTTGGTGGAGCTCTTGAAATGGATGTTGCCGAGACCGCCCTTGCCGCCCTTCGCGACCAGCAGCTTCTGGCCGTGCGCGGTCAGGTCGCCGATCAATTCATCGGTGTCGAGGCTGAAAACGGAGGTACCGACCGGCACGCGGATCGTGGTGTCCTCGCCACCGCGCCCGTACATGTCGCTGCCCATGCCGTTCTGGCCGCGCTGCGCCTTGAACTGGCGCTGGTGGCGGAAATCGATCAGCGTGTTGAGACCCTCGTCCGCGACCAGCCACACGCTGCCGCCGTCGCCGCCATCGCCGCCGTTGGGCCCACCGAACGGAATGAACTTCTCGCGCCGGAAACTGGCGCAACCGTCCCCGCCGTTGCCGGCCTGCACCTTGATGATGGCTTCGTCGACGAATTTCATGGGAGCAGGGATGAGGGACGAGGGGCGAGGGGCGAGGGACGAATGTCTGACCGCGACAAGGATAGCGGGCACCGCGCGGTTGCCGGGCGCGGCGCACGGGCTTGCACCCTCGCTACTCGCCCCTCACCTTCGCCTTTCATACAAACGAAAAGCCCCGCGCGAAGCGGGGCCTTCCGGATTCGATGTGGCGCGAGTTCAGCCCGCGACCACGTTCACCGTGCGGCGGCCGCCCTTCGGGCCCTTGACGGAAAACTCCACCTTGCCGTCGACCAGCGCGTACAGCGTGTGGTCGCGGCCGAGGCCAACGCCGACGCCCGGATGGAACTGGGTGCCGCGCTGGCGGACGATGATGTTGCCGGCTTCGACGACCTGGCCGCCGAACAACTTGACGCCCAGATATTTCGGGTTGGAGTCGCGGCCGTTGCGCGAGGAACCTACGCCTTTTTTGTGTGCCATGGCGGCTTCTCCTTACTTGCTGCCACCGGCGATGCCGGTGATCTCGATTTCGGTGTAGTGCTGCCGGTGGCCCATCTGTTTGCGATGGTGCTTGCGGCGGCGGAATTTCACGATGCGCACCTTGTCGGCGCGGCCATGACCGCGCACCTTGGCGGTGACGCTGGCGCCCGCGACGGTCGGCGCACCGACGGTGACACCCTCGCCTTCCCCGACCAGCAACACCTGGTCGAAGGTGACCGCGGCATCGGGCTCGGCATCCAGTTTTTCGACGCGAAGGACTGCGCCTTGCTCGACGCGGTACTGGCGACCGCCGGTGAGAATGACTGCGTACATGATGTCTGGCTCTCTGGTTCTGTCGTTATTCTGGGTGGATCGGGCGCGATTCGATGCGCTCGAACCCGCAATTCTAGCGTGATTTCAGGGGATTGGGCAAGCAGCGATCTGCCCACCCACGGGGGCCGTAGGTTGGGCTGATCCGGCTTCATCGGAGAAGCCCAACGTCGTCCATAGCCGCGTGTTGGGCTTCACTACGCTCAGCCCAACCTACAAATTCGTCATTCCGGGTCGTCGTACGCGCTCGAAAAACCGGCCGCCAAACCCCACATCGGGCGGGTCGCTATAGTAACGGGCTTTTCCGCACGCATTCCCATGGACACCATCCGCATCCGCGGTGCCCGCACCCACAACCTCAAGAACATCGACCTCGACCTGCCGCGCGACCAGTTGATCGTGATCACCGGCCTGTCGGGCTCGGGCAAGTCCTCGCTCGCCTTCGACACGCTGTATGCCGAGGGCCAGCGCCGCTACGTCGAGTCGCTGTCGTCGTACGCGCGGCAGTTCCTGTCGATGATGGAAAAGCCCGACGTCGACCACATCGAGGGCCTGTCGCCGGCGATTTCGATCGAGCAGAAATCGACCTCGCACAACCCGCGTTCGACGGTCGGCACCATCACCGAGATCCACGACTACCTGCGCCTGCTGTACGCGCGGGTGGGCACGCCGCGCTGCCCGAACCACGGCACGCCACTGGCCGCGCAGACGGTCAGCCAGATGGTGGACCAGACGCTCGCGCTGCCGGAAGACAAGCGCTACATGTTGCTGGCGCCAGTGGTCCGCGAACGCAAGGGCGAGCACGTGCAGGTGTTCGAGCAGCTGCGTGCGCAGGGCTTCGTGCGCGCGCGCGTCGACAGCACGGTATACGACCTCGATGCCGTGCCGGCACTCGGCCTTCGCATCAAGCACACCATCGAAGTGGTGATCGACCGCTTCCGCCCGCGCGAGGATTTGAAGCAACGTCTCGCCGAATCGTTCGAAACTGCGCTGCGCCTCGGCGAGGGTTTGGCGATCCTGGTCGACCTGGACGATGACAAGGCGCCCGAGCAACTGTTCTCGTCGCGCTATTCCTGTCCGCAATGCGACTACTCGCTGCCGGAGCTGGAACCGCGGCTGTTCTCGTTCAACTCGCCGGTCGGCGCATGCCCGAAGTGCGACGGCTTGGGCGTCACGCAGTTCTTCGACCCGGCGCGCGTGGTCGCCCATCCCGAACGTTCGCTGGCCGCCGGTGCGATCCGGAGCTGGGACAAGCGCAATCCGTATTACTGGCAGATGATCCAGTCGCTCGCGAAGCACTACGGCTTCGACCCGGACACGCCCTGGAACAAATTGCCAAAGGCCACGCGCGACGCGGTGCTGACCGGTTCCGGTGACGAAGCCATCGCGTTCAAATATACGCCCGCCAACGCGGGCGGCGCGGTCACGCGCAGGCACCGCTTCGAAGGCATCATCCCGAACCTCGAACGCCGCTACCACGAAACCGATTCCAACATGGTGCGCGAGGAACTGGCGCGCTTCATCAGCGAGCGGCCCTGCCCCGAATGCCAAGGCGAGCGGTTGAATCTTTCTGCGCGCAACGTGTTCGTGGGCGAGAAGAACCTTCCATCACTGTCGGCGCTGGCGATCAGCGATGCGCGCACGTTCGTCGATGGCCTGCAGCTCGCAGGCTGGCGCGGCGAGATCGCCGAACGCATCATCAAGGAAATCCGCGAGCGCCTGCGGTTCCTGATCGACGTCGGGCTCGATTACCTGACACTGGATCGCAAGGCCGATTCGCTGTCGGGCGGCGAGGCGCAACGCATCCGCCTCGCGTCGCAGATCGGCGCGGGCCTGGTCGGCGTGATGTACGTGCTGGATGAGCCGTCGATCGGCCTGCACCAGCGCGACAACGAACGCCTGCTGGGCACGCTGACGCGCCTGCGCGATCTCGGCAATACCGTGATCGTGGTCGAACACGACGAGGACGCGATCCGCCGCGCCGACCGTATCGTGGACATCGGTCCCGGCGCGGGCGTGCATGGCGGCGAAGTAGTGGCCGAAGGCGAGCTGGACGACATCCTGAAAGCGCCCCGTTCGCTCACCGGGCAATACCTCTCTGGCCAGCGCAGCATCGATGTCCCGCAATTGCGCCGCCAGCCCGATCCCAAGCGCGTGCTGAAACTGAAGGGCGCCCACGGCAACAACCTGCAGCACGTCGATCTGGACATTCCCGCGGGCCTGTTCACCTGCATCACCGGCGTGTCGGGTTCGGGCAAATCCACGCTCGTCAACGACACGCTGTTCCGGATCGCGGCGGTGGAATTGAACGGCGCGTCGGCGCAGCCTGCGCCGTACGAATCGATCGAGAAACTCGACCTGTTCGACAAGGTGCTGGACATCGATCAGTCGCCGATCGGGCGCACGCCGCGTTCGAACCCCGCCACGTACACCGGCGTGTTCACGCCGCTGCGTGAACTGTTCGCCCAAGTGCCCGAATCGCGAGCGCGCGGCTACCAGGCCGGGCGTTTCAGCTTCAACGTCAAGGGCGGGCGCTGCGAAGCCTGCGAAGGCGACGGGCTGATCAAGGTGGAGATGCACTTCCTGCCCGACATGTACGTGCCCTGCGATGTCTGCCACGGCAAGCGCTACAACCGCGAGACGCTGGAGATCCTGTACAAGGGCTACACCATCGCCGACGTGCTGGACATGACGGTCGAGCAGGCGCTGGAAGTGTTCGCACCCGTGCCGCAGATCGCGCGCAAGCTGGAGACGTTGATGGACGTGGGCCTCGGCTACATCAAGCTGGGCCAGAGCGCGACCACGCTGTCGGGCGGCGAGGCGCAGCGCGTGAAACTGTCGAAGGAACTGTCGCGCCGCGATACTGGCGCCACGCTGTACATCCTCGACGAGCCGACTACCGGCCTGCATTTCCACGACATCGAGCAACTGCTGCGCGTGCTGCACCGGCTCGTCGATGGCGGCAGTACCGTGGTGGTGATCGAACACAACCTCGACGTCATCAAGACCGCCGACTGGATCGTCGACCTCGGCCCCGAAGGCGGTGCGGGCGGCGGGCGCATCATTGCCACTGGCACGCCCGAGGACATCGCCGCGACGGCTGGTTCGTACACCGGCCAGTTCCTTGCGCCGGTGCTGGAAACCGCCGCCACATCGAAACCGTCACGCAGGAAGAAGCGCGCATGACCGACAACAAGGAAACCGCAGCCAAACGGCCCCAGCGCAAACGCGGCAAGACCAGGTCCGTCTCCGGGACAGCCGCGCCTCGCACGGATGCGACGGCCACCGCCGCATCAGCGCCAACGCGGGCCATCGCCGTGATCCCCCTGCACGTGCGCTGGCGCGACCTCGACGCGTTCAACCACGTCAACAATTCGTCGTACCTGACGTTCCTCGAAGAGTCGCGCCTGCAATGGCTGCGCACCGTACCGGGCGAATGGTTCACCGAACACGCGATGCCGGTGATGGCAGCGGTCGAACTGCATTACCGCAAGCCGATCGAATGGCCCGCCGAGATCGACGTACTGCTTTCCTGCGAACGGCTCGGCAATTCATCGATGACCATCGGCAACCGCATCGTCGATCGAAACGACCATGCCTGCGTGTACGCCGACGGCAACGTGGTGATGGTGTGGGTCGATCCCGGCACCGGCGCGTCGGTGTCCTTGCCGGACGCCATCCGCAAGGCTTGTTCCTGAGGCAGCGACTGTTTACCTCGCGGCCTGCTGTTCCACCAGCGTCAACGCCACCTTGTCGCGCAAGTACACCGGCAGCGCCTGTTCCGGCGGGACGGCTTTGCCTGCGGTGAACAATGGCGCCGCCAGAAGTGCAACATCCCGGGCTTGCGGGTAGCGATCGCCATCGGCCCAGCGCGGCGCTGATGGCAGGCGTTCGCGGATCGCCTCGCCGTAGGCACGCCAGCCGGTGCCGATGACGTTCCAAGCCTCGGCCCGCGGCAACATCAGATTCGTCGCACTCGCCACGCACTCTTCCATGAGCGGACGAAGGGGATGCATTTGCGAATCCATTTCCCCCGCCCCGATCTGGAATGTTCCGGCATAGATTTCCTCGCGGCGTGCGTCGATCGCGGCAAGGATCGCGGCGCCGTTCTTCGGCGCCTGCATGGCCAGCGCAGCAAGCGATGAAACCGGCACCACCGGGACGTCGAGCGCCAGCGCCAGGCCCTGCGCCACCGAGATCGCGAGCCGTACGCCGGTGAACGCACCCGGCCCCTGCCCCACCGCGATCGCGTCGAGTTGCCTGCGCGTGATGCCGGCTTCGGCCAGCAAGTCTTCCGCCATCGGCAACACCAGCTCGGCATGACGCCGCGGCGCCAGTTCGGTGCGGTCGATCAACGCTTCGCCGTGCAGCAACGCGACCGAACAAGCTTCCGTGGCGGTTTCGATAGCGAGCAGGTTCATGCCGACATTCTCGCATCCGCCGCGAAAAACCGCTGCACCTCTGCCAGCTCGCGCGTGCGCGGCATCGGCGGCAGACTGGCGAGGAACAACTTTCCATACGTGCGCGTGGTGAGGCGCGGATCGCACAGCACCAGGACGCCGCGATCGTGCACGTCGCGGATCAGGCGTCCGGCGCCCTGCTTCAGCGCGATCGCCGCGGCCGGAATCTGCCAGTCGCGGAACGGATTGCCGCCCGCGCGGCGCACGGCATCGAGGCGCGCCTGCAGCACCGGATCGTCGGGCGATGCGAACGGAAGCTTGTCGATCACCACGCAACTCAATGCCTCGCCGGCAACATCCACGCCTTCCCAGAAACTGGCCGCGCCCAGCAGCACACCGTTGCCGGAATCGCGAAAGTCCGACAGCAACTGATGGCGCGGTGCGCTGCCCTGCACGAACAACGGCCACGGGCCGTCCATCAACAGGTCCGCCGCGAGCCGCAGCGCACGATGCGAAGTGAACAACAGGAACGCGCGCCCCTTCGACATTTCCAGCACCGGACGCACGACTTCGATCACCCGTGCGGTGTAGTCGTAAGCAGCGGGTTCCGGCAAGCCCTTCGGCAAGAAGCAAAGCGCCTGACGCGCGTAATCGAATGGACTGCCGAGATCCAGCGTCACCGGATCGACCAACCCCATCTGGCGCGTGAAATGCTCGAACTGCCCGGCCACTGCCAGCGTCGCCGATGTGTGAATCCACGCGGCGTCGGTGGCATTACGCAACGTCTGCAATTGCGGGGCGAGATCCAGCGGCGTCGCGCTCAACTCGAAGCCGTGGTCGGACAGTTCGTACCAGCGCACCTCGTCCTCGCCATCGCGACCGGCGATGCGCTGCAGGCGCTGGTCCAGCACCACGCAGCGCGCGTGCACGCTGGCGAGCCCCTTGGAACGCTCGGCCTGTCCCATCAGCACGCCGGCCAAATCGGCCAACGCATCGCCCAGATGCTCCAGCGCCTCGGCCGCGCCCGCATCGGCCTCGAGTTGCGCGAACGCGCCCCGCTTCGGCAATGTGTCGAACGCGAGCCGCGCCTTGCGCAACGCATCGTTCACGTGATCCAGCGCCGGTTGCAGCAAGGCCAGTGCGCCCGGCTGACCGGCGCATTCCGCCAAAGCGTCGGCCGCGAGTTCCTTCACCTGCCGCGCGCTCAGGCCGACCGAGAAATATTGCCCGGCGAGTTCCGGCAACTGGTGTGCTTCGTCGAGCACGTAAGTTTCCGCTTCCGGCAGGATCGCGCCGAAGCCCTCGCGTTTCAGCGCGAGATCCGACAACAGCAGGTGATGGTTCACCACTGTCAGATCGGCATCCTGCGCACGCCGCCGCGCCTTGAACACGAAGCAGTCGTCGTAAAGCGGGCATTCGGTGCCGAGACAATTCTCGGTGGTGGACGTGACACGCGGCCACAGCGGCGAACCTTCGGGTACCTCGATCAGTTCCGCACGATCGCCCGTGCGCGTGCGTGCGCCCCACGCGCGCACCTTCTGCAAATCGTCCACCTGCGTGCGCGACTTGAACTGACCCGATTCGACCGTCTGCTGCAGTCGATAGCGACACAGATAATTCGCGCGCCCCTTCAACAGCGCGACGTCCGCTTTCGCGCCGAGAATCGACATCACGCGCGGCAGGTCGCGATGGAACAACTGGTCCTGCAGGTTGCGCGTGCCGGTCGAGACGATCACGCGCTTGCCCGACAGCAATGCCGGCACCAGGTACGCGAACGTCTTGCCCGTGCCGGTGCCGGCCTCGACCACCAGCGCGTCGTGGTTGCCGATCGCTTCGGCGACCGCATCGGCCATCCGCTGTTGCGTCGCGCGCGGCGCGAAATTCGGCACCTCGCGCGCGAACGGGCCATCCACGCCGAGCAGCATCGAGGCGGCGGGATCATCGACTTGCAGATTCATCGTGCAAGTATCGCGGAGCAGGGCAACGCGCGGAACCACCTCCTGCGTCCCGGTGCCTCCGCACGCAGATTGTGGGCTAAGCTGCGCCCGCAGGCGGGACTTCCTGACGCGCCGGAGGCTTCATTCCATGGCATTCCTCTGCGAAATCAGCGAGTACGAGGTGATGTATTCGGCGAACGGATTCGTGCCGCGCATGTGGCTGAAAGGCGCCGGCAAGATCCTTGGCCAACTCATCTTCCAGCCGAACGGATCGATTCTGCCGGCGGACAACATGGTCGATGACCGGGTGAGCCTTTATTACCATCTGGACGATTTCCAGAACGTCATCGACCTGCTCCGAAACGAGCGTCCGATATACCTGCTCTATTCCGGTTCGGGCGGCGGATTCGAGAACGGCATCAAGACCACGGCCGAGGCGGTGGGCGAAGGGGAAATATAGGTCGTCGCAGGCCGGACGCACGCGGCCGCGGCCACGACGAACAGGGCGTCATGCCGCCGCTGGCGCTCGACCTTCGGAAGCGAGGGACGTCGGGCGCCGACACCACGTCACGACAGCGGCCCGCGATACTCGCAGCCTTCCCCGTTCTGCGCACGCTTGACGACGACGCGCTGCAACTGGGGCAAGTCACCCAGTTTTTGCCATACGAAGCGCGCGATGTTTTCCATCGTTGGCGTGCCGAGGCCCTCCACGTCGTTGAGCATCCGGTGGTCGAGCGCGTCGCGCGCAACCTCGATGCGGCGTTCCAGGTCGCCCATGTCGACCACCCAGCCGCGTTCGGTGAGCGGACCGCGCACCCACACTTCCACCTGGTACGAATGACCGTGGATGTTCCGGTAGCGCGGATCGCCGCCGGGACCGGCGTCCAGTTGATGCGCGGCGTCGAAACGGAATTCCTTCCAGACGGTGAAGAGGGGTTCACTCATGGGATGCCAAGATACTTGTGGGTTTGCAGACTCAAGCGCCAGTGCGGGTGCGCCTTGCAGTAATCGACCACGGCGCGGGTGTTTTCCGCCACACGCGGCCCGTCCATCGGCTGCAGGAAAAAGTGCGTCGCGGCGAAATCCGCGAAGCGTTCCGGCATCGCGGCGGGTTGCGGATACACCAGCTTCAATTCGTCCGCGCGTTGCAGCTTCACCGGCGCGGCGCTCTTGGGGCTGACGGTGATCCAGTCGAGACCGACCGGCGCTTCCAGCGTGCCATTGGTCTCGACCGCGCATTCGAAGCCGCGCGCGTGCATCTCGTCCAGCAGCGGCTTGTCGAGCTGCAGCAGCGGCTCGCCGCCCGTGAACACCACGAAGCGGTTTTCATGTTGACCCTGCGCCCACAGACTCGCGATCCTGTCCGCAACCGCCGCGGCATCGGGGTATTTGCCGCCATTCTCGCCGTCGGTGCCGACGAAATCGGTGTCGCAGAAATTGCAAACCGCACTCGCGCGGTCGGCTTCGCGCCCCGACCACAGGTTGCAACCCGCGAAACGGCAGAACACGGCCGGGCGCCCGGCGTGGAAGCCCTCGCCTTGCAGCGTGTAGAAGATTTCCTTGATGGCGTACATGCGGGCAATCGAATCTCGAACCCGCTATTTTGCCAGCGCCGCGCCCGGCCGTCGCGGTAAGCTGTCGGCACCGCTTCCGGGAACCGAAGATGCTGCAACGCGAGCCGTCTCCCGCACTGCGACCTTTCGTCGGCACGCTCTGGATGGGCGAGCCGGGCGCGGGCGGTCCTGCCATTCGCGAACGCGTCCTGCCCACCGGTCGCATGCACCTGGTGTTCCGCTCGTCGCCGCAGCCACTGCGAATCCTCGATGGTCCGCAAGATCATCATGGCAGCGCCTTCGCCCATGCCATCGTGGGTGGCGCGCGCGCCGGTGCGTATCTGCGCGAAGTCTTGCCCGGCGGCGCTTCGGTCGGCGCCGAATTGCGTGCCGGCGCCTGCATGGCCCTGTTCGGCGTACCCGCCGACGTGCTGGCGGAGCGGCATACGCCGCTCGAAGATCTGTGGGGCGCGGAAGCGATGCATGCCTGCGACCGCATTTTTTCGGCGCGCGGCCCGGCGGCCCGGCTCGACGCATTCGAGGACATCCTCGCTACGCGACTGCCACGCGTGCACGGGTTGCATCCGGCAGTCGCCGCGGCCCTCGCGGGATTCAATGAATCGCGCGACGTGCACGCGATGGTGGCGGCCAGCGGCTACAGCCATCGGCACTTCATCGCCGTGTTCGAACGCGAAACCGGACTGACGCCGAAGCGCTTCCATCGCGTGCAGCGTTTCCGCAAACTGCTGGCAGATGCCGCGAACCATCCGGGGCTGCCGTGGACGGATCTCGCGCTGGCGCATGGCTACAGCGACCAGCCGCACTTCAACCGCGAATTCCGCGCCTTCGCCGGAATCACGCCCGGCGATTACCGGCGCGCGGCGCCGCGTTACCCGCACCACGTCCCGCTCGCCTGAGCGCAATTCACATTACGCGGAGGTCAAATTCCTGCAAGCGCCGGAGCCGCCGCCGCGCCACAATCGCGAGTGTCCATTCCCGAGGAACCGCCATGGCCATCCACGAAGCGTTCGCCTATCTCACCGTCGACGGCGCGGCCCAGGCCATCGACTTCTACACCCGCGCGTTCGGCGCGCAAGAGAAATTCCGCCTCGTCGAACCGGGCGGCCGCATCGGCCACGCCGAACTCGACTTCGGCGGCACCGTGATCATGGTTGCCGATGCCTTCCCGGAATACGGCCTGCGCGATCCGAAGGCGCTGGGCGGTACGCCGTTTTCGATCCACCTGCACGTGGACGACGCCGACGCGATGGTGCGCCACGCCGTGGATGCCGGCGCCACGCTCGAGCGCGCGCCCGTCGACCACTTCTACGGCGAGCGCTCCGGCTCGGTGTTCGACCCGTTCGGCCACCGCTGGCTGATCGGGCACGCCATCGAGGAAATATCCCCGGCCGAAATGCAGCGGCGCTACACGGCGATGATGCAGGGCCAATAGGAGCCCCGCGGCGCGCGCATAGAATCGCGGCATGCGCATCCGCACCGCCCAGCCCGACGACGCCGAAGCCATTGCCGCGGCGGAAGCCGAAACGCAACGCACGCCTGGCCTGCTGGTCGGCTGGCCGGGCGAAATTCCCGTCGAAGCATACCGGGCGAAGATCGCCAAGCTGGCGGTGGACGGGCGCTACATCGTGGCCGAAGAAAACGGCACGCCGATCGGCCATGCGTTCCTCGATCCCATGCCGATGCGCGCCAACACGCACGTGTTCCAGCTGACGATCGTGGTGCATCCCGGCCACGTCGAGCGGGGCATCGGCCGCGCGCTGCTCGGCGCCCTGCTGGAGTGGGCAGGGCGCGATGTACGGGTCGGCCGCGTGGAACTCAACGTGCGCGCCGGGAACCTGCGCGCGCAGAACCTTTATCGCAGCATGGGCTTCGTCGAGGAAGCACGCTTCCGGAATCGGGTGCGGCGCATCGACGGCGTGTTCGAAGACGACCTCGGCATGGCGTGGTTCCCGCAGCGCTAGCCTGCCGTGGACGTCGGTGACAAACTGTCGCGGACGGTTCGCGGGAGTGACACATGGCGGACGATGAGGATACCCGGCTACTCGACACCTTCCGGCAGATGGCCGCGCTGCAGGCCCGCGTGTGTTACATGAACGTGGACCGCACGCTGGCGACGTGGACGCGCACGGCGCTGGCGCTGATCGTGTTCGGCACCATTGTCGATCGTTACGGGTTGCTGCTGTTGCGCGATCATTTTCCGCATGTCGGCACGCGGCTCGCCCCCAATCCCGTCTCCAGCACGGGCGGCATCTTCCTGGTCGCGGTCGGCGTACTCATCGTGGTGACCGCCGCGATCCGCCATCAGCGCTACACGGCCATGTGGAACCGCACGTTCGGCCGCGACGAAACCTTTGGCCCGTGGCTGGCGTTTCCGTTCGCGCTGGGCGTCGCGGCGTGCGGCATCGCAGTGCTGGTGTTGCTGCTGGTGCTGGTGCAATGAGCCCGACCGATCTCGGCACCCAACCCGAGCGCGCGCACGCCGGCGACGCGCACAGTCTGCAGGTGCAGGTCGCGCGCGAACTGGTCGAACTTTCGCTGCAGCGCTCGTACATGAACACCGAGCGCACGCTGGCGGTGTGGACGCGCACCGCGCTGTCGCTGATGATTTTCGGGATCGCGGTGGACCGCTTCGGCCTGCTGATGAACCACCCGCCGTGGCACGTGGTGGACACCCGTCAATTGCTGCCGAATCCGCTGTCCACGCTCGGCGGCGTGGTGCTGGTCGCGATGGGCGTGGCGATCCTGCTGGCCGCCGGATTCCGTTTTCTCGCCTACGGACTCACGTGGTATCGGCGCAATCCGCGCAAGGTGTGGTTCCACACGCCCTGGCTTGCATTCTCGTTCGCGATGCTGATGGCGACGTTCGGGATCGCGCTGCTGGTGGTGCTGTGCGTGTTCAGGCAGTAATGCCGGGCCGCACGCCTCAGCGCCAGGCGTTCGAAACGGGATAGCGCCGCTCGCGGCCGAACGCGCACGTCGAAACCCGCGGGCCGGGTGCCGACTGGCGCCGCTTGAATTCGCTGGCGTACAACATCCGTACCACGCGCTGCACGTCGCCTGCGTCATAGCCGGCCGCGACGATCTCGGCCTGCGACTCCGCGCCTTCTATGCAGCGCGCGAGGATGCCGTCCAGCACGTCGTAAGGCGGCAGCGAATCCTGGTCGGTCTGGTCGGCGCGGAGTTCGGCCGACGGCGCGCGCTCGATGACTGCTACGGGAATCGGGAATCGGGAATCGGGAATCGTTTCAGATCCCGCGACGTCCCGAGACTTCGACGCCTTGGCTTTGCGATTCCCCATTCCCCATTCCCCATTCACGGCTTCGTTGCGCCACCTCGCCAACCGATACACCTGCGTCTTGTAGACATCCTTCAACGGCGCGTAGCCGCCGCACATGTCGCCGTACAGCGTCGCGTAGCCGACCGCCATTTCGCTCTTGTTGCCGGTGGTCAGCAGCAACTTGCCGGTCTGGTTGGACAGCGCCATCAGCAGCGCCCCGCGGCTGCGCGCCTGCAGGTTCTGCGCCGTGAGATCCTCCAGTTCGCCGCACGCGGACGTCAACGCCGCGGCGGCGGCGTCCACCACGCCGGCGATCGATACGTCGAGATACTCGACGCCCAGGGTGCGCGCCTGCGCGTGCGCTTCGCGCAACGAAAGTTCGGAGGTGTAGCGCGAGGGCAGCATCACCGCGGTGACCTTGTCCGCGCCCAATGCGTCGACCGCGATCGCCAGTGTCAACGCGGAATCGATTCCACCCGAAAGCCCCAGCAGCACGCCGTCGAAGCCGTTCTTGCCGACGTAATCGCGTACGCCGCGCACCAGGGCCGCGTACAGCACGGCTTCGGGCGAGGTGCCGCCCACGATGGGCCAATCGCGCGCGTTCCATTTGCGCGATCCGGAATCGAACTCCGCCCACAACAGCACGTCGACGAATGCCGGCGCGCGCGCGGCGACGGCACCGTCGCCGTTCACCAGCAACGAGGCGCCGTCGTACACCACGTCGTCCTGCCCGCCGACCATGTTGAGGTAGGCGATCGCGCAACCGGTTTCCCGGGCGCGTGTTGCCAGCAACGCCTCGCGCTGCGCCTGCTTGGCGGTGTCGAACGGCGAGGCGTTGATCACGATGACCACTTCCGCGCCCGCGCGCGCGGCGGCGGCCATCGGTTCGGGCTGCCACGCGTCTTCGCAGATCAGCAGCCCCACGCGCACGCCCTCGATCGTGGTGACCGTGACGGCATGCCCCGGTTCGAACCAGCGCTTGTCGTCGAACACGCCGTAGTTGGGCAGCACGTGCTTGTGCACGACCTGCGCGACGCGCCCATCGCGCATCAAGGCGGCCGCGTTGTACACGACACCCGCGCTGTGCGGAAAACCGACCAGCGCTGCGAGTCCTTCGGCTTCCGCAGCCAGCTTGTCGATCTCCGACTGGCACGCGGCAAGGAAGCTCGGCCGCAGCAGCAGGTCTTCCGGCGGATAGCCGCTCAAGGCAAGTTCCGGGCACACCAGCAAATCGGCGTCACCCGCGCGCGCGTCGCGCATCAGCGCACGCACGCGATCGGCATTGGCCGCAATGGCACCGACCGGAAAATCGAACTGGGCAAGCGCGAGGCGCAGGGTCGCCATGGAAAGTCCGGAAGATGCGAAGGCCGCGACGAATCGCGGCCTTCATTTTACCTTTGCATGGAATGAACCAGCTCAGTGCTTCATCTTTTTGGCGAGTGTCGCGCCCAGGTCGGCCGGCGACTTCACCGTGGTGACGCCAGCCTTCTCCAGCGCCGCGAACTTGGCCGCGGCGGTGCCCTTGCCGCCGGAGATGATCGCGCCGGCGTGGCCCATGCGTTTGCCCGGAGGCGCCGATGCACCCGCGATGAACGCGACCACCGGTTTGCTGACGTATTCCTCGATGAATTCGGCGGCTTCTTCCTCGGCACTGCCGCCGATCTCGCCGACCATGATGATGCCTTCCGTCTGCGGATCGTTCTGGAACAGCGTCAGGCAGTCGACGAAATTCATCCCGTTGATCGGATCGCCACCGATGCCGATCACCGTCGACTGGCCGAGGCCGACGTTGGTGGTCTGGAACACGGCTTCGTACGTCAGCGTGCCCGAGCGCGACACGATCGCGACCTTGCCGGGCTTGTGGATGTGGCCGGGCATGATGCCTATCTTGCACTCGCCGGGGGTGATGATGCCGGGGCAGTTGGGGCCGATCAGCACGCTGTCGGGATGATCCTTCAGCACGTTCTTGACGCGCAGCATGTCGAGCACCGGAATGCCTTCGGTGATCGCGACGATCACCTTGATGCCGGCGGCCGCGGCTTCCAGGATCGCGTCGGCCGCAAACGGCGGCGGCACGAAGATCACCGACGCGTCGGCGCCGGTTTCGTCGACCGCATCGCGCACGGTGTTGAACACCGGCAAGCCGATGTGTTCGGTGCCGCCCTTGCCGGGCGTGACGCCGCCGACCAGCTTGGTGCCGTAGTCCAGCGCCTGCTGCGAATGGAAGGTGCCCTGCTGGCCGGTGAAGCCCTGGCAGATGACCTTGGTGTTTTTGTTGACCAGTACGCTCATGACGTCGAAACCCTTCATGTAGGGCGGGAGGCGCTGCGAAGCAGCGCATCCCGCCGGAGAAGCCGCACGGCGGCGCACCCGCCTTCGTGCAATCGAAAACGGCGGGATGCGCTACGCTGCTCCCGCCCTACCCGTCTTTCGTTCAGGCAGCTTTGGCCGCCGCGACCGCTTTCTGCGCGGCGTCGTTCAGATCGTTGGCAGGCGTGATCTTGAGGCCGGAATTGCCGAGCAACTCGCGGCCCTTCTCGACGTTGGTGCCTTCGAGGCGCACCACCACCGGAATCTTCAGCCCCACTTCCTTGACCGCCGCGATGATGCCGTCGGCGATCAGGTCGCAACGCACGATGCCGCCGAAAATGTTGACCAGGATGCAGTTGACCTTGGGGGAGGACAGGATCAGCTTGAACGCCGCGGTCACGCGCTCCTTGGTCGCGCCGCCGCCGACGTCCAGGAAGTTGGCGGGCTCGCCGCCGGCCAGCTTGATCACGTCCATGGTCGCCATCGCGAGGCCCGCCCCGTTGACCATGCAGCCGATATTGCCGTCCATGGTCACGTAGTTGAGGTGTTCGGCCGCGGCTTCGGCCTCGGCCTTGTCTTCCTGCGATACGTCGCGCATCGTGGCGAGTTCGGGATGACGGAACTCGGCGTTGTCGTCGGAGTTGACCTTGCCGTCCAGCGCCATCAGGTCACCGGACGCGACGATCGCCAGCGGATTCAGTTCCACCAGCGACAGGTCCTTCGCATTGAACAGCTTGTACAACCCCAGCATGATCTTCGAGAGCTGGTTGACCTGCTTGGCGTTCAGGCCCAGTGCAAAGCCGAGTTCGCGGCACTGGTAGGGCTGCAGGCCTTCGGTGAAGTTCACCGTGACGGTGTGGATTTCTTCCGGCGTCTCGCGCGCGACCTGTTCGATGTCGACACCGCCCCGTGCCGACGCGATGAAAGTGATGGCCTTCTCGCCGCGATCGACCAGCGTGGAGAGGTACAACTCTTTCGCGATATCCGTGGCTTCGGTGACCAGCACCAGGTTCACCGGCAGCGCGCGGCCGCCCGACTGGTAGGTTTCCATCGTCTTGCCGAGCATGCCTTCGGCCGCGCCCTTCACCTTTTCCAGCGAGTCGCAGAACTTCACGCCGCCGGACTTGCCGCGCCCGCCCGCGTGGATCTGCGCCTTCACCATCCACTGCTCACCACCCAGCGCCTTGGCCGCTTCGACCGCCTCGGCCGGCGTGGACGCGACCTTGCCCGGCGGCACCGCGATGCCGAATTCGGCAAACAATTGCTTGGCCTGATATTCGTGAAAATTCATGCAGGAGCCTCATGATCTTGGGAGATGCCGGCAGCGGCGCCAAGCCGCGGTCCCGTGCCGCGGGCGGTGGTCACGCAGGCACGACAGCCGCCTATTGTTGCTGCGTCTGGCCCACGTGTCCACCAAACAGGGTGTATTCGTGCGATCGTCCCTGATCGCCGCTCGATCCGGATCTACGCGATCCGCGAAATTGCACGAGCCACCCTGCACCAGAGCGTGCCATCCATGGCCTGACTTTTCACAACAGCTACTCCGGGCGAGATTTCGCGCTTTCCCCGAACAAACCAAAAGCTATGAGGAGCACCGCGCCGACCGTGATCGAGGAATCGGCGATGTTGAACGCGGGGAACGACCACGCGTGCCAGTAGACCTGGATGAAATCGGTGACCTGCCCGTGGATCAGGCGATCGATCAGGTTGCCGAGCGCGCCGCCGATGATCAGCGCCACCGGCAGCGCGGTGCGCCAGTCGCGGCGCGCGGTGCGTGCCAGCCACACGATCAGGCCGACGCACACCACCACCGCCAGGATGCCGAACAACCAAGTCTGCCAGCCGGACGAGTCGGCGAGGAAGCTGAAAGCCGCGCCGCGGTTGAAGGCCAGTGTCCAGTTCAGCACGTGCGGAATCACTTCGTGCGGCATGTGCAGCACCAGCGCGTGCCGCACCACGGCCTTGGTGACCTGGTCCAGCGAAATCACCAGTGCGGACACGATCAGCCAGGCCAACGCGTTGGGTTTGGGCATCTTGCTCAAGGCGGATTTTCCTTGCGGCGCACGCAAAGCGCGCATGATAGCGGCGCGTCCGCGTCAGCCACCGAACAGGACTTCGCGCGCGACCGGCAGGGTGGCATCCGCCCAGCGCGCGTACTGGGCGCCAGAGGGATGCAGGCCATCGTCCACCAGTTCGTCGTGCGCTTCCGGCCGGCGCGAAATCGCGGTGACATCGACCCACGCCGCGCCCGCGTTTCCGGCTTCCGCCGACGCGATGGCATTGAACGCATCGATCTCGCGCGCCACGTGCGCAGCGTCGCGACCTTCGCGCGTGGCGAACGGCGTGACGCCCCAATCAGGGATCGACACCACGATCACGTGCGCTGCGTGGTGGCCGGCAAGCTCGACCGCGCGTTGCAGCAGCGCGCGAAACTGCGCGCAGTATTCGTCCACGCCGCGACCGCGATACTGGTTGTTGACACCGACGAGCAACGTGACCAACGCGTACGGCGGCGCGAACGTTTCAGCGTCCATCGCGGCCGAAAGCTCATCGGTCGTCCAGCCGGTCGTCGCGACGATTTGCGGCTCGGCGATGTCAATGCCTTCGCCGCGCAGCCGCGCCGCGAGTTGCACCGGCCAGCGCTCACCGGGCGGGACACCTTCGCCAATGGTGTAGGAATCGCCGAGCGCAAGAAACCGGAGCGCCATTCAGGCGACCTTCGATTCCCGCTGCTCTTCCTCCATCCGCGCGAGCACCCGCTCGATGCGCGCGAACACGTCGGCGATCTCGGCCGCTTCGGGCAGCAGGGTGATCCGGAAGTGCCGGCTCGACGGCAGATTGAAGCTGGAACCCGGCACCACCAGCGCGTGTTCCTCGTCCAGCAGGCGCAGCGCGAAGGCGCCGTCATCGAATTGCGGAAACGCATCCGCGCGCACCGACGGGAACGCATACAGCGCGCCTTCCGGCGCCACGCATTCGAGAAAGCGGCTGCGCGCGACGCTGTCCAGCACCGCGCGACGCGATTCGTACAGGCGTCCGCCGGGTGCGGTCAGTGCCGTGATGGTGTCGGGGCCGGTCAGGGCCGGCTCGATCGCCCATTGCGCGGGCACGTTTGCGCACAGACGCAGCGCGGCCAGCAACTGCAAGGCGTCGCGATACATCTCGACACGCTCGCCCGCGCCGGACAACGTGGCCCAGCCGATCCGGAAACCGCAGGCGCGATGCACCTTCGACAGACCCGCGAAGGTCACGCAAGGCAGGTCGCCCGTCAGCGACGCCAGCGGCGTGAACGGCGCGGCGTCGTAGCGGATCTCGTCGTAGATCTCGTCGGACAGCAGCAACAACCCGTGCTGCTCGGCGATCGCAATGAGGCGTTCCAGCAGTTCGCGCGGGTAGCACGCACCGGTCGGATTGTTGGGGTTGATCAGCACGATCGCGCGGGTGCGCGGACCGCACAGCGCCTCGATCTCGTCCGGATCGGGCAGGTGCGCGCGCGACGCAGGGCAGGCGTAGTAGCGCGGCGTGCCGGCGTTGAGGATGGTCGCGGCGCTCCACAGCGGATAGTCCGGCGCCGGCAGCAGCACCTCGTCGCCGGGATTCAGCAAGGCGCGCAGCGCAAGATCGATCAGCTCGCTGACGCCGTTGCCGATGAACACGCGCTCGATGTCGGGCACGCAAGCGCCACGTGCGTGCTGGCGGGCCAGGATCGCCTCGCGCGCGGATTCCAGCCCCTGCTCGTGACCATATGGATCGCTGTCGGTGAGGTGTGCGGTGATCGCGGCCGTGAGGTGCGCTGGCGCGCGAAAACCGAATCGCCCGGGGTTGCCGATGTTGAGCTTCAGCACCGGATGGCCGGCGGCCTCCAGCGCTCGCGCGTGCCGCGCCAGCGCGCCGCGGATTTCGTAGCGGACTTCGGCAAGATGGAAGCTTGGATGAATGGCGATCGGGCGCATGGCTGCAAACGTCCTCGGGTTCGGGCATGCTAGCGGCGATCCGGGCGTCCGCAAACACCACATCGAACCTTCGATATCGGCGATTCCCGCCATGGCAACCGTTCCCATGCAATCGACGTCGACGCTGCGGCGCATCGGCTGGCAGGGCGATCTCCCTCCACTCGCGAACGGCCAGATGCTGGCGCGGGTGTCGGCCCAGCACCGCGCCGGTTACGAAGTCCACGACGGCGAGCACGCATTCAACGCGCAGCCCGCGCCGAAATTCCTGAAGCGCAACCTCGATCCACCCGAACGCCCCGCAGTCGGTGATTTCGTGATCATCGAAACCGGCACGCCGCCGCACATCGTGGAAGTGCTGCCACGCCGCGGCGTACTCGAACGCGCGGCCGCGGGCGAACGCTATGCACGCCAGATCATCGCCAGCAACATCGACGTGGTGCTGGTGCTGACCGGCCTCGACGACGACTTCAACCCGGCGCGCATCGAACGCTATCTGGCCCTCGTCGAAGGTTCGGGTGCGCAGGCCATCGTGGTGCTGACCAAGCACGACACCGTCGATCCCGATGAAGCCGAAGGCATGATGGCCGAATTGCGCGAACGCCTGCCCGCGGCCACGCCGATCATCGCGATCAACGGCAAGGATGCGGCGCGTGTCGCGGCGCTGGACCCGTTTCTTGCACCTGCCGCCACCGCGGTGCTGGTGGGTTCATCCGGCGCCGGCAAATCCACGCTCACCAACACGCTGCTGGGTGAAAACCGAATGGCCACCGCCGCGACCCGGGCCAATGACGACCGTGGCCGCCACACCACCACGCATCGTGCGCTGCTGCCACTGCCGTGCGGCGCCTGCCTGATCGACACGCCGGGCATGCGCGAACTGAAACTGACGGGCGACGAGGACCTGGAATTGTTCGCCGACATCGATGCACTGACCGAACAATGCCGCTTCGCCGATTGCAGCCATGCGACCGAGCCCGGCTGCGCGGTGCGCGCCGCGCTGGACGCGGGGGAACTCGATCACGATCGATGGCGGCATTACCAGAAGCTGCGCGACCAGCGCGAAGAACAGGCCACGCGATTCGAGGATCGCCTGCGCGGCACGCGCCAGCCGATTCGCCCGCACCGCCACCGCGACTGGCAGGAACGCGAGTAGCATCGCCCGGATGAAAGCATCGCTCGCGCCCGCCTTGCGGCGATACGCCGAGCTGGACAAGCGGCTGGTGAAAGCCGTCCGGGACATCCGGGTACTCGACATGGTGGCGTGGCCTGCGGTGGTCGAGCAGCGCTTTCTCGCCGACCTGCAGCGTGGTCGCGAAACACTGCCGCGCTTCGAATACCGTCCACCCGATTTCTTCGTGCAACGCGCGGATCTCCTGGAAATCGCGGCGGCCGCCGACGTGTCGCACCCGCTGGGCGCATATCTCGCGCGCAGCGCGGGGTCGTGGCACATCGCGGCGCGGATGCTGGAGGCGGTCGGGACGGCCGACGTGGTCGAGCCGTCGATCGAACTGTACGGCAAACCCGGCGACCCGCTGCCGGGCGGCGGACAAACCAATCTCGATGCCGCCCACTGGTTCCTCGAAATCGCGCGCGAATTGGGCCACGGCGAAGCGCTGCCCGAAGCGGACTACTGCATCCCGGCCAAGGTTTTGCGCGAAGACGTGCAAGCCGAAGTCGACGCATGGTTCGGCGCCGGCAAGGTGCGCGTCGAAATCGATCCGGGGCTGACCGCCAAGGCCGCCGCGGGCGCCACTCGCATCCGCCTGCGCGCCGACACCTGCTTCACGGAATACGACCGCTCGCAACTGCTGGCGCACGAAGCGCTGGTGCACACGCTGACCGCGCGCAACGGGCGCGCGCAACCGGTGTTGAAATCGCTGTCACGCACCGCGCCGCGCGCGACCGCCACGCAGGAAGGGCTTGCCGTGTTCGCGGAACTGATGTCAGGCTCCATCGACATCGCGCGCCTGCAGCGGATCAGCCTGCGCATCCTCGCGATCGACATGGCGCTGAACGGCGCGGATTTCATCGAGGTCTACCGCTGGTTCCGCGAGCAGGGCCAGAACGTCGCCGACAGCTTCTATTCCACCCAGCGCGTGTACCGCGGCGTGCCCGTCACCGGCGGTGCGGCGTTCACCAAGGACAACGTGTACCTCGCGGGCCTGCTCACGGTGCACACGTTCTTCCGCTGGGCGTTCAAGCGCCGCCGGCTGGACCTGATGCATCATTTGTTCGCAGGCAAACTGTCGCTGGACGACGCGATCGCGTTGCAACCCTGTTTCGCCGACGGTTCGATCGCGCCGCCGGAGCACCTGCCGCCGTGGGTGCTGCATTCGCAGGGCCTTGCGGGCAAGCTCGCGTTCTCGCTGTTCGCGAACCGGATACGCATGGGCCGGATCGGCGAGTGGGAATAACCGCGCCGGAGTCACTCCGGGCCTCAGAACCAGCGGCGCGTCTCGCCGGCGCCTTGCCCCTCGAACGCCGCGACGTTCTCCGCACAGCGACCACACAATTCCGGATGTTCCGGATGGCTGCCGACGTCTTCGCGATGGTGCCAGCAGCGCACGCACTTGGGCGCTTCGCTGACCGATGCCGAGACCCACACGTTGGCACCTTCGAGTTCGGTGAGCACCGCTTCGGCGGGTGCGTCCCCGATGTCGAGGCGCAGGTCCGACACGATGAAGAAGAAGCGCAATTCGTCGGCGACCTGTTTGTAACGCTCCATTACCGCGGGATCGGCGTGGATGGTGAGCACCGCATCCAGCGACGAACCGATCCTGCCTTCCTTGCGCATGCCTTCCAGCACACGCGCCGCGGTTTCGCGGATCGCCAGCAGGTCGCTCCACCAGCGGCGCTGGTCGGGACTGTTCTGGGTTTTGCGCAAGCCCTGGTACCAGCTTTCGAACAGCACCGATTCATCGCGCACGGTGAAGCTGCCGCCAGTCTCGATGGGTGTGCCGGTGGGCATGTGCATCTGGCGCGGCATCGCCTGCCAGATTTCTTCGGAAGTAAACGCGAACAGCGGCGCCAGCCAGCGCACCATCGCTTCGAGAATGCGGAACATCGCGGACTGTGCGCTGCGCCGGCCGTGGCTGCCGGTCGGCATGGTGTACAGACGGTCCTTGGTGATGTCGAGATACAGCGCACCCATTTCGTTGGTGCAGAAGTTCTGCACGCGCTGCACTACTTCCGGAAAATCGTAGCGCGCGTACGCGGCGACCACCGCGTCCTGCACGTCGCGTGCGCTGCGGATCGCCCACTGGTCGAGCAGCAGGCAGCGATCGACCGTCAGCAGATCCGCGGCCGGATCGAAACCGTCGAGGTTGCCGAGCAGGAAACGGCAGGTGTTGCGGATGCGGCGGTAACTGTCGGCGACGCGTTTGAGGATTTCCTCGGACAGCGCCATCTCGTTGCGGTAATCGGCCGACGCGATCCACAGGCGCAGGATGTCGGCGCCGTAGCGGTTCATCACGTCCTGCGGCTCGATCCCGTTGCCCAGCGACTTCGACATCTTGCGGCCCTGCGCATCGACGGTGAAACCGTGCGTCAGCACTTCGTCGAAGGGGGCGCGGCCGTGCATCGCGCAACTGGTGAGCAGCGACGACTGGAACCAGCCGCGATGCTGGTCCGAGCCTTCGAGGTACATCACCTGGTCGCCGGCATTGCGGTGCAGTTCGGGACGCTGATCCAGCACGCAGAAGTGCGTGACCCCCGAATCGAACCACACGTCCAGGATGTCGTGGACCTTCTCGTAATCCCCCGCCTCGTCACCGAGAAGCTCGGCCAGATCGAGTCCGTACCAGCCGTCTACACCGGATTGCTCGACGCGCTGGGCGACCTGTTCCAGCAATTCGGCACTGCGCGGATGTGGCTCGCCCGTGACCTTGTGCACGGACAACGCGATCGGCACGCCCCAGGTGCGCTGGCGGCTGATGCACCAGTCGGGTCGGCCCTCGACCATGCCGGCGATGCGTTCCTCGCCCCACGCGGGATAAAACTTCACGTCGTGGTGCACGGCGTGCAGCGCGCTCGCGCGCAGGCCGGTCGCATCCATCGCGATGAACCACTGCGGGGTAGTGCGGAACGCAACCGGCGTGTGATGCCGCCAGCAATGCGGATAGCTGTGCGTGATTTTTTCCGACGCCAGCAGCACCCCGCGTTCGCGCAGGAGGTCGATGATCGCGTCGTTGGCCTTCCAGATGTACTGGCCTTCGAAGATCGGCGTGCCCGGCAGGTACACGCCGTTGGCGCCCACCGGATTCAGCACGTTGGCGGGCGTTGCATCCACGATGCCGTATTGCTTGCCGACCGCGAAATCTTCCGCGCCATGGCCGGGCGCGGTATGCACGGCGCCGGTGCCGTCCTCGGCCGAAACGTGGTCGCCCACGATCAGCGGGATCTCGCGGTCGTAGAAGGGATGCTTCAAGCCCCTCTCGCTATGGGAGATGGGTTGGGGTGAGGGTTCGGTATCGCCGCTACGTTCCGCTTCGCGCGGACCCTCACCCGCCCTTCGGGCACCCTCTCCCGGAGGGAGAGGGGAAAGGCTCGCAAGCAATGCTCCTTTTGCGCGTCCGAGCACTTGCGCGTGTTCGAGGCCGTAACGGATGAGCGCCTTGTCGGCCAACGCTTCGGCCACGACCAGCAACAGCCGCTTGCCACCGCGCGCCGGCCCTTCCACCAGCACGTACTCGAATTCAGGACCGAGCGTCACCGCCATGCTGGCCGGCAGCGTCCACGGCGTCGTGGTCCAGATCGGCACCGCGACGATCGTGTCGTCATCGACGGTCACGCCGAACTTCGCGGCAAGCCCCTTCGGATCGATCGCGTCGTAGGCCACATCGATCGCGGGCGATTGCTTGTCCTGGTATTCGATTTCGGCTTCGGCCAGCGCCGAACCGCAATCGAAGCACCAGTGCACCGGCTTGAAGCCGCGGGTGACGTGGCCGTTCGCGTACACGCCCGCGAGCGCGCGCAGGATGTCGGCCTCGTATTTGAAGTCCATCGTGCGATACGGGTGTTCCCAGTCGCCCAGCACGCCGAGGCGCTTGAAATCACGGCGCTGCAGGTCGATCTGCTGCGCGGCGTAGTCGCGGCAATGCTGGCGGAATGTCTCCGCGTCGATCTTGTGCCCGACCTTGCCGTACTTCTTCTCGACCGCGATCTCGATCGGCAGCCCGTGGCAATCCCAGCCCGGCACGTACGGCGAGCGGAACCCCGCCATCAGCTTCGAGCGCACCACGATGTCCTTCAGGATCTTGTTGACCGCATGGCCCAGGTGGATCTTGCCGTTCGCGTAGGGCGGCCCGTCGTGCAGGATGTACGCGCGTTCGCGCTTGCCGGTGCGGTGCTGCAATTCGGCGTAGCGTTGCGCGGTTTCCCAATCGGCCAGCATCGCCGGTTCGCGCTTGGCAAGATCGGCCTTCATCGCGAAGGCGGTCTGGGGAAGGTTGATGGTGTGCTTGTAGTCGCGGCTCACGCGATCGCTCCGGAAAAAACAGACGTGTCGGCAAGAATGCGCCGCGCTTCGGCGGCGTCGCGATCCATCTGCGCGCGCAGCGCGTCCAGATCCGCGAACTTTTCTTCGTCGCGCAGTTTGGCGACGAACTCGACCTCGATGCGCTGGCCGTACAGGTCGCCGTCGAAGTCGAACAGATGCGCTTCCAGCAGCGGCTCGCCGCCGCCCGCAATCGTCGGACGCACGCCGAGGCTGGCGACGCCCGGCCACCAGCGATCGCCGACGCGTACGCGCACCGCGAAGATGCCGGACACCGGCGACACACGCTTGCCCAGCCGGATGTTCGCGGTCGGATAACCGAGGTCACGGCCCATGCTTTGGCCACGTACCACCCGTCCGCTCATCGTGAACGGACGTCCCAGCAAGGCCGCGGCGTGGGCGAAATCGCCGAAGGCCAGCGCGCCGCGCACCCGGGATGCCGACACGCGCTCGTCGTCACCGGTCGAGACCGCGTCCAGCACGCGCACCTCGTAGGGGCCTTCGCCCTGCATGGTTTCCAGCAGCGCCACATCGCCCACGCGGTTGTGGCCGAAGCGGAAATCCGCGCCCACCCAGATTTCGCGCGCGCCCATCCGCGCGACCAGCACGTCGCGCACGAAGTCGTCCGCGCGCATCGTCACCAACTCGGCATTGAAGCGAAGCAAAAGCAACTGCTCGATGCCGGCATCCGCGAAGCCGCACAGTTTTTCGTGCACCGACGACAACCGCTTCAGCGGCGTGGGCGAAAAATAACTGCGCGGCAGGGGCTCGAAGCTCACCGCGGCCGCGACCAGATCGCGTTTCGCCGCGCGCTCGCGCACCTTCGCCAGCAGTGCGGCATGGCCGCGATGCAGGCCGTCGAATGCGCCGATCGCGAGCACGCTGCCGTCCGGAGCCAGGCATGGCCCCGCAATGTCACGGTGGATCTTGAGCATCCGGAAAGTATATTTGCTATCTATCTCGTTTCGCGAAAAACTTCAGACACGAATCAACACGGACAACGCGGATGAAAAGCGGCTGAAGTCCATGCTGGTCACGGTTGTGCGCACTGCCTTTATCCGCGTCCATCCGTGTAAATCCGAGTCGAAAAAGCGCTTTGCAGGACGCTCAATCGAGGGCTATGCAGCCGCTTGCGTCGACATGGGCCAGCAAGTCGGTCACACGGCCTTGCCCCGGCACTTCGAGCTCGGGCGCGACGTCGGCCAGCGGCAGCAGCACGAACGCGCGTTCGTGCAGGCGCGGATGCGGCACCACGAGATCCGGTTCGTCGACGATCCGGTCGCCATACAGCAGCAGGTCGAGATCGAGGCTACGCGGGCCATTGCGCACACCGCGCACCCGGCCCGCGCGGGCCTCGATCGTCCGCAGCGCGTCGAGCAATGCGCGCGGCGGCAGCGACGTTTCCAGCCGCGCGGCGGCGTTGATGAAGTCGGGCTGCTCGGTGATCCCCCACGGCGGGGTGCGATACAGGCGCGAGCGCGCGAGCAACCGGCTTTGCGGCAGCGCGGCCAGTGCTTCGAAACCGCGCTGCACCTGCGCACGCGGATCATCGAGGTTGCTGCCCAGCGCGACGCAGGCGGTGACCGTTTCAGCCATGCGTCAATCTTGCGGACCGGCTTCCGGTGTGCCGGCCTTGCGGCCACGACCACCACGGCGCCGGCGGCGACGCTTCGGCGCCGCGGCCGGCTCACCGCTGCGGACCGGCGTCTTCGGCGCCAGCGAAGCCGAAAGCTCGTCGGCCGAAAGCGCTTGCGCCTGCGTCCACCACTCGCCCGCTTCGCGCAGTTCTTCCGATTCGCCCGCGCGCAGCAGCAGGAAATCGTAGGCGGCGCGAAAGCGCGGGTGCGCCATCAGGCGGAACACGCGCTTGCGGCTGCGCTCGGCGAAGCGGGGTTGCAGCGCCCAGATTTCCTCGATCGCGTAGGCGAAGCGGCGGGGTATCGCGACGCGCTTGCCCTGCTCGGCCATCACGCGATGCGCCGCCCGCAGCCACGCCAGTGGCTGGCTCGCACCTTCCTCGCGCAAACGGGCGGCGAGCGTGTCCACCTCGCCCCACAGCAGCACCGCGAACAGGAAGGCGGGCGTCACCGGGCGTCCCTCGGCGACACGTGCGTCGGTGCCGGAAAGGCCGCGCTCAATCAGTTCCAGCATGCCGCCGGACGCGTCGTGCTTCAGCGCGCGCGCGGTGCCCGGGAACAGGTGCCGCAGCAGGTCGTAGCGCACCAGCGTCCGGAAGCTTTCGAGGCCGTATCCGGCCAGGAACATCTTCTGGCATTCGTCGAAAAGCCGCGCCGGCGGTGCGTCGCCGAGCAAATGCCCGAGCGGATCGAACGGTGCCGCGGCCTCGTCGTCGATCGTGAAACCGAGCTTGGCCGCCAGCCGCGCCGCGCGCAGCATCCGCACCGGATCCTCGCGATAGCGCGTGGCGGCATCGCCGATCAGGCGCAAATGCCTGCGCTCCAGATCCTCGATGCCGCCGACGTAATCGATCACGCTGAAATCGGCGATGTCGTAATACAGCGCGTTGACCCGGAAGTCGCGACGCAGCGCGTCCTCCTCGATGCTGCCCCACACGTTGTCGCGCAGGATGCGGCCGTCGACCACGTGACGGTCCTCGCTGACGTCACCCTCGCCGGTGCCGCGGAACGTTGCGACTTCCACGATCTCCGGTCCGAACACCACGTGCGCCAACCGGAACCGCCGACCAATCAACCGGCAGTTGCGAAACAGCTTCCTCACCTCTTCGGGCGTGGCGTCGGTGGCGACGTCGAAATCCTTGGGGCGACGACCGAGCAGCAGGTCGCGCACGGCACCGCCGACGAGGCATGCGCGGAATCCGCCGTCCTTCAATCCGTACAGGACGCGCAACGCACCACGGCTGATCTGCTTGCGGGAAAGATTGTGCTGCTCGCGCGGAATCACCCGCGGCGCGGGCATCGGGTGATCGAAAACGGCGGAATCGGAACTCAAACGGCGGACATCCCTGCGGGCAGAAAGCCGCGAATTGGCGGCACGAAGTCCGTTATACTAGCGCGCTGCGTGGCCGCACGCTCCCTTCGTCTAGTGGCCCAGGACATCGCCCTCTCACGGCGGTAACGCGGGTTCGAGTCCCGCAGGGAGCGCCAGCAGCCAGTCTCGACGGGTTTCCATGCGTTCCAACGGATCCCGAAATCCGCAAGTTCGCCACCTTGCGGATGGAACGCCGGTCGTCGTTCACGCTCCGTGCGCGCCGGCAAGCCGGGCTGCATAGAGCGCGGCGCCGATGTGCGGCTCGTGCTTGGGCTTCACGAACTCGAACGGATATCCGGTCGCGTGCAGCGCCTTCTGGAAAGGGCTCAACAAGAGATCCCCGGTATTGAAGGCGCCCCCCGAACCGGAAACGAGTGCCACCTCTTCGGGTTCGAACCGCAAGGCGGTACGCACCGCCAGCGCAATGCGTGCCAGTTCCTCACCCGCCTGCGCGAAGATTCCCATGGCTTCGGCGTCGCCGGCTTGCGCAGCGCGTGCGACCACCTGCGAAAGCTGCGCCAGTTCGCCGCGCGACGAGGCGCCTTTGCCGTAAACGTGAGTGCAAATGTCGAGGTCCGACTGCAGTCGCAATGCCTCGTTGAACATCGCGTACAGCGGGCCCTTCGGCAAGCGGCCATCACTCATGCGGGAATACGTGTTGAGGCCCCGGATCGCGATCCAGTAGGCCGAGCCCTCGTCCGAGAACGCCTCGCCCCAGCCACCGGCCCGTGCGCCACGTCCCTGGCGTCGGCCATAACCGATGGAGCCGGTGCCGGCCACGATGTTGATGCCGTCTGCGCACCCCAGTGAACCGGCCCATCCGCACACCATGTCGTTGTCGCACGTGTATCGGTCGTGGCCGAGGATCGACTGCGGCAGGACGCGCAGGCACGACGCCATGCTACTGTCCTCGCCGTACGCCGGCATTCCGAAGAAGGCGTGGCTGATATCCGCCGCCGAGACCGAGGCGGCGCCCAGAATTTCGCCGATGCCACGGGCCAGCACCTCGCGTACACCGTCCAACCCGACCTCCGGATGGTAGGTCGTCCCCAGTTGAGTTTCCGCCAGCAGGCTGCCGTGCTGGTCGATGAGCGCAAAGCGGGTCTTGGTCCCGCCTCCGTCGACGCCGAGGAAATAGCCCGAGCCCGTCATGCTGCGGCGTGAATGCGCACGCCCTGCACGACGCGATTCACCACCCCTTGCGGGTTCGGGTTGTCGGGCGCGATCCCATGTGCGAGCGAGGCTTGCAACGCAAAAACCTGCGCGGCCGCGACGTAGGGCCAGACCAGGTCCACGTCATCGGCGCGTGCCATGCCGGGAATGAAAATCGTGTCGTCGGTCGCGCCACTCCGCGGCCTCGTGGTCACCTCGATCACGCGCGCCGCCACGTTGTCGCGGCGCAGCTCGTCGATCAGGTCGTGGTCGTAGTTGCGCGTGAGAGGATCGTTGGACACGAATACCACCACGAGTGTGTTGTCGTTGACGAAAGTCTTGGGCCCGTGCCGGAACCCAAGCGGTGATTCGAAGCAGGTAGCCACCGCGCCATTGCACAACTCTCCCAGCTTCAGCGCCGCCTCGCGCGCCAAGCCCTGCAACAGGCCACTGCCGAGATAGGCTACCCGCTCGTGGCGTTGCGCGGCGAGCATTTGCAGCATCGGCATCGTGTCTCCGATCACCGCTGCGGTTGCGTCGGCCACGCGTCGGATGCGTGCGTCCAGTGCGTGCGCCGGCGACAACGCGGCGAGCGTTGCGTAGAGCATGCAGCTGAAGCTCGAAGTCATCGCGAATCCGGCGTCGTGGGTTTCCTCGGGCAGTTGCAGGGTCAGCGACCTCTTCACCTGGATCCGGCCGAGGGCACCGTCGGCATTGCAGGTCACGATCAGGTGCCGGACGTCGGGAATGCGCGCTTCGGCAAACTTGGCCGCCGCAAGGCTTTCGGGGCTATTGCCGGAACGCCCGAACGAGACCAGCAGCAGCGGGTGCCGCGTGTCGAGGTACTGGTCCGGCGCGCTGACGATGTCCGTCGTCGGGATCGCATCCACGCGTGCGGCCAGCTGTCTGTCGAGGACCGGCGCCAGGCACTGGCCGATGTAGGCGGAGGTGCCCGCGCCAGCGAGGATCACCCGTGCCGCCGCATCGTCGATCAGGGGCGCGACGAAGCTCCGCAGCCGATCATGCATGTCGGCGACCAGGCCATGGGTACGCTCGAGCATCCGCGGTTGCTGCTCGATTTCGCGGGCGGTGTTCAGCGCCCCGCTGGCGGAGAGCTGTGCCACCGGGATTCCCAGGTGTTCAATTTGCTGTGCAGGCATGGCAGGCATCGTGGTAGTCATCCAGGACGGTCATCACATGTGCCACGACCCACGCCTTCGGGTCGCGCGCGGCGCCGGAACGCAGTAGGGGCAGCGCACCCGGCAGGTATTGGCTGAGCAGTGGCATGGGCGGTGGCTGTTCAGCGAGATTGGCAAACAGTCGCTCGCGCGCAGACTCGACCACCGCATCGGGCCAGTAGTAGCGGATGCGATCGCTCAGGCTGTACTGCATGTCGATCTGCAGGGCCTGGCCCTCGGCGCGGTAATAGCGGCGCCACTGGGCCGGCTTCTCGCGCATCCGTTCCAGCGTCACCGTGCGCAACCCCGCGCGACGGTGCGCGGGAATCCATTCGTTCTCGATGGCGTCGAGCGCCCACAAGGCCTCGCGCAGCGCGAACGTGAGCCCGGGGCCGACCTTGAGGATCGCGAAATGATCGCGTATCAGCGCCCGCAGCGACGCGCGGGTCTGGTAATCGGTGGAGTGGGCCTCGAACACCAGGCCCGGTACGCTTTCGATGGCCTCGCTCAGCTCGCGGGCTTTTTCGGGCCGGTAGTCGATCACGTCGTGATGATCGAATTCGACGCCCGGTTGCACCACCGAGGCGATCACGCGTTCCCAGGCCGAGGCGAGGCCCGCCTCCTCGAACGCTCGCCGATGTGCCGCGATGGTCGCCAGTGCCGCTTCCGGCGTGGTGACGGCAAGTCCTTCGATCGCCTCGGTGGCGCCACCGGGTGTCGGCACCTCGGTACCGATCACGTAGACCGGAGGGATGCTGCCGGTGCGTTCGCAGGCCGCTTCGGCGGCCAGGCACAGGCGCACGGCGCGACGCACGATCTCGGCCTCGGGCAACGGCACCGGGTCGCCGGCACACGCCATCGAGCAATCGAGGTGGATCTTGTGGAAGCCAGCGGCCACGTAGACATCGACCATGGCCTCGGCCTTGTCCATGGCCGCATCCGCGGCGAGGCTGGTCCACGGGTTGGGACCCAGGTGATCGCCGCCGAACACGATCCGCGATCGCGGCAAGCCGACCTGATCGGCGATGGCGTGCACGAATTCCACGAACCCGGCGGGGCGCATGCCGGTATAGCCGCCATCCTGGTTGACCTGGTTGCAGGTGGCCTCGAACAGGACCATCGGCGTGTCATGCAACAGCGCGTGGCGCAATGCCGCCTCGACGACCAGCGGATGCGCAGAACACACTGACGTGATGCCGCAGGCCTCGCCCGCGCGATGTCGCCTGATCAATGCCTGGATTTCGTGCATCTTTTTGATCCTCCCTTCAAGCCGCCGGTGTGGATGCGGCGGCGTCACGCTCCGGTTGCAACACCAGCAACAGCGATGCCGCGAGCGCCAGCAGGAGGCCGAGCATCTTCAACGGTCCCGGGACGACACCCGCGAGCAACATGGCCAGCGCTGCGGTGATCAACGGCGCACCGGCGTTGGTCAACGGTGCGACCACGATGGCCTTGCCGTACCGGAAGGCCAGCACCAGCGTCAACGCTCCGATCGCGTTCAGGATCTGGATGGCCGCGGCCATCCAGGGACCGTCCAGCCCGAGGTTGATCGGCTGGCCGAAGTCGGTCATGGCCCATGCCACCGGCACCAGCAGCAGCGCGCCGACGGTCATGTAGAAAAAGATGCTGTCGGCACCGACGTGCTCGTTGGCCAGCTTCATGAGGTAAGCCTGCACGCCCCAGGCGAGCATGATCAGGAGCGATTGCAGGAACCAGCCGATGCCGGCACCGCCGACGCTTCCCCCGGACAGGTTCAGCAATGGCAACGACACCAACGCGAGCGCGATGCCGAACGTGCCTGCGCGGCCGGTGCGTTCGCGCATCAGCACGAACGACAAGGCGATGGTCACTACCGGGGACAGCGAGATGATCGGAAAAATGAAGTACGCCGGCCCGACCGTCAGGGTATGGAACAGCAGCATCTGGCCGCCGGCACCCAGCAGGCCGATAAGCAAGCCATAGACCACTGCGCGCGGCGTGCGATCGAGCTTCCAGCCGCCGAGCCAGAGTACGAGGACCGCCGGCGGGATCATCGTCAATGCCCAGACGCCGTAAACCAGCGTGTCGGGAAAACCGCGCTCCGCCGACAGCCCGGAAAGCGCTCCCCAGACGCCCCACAACACGACGGTCGTGAGCGAGCAACCCACCCATGTCCGGCGGGTGGAGGAGCCGGGGGCGCCGATCATGCGGCTTTCCCGACGGGGGTCGCCTTGAGCAACAGGAAGTGTTCAAAGCGCGCAGGCAGGGTGTTGCCCTGCGCATCGACCATGCCGAGCTCGACGTCGTTGAACAGATCGCGGACGCGATAACGGCCGGCCGCCAGTCCCCGCAACTCCAGGGGCCCATCCCAGCGATCGGCATAGAACGCGTAGTACAGCGCACCGTCCTTGGCGATGGCATGCGCCTCGGGACGGTCGAAGCCGATGTCGTAAAGCGAACCCAGGTATTCACCGTGCGGCAACATGTGCTGCCGGTACAACTCGCTCCACTTGCGCCACAGGGCCTCCTTTTCCGGCGTCAGCACCAGGCCGCCGGGTGGGAGCGGTTCGGAAGGGTGGTCGGTGTCCTTCGGCCAAGTGAACTTGGTCGAGATCACCGCACCGATGCCGACGCTGGATGCAAAATCCCGCCCGCCGTCGCTCAGTTCGACATGGTCGCCGGCGTAGCTGCTGCGGTCGCCCATCAACGCCTTCATGGACTTGCCCTTGCTGCGCACTTGCCACGAGGACGTTGGGTCCGACGCCGGGTATTGGTCGGTCGCCGGCAGGTTGTGGAACGCGAATGCCGTGCCGCAGGGACACAGTTCGACCACCGCATCGCGATTGGCGGCGTGGGCGGCTTCGTGGATCGCTTTCCAGAAGTCGGCCAGCTTCTCGCAGGATTCTTCCGGGCGCGCATGGTGATGCGCAGGGTTGTAGCAGGGCGCAACCGCGTTCAGGTATTGGCCATCGAACTTGATGCCGTCGAAACCCCAATCTCCGACGATCTTTTTCACCAGCGCGACGTAGTAGTCGACAGTAGGCTGATAGGCCGGGCATTGGGTGAACGCGTTCCACCAACTGATCTTCTGAACTGACCCGTTCTTGTCGAGCAGCAACATGTCGGGATGATCGTGCAGGATGTCGCTGCCCGGGTCGGCCGCCAAAGGCGCCAGCCAGAGGCGCGGCCGCAGGCCCGCGTCCCTGATGGCGCGCACGAAGGCACGCATGTCTTCCTCACCCCGCGGAAACTTGCGCGGATCGAGTCGCCAGTCGCCCTCGTTGGTTTGCCAGCCATCATCGATGACGGCCCAGCCGAAGCCGAGATCGCGCACCTTCGGCAGGGTCGCCAGCACCTGTTCACGGGTGAAATCGCGCCCGTAGCCCCAAGCGCACCACACCGGCGCGAACGCCGCCTCGGGCGCGACCGGCGCGATCAGCCCCTGCTCCGCCATGAAGGCGCGATAGCGCTGCAATGGCGTGAAGTGATCGCCCTGGTGCACGCACAGATAGGTGTGTTCCGTGGCCAACGTTTCGCCCGGCGCAAGCGTGGCCGCATGTGTGGACTCGACCGCAATGGCCGCACCCGACCGGGTTTTGCGTACCGGCAGGTCGAGCAGGCGCGCCACGGGCTCCAGGTGACCGACGGCCACGCCGACGTCGCGGCGCCAGAGATCGGCAACCGGCGTGCCGCCGCCGTAATCCGACGCGTCCATGCCGAGCGTGTTGCGCTGGTCGAACCCTTTCCCCACAGGCTCCACCCAGTCACGCCGGTCCTCGTGCGTGGTTCCCGAAAAACTCCAGAAGCCGCCAGGCGCGTCGGGCAATTCGTGTGCGACGTTGCGCCAGCCATTCACCTGCAGGGGCTGCGTGCCCTGGTTGCGATATTGCACCCGCATCACCGCCATGTCCGGATGTCGACCGAACGCGGTTATTTCGACCACCTTCTCGACGGCGTCTTCGGACCGCCCGGTGACGACATGGCGCGTTCCGCGCCCGTGTTGCGGATCGTCGACAGATTCGACGGTGTGCCCGGCGAAGGCGAAATCGGCCAATGCGCCGTCCTTGCACAACAGGACTTCGCTGGCGTGGTGGCTGGTCAAGGCACGGGCATCCCTGAACAACCGCGTGTGCAGCCGGTCATTGAAGTCGATCGCCAAATGGCCGCTCGCGACCCGCACCCGGCCGGCTTCCAGGCCGGCCTGCGCAGATGGGCCGCTGGATGAGGGAGGCGCGCCGCGGTGCACGGAAGACTTGCGGGCCCAGGCCGGCAAAGCTGCCCACGCGGTGATGCCCGCGGCGAATTTGAGAAGGCTGCGGCGTCCCAAATGTGGCATCAGGCGCTCCCAAGTATCAGACGCTCCCATTCTGCGCCATACGTTCGGTTTGTGCAATCGATATGTTTCGTTTAGTGTATACATAGTTTCGTTACGCGAGGCCAGTGACATGTCGACCGTGATCCGTGCTCTGCTGCTGGCGTTGTTCGCCCTGCCTGCGTTGGCCGCGCCCCCGGCAGCGGATACGTCCTACGACCTGGCCGACTTCGCGCACGTACGCAAGTTCGATGCCCACGTACACGCGAACACCGATTCCCCCGCGTTCCTCGAGCAGGCCCGGGCCGACGGATTCGAATTGCTGTCGATCAACGTCGACTATCCCGATTTCCCGCCTGCCGACCGGCAGCGCGATGTCGCCCTGGCGTTGGCCGCGCGCGATCCCGCACGGTTCCACTGGGCAACCACGTTTTCAATGCGGGGATTCGGAGACCCGGGCTGGCTGGAGCGTGTCGAGGCCCGCTTGGAGGCGGACGTGGCGCGTGGCGCGCGTGGGGTAAAGATCTGGAAGAACGTCGGGATGATCGAGAAGAATGCCGACGGCAAGCTGATCATGCTGGACGACCCGAGGCTCGCCCCGGTGGCGGAGACCGTGCAGCGCCTTGGCGTGGCGCTGATCGATCACCAGGGCGAGCCTTACAATTGCTGGCTGCCCCTGTCGGAAATGACGACGGACAACGACCGCGAATACTTTCGCCATCACCCCGAATACCACGCCTGGCTGCACCCCGAGCTGCCGCGCTACGAAACGCTGATGGCCGTGCGCGACCGCTTCGTCGAAGCCCACCCGCACATGCGTTTCGTCGGCGCCCACATGGCCAGCCTGGAGTGGAGCGTCGACCGGCTTGCCGAATTCCTCGACCGGCACCCCAATGCCACGGTGGATCTCGCGGCGCGCATGAGCCAGGTGCAATACCAGTCATTGCGGGATTACGACCGTGTCCGCGACTTCTTCATCCGCTATCAGGACCGGCTGCTTTACGGAAGCGACCTGACGCACAACCCTGCCGTCGATGACGAGGCGTTTCGCCGCGAGGCCCACGCCTTCTGGATGTCCGACTGGCGCTACCTCGCAACCGGCACGACGCAACGCATCGATGACCTGGACGCGGAGGTGCCTGGATTGCGCCTGCCGCGCCCGGTCATCGACAAGATCTACTACCGCAATGCCGTGCGCGTGTTCGGCCTCGACGCTGAGGCCCGCGACTAGGCCAACAGCAGTTCGAATCCCATGTCCTGGCTGGCTTGGCGGATGTCTTCCGGGGCATCCTTGTCGGTGATCAGCATGTCCAGCCCGGAGATCGGCAGGATCCGGTGCAGGCACACCCGCCCGAACTTGGAGCTGTCGGTGATGGCGATGACCTTGCCCGCCGCCTCGACCATTTTCCGGTTGAGGGTTGCTTCCGGCTCGTAGTGGGTCGTGATGCCGCGCTCGAGATCGAAGCCGTCCACGCCGAGAAACAACATGTCCACCTGCAGCGCATCGAGCGCTTCGACGGTCAACCCGCCATAGAAGGCCATGTTCTTGCGGCGCAGCTCGCCACCCAGCATGACGATCTTGATCGCCTGCTTGGACGCCAACGCCGACAGTGCGCCGAAATCGTTGGTGACGACCGTGATATCGAGGTTGGGCAACGCCTCGGCAAGCTGTATGCCGGTCGTACCCGAGTCGATGACGATCGTGTTGCCCGCCTCCACGAGTTCCGCTGCACGCCTGCCAATGCGGCGCTTGTCATCCAGGTGGACGACGCGCTTGATTTCGTAGGCCGGCTCGGCCTGCACGCCTCCGATCGCGTTGCTGTCGATCGCACCGCCGTAGGCGCGGGTCATGACGCCGCGCGCGGCAAGGTAGCGCAGGTCTTTGCGCACCGTCTGCACGCTCACACCGAAACGTCGCGCAAGCGATGCGACCTGGACACTTCCCTGCTTGTGGACCAGCGCGCTGATCTGCAGGCGGCGCTGGCTGGTGTCGCGGGTGGCTGGCATGGTCCCCCTCCTTCGGCGTTCAGTATGCGATAGTTCGTTGTATTTCGCTATTGATGCATAACGAAACATAGTGTAGGCTGCATTCTGTTTCGCAATAGGTCTCGTCCACGCACATTTTGGGGAAGAACCATGAAGATCGCCTGCCTGCAACAAAAAACGCTCGTTTGCGGCATTGCTTTCGCTCTCTGGGCTCCGGGTGTTGGGCTGGCACAGGAACAGCAGGCAGAGAATCCTGCGCCACCCCCTGCCGCTGCTTCGACCAGCGGCACGCAAGACGACAATTCAAAGAAGCCGGGCCAAGACGACGTCGCCACCCTGGGCACGATCCAGGTCACCGGGGTCCGCGCCAGCCTTGTGCGTTCGGTGGGTCTGAAGCGCAACGCATCCACCGTGCAGGACTCGATCACCGCACTGGAGTTGGGCAAGTTCCCGGACGACAACGTGGCCGACTCCCTGAGCCACATCACCGGCGTGGCCATCTCGCGCACCGCCGGGGGCGAAGGCCAGAAAGTCAGTGTGCGCGGCCTGGGGCCCGAATACACACTGACCACGTTCAACAACCGGATCCTTGCAACGGACGGCCCGGGCCGCGACTTCGCCTTCGATGTGCTGCCGGCCGACGTCATCAGCGGCGCCGACGTGATCAAGGGTGCAGAAGCATCATTGACCGAAGGCGCCATCGGCGGTCTGGTGAACCTGCGTTCGGCAAGTGCATTCGACCGGTCCGGGCAGCGTGGCGCGGTTCGCCTGGAGGGCGACCACAACCAGATGTCCGAACTCAACGGGCACAAGCTGTCCGCGGCGTACAGCAACACCTTTGCCAACGACACCTTCGGCGTCATGGCCGGTCTCGTCTATGCCAAACGCCACGACCGCACCGACGTGGCCGGCAACGACGGCGGCTGGACCCGCAATCCCGATCCCAACGACCCGACTTGGTTCGGCAACGCGTGGGGCGGAAACATCGACCCCAACGGAAACGGTCAACTGGATCCGGACGAGTACGGCTTGATCGCCCCCGGCCAGTTCCGTGTCGGTTCGATCCTCGAGGACAAGAAGCGCCTCGCCTTGTCGGGCAGCCTCGAATGGCGGCCGACCGATTCGTTGCGCGTGAAGGTGGACGGCCTCAAGACGCGCCTGAATTCACCGCAGATCGGATACCAGCAGTCGTTTTATCCGCTGTTTTCCCCCGGCCGCTGGTCCGACATCACGGTCCAGAACGGCATCGTCACCGGGCTCACCCTGGACAACCCGGATCCGGAATTGCGGCTCAATCCGGAGCTGCTGAACATGACCAATTACCGCGTGGTGGATACCGCACTCTACGGCGCCAACGTGGACTGGCAAGTCACGCCGGACTTCAACCTCGTGGGAGACGTGTACCGTTCGACCTCGCGCCGGCATTCGGGGGGCCAGGACAGTTACGTGGTGCTGCGCATGAACCAGCCCAACGTCACCCGCATCGAACTGACCGGCGACAGGGTGCCTGACGTCACCACCACGTTCGACGACGGTCGCGACCTGAGTTCAGGCCTGGCCAACGGCGAATTCGGCCCGTCCGACTTCAACACGCATTACTTCCAGCTCGGTGGCGACAACATCGACGATCGCATCGATGGCGCATCGCTCGGCGGCAATCTGTTCGTCGACAAGTTCCACGTGAACAACCTGAAGTTCGGCGTCAACTTCACCGACCGGCGCAAGGCACGCGACCTGGTCGACAACACCTTCACCGGTGGTGCCGACTACTACTCGGGCCAATACGCGATCAACGTGGAAGACCTCGGGGGCAACGTCTTGTCGCACAGGTTCACCTTGCCCAATTTCATGAGCGGCGTGCACTCGAGCTTCCCGCGCAGTTTCATGGCCTTCGACATCTCGGGATACCTGGCAGCGTTGCGCGCCTACGATGGCAAGCCTCGCCCGGGTGGCGGCGTCTACGATTTCAGCGCTGCCGCGCCGGTCTGGAATCCGCTGCAGAGCTATCGGGTTTCCGAGCGGACCGTCAGCACCTATTTGCAGGCGGACATGTCGGGTGAACGCTGGGATGGCAACATCGGCGTGCGTTTGGTCAAGACCGATACCAGTTCCCAGGCCTGGGACGCCAAGATCCTGAGCATCACGGAGAACGGCGCGTTCAATTACACGGCGAAGTATGCCGCTCCGACCCCGATCGTGCAGGACGGCAACTATACCTACCTGTTGCCGTCGGCAAACTTCGTCTGGCACTTCACCGACACGTTGCAGTTGCGGCTCGGCGCAGCGAAGACGATGGCGCGCCCCTCGGTCGAACAACTGGCGCCGACCAGCACGACCCAAAGCGTCTCGTGGGGCGAGTTCACCCAGGTATTCGGTGGCAACGTCGACCTCAAACCCTACAGCGCGCGCCAGGGCGATGCATCGCTGGAGTGGTACTTCGACGAGAAGTCCATCTTCAACCTTGCCGTGTTCCAGAAGCACATCGATAACCAGATCACCACCAGCTTCGAATCGGGCCAGGACATCGGGGTCGGTCCGATCCTGGATCCGAACGGCAACCCGATCACGAGTGGCCCCACCCTGTTCAACGTGGTTCGCCCGATCAACGGCGACTATGCAAAGGTGCATGGTGTCGAGGTCGGTCTGCAGCACTTCTGGAAGAGTGGCTTCGGATTCCGGATGCAGTACACCCGCAACTGGTCCAAGAGCTGGGTCGATGGCCAGGAGCGTCCGCTCGAAGGCATCGCACCATCGGTGTACTCGGCGAGCCTGATGTACGAGAAGGGACCCTGGTCGATTGGCGTCACCGCGGACCATACCAACGGCTTCGTGACCGCGATCGGGGTGCTGGGTAACGGCTACAACGAGCTCTCCGATCCGCTGACCTGGGTGACCGCGCACGCTTCGTACGAAATCAACGACCAGTTCAGTGTCTCCCTCGAAGGACAGAATCTGCTCGATGAAGCACAAACGTACAGTATCAACGGGAATCCACTGCTGTCCGACGGCTACTACCGTTACGGACGCTCGGTGACGCTCGGCCTCAGGTTCAAGTTCTAGCGCCATCCGCGAATAGCTTCGACACGGCGAGGCAGTCCGTCCCAGATCGGACGGACTGCCTCAACTCGAATCGTGCTGCCGCATGGCGGTCCAGCGCCTCCTGATGCCTGCGCGGGTGCGTCAGCACGGCCACGCGTTGCAGTTTTAGCGCCGATCGTTGCCCTACGCGGTCGGCGCGGGTTTCTTGCGCTTCCTTGGCCCAGATGACCCACGGTGCGATACGGCCGCCGTTGTTGATGTTGCGGTTGAACGTCGGACCGTGGGCGATCGTTCGCGTCGGCGACAACCCTCGCCAGTCGCACTCCGGGAAGCCCGGAACGGCCATCCCTGGCGTGACTTTTCACAACGGCCGCTTCGATTGAAGCGCTGTATGTGCGATCATTCGAGGCTGACCCGATCGATTGCGCCCTGCTCCCAATGACTTTCGTCGTCACCGACAACTGCGTGAAGTGCAAGTACACCGACTGCGTGGAGGTGTGCCCGGTCGATTGTTTCCACGAGGGACCGAACTTCCTCGCGATCGATCCCGACGAATGCATCGACTGCACGCTGTGCGAGCCGGAATGTCCCGCACGCGCGATCTTTCCCGAGGACGACGTGCCCGCGGGCCAGGAACACTACATCGCGTTGAATGCGGAACTGGCGAAAGCGTGGCCGGTGCTCACCGAGCGCAAGGACCCGCCACCGGACGCCAAAGAATGGGACGGCAAGCCGGACAAGCTGCCCCTGTTGGAAAGATAACGCCGCAAACAAAAACGCCGCCCTCGGGCGGCGTTTTTTGTTGCTGCATACGGTAATCAGCCGCCACCCAGTCGCTGCTGCAGTACGCCCATCACCCGCGCGACCGCGTCGGGATTGCCTTGCGCGCTGACCATGCTGCCCGCGCCGGACGGCGTGACGCTGACGGTCACCGCGCCTTGCACGGTTTCGCTCTTGCTGCGATGGAAGATGCGGTGGAAAAAGCCGCCTTCGGATTTCCTGGTCACCACCGTGTCAACCGCGACCTGGTAGGTGAGCGCGTTGTCGTCATGCGCGGTGACCTGGCCGACGTCGCTGCGCGACAGCGCAAGTCCCACGCGATGGTAGGCGCTGGCCGGGGTGTCGGACAGCGTCAACGCGTTGCTGGTGGCGTTGGCACCCGCGGCGGCCGTGGTTTCCGTCGGCGGTGCGCCGGTTTCGGAGGACGGCGGCATCGTGCCGGGGGCGGGAGCCGTGCCCGTGCCGGCATCCGGAATCGCCAGCGCATCGGACGTGGCCGGCTGATCCATGCCCGGCGGCACTTCCAGCGGCCGCTCCTGTTGCGCGGATTTGTAGGCCGGTTCCTTGTGCCGGAACGGATTGTGGGCCTTGATGGTCTGGCATCCCGTCAGCGCGATCGGGGCGAGCAGCAGCAGCGTCAATATGAGTCGTTTCATGGGCGCATTGTGCATGATCATGGCGTGACGGCGCCAGCGAGGGAGGACAGGGTGTCGCGAAGCCGGATGCGCGCGGGGCCATGCGCCAGTTCCAGCAACGGCAGTCGCAGCGTCGCGCCGCACAATCCCATTTCAGCCAGCCCGGCCTTCACCGCAATGGGATTCGGCGCGCAATTCAACGCATCCAGCAACGGCGCGATGCGCTGCGCGTGCCGGGTGGCGGCGGCGCGGTCGCCGCCGCGCGCGGCATCACACAGCGCACGGAAAACTTCCGGAATCAGGTTGTTCACCACCGATACCACGCCTCCGGCACCCGCCAGCATCGCTTCGACCGCGCTGGCATCGTCACCGGAGAGATAGACAAAACCCGGCCGCTGAAGTTGCGCGATCGCGGCGATGCGTTCGGGCGTGCCGACGGCCTCCTTGATGCCGACGACACCGGCGGCGTCGCGAAGATCGGCGACGGTTTCGGGCTGCATGTCGCACCCGGTGCGTGAGGGCACGTTGTACATCAGCACCGGCAGCCCACCGTGCGCCGCGACTTCGGCGAAGTGGCGACGCAAACCATCCTGGGTCGGACGCACGTAGTACGGCGTCACCACCAGCGCCGCGTCGGCGCCCAAGGCCTTGGCGCGCCGCGTCAGCGCAATGGTCTTGGCGGTCGCGGCTTCGCCGGTGCCGGCGATCACCGGCACCCGATGGGCGATCCGCTCCACCGCGAAGGCCAGCAGGCGCTCGTAGTCCAGTTCGTCCAGCATGTGCGCTTCGCCGGTGGACCCCGCGACCACGATGCCCTGGGTGCCGCCGTCGAGCTGATGATCGATCAGCCGCCCGAACGCGACCAGATCGAGCGCGCCATGTTGGTCGAACGGCGTCGCGATGGCGCACAGGCTGCCGGCAATGTCCACGAAAGGGCTCCGCACTCATCCAAACCCCGCATCATAAGGCAATCGCCTGGCGAGATTCCGACCCGAACCGATTCCGCGATCGCCCATCATTTCGGCCCCGCCCTGACCGGCCACCGGGCGATCCCGGACGATCACATTGGAAACCCCCGTCGACACCACTATTCTTCCCTCCGTGAACCTGAAAACCGTCACGCGCTTGAACCCTCCCGCCGCTCGCCCTGCCGCCGACCATCAGTTGCTGATCCAGGCCGTCGCGCCCGTGGCGGATTCGCCCCTGCTGGTGCTGTCGCGCCGCATCGCCGACGCCGGCTGCAACCTGATCGAGTCGCGCGTCGCCACCGTGGGTGCGGACGTCTCCGTGCTGCTGCTGGCCAAGGGCGGATGGGATGCGATCGCCAAGCTGGAAAATGCCCTCACCCGCGTCGGCCGCAGCGAAAACGTGCACCTGCTGAGTTATCGCACCCAGACACGCGACCAGCAAAGCCACCTGCTGCCGTACATGATCGAGGTGGTCGCGGCCGACAAGCCGGGCGTGCTGGTGGAGTTGATCGATTTCTTCAACCGCCGCTCGATCAGCATCGAGCAGATGTCGTCGATGCGCTACCAGGCCATGCAAACCGGCGCGGACATGTTCCAGGCGCAACTGACGATCGGCATTCCCGCCGATACCCGCATCGCCGAATTGCGCGACGAATTCATGGAACTGTGCGACGGCTTGAATCTCGATGCGATCATGGATCCGGTCAAATTCTAGGTAGGAGCGCGCCTGCGCGCGGTCCAGATTGCATCGCCGGCCGGCCGGTCCTACAACAGCAGACAAACGATGATCAAAACCGGCAACAAGGTTCCCAAACTTGCAGGCGCCCTCCAGTCGGGCGACACATTGAAGCTTGCCGACCTGCGCGGCCAATGGGTGGTGCTGTATTTCTATCCCAAGGACAACACCACTGGCTGCACCCGCGAGGCCGGCGATTTCCGCGACCTGTACACGAAGTTCAAGCGCCGCGGCGCTGCGATCGTGGGCGTGTCGCGCGACAGCGCGCGCTCGCACTCCGGCTTCAAGGAAAAGCTCGGCCTGCCGTTCCCGCTGGTCGCCGACACCGATGAAACCTGGTGCAAGGCCTTCGACGTGATCCGCCAGAAGAAGTTGTACGGCCGCGAGTATCTCGGCGTCGACCGCAGCACCTTCCTGATCGACCCTGAAGGCAAGCTGGTCCAGGAATGGCGCGGCGTGAAAGTGCCCGGCCACGCCCAAGCCGTCCTGGATGCCATCCCCAGCCATTGAAAATCCGCGGCAAAGCCATCAAACACGAATAGTGCGGATGTACACGGATCAACCGTTCTCATCCGCCTGGATCCGTGTTGATCCGTGTCAAATGCGTTCCCCTTCCCCGCTCTCATGAGGCCAACCCGTCGATGACCCAGAAGGTCAAGGGCAAGCGCATCTACGCGCTGGACACCAACGTCCTGTTGCACGATCCGACCGCACTGTTCCGCTTCGAGGAACACGACGTGTTCATCCCGATGACGGTGCTGGAGGAGCTGGACGAAAAGAAGCAGGGCGTGTCGGAAGTCGCGCGCAACGCGCGCCAGGCCAGCCGATTCCTCAACGAACTGATCGAGCGCAACAACAGCCACGGCATCGCCGATGGCGTCCCGCTGGCGCAACCCGATGGCGTCAAGCTGCGCAGCGGCGGCGCGAATGGACGGCTTTACTTCCAGACGCAGACCGGCAACGGACAGGGCAAGGCCGACAACCGGATCCTCGCCGCGATCCTGGACCTGCGCGACCACCATCCCGAAGCCGCGGTGGCGCTGGTGTCCAAGGACATCAACCTGCGCATCAAGGCGACAATCTACGGCGTCGCCGCCGAGGATTACGAGAACGACCGCGCGCTGGATGATTTTTCGCTGCTCTACACCGGTTCGACCGAACTGCCCGCCGACTTCTGGGACCGGCATCCGGACCTGCGCTCGTGGTCCGAGCGCGGCCAGACCTTCTACGAATTGAAGCCGCGCGACGACGAGAACTGGCAACCCAACGAATGCCTGTACCTGCCTGGCGAAAACAGCGTCGAACTGCGCGTACTGGATCAGGCCCGCGACAAGACCAAACTGGCGCTGCTGCACGACTACACCAGCAGCGCGCACAGCGTGTGGGGCATCGCCGCGCGCAACCGCGAGCAGAACTTCGCACTCAACATGCTGATGGATCCCGACATCGACTTCGTGACCCTGCTCGGCACCGCCGGCACCGGCAAGACCCTGCTGGCGCTGGCGGCGGGCTTGGCGCAAGTGATGGACCAGCAGCGTTATCGCGAAATCATCATGACCCGCGCGACGGTGTCGGTCGGCGAAGACATCGGCTTCCTGCCGGGCACCGAAGAAGAAAAGATGACGCCGTGGATGGGCGCACTCACGGACAACCTCGAAGTGCTGACCAACCCCGAGGAGGGCGGTTCGTGGGGGCGCCAGGCAACCAATGACTTGCTGGCTTCGCGCATCAAGATCCGATCGCTCAATTTCATGCGCGGCCGCACCTTCCTTTCACGCTATCTGATCATCGACGAGGCGCAAAACCTGACGCCCAAGCAGATGAAGACGCTGGTCACCCGCGCGGGCCCCGGCACCAAGATCGTCTGCCTCGGCAACGTCGAGCAGATCGACACGCCGTATCTGACCGAGACGACGTCGGGCCTTACCTACGCGGTGGACCGTTTCAAGCAGTGGCCCCATGCCGCGCACATCACGCTGCGCCGCGGCGAACGGTCGCGGCTGGCCGACTTTGCGTCAGAAGCGTTGTGAGAGCCGGGAATTGGGAATGGAGAATCGCGAGAGCAAGGGAAAGCGACCCCCGTCCGGGAAACGCGGCGCCGCTTTTCCGATTTCCGATTCCCGATTCTCGATTCCCTGCTGCCTCACCATCGCCGGCTCCGATTCCGGCGGCGGCGCGGGCATCCAGGCCGACCTCAAGACCTTCGCGGCGCTGGGCGTGCACGGCACCAGCGCGATCACGGCGCTGACCGCGCAAAACACCCAAGGCGTTTCCGCCGTGCATCCCGTGCCGGCGGGACACCTCGTCGCAGAGCTCGATGCGGTGTTCGATGATTTCGCGATCGCCGCGGTCAAGACCGGGATGCTGGGCGATGCGCGCACGGTCCGCTGCGTCGCCCGCGAGCTGGAACATCGAAAGCCGCACTGGCTGGTGGTCGATCCGGTAATGATCGCGACTTCAGGCGCACGGTTGCTGGACAAAGCCGCAGTCAAGGTGTTGATCGAGGAACTGATCCCGTTGGCCGATGTGCTGACACCCAACCTGCCTGAAGCCGAAGCCCTGACCGGCATCGCGATCCGCAACGCGCCTGACGGCGAACGCGCTGCAACGAAACTGCGCGGCTTCGGCGCGAAAGCCGTGCTGCTTAAGGGCGGCCATGGCCGCGGACGGGAAGTCATCGACCGCTGGTTCGACGTCCGCGGCAGTTTCGAAATCCGCAACCGCAAATTGCCGTTCGAGGCGCACGGCACCGGCTGCACCTTGTCCGCGGCACTGGCCGCCGAACTGGCGAAGGGCCGCGCGCCACGGATGGCAGCGCGCCGCGCCGTCGCCTTCGTGCAACGCGCGCTGAAGCACGCGTACGTCCCCGGCATGACGCCGCTCAGGGTTCTGGCGCAGCGCCCGCGCTAAAATCGCCGCAACCTCACGTCGCCTCTCGTCATGTCCGTGCTGCTGATCCTCCGCCTCGTCCTGCTGGGCCTGATCGCGCTGTTCCTGCTGAGCGCGCTCGCCGTGCACTTTCGCTCGCGCGTGCGCCTGAAGCTGGGCCGCCAGTTGGCGAGCCACGCCACCGTGTTCGCGCCGTACAACCTCCTGATGTACGCGTTTTCGGCGGTGCCGGCCGGCGCCTTCCCCGACCGCAAGCGCTTCACCGCCGTCGATGCGTTGCGCGAGAACTGGCAGACGATCCGCGACGAAGCCGCCGGCTTGTTCGACCAAGGCCACATCCGCGACGCGCTGAAGGACGACGACGCCAGTTTCGCGTCGTTCCTGAAGGTCGGCTGGAAGCGTTTCTATGTGAAGTGGTATGGCGAACCCTTGCCGTCCGCGCAAGCCCTGTGTCCGAAAACGGTGGAACTGGTGAACCGCATCCCCGGTGTCAAGGCCGCGATGTTCGCGCTGCTGCCGCCCGGCGCCACGTTGAACCCGCACCGCGACCCGTTCGCGGGCTCACTGCGCTATCACCTGGGCCTGATGACGCCCAATTCGCGCGATTGCCACATCTTCGTGGACGGCCAGGAATATTTCTGGCGCGACGGCGAGGACGTGATCTTCGACGAAACTTGCGTGCACTGGGTCGAGAACAAGACCGACATGACCCGCGTGATTTTCTTCGCCGATCTCGAACGCCCGTTGCGTTCGCGCACGATGGCGTGGATCAACCACCACGTCGGCAACTTCATGGGCGCGATCACCGCCTCGCCCAACCAGGTCAGCGAACGCACCGGCGCGATCAACCGTTTGTTCTCGGCACTCCGGCAACGCCGCGAGAAAAGCCGCGGCTTCAAGCAGCGCCATCGCAAACTGTTCAAGGGCATGAAATTCGCCGGTGCCTTGGCGGTGCTTTGGATCCTCCTGCTGGCGCCCTGGCCGCTGCTGCGCTGAAGGCCTGTCACGGCGAGCCCGGTTCGCGCGTCTTCCTTGTATCCCGCACCGGAATCCATGCTGTGGCCTCGCAAACCGACCCGTTCCAGCAATCCCGCCCGCGGCTGTTCGGCCTCGCCTACCGGATGCTCGGCGTGCCTGCGGACGCGGAAGACGTACTGCACGACGCGTGGTTGCGGTGGCAAGCGCAGGACACGGCCGCATTGGACGATCCGGAGGCGTGGCTGGTCACCGTGACCACGCGCATCGCGCTGGATCGATTGCGGCGCGCCAAGACCGAACGCGAACATTATTCCGGGCCGTGGCTGCCGGAGCCCATGGGCGAGGTGGCCGGATCGCCCGACGCGGAATTCGAGAGCAGCGAAACGCTGACGCTGTCGTTCCTGCTGCTGCTCGAACGGTTGAGCCCGGATGAACGTGCCGCGTTCCTGCTGCACGAAGTCTTCGATTACAGCCACGCCGAGGCGTCGGCGATCCTCGGCATTGCCGAGAACGCCTGCCGGCAGCGCGCGCACCGTGCCAAGGCGCGGCTGCGCGAAGGCCGTCCGCGCTTCCAGGTGAACGCGGCCGCGCAGCGGCGCCTGCTGCAGCGTTTCATCGAGGCCATGCGCCAGCCGAACGAAGCCACCATGCGCGCGCTGTTTGCCGAAGACGCGGTGCACATCGCGGACGGCGGCGGCGTGGCGCGCGCAACCTTGCATCCGCTGCACGGCGCCGAGCGGCTGGCGCGGCTGTACCTGCAACTCGCGCGCCAGGCGCGGAAGGTCGAATTGCGCTACGAATTGCGCACCCTCAACGGTGCGCCCGCCCTGCTCTGCTGGCGCGACAGGCAATTGTTCTACGCGATGTGGATCGACTGCGACGGCGAGCGGATCACTTCGATCCACGCGATCCGGCATCCCGGCAAACTGGAACGGATCGAGGCGGTCACAAAACGTGCGGCCAGCGCGTCCTTGCATTGAATGGCGGAGTGCTTCCGTCATCCGTACCATCAAGGAGCCGAACCATGTCCCGCTTCACCCTCAAGAAACATTTCGCGAGCCTGCAGCCGCTGTTCGCGTTGAGCAAGCAACTCAAGGCCGGCAGTCTCGAACCGCAACTGTGCGCGCTGGTGGAGATGCGCGCGTCGCAACTCAACGGCTGCGCGTACTGCCTCGACATGCACAGCAAGGACGCGCGCGCTGCCGGCGAATCCGAGCAACGCCTGTACGTGCTGCCGGCATGGCGGGAAACGACGTTCTACAGTGCGCGCGAACGCGCCGCCCTGGCGTGGTGCGAAGCCCTCACGCAGCTTCCCGCGCACGACCAATCCGTGCCGGACGCGTTGTACGAGGAGGCACGCGCACAGTTCGACGAAAAGGAACTGGTGGACCTGACGCTGCTGGTGACGCTGATCAACAGTTGGAACCGGATCAACATCGCGGCACAACCCGAGGTGGGTGACTACAAACCCGGGATGTTCGGCTGAGGCTCGGATCCCGCCATCCGCCGCTACGTCGAACGCGAAACCGGCGGCTGTGATGGCGAGGCCCGCGGCATCACCTGGCGTTGCGGTGCTCAGCCGCGCACGTGCTCGACGAGCGCGTCGGCAAACGTTTCGGTCGTGCCGCTGCCGCCGAGATCCGGCGTGACGCGATCGCGCGCTTCCAGCGTGGCGCGGATCGCGTCGCGGATACGCGTGGCCTTGGCGGTCATGTCGAGGTGGTCCAGCATTTCGGCCGCGGCCAGCAACAGCGCGCAGGGATCGGCCATGTTCTTGCCGGCGATGTCGGGCGCCGAGCCGTGCACGGCTTCGAAAATCGCCGCGCCATGGCCGATGTTGGCGCCCGGCGCGAGACCCAGCCCGCCGACCAGCCCCGCGCACAGATCCGAAAGAATGTCGCCGAACAGGTTGGTGGTGACGATCACGTCGAACTGCCACGGATTCATCACCAACTGCATGCAGGTATTGTCGACGATCATCTCGCTGAACGTGATCTGCGGATAATCCTTCGCGATTTCGCGGGCGACGTCGAGGAACAGGCCGGACGCGGTCTTGATGATGTTGGCCTTGTGCACCGCGGTGACTTTCTTGCGGCCCTTGCGCACCGCCAGCTCGAAGGCGTGGCGCACGATCCGCGAGGCGCCCTTGCGGGTGTTGCGCACGATCGACTGCGCGGTTTCGCCGTCATCCGACAGCGTCTGGCCTTCCTGCAGATAGGCGCCTTCGGTGTTCTCGCGCACCGTGATGATGTCGATGTTCTCGTAGCGCGCCTTGGTGCCGGGAAAGCTGATCGCCGGGCGCACGTTCGCGTACAGATCGAAGTGCCGGCGCAATGCCACGTTGAGCGATGAAAACCCTTTGCCGATCGGCGTGGTCAGCGGCCCTTTCAACGCGACACCGTGTTTCGCGATCACGTCCAGCGTGGCTTGCGGCAGCAGCTCGCCATGTTTTTCCAGCGCCACCATGCCGGCTTCCACGAACTCGTAATCGAGGCCGCACTCCAGCGCATCCAGCACCTTCAGGGTGGCGGCCATGATTTCCGGGCCGATGCCGTCGCCACGGATTACCGCAATCGTTTTCGTCACGCAAAACTCCTCGAGCACCGCCGCGCAAGCGGCGATGCGGACAAGACAAACGAAAAATTATCGCAGATCGCGCCACCCGGAACCAATTCGAAGCGGCTGTCGTGAAAAGTCAGGGCGAAGAGGGGCGTTTACGCAATGCCAGTGGCATCGCGTGCCCGGCCGAGCGCCCGGCCAAGGACGGCCGGGCCGGCGCCCGCACCATGGATGGTCATTCACTGTGCCGCCGCAGCGTATACAAGGCAGTCACTGTCCAACCGGGTGAATCGCAGCTCTGGTCGACGCGGCGATCATGGACGATCGCATGAAAGAAGCTCTTTGAGCTTGCCACTGCGATCGGCGGCGGCAAGCTGGTCGAAGCCGCCCACATGGGTGCCGTTGATGAAGATCTGCGGCACGGTGCGCGCACCCGGCGCGCGGTTCAGCATCTCGGCGCGCGCCGCGGGGTCGATGTCGACCCGCAACTCGCGCCACTCGAGTCCCTTGGATTTCAGCAGGTTCTTGGCGGCCATACAGTATCCGCAGGCCGCGGTGGAATAGATTTCGATATCGGCCATGACGCACAAATGGGTTGGCAACGCCGCTATTTTACTCCCCTTGAACATGCCAATACCGAGAATGGCTGCCGGTTTCCGCCTTGCCCGCCACTTCCGTTCACACTCGAACCAAACCCCGTCCGGCAGGTCCAACCCTGACACGTTGATCCGATGTCCATGTCGAAGCGCTTCCGCCCCCTGCTGACCCTGGCCGCGACGCTTGCCTTGTCGCTGCCGGCGCTCGCGCAACAGGCCGACGTGCGACTGCCCAGCCTCGGCAGTTCCGCCGACGCGGTGATGTCGCCGCAGGAGGCGCAGGCCTACGGCGCCGAGTTCCTGCGCGAACTGCGCGCCGCACACCTGGTGATGGACGATCCGCAGGTCGACCAGTACCTGCGCACGCTCGGTTACAGGCTGGCCTCGGCCAGCAGCGATCCGGCGCAGAGCTACACGTTCACCGCCCTGAACGTGCCGGAGATCAACGCGTTCGCCACGTTCGGCGGCTACGTCTTCATCTTCTCGGGCATGTTCACGCTCACGCAGAATCAGGACCAGCTCGCCGCGGTGATGGCGCACGAACTGGCGCACGTCAGCCAACGCCACTTGCAGCGCGCGATCGAGGACCAGAAGAAAACCGCGCCGCTGTATGTGCTGGGCGCGTTCGCGGCGGCACTGGCGGCGTCGCAGGTCGATTCCACCGATCGCCGCGTCCAGACCCAGCCGTACGGCTACGGTTACGGCAACGCGCCCTACTCGCAGGGCATGGATCCCAGCGTCGGCGCGTTCTATTCGGTGCTGGCGATGATGCAACAGCACCAGATCGACTTCACCCGTAAAGACGAAGCCGAAGCCGACCACGTCGGCATCGATACGCTGGCCAAAGCCGGCTTCGACCCGATCGGCATGGCCACGGTGTTCGCGCACATGCAATCAGTCCTGCGTCCCGGCGGCGACGGCGGGATGGCCGCCGGCAACATTCCGGACTTCCTGCAGAACCACCCGGTCTCCAGCGTGCGCATCGCCGACGCACGGGCTCGCGCGCGCGTGCTGGAAAAAGAGATGAAGCTGCGCATCGCCAAGGTCGACGGCGAGAAGCAATACGGACTACTGGTCAACACCCCTGATCCGCCGATGGCCGGCATGCTGCCGCTGCCGTTCGTCAAGAGCGGCACGGCGCTGCTGGACCAATCCGCGCACGGGCCCAGCGAAATGCAATACCAGCTGATGCGCGAACGGGTACGCGTGCTGTCGTCCAATGACCTGCGCTCGGTGCTCGACTACTACACACGCAACATGGCCAGCAGCACGAAGTTCGCCGATGCGCCCGCCAACCGCTATGGCTACGCGCTGACCTTGCTGCAGCTGAACCAGGCTTCCAAGGCCGTGCCGATCATGGCCAAACTGTCGAAGGAGCAGCCCGACAACCTCAGCCTTGCGCTGGGCCTGGCCGATGCCGAACGCCACGCCGGCCAGCGCAGCGACGCGCTGCAGCGCTACGCTTCGCTCAACGCGATGTGGCCGAATGATCCGGCGATCGTGCTGGACTACAGCCGCGCACTGCTGGACGACGGCACCAAGCCGAGTGCCAGGACCGCGCAGGCGCTGTTGAAGCCCCTGCTCAATGACGATTCCGAGCCATCGCTGTATTCCGCCTACGGCCACGCCTGCCACGTCGCCGGCGACGACGTGCACGCCGGCATCGCGTACGCCGACGCCACCTTCCTGTCCGGCCACGCCGCCGACGCGCTGGACCAGTTGCATCGCCTGCTGAAACGCACCGATCTCGACTACTACACCCGCGCGCAGATCGACGCGCGCATCGCGCAGGTCACGCCGATCGTGCTGGAAATCCGGCGCCGACACCTCGATCAGGACCAGAACGGCAACGACAACAGCTCGCTGCAGAACGATGCCTCGCCGAACCGGCAAACCGGATTCCGGTTCGGCGCCTGCGCGGGCTCGGCCTGTACGCAGCCGTGAATCGGCGCGCCGCCCTGTCCGCGGCGGTGCGTTCGCTTATCATGCCGCTTTCGCTTTTCCGGTTCGCGCCATGATTCCGATCCGCCATTCGCTCCACCGGCTGCTGCCGGTCCTGCTCGTGCCGTTCGCGTTCACACTCGCCCATGCGCAGACCGCGCCTCCGGCCGCGCCCGCGCATCCGCAGGTCGAGATCAAGACCTCGCAGGGCGACTTCGTGATCGAACTGTTTCCCGACAAGGCACCCAAGACCGTCGCCAATTTCCTGCAGTACGTGAAGGACGGTTTCTACGATGGCACCGTGTTCCACCGCGTGATTCCGGGTTATCTGGTCCAGGGCGGCCTGTACACGCGCCAGTTGCGGCCCAAGCGCACGCTGCCGCCGATTCCCGACGAGGCCAACAACGGCTTGTCGAACCTGCGCGGCACCGTCGCCGCCGCGCGCGGACCCGATCCCGATTCCGCTACCGCGCAGTTCTTCATCAACGTGGTGGACAATCCACGGCTCGATTACGTCGGCAACCAGAGCGGCATGACCTGGGGCTACGCGGTGTTCGGCAAGGTCGTGAAGGGCATGGATGTGGTGGACAAGATCGACAACCTGCCGACCGGACCGCAGGGCCCGTTCATCGGCGACGTGCCGCGGCCGCTGGTGGTGATCGAAGGCGCGAAGGTGATCGGCGAGGCCGCGCATCCCGTCGAGGAACCGGTGTCGCCGGTGACCGGGCAGGTGCCCGCTTCGGCGCCGCCGGCTTCGAAGAAGCCTGCGAAGCACTGATCCGTGACGACGCTGTTCGTTTCCGATCTTCACCTCGACGATGCGCGCCCGCACATCGTCGAAGATTTCGAGCGCTTCTGCGCCGGCGAGGCACGACGGGCCGCCGCGCTCTACATTCTCGGCGACCTGTTCGAAGCCTATATCGGCGACGACGATGATGCCGCCTTGAACGCGCGCATCGCCCGCGCGTTGCACGGCATCGCCGGTGCCGGCGTGCCGGTGCATTTCATCGCGGGCAACCGCGACTTTCTTTTGGGAATGGATTACGCGCGCCGCTGCGGCATGCAGCTGCTCGACGACGGCAGCGTGATCGACTTGTACGGCACGCCCACGCTGATCCTGCACGGCGATGTCTTGTGTACCGACGACGCGGCCTACCTCGCATTCCGCAGACAGGTGCGCGATCCGGCCTGGCAAGCCGCGTTTCTCGTCCGCCCGCTGGCGGAGCGCCGCGCGTTCGCGGCGCAGGCCCGCGATGCCAGCCGCGCGCACACGTCGAACACCGACATGGCGATCATGGACGTCAACCAACAAGCGGTGGAAAGCACGTTGCGCCAGGCTGGCGTCACGCGGATGATCCACGGCCACACCCATCGCCCCGCGATCCACGACTTCACGCTCGATGGACGGCCCGCGCAGCGGATCGTGCTGGGCGACTGGTATGAGCAGGGTTCGGTGCTGCGCGTGGACGCGGACGGCGCGGCGTTGCAGCGGCTGGTTCCGCAAGACTCCGCCTCCGGAGCACGGCCATGAACGTGCTGGTGCAGGAACTCACCGCCGGCCTGCCCGATGGCACCGAGCTGTTGCGGGTGCTGATCCGGCTGCTCGGCGCCATGCTGGCAGGCGCGGTGCTCGGCTTGCAACGCGAACGCGCGGACAAGCCTGCGGGCCTGCGCACCCACATCCTGGTCGCGCTCGGCGCCGCCATCTTCGTGGTGGTGCCCGCGCAACTCGGGATGGGCCCGGACGGACTGTCCCGCGTGATCCAGGGCATCGCCACCGGCATCGGGTTCCTCGGCGGCGGCGTGATCCTGAAGCTCGCTTCCGAGCGCAAGATCGAGGGGCTGACCACCGCGGCAGACATCTGGACGACGGCGGCGATCGGCGTTGCGATCGGCCTGGGTGCACTCGGCATCGGCCTGCTCGCCACCGCGTTCGCCTGGACCGTGCTGAGCGTCCTCTATCGCGTCGAGGTGCGGCGAAAAAATCCGCGCTAGCAACCCGGCGCCCGCTCAGCCCCCGGCCGCGTCGATCGCCTCGCGCAAGCGTTCCACGCCGATCACTTCCAGATCGCCCATGCGCGTGGATTTTTTCGGCGCGTTGGCACGCGGCACGACCGCGCGGCGGAAACCGTGATGCGCCGCCTCCTTCAGGCGCTCCTCGCCGTTCGGCACCGGCCGCACTTCGCCGGACAAACCCACCTCGCCGAACGCCACGGTCTTTTCGGGAAGCGCGCGATCGCGAAAGCTCGAAAGCACCGCCAGCAGCACCGGCAGGTCCGCAGCAGTCTCCTGCACCCGGATGCCACCGACCACGTTGACGAACACGTCCTGGTCGAACACCGCCGCGCCGCCGTGGCGGTGCAGCACCGCCAGCAGCATCGCCAATCGGTTCTGTTCCAACCCCAACGCGACCCGGCGCGGATTGCCGAGGTTCGACTGGTCGACCAGCGCCTGCACTTCCACCAGCAACGGCCGCGTGCCTTCGCGGGTCACCATCACCGCGCTGCCGGGCGTCGCGCCCTGCTGCGAAGAAAGAAAAATCGCGGACGGATTCGGCACTTCACGCAGGCCCTTGTCGCCCATCGCGAACACGCCGAGTTCATTGACCGCGCCGAAGCGGTTCTTGAACGCGCGCAGCACCCGGAAGCGCGAACCGATTTCGCCTTCGAAATACAGCACTGCATCGACCATGTGTTCCAGCACGCGCGGCCCCGCGATGCCGCCTTCCTTGGTCACGTGGCCCACGAGGAACACCGAGGTGCCGGTCTGTTTGGCGAAGCGTGTCAATCGTGCTGCCGATTCGCGCACCTGCGACACCGAGCCCGGTGCGGCCGGCAGGGTTTCGGTCCAGATCGTCTGGATCGAATCGATCACCAGTACACGCGGCTTTTCGGCGACGGCGTGTTCCAGGATCCGTTCCACGCAGGTTTCGGCCAGTGCGCGCAGCGGCCCGAGTTCAAGACCGAGCCGATGGCCACGCGCCGCGATCTGCGCCAGCGATTCCTCGCCGCTGACGTACAGTCCCGGCAACCGTTCGCCGAGCGCCGCCAGCGTTTGCAGCAAGAGCGTGGACTTGCCGATGCCGGGGTCGCCGCCCACCAGCACCACCGAACCTTCCACCAAGCCACCGCCCAGCACGCGATCGAGTTCGCCGATCCGCACCAGATGCCGTTGCTCGACCTCCCCCGCGACGCTCGCCAGCGGCTGCACTTTCGGCGCCTCCGTGCCGGCATAGCCGACCCGCCGTCCCGCGTGCGCCGCCTCTTTTGCCGGCTCCACCACGAATGCGCTCAGCGTGTTCCACGCCCCGCATGCTTCGCACTGCCCCTGCCACTTCGGATACTCCGCGCCGCAGTCGGAACACACGTATGCCGTTTTCGACTTGGCCATTATTCGCCGTCCTCGGCAAACAGCACGCGGCGGGTGACGCCGCAGGTGAGTTCGTAGGAAATGGTGCCGGCATGGTCAGCGATCACTTCTGCCGGCAGTTGCGGTCCCCACAGCGTGACGGAATCCCCCACGCGCGCCTGCGGCGCTTGTCGCAAGTCCAGCGTCAGCAGATCCATCGACACGCGGCCGATTACCGCGGCGGGCGCATCAGCGACAAGCGCCGGCGTACCGGAACGCGCACTGCGCGGATAGCCGTCGCCGTAGCCGATCGCCGCAACGCCGATGCGCATGTCTTCCGGGCATTCGTATGTCGCACCGTAGCCGACATGCTCGCCGCGCGCGATGCGGTTGATCGCGACCAGGCGCGTCGTCAATGTCATCGCAGGTTGAAAGCCGAAGTCGGCCCCGGTTTTTCCTTCCGCGACGGACAAGCCGTAAAGCAGGCCGCCCACGCGAACCCAGTTTCCACGTGTAGCCGGCCAGCCAAGCAGCGCGGCGGAATTGGACAGCGCGTGCTCGCCCGGCAAATCCGCCGCGGCGTCGAGAAAACACTGCGTCTGGCGTGCGGTGAGATCGTTGTCGAATTCATCCGACGACGCGAAATGCGTCATCAGCACGATCGCCTTGTCGATCGCCGGAAGTGCGCGCAGCCGTGCGTGCAGTTCCGCCGCGCGCCCGGGCGCAAACCCCAACCGGTGCATGCCGGTGTCGAGATTCAACCAGACTTTCAGCGGATCGCCGCCGCGCTCGGCTTCCAGCATCGCGAGCTGCGAATCGTGGTGGATCACGGCTTCGAGTTGCAGCCGGCGCATCTCGGCGAGATCGCCGGCCGCATCGGGCCCTGACAACACCACGATGCGTTGACGGTGGCCCGCGGCACGCAACCGCAGACCGTCGGCGATCGATGCCACCCCGAACGCATCGGCGCCGGCCAGCGCGCGCGCGCAACGTTCGAGACCGTGCCCATAGGCATCGGCCTTCACCACCGCCATCACCTTCGCATCGCCCGCCAGCGCGCGCACCCGCGCCAGGTTGGCGCGCAAGGCATCGAGATGGATCGTCGCGGTGGCGGAGCGGCTCAAGCACTCACTCCAGAGTGCCGACGTAGGCTTCCGGCGCGTAATTCTCGAACTTGGTGTACTGGCCGAGGAAGGTCAGCTTGATGGTGTCGATGGGGCCATTGCGCTGCTTGCCGATGATGATTTCGGCGATGCCCTTGTGATTGGATTCCTTGTTGTAGACCTCGTCGCGATAGATGAACAGGATCAGGTCGGCGTCCTGTTCGATCGCGCCCGACTCACGCAGGTCGCTCATCACCGGGCGCTTGTCGTTGCGCTGTTCCAGCGCGCGGTTCAACTGCGACAGTGCGATCACCGGCACGTCCAGTTCCTTGGCCATCGCTTTCAGGTTGCGCGAGATTTCAGAGATTTCCGTCGCGCGGTTTTCCTTGTTGCCCGGCACCTGCATCAACTGCAGGTAATCGATCACGACCAGCCCGAGCCCGTGCTCGCGCATCATGCGGCGCGCACGCGAACGCAGTTCGCCCGGGGAGAGCGCGGGCGTGTCGTCGATGAAGATTTTCGATTCCGACAGCAGCGAGGCGGCCTGGCTGACGCGCGGCCATTCTTCTTCGGCCAATTCGCCCGAGCGCAAATCCTTCTGGCTGATCCGCCCCATCGAAGAGATCAAGCGAAACGCCAGTTGCGAGGCCGACATTTCCATCGAGAACACCAGCACCGGCTGCTTGGCGCGCATCGCGACCGCTTCGGCGATGTTGAGCGCGAACGCGGTCTTGCCCATCGACGGGCGGCCGGCGACGATCACCAGATCCTGGCGCTGCATGCCGCTGGTCAGGTCGTCCAAATCCTTGAAGCCGGTGGTGAGGCCGTTCAACTGGCCGCGGTTGGCGTAGCGCTGCGCCAGCAGTTCCACGGCTTCCTTGACCGACTGCCGCACCGGCACCACCTGCTTGCGCCCGCGCGCGCCGGCCTCGGCGATCTTGAACACGCGCTGCTCGGCGGTTTCCAGGATTTCCGGCGTGCCGCGGCCCTCCGGATTGAACCCGTCGCCCGCGATCTGGGTGCCGGCCTCGATCAGTTTGCGCAGCACCGACTTGTCGCGCACGATGTCGGCGTAGGCCGCGATGTTGGCCGCGCTGGGCGTGTTGTTGGCGAGTTCGGCGAGATAGGCCACGCCACCGATGTTGGCGGTTTCGCCGTGGCGCTCGAACCATTCGCCCAGCGTCACCGCATCGCACGGCTGGCCGGCGCCCGCGAGTTGGCCGATCGCACGGAAGATCAGGCGGTGTTCGCGGCGATAGAAATCTTCCTCGACCAGCCGATCGGCGACCTGGTCCCACGCCTCGCCCACCAGCATCAGGCCGCCCAGCACCGACTGCTCGGCTTCGATCGAATGCGGCGGCACCCGCAGCACGTCGACGCGCGGCGGCGGTTGGCGTTCGGGCAGGACAGCGCTCATCGGCGCGCAACGGCAAGCGGCTTCGACATGCCGGCGATCATACGAGGGTGCGTCTCGCCGCGCGATACAACACTTTCGCGGAACAAGCTGTGGAAATCTTGTGCACGAGACGTGCGCGACTTGGCGAAGCCGGCACGCTGCAACGACAAAAGCAGAAGAGCTGTCCGCGAATGAACGCAAACAACGCAAATGAAGAGCGAGCGACCGGCGCTACGCACGCCATTCGCGTCCATTCGCGTTTATTTGCGGACTGCAGTTGCGCTTTCCGCTCACAAGCCCGTAAAGCGCGTCGGCGCATAAGCCAGCGCATCCAGCATCGGCGGTTCGCCAGAGATCAACGAACCGACCAGTTCGGCGGTGGCGGCGCTCATGCTCACCCCCAGCATCCCGTGGCCGGTCGCGAGCAGCAGATTGTTCCAGCGCTTGACCGGACCGATCAGCGGAATCTCGTCCACGCACATCGGCCGCCAGCCCCACCATTCCTCGCGCAATTCGTCGCCGAGGGGCGCACGCAGGTACGCGGTGGCGCCGCGCCGCAACGCATCCAGCCGCGTGCGGTTGAGACGTTCGTCGTAACCGGAGAACTCCATCGTGCTGCCGAGCCGGTAGCCAGATCCCCACGCGGTCACGCACACGCTGGGTTCGCGCAACACCAGCGCGCGCCGCGGGCACGGATCGGGCCGCGACATCGTGATCGAATAACCCTTGCCCGGCTGGATCGGCACCTGCAGGCCCAGCATCGACGCCACGCGCGGGGTCCACGCGCCCAGCGCCATCACGATGCACCCGCCGGCGAAATCGCCGCGCGAGGTGCGCACCGCATCGATACGTCCGTTCGCGCACCGAAAGCCCTGCACCGCCGCGCCGGTTTCGACGATGCCGCCGTGTTCGCGCACCCGCCGCGCCAGCCCTTCCACCAGCAAATCGGGACGCAACTGCGCATCGTCGGCATGCAGGATGCCGCCGACCACGCCCGGGAGCAGCGCCGGCTCCATCTGTTCGACCACGTCGCCGGTCAGCGCCGTCGCGGCAACACCCAGCCGATGCAGCCACTCGATTTCGGGGCGATCGTGTTCCAGCGTCTGCCGCGTGCGGTAGACATACAGATTGCCGGCCGGTGCGTATTCGCAGTCGATGCCCTCTTCCACCAGGACGCGCGGCAACAAGGTCCACGACCGGTTGAGAATCGCAGCGCGCGCGATCGCAGCGCGCTGCGCGGCGCCGAGATTGCAACGGCGCGCGAAGCCCAACAGCCAGCGCCAGCGTTCGGGATCGGCGCGGGCTGACATACAAAACGGCGCATCGCGGCGCAACATCCAGTGCAATGCGCGCCACGGCATGCCCGGTACCGTCAGCGGAATCGCGTGGCTGGGCGTCAGGGTCCCGCAATTGCCGTGCGAGGCGCCGCAACCGGCCTCGCCGCGATCGACCACCCGCACCGTCGCCCCGCGACGAAGCAAAGTCAGCGCGCAGAACAAGCCGATCACGCCGCCGCCCAGGATCAGAACGTCACTGCGTGCTTCACTCATTCCGACAATTGTAGCGTCGATGCGGCGGGCACCGAAGGGGCGCCGGCGTGGTGCGAGCCCGGAACACCCGGGGCGCAGCGCAGGGCCGGCAGCGGACGGCCGAAGCGACCGGTCGAACCGCGGAACCGGACCGGCGTGGACCGCTCTGTCCGGCCTCCAGCCGCCCTTGGCATCATTCCTGCAGGGATATTCCCGCACAAGGGGAATCCACCATGAACGCCAACATCGATACCGGTTTTTGCAGCGTACCCGAGATCCTGCTGATGCTCCGCGCCCCCGGCGCGGGCTGGCTGGCCACCCTGCTGGCCGCACTGGACGAAGCCAGCCGCGACTCGGATTTCAACGCCTACCACCGCGCCATCCTGGCACGTTGCCTCGACGAACAGGCGGTGCCGGCGGCGGTCGCGGAAGCGTCACGCCAACGCACCGCGCAGTTCGAGCAGGCGCTGGCGGCGCAACTCCACGATCGCGCGGGCGACCGCATCGCCGCCTGCTGAAACCCGCGGCAACGTCCGGCGCCGCTGGACGTTGCCGGCGCCATCGGGTACCTTCGGGCCTGCCACCGCGCGGCAGTCCACGTCGATCCGATGTCCTTTTCCGATCGCAACCCGTTCGCCCGTTACGCGTGCGCCCATTCGGGGGCTGCGCGTTGAACCTGTGCTGGCGCCGCGTTCGCCTGCTTGCGGGTTGCGCGGCGCTGCTGTTGCTGGCGTCCTGCGCCAGCGTTTCACCGACCCGCAACACCGCGCCCTCGCCGCCTGCGAACCTCGCCAACAACGTGCTGTTCCGCGCGATCGGATTGGTCGGCACGCCTTATAGGTGGGGCGGCAACACGCCGGCTTCCGGCTTCGATTGCTCGGGCCTGGTCGACTACGTGTTCAGAACCGAAGCCGGCCTCGCCCTGCCCCGTACTTCGCGCGAAATGGCCGCGCTGGATGCGCCGACCATCGACCGCGACGACCTGGAACCCGGCGACCTGCTGTTTTTCGGCAAGCGCCATCGCGTCAACCATGTCGCGATCTATGTCGGAAACGGCCGCTTCGTGAACGCGCCGGATGCCGGCGGTACGGTGCGGCTGGACGAACTGGATGGCTACTACTGGCGCGATCATTACCTGTTCGCCAAGCGTGTGCTGACGCCACGCCTTCGCGCCGCCCTGGCGGCGGATTGAATCATCGGCCGGCGCGTGCGCGATCGCCCGCGCACGCAGCACGGCAAGCGACCTGACGGAATCCACATGCAGAACTTCACCCTGTTCATAGGCCGGCTCGGACTGTCGCTGATCTTCATCCTGTCCGGGATCGGCAAGCTCATGGCTTGGCACGCCACCGAAAAGGTGCTGATCGCACACGGCCTTCCACCGGGGCTGCTGCCGCTGGTTGTCTTCGCCGAACTGGGCGGCGGATTGGCCGTGCTGTGCGGGCTGCTGACGCGCTGGGCCGCGGTAGGACTGTTCGTCTACACGCTGCTCGCGGCCATGATCTTCCACAACAACTTCGCCGACCACGAGCAGTGGATCAATTTCATGAAGAACTTCGCAATCGCCGGCGGTTTCCTGGTGCTGGTCGTGCACGGCGCGGGCGGGCTCTCGATCGACGCGTGGCGGCGTTACCGCAAGCAGAAGCAGAAGATCTTCTTCTGATTGGAAGCGCACCGAATGCGACCTGCGTAGGTTGGGCTGACTCCGGATGCAATCCGGAGGAAGCCCAACATTGATGCACGACTGCGACGTTGGGCTTCTCCCGTGCGCACGCGCCCGGGCTCAGCCCAACCTACGTCGTTATCAATGCGCGTGCCCTTCACCCGGATGCGCATGGCCGTGTGCAATTTCTTCCGGCGCGGCGGCGCGCACGTCGACGATTTCGATGTCGAAATGCAGGGTTTTGCCCGCCAGCGGATGGTTGTGGTCGACGTCGATCGAACTCATGCCGACCTTGTGCACCGTGACCACGCGCTGACCGCCGTCCCGGGTCTGCAGCACGGTGGTCATGCCGGGCTTGAGCTTTTGCGCGTTCTGGAAATATTTTTTCGGAACGCGCTGCAGCAAGCCCTCCTGGCGCTCGCCATAGGCATCCGCGGGTTCGATGTCGATCCCGAATTTTTCGCCGGCTTCGCGACCGGCCAGCGCCTTCTCGACGCCGGGCACCAGTTGCCCATGGCCCAGCAGCGCCAGCAGCGGCTCACCGCGCTTTCGGGAATCGTCGTAAGGCTCGACCGCGGCATCGGCCGCGTCGCGCACGACGTAATGGAAACTGACGACGGAATCTTTTTCGGCACGCATAAGAATCTCTATTCAGGCAGGCTCGTGCGAAACATCGCGCCGTTGGGTCAAGGGCGGCTCGCGCGCAGCGCAATTGCAGGTTGTGGAAGGACGATCTCTAGTCCGCGACAGCGGGCGAACCGCGCATGGTAGCGTCGCCGGTTTCCGGCGTCACGCCGAACTTCGCCCCGTGCGCTTCGGGGCCGAACCACGTCAGGATGGCCAGCAGCACCGCCACGATGGCGATCCAGACCGACTGCACGATCGCATAGTTGCCGCCATTGGCGTGCGCCACCCAAGTCATCGCGAACGCGGTCCACGACACCAGCAGGTTGCCGAGTTGGTAGGCGAAGCCGGGCAGCGTGCCGCGCACGTCATCGGGCGACAGTTCGTTCAAGTAACCGGGCACCACGCCCCACGCGCCCTGCACCGCGATCTGGATCCAGAACGCGCCGATCGCCAGCAGCAGCACCGAGCCGCCGTAGCTCCACAGCGGAATCGCGGGCAGCGCCAGCACGCAGGCGATCGCCATCGCGCGGCGGCGCCCGATCTTTTCGGACCACTGACCGAACACCAATCCGCCGACCAGTGCGCCGAGGTTCAGGATGATCGTCAGCAGGCTGGTGACGTGGGTGTCGAAATGCATCTGCAGTTTCAGGAACGTGGGGTACACATCCTGCGAGCCATGGCTGAAGGCGTTGAACACCGCCATCGTCACGATCATGTAGGCCAGCAGCTTCCAGCGCCCACGCATCGTCTCCATCACGCCGCGGCGTGCGCCTGTTCGCGTGCGCTGCTCGAACACGGGCGATTCCGGCACGCTGCGGCGCAGGTACAGCACCAGCAGTGCCGGCAGGATGCCGAGCGCGAACATGCCGCGCCAGCCGATGCTGTCGAACAGCAAGCCATAGGCCAGCGCGCACAGGAGATAGCCGCACGGGTAACCCGATTGCAGGATGCCGGACACGATGCCACGCGAACGCGCCGGGATCGATTCCATCGCCAGCGACGCACCGGTACCCCATTCGCCGCCCATCGCGATCCCGAACAGCGAGCGCAGCACCAGCAACACGATCAGCGACGGCGCGAACGCGCACGCCAGGCCCAGCACGGAATACAGCGTGACGTCGATCATCAGGATGCGCCGGCGTCCGTAACGGTCGGCTAGCCGGCCGAAGATCAGCGCGCCCAGCGGCCGGAACGCCAGCGTCAGCAATAGCGCGAATGCCACGTCCGAAACCGGGACATGGAACGTGTCGGCCACCGCCGGCATCACCATCACCAGCAGGAAATAATCGAACGCATCCAGGGTCCAGCCGAGGAAGGTGGCCGCGACGGTGTGGCGCTGGGTGCTGTCGAGATCGCGCAGGGCTGCGAGTGCGGACATGGGCGGTTCCGATACGGTCGGACGATCGAAGGCGCGAGCATAGCGCCGCTTCCACGGGGCATGCACGGAAGCGGCGATTACAATGACGGGGTGAACGTGGAGACTTTACCAACGGAAGCGGTGCTCGATGCCTTGATCGACCGCATCGACGCCGCGCTGCCGCAGACCCAGTGCACCCGTTGCGGTTATCCGGCCTGCCGCCCGTACGCCGAAGCGATCGCGCGCGGCGAGGCCGCGATCAATCGCTGTCCGCCGGGCGGTGCGGAAGGCGTGCGCGCGCTGGCACGGATCACCGGCCGGCCGGTGCTGCCGCTCGACCCCGCGTGCGGCATCGAAGCGCCGCCCTCCGTCGCGGTGATCGACGAGGCGGTGTGCATCGGCTGCACCAAATGCATCCAGGCCTGCCCGGTGGACGCGATCGTCGGGGCCAGCAAGTTGATGCACACGGTGATCGCGGATCTGTGCACGGGTTGCGAACTGTGCATTCCACCGTGTCCGGTCGATTGCATCGCGATGGTCCCGGCGCGTGGCCTGCCCGGGCGATTGCCGCGTCCTTCACTGCCATGTCCGCCCTGACCCCGCGCGAGCTTCGCGAACAGTCAGGCCGTGGATGGCCGTACTGGTGCAACATGTGAGCAATCCCAATCCAGCGACACGAAGTGCCATTCCGCAGCGATCACGGAGGACCGCATGGCTGACCCGCGGCGCGTGGCTGGTAGCGATCCTGGCGTTCTGCCTCGCCTGGCCGGCATGGGAATACCCGACCTTCGACATCGAGCCGCAGCAGCGCCTGAAAGCCTTCGTGCAATTGGTGCTGCTGCATGGTTCATGGTTGCTGTGGCCGCTGCTGCTGCAGTCGGGGTTCAAGGTCTGGCTGCGGATGCGGGAACATCGCCGCTGGCGTGCGGCCGGCGCACTCGGGCTTGCGTTCGTTTGCGCGCTACTGTGCTGGGCGCGCTTCGTGGCGCCGAACCGGTTGGTGGTGCGTCGAACGGTGATCCCCGCGCCGGTCGATCTGAACATCGCGCTCATCGCCGACACGCACGTCGGCATCTACACGCGCACCGGCAAGCTGGCGCAGATGGTCGCAAAACTGAATGCGCTGCACGTGGACATGGTGCTGATTGCAGGCGACCTGACCTACGACCCGCCGTACGATCTGGCTGCCGCGCTCGCGCCCTTGCGGCACCTCGACAAACCCACGTACGTGGTGCTCGGCAATCACGACGTGCAATTGCCCGGGCCGCCGCTGGCGCACAAGATCTTCCGCGCGATGGCCGCGCCGAACGTGCAGTTCATCGAGCACCGCGTGATCGATTTCCGGAATTTCCGGCTCGCCGGCCTGTACGACTGGTGGAGTGGCCGCGACGACACCGCGTTCCTGAAGGCGCTGCCGCACGACAAGCCGTTGCTGGTGCTGATGCACCAGCCGCACAGCCTGCGCGCGCTGCGCGGCGTGGATTTCGCGCTGGCGATGGCGGGGCATACCCACGGCGGACAGATCTACATCCCGTGGCTGACCGGCGAGATGTTCATGCTGATACGCGACGAGCCTTACGTGAACGGCTATTACGACACACCCACCGGAAAACTGTTCGTGACCCCGGGCATTGGCGTCACCGGCGTCCCGCTGCGTTTCGATTGCCCGCCCACGATCGACGTGCTGGAATTGCGCCGGCATGTCCCATGATCCTTCCATGCAGCAATCCTGCGTCCATTGCGGCGAGTGCGCGCGCGCGTGCCCGGACGCATTGAATCCGGAAGCGCTGTTCTTCGCGCTGGTGCGGGACGATTTCCCCGCGGCTCGCATCGCGCGGCTCGATGCCTGCAGTGAATGCAACCGCTGCGTGGAGATCTGCCCTTCGCGCATTCCGCTGCTCGACTGGTTCCGCTGGGGCAAGAGCGAACTGCACGAGCGCACACGTACCGACGACGCACGCAAGCGTTACCTCGCACGCAACGCGCGGCTTGCGCGCGAACGCGATATACGCGCCGCGAGGCGACGCGAGACTCCCTCGCCCGCTGCGCTGCCCGCACAAATGATCAGCCACGCCGAGGTGCTGGCGGCGATCGCGCGCGGCCGCGCGAAGCGCGGGAAACATCCATGAAGCGCGAAGCCATCGCAGAACTCTTCCGCCGCCTGCGCGACCTCGATCCCAACCCGACCACCGAACTGAAGTACGGCACGCCGTTTGAGCTGCTGGTCGCGGTGATCCTGTCGGCGCAGGCCACCGACGTCGGCGTCAACAAGGCCACGAAACGCCTGTTCCCGGCGGCCAACACGCCGCAAACGATCCTCGCGCTCGGCGAGGACGGTCTCAAAAAATACATTTCGACCATCGGTCTCTACAACGCCAAGGCAAAAAACATCATCGCGACCTGCGCACTGCTGCTGGAACGCCACGACGGCGAAGTACCGCGCACGCGGGAAGAGCTTGAAGCGCTGCCCGGCGTCGGCCGCAAGACCGCCAACGTGATCCTGAACACCGTGTTCGGCGAAACCACCATCGCGGTCGACACCCACATCTTCCGCGTATGCAACCGGACCGGCCTCGCCCGCGGCAAGACGGTGCGCGCGGTCGAGGACAAGCTGGTGAAGATGGTGCCGGATGAATACAAGCTCGGCGCGCACCATTGGCTGATCCTGCACGGCCGCTATGTATGCGTTGCGCGCAAGCCGAAATGCCCGGTCTGCCCGATCCGCGATCTGTGCGCATACAAATACAAAACGCCGGGCTGATCCTGGAACCCGCGCAATCCGCTGGACGCCATGTTGCAACGCGCACGGCCTGAACATTGCTGCCCTGTGAGGCATGCGGGTCTATGCGGCGGGATCCGGCCAGCCGTTTTGTTTTTGGCGGACGTCCCGCGCTGATATCCTGCCCGGATGCATAGACAGATCGAAGCCTACGCGGAACGCATGTGCACCCGGTTCCGCGGATTCCTGCCGGTGGTGGTGGACGTCGAAACCGGCGGCTTCGATTCGCAGCACGATGCGCTGCTGGAAATCGCGGCCGTGATGGTGAGCATGGACGGCGACGGCATGCTGGTGCCGGAACCCGTGGTGTCCACGCACGTCGAGGCGTTCCCGGGTTCGCACATCGATCCGAAATCGCTGGAAGTCACCGGCATCGACCCCGACCAGCCGCTGCGCGGCGCCCTGCCAGAACGCGCGGCACTGGACCTGATCTTCAAGCCGGTGCGGGAGGCCATCAAGGCCAGCGGCTGCCAACGCGCGATCCTGGTCGGCCACAACGCCGCGTTCGATCTCGGTTTCCTCAACGCCGCGGTGCAACGGACCGGCCACAAGCGCAATCCCTTCCATCCGTTCTCGTGCTTCGACACCGTGACGCTGGCCGGGCTTGCCTTCGGACAAACCGTGTTGTCGCGCGCGGTGCAGGCCGCGGGCTACGAGTGGAACGCCGACTACGCGCACTCGGCGGTGTACGACGCCGAACGCACGGCCGCGCTGTTCTGCACCATCGTCAATCGCTGGAAACGCTTCGAGGATATCGAGCGGGAAACCGTCGGCGTCACATGATGCCGGCGTTCATGCAGCCGGCGCGTGCCGCAAGAACCACGCAATGAGTTGCAGCACGATCAGCGCATAAACGCCCGCGACCACGTCGTCCAGCATCACACCGAAGCCGCCGTGCACGCGGCGATCGGCAAGACGCACCGGCCACGGCTTCCAGATGTCGAACAGCCGGAACAAGGCGAAGCCCACCAGCATCCACCACCATGATGCAGGGGCGGCAAACAGGGTGATCCACATGCCGATCACCTCGTCCCACACCAATGCGCCCTGATCGTGCACCCCGAGGCGCCGGTCGCAGACACTGCATGCCCAAACGCCCAGCACGAATCCCGCGACCAGCACCGCGAGGTACCAGCCTGCCGGCAAGCCGCGCAACAAGAACCACCATGGCAACATTGCGATCAGCGAGCCCGCGGTGCCGGGCGCGACCGGCGACAATCCGGCGCCCAGCGCGGTCGCGACCCAGCCGGCGGGATGCGACAACAGCGCACGGCGCTGACCGGCGGCCAAGGGCGTACTCATTGCGAAAAGTGTTCCCAGCCGGCCTGCGGCGTCACGACCTCGCTGCCGTGCGCACCCAGGACGCGTACGCCGGAACCCGCAACGATGCGGCCGATGCGGGTCGCGTGACATCCGGCGCGCGCGAGTGCGGCCTGCACTTCCGCTTCGCGTGCGCGGGCCACCGTGAAACAAAGTTCGTAGTCGTCGCCACCGGCCAGTGCCAGCTCGCGACAAGCCGCCGGATCGAACGCCGCCGCCAACGCCGGTGAAATCGGCAGCGCCTCCACCTCCAGTTCCGCACCGACACCGCTCGCGGTGCACACGTGACCAAGATCGGCCAGCAATCCATCGGAAATGTCGATGCACGCGTTCGCGATACCGCGCAGTGCGAGCCCCGCGGCGATGCGAGGTTCGGGGCGGTTCAGTCGCGACGACAAGATCGTGGTCGATGGGCGCTGGACTTCGGTTCCGTGTCCCCGGCTCCCTGCCTCCTGATGTAGACGCAACGCTCCGGCCGCATCGCCCAGCGTGCCGGTCACGAACACCGCGTCGTCCACGCGCGCACCGGCGCGCGTCAACGCTTCGCCGGCGGGGACCATGCCCAGTGCGGTGACGGTAATGGACAGCGGACCCTGCGTGGTGTCGCCGCCGATCAGGGCCACCTCGTGCGCGCGGGCGAGCGCAGAGAACCCGGCCGCGAAGGATTCGACGAACAGCGCGTCGGCCTCCGGCAATGTCAACGCCAGCAATGCCCAAGTGGGCACCGCGCCCATCGCGGCGAGGTCGGAGAGGTTCACCGCCAGCGATTTCCAACCGATGTCTTCCGGGGCGGTGTCGCGCGGGAAATGCACGCCCGCGACCAGCGTGTCTACGCAGGCGACGAGCTGGCGGCCCGGCGCAAGATGGGTCAGCGCCGCATCGTCGCCGATGCCCAGCGTCACGTCATCGCGGGCAATGGCGACGCGCGCGCGGATCGCGTCGATCAGGTCGAATTCCATCAGGCGTCCGGCCCCGGAAGCGGCGCATGGGTGAACACCAGCGTCGGTTCACCGTGGTACATCGTCTCGCACCAGCGACAAAGGCCCGCCTTTTCGGCGACCCGAATGGACGCGGGATTGGCCGGCGCGATGATGCACACCGCGCGACTTTCGGGAAAGTGCGCGCGACGCCATGTTTCGATCGCCGCGAGCGCCTCGGATGCATAGCCTTGGCCCTGCGCCGCGCGCGCCAGCGCCCAGCCGCATTCCAGCATGCCGTGCAGGGAAGGATCGATGTCACGCTGGAACTCGGCGAAGCCGATGTCGCCGACATACTCGCCCGAGTGCCTTGCCTCGATCGCCCAGTAGCCGAAGCCGAGCAGGCTCCACAGTCCGGCGTAGGTCAGCAAGCGCCGCCAGGCGTCCTCGCCGGTGGCGGGCTTGCCACCAATGTAGCGCACGACTTGCGGGTCGGACCAGATCGCGCGACACGCGGCGAAATCATCGGGGCGGTGGGCGCGCAGGCGCAAACGCGCCGTCTCGATGACCGGCGCCGCGACGAACGATGGCCGGGCAGCGGTATCCATGCGCTCAGCCGCTCGTTTCGGAGACGCGCCACGCACGCGCCAGCTTGTCGAGCACGCCGTTGACGTAGGTGTGGCCCTGCTCGGAACCGAAGCGCTTGGCGACTTCCACCGCTTCGTTCAACACCACGCGATACGGCACGTCGATGCGATGCTTCAGTTCGTACGCGGAGAGGCGCAGCACCGCACGTTCGATCGGATCGACGCGCTCGATGTCGCGATCGAGGAAGGGCGCCATTCCCGCGTCCAGCTCGGCCCGATGCGTTTCCACGCCGCGCAACAGGTCCTCGAAATATTCGAGGTCGGCGATCTGCATGTCCTGCTCGGAACGAAAATCGTCGATGACCTTGCGCATGGAGTTGCCGCCCAATTCCCACGCGTACAACGCCTGCACCGCACGGCGACGCGCGCGCGTGCGCGCGGCCGGATCGATGCCATCGCCGCGACCGGAGGCGCTCATGCGGAAAGTTCCTGCAGCAACGCCGCCATCTCGATGGCCGCCAATGCGACGTCCGCACCCTTGTTGCCGTGCGCGCCGCCCGCGCGCGCCCAGGCGTCGGCTTCGTCTTCGACCGCAAGCACGCCGTTCAACACCGGCAGGCCGCTGTCCAGCGCGGCCCGCATCAATCCGCGCGCACTCTCGTCCGCCACGTGCTCGTAATGGCGCGTTTCGCCGCGCACCACGCAACCCAGCGCCACGATCGCGGCATAGCGGCCGCTCGCAGCAAGCCGCTTCGCGACCAGCGGCAACTCCCACGCACCCGGCACGCGCACGATGTCCACGCCATCATCGGACACACCGTGCGCGACGAATGCACGGCGTGCGCCAGCCACCAACTCGTCGACAATCTCGCCGTTCCAGCGGCTGGCGATCACCGCATAACGCGCGCCCGAGGGCGAGCGCAGTTCGGCGGGTGGCTTGGCGGATGGGTCGGACATGGGGAGAAGGGGCGAGGAGCGAGGGACGAGGGGCGAGGGAAGCGGGAAGCGTAGCAGCGCAACCAATGCTGTCCCTAATCCCTAATCCCTAATCCCCAATCCCCGCTCTGCCACGTACTCGACCACTTCGAGGTCGAATCCCGACAGGCCCACCAGCTTGCGCGGCGTCCCCAGCACGCGCAGGCGGTGCACGCCAAGATCGGCGAGGATCTGTGCACCCAGCCCGAGCTGACGCCATTCGCGTTGCGCGGCGGTTTTGCGCCCGGCTTCGGGCATGTCCACGACCTCGCGATTCAGGCGCGCGAGCATGCCATCGGGAGCTTCCTCGGCAGCAAGCACCACCACCACGCCACGCCCCTCGGCAGCGACGCGGCGGAGCGCCGCCGTCATGGTCATGCCGAGGTCCTCGCGCTCGAGATGCAGCACGTCGGACAAGGTGTTGCGCACGTGCACGCGCGTCAGCACCGGCGCGTCGCCTTCGACATCGCCGCGCACCAGCGCGAAATGCAGATCACCGCGCAAACGATCGCGCCATGCGACCAACCGGAAAGCGCCAAATTCCGTTTCGGCATCGGATTCGTGCACACGCTCGATGGTTTTTTCGGTCCCGAGGCGATGCCGGATCAGATCGGCAACACTGCCGATCTTCAGCCCGTGTCTCGCAGCGAAGGCTTCGAGATCCGGCCGCCGCGCCATCGAGCCATCCTCGCGCAGGATCTCGACCAGCGCGCCGGCAGGCGTGCAACCGGCGAGCGTCGCCAAATCCACGGCGGCTTCGGTGTGGCCGGCCCGGGTCAGCACCCCGCCGGGCTGGGCTTCCAGCGGAAACACGTGGCCGGGTTGCACCAGATCGGCGGGCTGGGCATCCGGTGCCACCGCAACCTGAATGGTGCGCGCGCGATCGTGCGCGGAAATGCCGGTAGTGACGCCGCTGGCAGCCTCGATCGAAACGGTGAAATTGGTGTGGTAAACCGAACTGTTGTCGCGCACCATCGGCTGCAGGCCGAGTCTTCGGCAGCGCGCCTGATCCAGCGCCAGGCAAATCAGGCCACGCCCTTCGCGTGCCATGAAGTTGACGTCTTCGGCGCGCACCTTGTCGGCGGCCATGATCAGGTCGCCTTCATTCTCGCGGTCTTCGTCGTCCAGCATCACCACCATGCGGCCGGCGGCGATCTCTTCCAGCAGTTCGGGGATAGCAGAGAAACTCATCGGAGAATGCTCTTGTTGAAAGTCGGACAGGGATGTGCGGTTTTGATTTACGCGATCATGGATGATCGCAAGAACCCAGCCGCTCGACGTAACGCGCCAGCATGTCGATTTCGAGATTCACGCGATCGCCCGCGCGACGGTCGCCGAACGTGGTCTGCTCGACCGTATGCGGAATCAGGTTCACGCCGAAACGCGCACCATCCACCGTATTGACGGTCAGGCTGACGCCATCCACGCACACCGAGCCCTTGGGCGCGATGTAGCGCCCCAGCGCGGGCGGCGACTCGATGATCCACCGTTGCGAACGCGCGTCGGGTTCGATGGAAACGATGCGGCCGATGCCGTCGACATGCCCCGACACGAGATGGCCACCCAGCCGATCAGCAAGCCGCAGCGCCTTTTCCAGATTCACCCTGTCGCCGATGCCCAGATCGCCCAGCGTGGTCAGGGCAAGGCTTTCGTTGGAAACGTCGAACGTCAGCGTGTCGCCTTCGTGCGCAACCACGGTCAGGCAACAGCCCGACACCGCGATGCTGTCGCCCAGCGCGACATCGCTGGCGTCGAAGTCGGGCGCGACGATGCCAAGACGCAGGTCGCCACCGCGCGGTTCGCAGCGCGTGACGCGACCGGTGGCCTCAATGATGCCGGTGAACATCAGCGCGCCTCCTTGGAGAGACTCTGATTTTGCTCGTCATCCCGGCGAAAGCCGGGACCCTGTGACTTTCGCACAATGCACCGAAATGCAAAGTCACTGGGTCCCGGACATCGCTTCGCGATTCCGGGATGACGGTTGGTCAAAGGTTCTCTGGTGAAGGCGCCGGGGATCCGGAAGGAACAGGTCATGCACGTTCTCCGCGTGGCAAATGGCGAGAACGCCCCCAAGGCATGAGGCCGACGCGCGGACATCGCCGCGATCGGACCGTCTTCGCTTCATCCGGACTTTCCGGCAGCGTTGACCTGCTGCCGACCGTCGGCTCCGGCATTCGACCGGATCTGCTGACCTTTCGCTATCGGCGAAAGCGCTCGCGGGCTTGTCCTTGCGGACCTACCGCCGGTGGGGACTTGCACCCCGCCCTGAAGACGTTTCCGGCACGGGCCGGAGCGCGAAGTCTAGCACCTTCGGCGACCCGGTCGGCGTCCGCGCCGGCTGCCGCTCCCTCGCCCCTCATCCCCAGCCCCTCGCTCCATTCATCAATTGGACGTCCAGACGTCTGGACGTAAAAACCTGTTGCCTTTTTGCTGCACCGCACTATAGTCGAATCGAGCCCCGACGGAGCGACGACGATGGCGCCCTTGCATGCACAGGGTCTGTACGACCCCCGTCACGAACACGATGCCTGCGGCATGGGTTTCGTCGCGCACATCAAGGGCCGCAGGAATCACGCGATCATCCAGCAAGGCTTGGCGATCCTGCGCAACCTCGATCATCGCGGCGCGGTGGGCGCCGATCCGCTGATGGGCGACGGCGCCGGCATCCTGATCCAGGTTCCCGACCGGCTGTACCGCGAGGAGATGGCGCGGCAAGGCGTTAGCCTGCCGCCACCCGGCGAATACGGCGTCGGCATGATCTTCCTGCCGCGCGAACACGCCTCGCGACTTGCGTGCGAACAGGAACTGGAGCGCAAGGTGCGCGCCGAGGGCCAGGTGCTGCTGGGCTGGCGCGACGTGCCGGTGGACCACGACATGCCGATGTCGCCGGCGGTGAAGGAACGCGAGCCGGTGATCCGGCAGGTCTTTATCGGCCGCGGCCCCGACGTGATGGTGCCCGACGCGCTGGAGCGCAAGCTCTACGTGATCCGCAAGACCGCCAGCCACGCGATCCGCGCGCTGAACCTGAAGCACGGCCAGGAATATTTCGTGCCGTCGATGTCGACGCGAACCGTGGTGTACAAGGGCCTGCTGCTGGCCGACCAGGTGGGCCGCTACTACCGCGACCTCGCCGACGCGCGCACGATTTCGGCCGTCGCGCTGGTGCACCAACGCTTTTCCACCAACACTTTTCCGGCGTGGGAACTCGCGCACCCGTACCGGCTGATCGCGCACAACGGCGAGATCAACACCGTCAAGGGCAACGTCAACTGGATCAACGCGCGCACCGGCGCGATCGCCTCGCCGGTGCTGGGCGACGACCTCCCGAAGCTGTGGCCGCTGATCTATCCCGGCCAATCCGACACCGCCTCGTTCGACAACTGCCTCGAACTGCTGACGATGGCCGGCTATCCGCTGGCGCACGCGATGATGATGATGATTCCCGAAGCGTGGGAAAAACACGCATCGATGGATCCGAACCATCGCGCGTTCTACGAATACCACGCCGCACTGATGGAGCCTTGGGACGGACCCGCGGCAATCGCCTTCACCGACGGCCGCCAGGTCGGTGCGACGCTGGATCGGAACGGGCTCAGGCCCGCGCGTTACCTCGTCACCGACGATGACCTGGTGATCCTGGCTTCCGAAGCCGGCGTACTGCCCGTCGCGGAATCGCGCATCGTCAAGAAGTGGCGCCTGCAGCCCGGCAAGATGCTGCTGATCGACATGGATGCCGGACGCATCATCGACGATCGCGAGATCAAGGACCAGCTCGCCAACGCGCGGCCGTACAAGCAGTGGATCGAACGGATCAGCGTGCGGCTGGATGAACTGCCGGAACCGCGTCCCGAATCGCGCGTCGCGGAAAACCTGCTCGGTCGCCAACGCGCCTTCGGCTACACGCAGGAAGATTTGAAATTCCAGTTGCTGCCGATGGCCGAAAAGGGCGAGGAAGCGATCGGCTCGATGGGCAATGATGCGCCATTGGCGGTGCTGTCGCACCAAGCCAAGCCGCTCTACGACTATTTCCGCCAGATGTTCGCGCAGGTCACCAACCCGGCGATCGATCCGATCCGCGAGCAACTGGTGATGTCGCTGACCTCGTTCATCGGTCCCAAGCCCAACCTGCTCGACATCAACAACATCAATCCGCCGCTGCGGCTGGAAGTCCCGCAACCGGTGCTCGGTTTCGAGGACATGGCGCGCCTGCGCAAGATCGGCCGCTATTCGCGCGGGCGTTTCCGCAGCCACACACTCGACATCACCTGGCCCGCCGCGTGGGGTGCGGCCGGCATCGAGGCGCGCCTCGCATCGCTGTGCGCACAAGCCGTCGATGCGATCGAACAAGGCCACAACATCCTGATCGTGTCCGATCGCAACGCCGACCGCGAACGCGTGGCGATTCCCGCGCTGCTGGCAACCTCGGCTGTACACCAGCATCTGGTCGCGCGCGGCCTGCGCACCAGCACCGGGCTGGTGGTCGAAGCCGGTTCGGCGCGCGAGGTGCACCACTTCGCCCTGCTCGGCGGCTACGGCGCGGAAGCGGTGCATCCGTACCTCGCGATGGAAACGCTCGCCCAGCAGTTTGCCGACGCACCGGGCGGGACCACTTCCGACAAGGCCATCGCCCACTACGTGAAGGCCGTCGACAAGGGGCTGCAGAAAGTGATGTCCAAGATGGGCATCTCCACCTACATGTCCTACACCGGCGCGCAGATTTTCGAGGCAGTGGGCCTGTCGCGCGAGCTCGTGGACAAATACTTCACCGGCACCACCTCCAACATCGAAGGGGTCGGTCTGTTCGAACTGGCCGAGGAAGCGCTGCGCCAGCACGCGACAGCCTACGTTGATACTCCGGCACGTGACGACGCGCTGGCCGACGGCGGCGCCTACGCCTGGCGCGTACGCGGCGAGGAGCACATGTGGACGCCCGACGCGATTGCCAAACTGCAGCACGCGACGCGTGCCAACAATGCGCGGACCTACGAGGAATACGCATCGCTGATCAACGACCAGAGCCGCCGGCACATGACGCTGCGCGGCCTGTTCGAGTTGCGCACCGATCCGGCGCGGACCATTCCGCTGGATGAAGTCGAACCGGCGAAGGAAATCGTCAAGCGCTTCGCCACCGGTGCGATGTCGCTCGGCTCGATCTCCACCGAAGCGCACACCACGCTGGCGTTGGCGATGAACCGCATCGGCGGCAAGTCCAACACCGGCGAGGGCGGCGAGGATCCGGCGCGCTACCGCAACGAGTTGGCCGGCATTCCGATCAAACAGGGCGATACGCTTGCCGGCATCCTCGGCAAGCACCGCATCGAGCGCGATATGCGGCTGCAAGCCGGCGACTCGCTGCGTTCGCGCATCAAGCAGGTGGCCTCGGCGCGCTTCGGCGTCACCGCGGCGTACCTCGTCTCCGCCGACCAGATCCAGATCAAGGTATCGCAGGGCGCCAAGCCCGGCGAAGGCGGGCAGTTGCCCGGTCACAAGGTGTCGGAATACATCGCCGAGTTGCGCTTCTCGGTGCCGGGCGTGGGGCTGATCTCGCCGCCGCCGCACCACGACATCTATTCGATCGAGGATCTGGCGCAACTCATCCACGATTTGAAGAACTGCAATCCGCGCGCGTCGATCTCGGTGAAGCTGGTATCCGAAGTCGGCGTCGGCACCGTGGCCGCGGGCGTGGCCAAGTGCAAGGCGGACCACGTGGTGATCGCCGGCCACGATGGCGGCACCGGCGCCTCGCCATGGTCATCGATCCGGCATGCCGGCACGCCCTGGGAACTCGGCCTGGCCGAGACGCAGCAGACGCTGGTGCTGAACCGCCTGCGCGGGCGCATCCGCGTGCAGGCCGATGGCCAGATGAAAACCGGGCGCGACGTGGTGATCGCCGCGCTGCTCGGCGCCGACGAGTTCGGCTTCGCCACCGCGCCGCTGGTGGTGCAAGGCTGCATCATGATGCGCAAGTGCCACCTCAACACCTGCCCCACCGGCGTCGCCACGCAGGACCCGGTGCTGCGCCGCCGCTTCACCGGCCAGCCCGAGCACGTGGTGAACTATTTCTTCTTCGTGGCCGAGGAAGCGCGACGGCTCATGGCGCAGCTCGGCATCCGCAAATTCGACGACCTCGTCGGTCGCGCCGACCTGCTCGACACCCGCGCCGGCATCGGACACTGGAAGGTCAAGGGACTGGATTTCTCGCGCGTGTTCCACCGGCCGGACGTGTCGGACGATGTCGCCCGCAAACACGCCGAGGAACAGGACCACGGCCTCGATCACGTGCTGGACCATGTGCTGATCGAGAAAGCACGGCCGGCGCTCGAGCGCGGCGAAAAGACCCGCTTCATCGTCGACGTGCGCAACGTGAATCGCAGCGTGGGCGCGATGCTGTCGGGCGAGGTCGCACGCCGCTACGGCCACGAAGGCCTACCCGACGACACTCTCCACGTGCAGCTCGATGGTACCGCGGGCCAAAGCTTCGGCGCCTTCCTGGCGCACGGCATCACGCTGGATCTGGTCGGCGAGGCCAACGATTACGTCGGCAAGGGTCTTTCCGGCGGGCGCCTCATCGTGCGCTCGCCGAATGATTTCCGCGGCTTCGGACCCGACCACATCATCGTCGGCAACACCGTGCTGTACGGCGCGACCGAAGGCGAGGCGTATTTCAATGGCGTCGCCGGCGAGCGCTTCGCGGTGCGCAACTCCGGCGCACGCGCGGTGGTGGAGGGCGTGGGCGACCACGGCTGCGAATACATGACCGGCGGCACCGTGGCCGTGCTGGGCGAAACCGGTCGCAACTTCGCGGCGGGCATGTCGGGTGGCGTGGCTTTCGTGTACGACCCGGCGGGCGATTTCGAGCGCCGCTGCAATCCGGCGATGGTGGCGCTGGAGCCGGTGTTGTCCGACGTGGAGCAGGCATTGCGCGTGCCGCGCGCGCACTGGCACCGCATCGTGCGCGAAGCACAACCCGCCACCGACGAGGCGATCCTGCGCCAAATGCTGGAGGCCCACTTCCGCCACACCGGCAGCTTCCGCGCCAAGGAGATCCTCGCCGACTGGGCGAACACGCGCACGCATTTCGTGAAGGTGATGCCGCACGAATATCGGCGCGCGCTGGTGGAAACGGCGAAACGCAGTGCCGCGTTGCCAGCCACCGAGACAGCCACGGCCTGAAGGAGCCAAGCACATGGGCAAGATCACGGGCTTTCTCGAGTTCGAGCGCGAACCGGAAACCGTCGAGGCGCCGGCCGAACGCAAGCGCCACTGGCGCGAGTTCGTGCGGGGGCTCGACGACGAGCCCGCCCGCCGCCAGGCGGCGCGCTGCATGGACTGCGGCATTCCTTTCTGCCACCACGGCTGCCCGGTCCACAACGTGATCCCGGATTTCAACGACCTGGTTTATCGGCAGGACTGGAAACGCGCCCTGGAGGTGCTGCACTCGACCAACAACTTTCCCGAGTTCACCGGGCGCATCTGTCCCGCACCCTGCGAGGCGGCCTGCACGCTCAACATCGCCGGCGATCCGGTCGGCATCAAGTCGATCGAGCACAAGATCATCGATCGCGGCTGGGAAGAAGGCTGGGTGGCGCCGCAGCCGCCCGCGCGCAGGACCGGCAAGCGCGTGGCGATCGTGGGCAGCGGCCCCGCAGGGCTCGCCGTCGCGCAGCAGCTCGCGCGCGCCGGGCACGACGCCACCGTGTTCGAAAAGAACGATCGCGTGGGCGGCCTGCTCCGTTACGGGATTCCCGATTTCAAGCTGGAGAAACACCTCATCGACCGCCGCATCGAACAGATGCGCGTCGAGGGCGTTGTGTTCCGCACCGGCGTGTACGTAGGCGAGCCGCAGGACGCAACAGGCTGCGATGCGGTGCAAACGATCACGCCATCGCAGCTTCGCAAAGACTTCGATGCGGTGATCCTCGCAGGCGGCGCGGAAACGCCGCGCGACCTGCCGTTGCCCGGCCGCGAACTCGCCGGGGTGCATTTCGCGATGGAGTTCCTGCCGCAGCAGAACCGTGTCAACGCGGGCGGCAAGGTCGACGAGCAAATCGTGGCGACCGGCAAGCACGTAGTGGTGATCGGCGGCGGCGACACCGGCTCCGATTGCGTGGGCACGTCCAATCGGCAAGGCGCCGCATCCGTCACCCAGTTCGAATTGCTGGCGCAACCGCCCGCTCAGGAAGACAAGCCACTCACGTGGCCGTACTGGCCACTCAAACTGCGCACGTCCAGTTCGCACGAAGAAGGCTGCCGACGCGACTGGTCGATCGCGACCCGGTGCTTCAACGACGATGGACAAGGCCGCGTGAGGAGCCTCACCGCGGTGCGGTTGCAGTGGAAGGGCCGCGAGATGACGGAGATCGCCGGCAGCGAATTCACGATCCGCGCCGATCTGGTGCTGCTGGCGATGGGCTTCATTTCGCCGCGGCAGGATGTGCTGGACGCCTTCGGCGTGGAACGCGACGCACGCGGCAACGCGAAAGCGGCAACCGACGGCGCTGCCGGTTACCGCACGCGCATCGACAAGGTATTCGCCGCCGGCGATATGCGCCGCGGCCAGTCGCTGGTGGTGTGGGCCATCCGCGAAGGCCGCCAATGCGCCCGCGCGGTGGATGCGTTCCTGATGGGCGCGTCCGCCCTCCCGCGCTGATTCGCCGGCGGATGCGCGGCCATGGGCCGCCGCTCATCCTGCGGCCAATGCCTCCGCCAGGAAATCGATCAGGCGCCGCAATGCCGGGGCGCGATCCGCGCCCGGCAGCCACAGCAAGTGCACATCGAAAACCGGCAATTGCCAGTCCGGGAATAGTTCGACCAGCCGCCCCCCGGCGACCAGGGAATCGGCCATGTAGTCACCTTGCAGGCCGATGCCCACCCCGGCCAACACCGCATCGCGTACGGCCTGGGCATCATTGCAGGCCAACACCGGATCGATCCGCACGGCGCGTCGCTGGCGTTTGCGGGTGAACGACCACAGGGTCCCGCGACGATAGCCGCTGAAGGTGATGCAGCGATGCGCCTTGAGATCGCCGGGATCGCGCAGCGGCGGCGCAGAGGCGAGGTAGTCCGGCGATGCACACGGAAAAACGCGCATCCGGCTCACCTTGCGCGCCACCAGTTGCACGTCGGCGAGCTGCCCCACGCGCACAGCCAGGTCCACCTTGCCCGCGACCATGTCGACGTACGCGTCGTCGTACACCGCCTCGATGCGCACGCCAGGATGCCCGCGCATGAAGGTGGCGAGCAACGGCGCGACGCGATAGCGCCCGTAGTTGGCCGGCAGGTGCACGCACAGGCGACCGGACAGCCCACCGTTGGGTGGGCGCAGGTCATGGGCCAGCTCCGCCATCACCGATTCCATGCGCTGCCATTGCGCCAGCAATTGTTCGCCGCGCGCGGTCAGCGCCATGCGCCGGGTGGTGCGCAGGAACAGGCGTGCGCCGACAGCCTCTTCCAGCGTCGCGATGCGCCGGCTCAACACCGACGGCGTGCAGCCAACCTCGAGTGCCGCGCGCGAGAAATTGAGCTGCCGCGCGGCCGCCGCGAAGGCGCGCAGTTCGCGCAAGCGGGTGGGCGTCAGATCGAATGATTGATTCATTGCGTGAACAAAAGAAATGTCATCTGTGTGGATTATCACACGCCGACACTTGCCGGATCATGCCCGCATTCCCGACACGGAGTTCGCCCATGCGTGCCATCCAGCTTTCCGCTTTCGACCTCGCTCATTTGCAACAAGTCGACTTGCCCGCCCCGCGCCCGGGTCCGAACGAAGTACTGGTGCGGATGGAAGCCGCGTCACTCAACTTCCGCGACTCCATGGTGGTCAATGGCGAGCTTTATCGCAACGTACCGCTCCCGATCGTGCCGGTGTCCGACGGCGCCGGCACGGTGCAGGAGGTCGGCGCAGCGGTCACCCGCTTCAAGCCCGGCGACCGCGTCACCACCTTCTACAAGTCGCGCTGGATCGCCGGTGCGATGCGGAGGGAGTGGGAGGGCGCCGAGATCGGCGGCCCCGAGCCGGGTGTGATGCGCGAACTGGCCTGCTTCGATCAATACTCGCTGGCGCGCGCGCCAGCACATCTCTCCAGCGTGCAGGCAGCCACGCTGCCGATCGCCGCGCTCACTGCCTGGCAGGTGTTGGAACAAGCCCGCATCACCACTGGCCAGACCGTGCTGCTGCTCGGCACCGGAGGCGTCTCATTGTTTGCACTGCAATTGGCCAAATTGCGGGGCGCGCGAACGATCCTGCTGTCGTCGAGTGATGAAAAGCTGGAACGTGCGAAGGCACTGGGCGCCGACGTCGGCATCAACTACAGGACGCATCCCGAATGGGGCGCGCTGGTGCGTGAAGCCAGCGGTGGCGCGGGTGTGGATGCGGTGATCGAAACCATCGGCGCGGCCACGCTGGCGCAATCGCTCGACGCGGTGCGCATGCACGGCTTCATCGGCGTGCTCGGCTGGATCGGCGGCAACGAGGCAAGCCTGCCGCTGACGCCGGTTGTGCTGAAACGGGTGCGCCTGCAAGGCATCTCTGTCGCACCGCTGGAAGCACACGAGCGCATGGTCGCGGCCATCGAAGCCACGGGACTGGAACCGGTAATCGACCACGTCTACGGCTTCGGGCAATTGCGCGAAGCCTTCGAACACATGGCCGCCGGCCGTCACTTCGGCAAGCTCGCCATTGATTTCAACCGCTGAGATCGCCCATGCACTTCTTCCATGCCGTGCGCCGCGTTGCATGCGGCCTGCTGTTGTGCCTTCCATTCACCTCTGCCACCTTCGCCCACCGCACCCCCACGTCCCCCGACATCCGCCTGTATGTGCTCGATTGCGGTCACCTTGCGTTCCAGGACATCGGGATGTTCGATGACAGTGGCGCCTCCGACGGCAAACCGGGCGCAATGTCGGCGCCGTGTTTCCTGATCATGCACCCCAAGGGCATCCTGCTGTGGGACACCGGCCTCGGCGATGCCATCGCCGCACACCCCCACGGCATCGAACTGGCACCGGGCATCCGCGCCACGGTGCGGGTGACGCTGGTCTCGCAGCTTGCAAGACTCGGTTTGAAGCCCTCCGACATCGACTACCTGGCGTTCTCGCACTGGCACGAGGACCATACCGGCAACGCCAATCTGTTCGGCAAGGCCACCTGGATCCTGCAGCGCAGGGAGATGGATGCCGCATCCGGCCACACGCCGCCGCCGTTCGAACCGCTGGGGCCGGTCAGCGCCTGGCGCACGGCACCGAAGCGCATCGTCGACGGCGACGCGGACGTCTTTGGCGACGGCACGGTGCGCCTGCTGCTGATGCCCGGCCATACCCCGGGCCACCAGGTCTTGGAAGTGCACTTGGCACACGCCGGCTACGTGCTGCTCAGCGGCGACCTTTACCACTCGCGCGAAAACCGCAGGTTCCGCCGGGTACCGCGGATCAACACCGATCGCGCTGCCACGCTCGCGTCAATGGACCGTTTCGAAGCCATCGCAGCACGCGACCATGCACGCGTGGTGATCCAGCACGATCCGCGCGACATCGCGCTGCTGCCGCGCTTTCCGGACTATCTGTGGTGAATATGCGCGGTCGTGGCCCCATGCAGAGCAGGACCGGGCATGCCGTGCGGTCGCACCACTGGCTTGGGACAATGGCGTGCAGCTTGAACACCTCGCTCTCGGACGAGGCTTCGGCGAGACGGCCATTGCCCTTGGTGCTGGACTGCCTGCACCGAGCCGCTGTCGTCGATCAATGACGGTCGCCGGCAGTCGATCCGCCACGCAGCACCTGGTCCATGACCCAACCGGTCCGCGCACCGCTTTCGGCGGTGGAAGGGCATGCGCCCTGTTCGCCGCGCAACTCGCGCACGATCGTTTCGATCAGGGGTTGCTGGATGTGCTCGGGATTGGCCACGGAATATTCGACCGCATATCCCTCCTTCTCGACCCGGATCGGGCCGTCGCCGAAGGTCGCGAACGTGATCTTGCCGACATCGCCGATCACCTCGACGCGATCAAGATAACCATGGCTCCCGAAATTCCACAGGCCGGTGCCGAGCATGCCGTTGCCGAAGGCGAATGACATCGCGACGGTGTCTTCGGCCGGGTAAGCCCGAAGTTGATTGCGGGTTTGCCCGCTCACCGAAACGATGGGCCCGAACAGCCAATCGAGGAGATCCAGGGTGTGGCAGCCGAGATCCGCGAACAGGCCGCCTCCGGAAATCTCCGGACGCACGTGCCATGGAAGATGATCCGGGTCGTGATAACGCGGATGGTGCGGCTCGTGCAACACCACGTTGACGATGCGCGGCGCGCCGATCGCGCGCTCTGCGAACAACAACTCGCGCACCCTGCCGAAACGGGGCAGCGCGCGCCGATAGTAGGCGACGAATACCGGCACGCCGGCTGCCCGGCCGGCGCGCAGGATGGCTTCGCATTCGGCGAAATCCATCGCCATGGGTTTTTCCAAGTACACCGGCTTGCCCGCGGCAATGCCCATCAGCGCGTAGCGCTTGTGGCTCGAAGGCGGCGTGGCCACGTACACCGCGTCGACTTCCGGGTCGGCGATCAGCGCGGCCGCGTCGCCGTACCAGCGCGGCACGCCGTGGCGTTGCGCGTAATCGCGCGCCTTGTCGGCATCCCGGCGCATGACCGCGACCAGCCGCGAATGCGGCGCCTTCTGAAAGCCGGGGCCGCTCTTCACTTCGGTGACGTTGCCGCAGCCGATGATGCCCCAGCGTACGTCGCGATCCGCTGCATTCATCGCGTCACGGCCTGAGCAGTATTCGCTGGTCTTGCCCGAGCATGCGTCGATCGACCACGCGCCAGTCACGACGATCGGCCATCGACTGCAACGGCGAAAGTGCCAACAGGGGACGCGCCGAGTCGCCCAGCAGGGTCGGCGCGACGTACAGCAGCAGTTCGTCGACCAGGTCCGCAGCGAGTAGCGCGCCGCACAGTGTGGGGCCGGCTTCAACCTGCAATTCGTTGATCCCGCGGGCAGCGAGCAGGCGCAACACCGCATCAAGGTCGAGACCTCGCTCGTGCGCGGCAAGCGGAACCTCGGCCAGTTCGACCCCCGCGTGACGGCCGTCCTGCACGTCCGCGCCCGGCGCGTGCAACACCAGGGTCGGCGAACTGCCGTCGAGCAGGTTGGCGTGCAACGCGAGCGCGTCGAGGCGGGCGTCCAGTATCACACGCAACGGCGCCACGAACGCAGTCCCGTCCGACAGCCGCACCGTCAGCCGCGGATCGTCCGCGCGCGCGGTGCCGGCGCCGGTCAGGATCGCCGAACTGCGCGCGCGCCAGCGCTGCACGTCGGCGCGGGCCGATTCGCCGGTGATCCATTTCGATTCGCCGTTGGCCAGCGCGGTGCGGCCATCCAGGCTCATGGCCAGTTTCACGCGCACCCATGGCCGCCCGCGCTCGAAGCGCGAGAAGAATCCACGATTCAGTTCGCGCGCAGCATCGCGCATCAGTCCGGCTTCGACTGCGATCCCGGCTTCGCGCAGACGCCGGATTCCCGCCCCGGCGACTTTGGGATTCGGATCTTCGGACGCGAACACCACACGCGCGATGCCGGCCTCGACCAGCGCGTCCGCGCAAGGCGGCGTGCGGCCATGGTGTGAGCAGGGTTCCAAAGTCACGTAGGCGGTCGCGCCGCGTGCACGCTCGCTCGCGGTACGCAACGCGAACACTTCGGCATGTGGTTCGCCCGCACGTTGGTGCCAGCCCTCGCCGATGATTTCTTCGCCGCGCGCCATCACGCAACCGACGCGCGGATTCGGTTGCGTCGTGAACAAGCCGCGTTCGGCCAGGCGCAGCGCACGCGCCATCATTACGTGATCGGTGGTAGAGAATTCGCTCAAGCGTCGCCCTCATCCGGCGCTGCGCGCCACCTTCTCCCGTAAACGGGAAAAGGAAAAACCTAGCGCTTCTTGTTCTTGTCGATCGGCACCACCGCGCCACCGATCAGCGGCAACTGGCTTTCGCTGGCGGGCAACTCGTGTTCCAGCCGATCGAGTTCCTCGCGGAAGTCCGCGACGTCTTCGAACGAGCGGTACACCGACGCGTAACGCACATAGCCGACATGGTCGAGCTTGCGCAACTCGGCCATCACCAGCTCGCCAATCCGGCGCGACGGCAACTCGCGTTCCGTGCTGACGCGCAACTGCCGAACCACCGCGCGCACCGCCGCCTCGATGCGCTCCTCGGTGACCGGCCGCTTGTGCAGCGCACGATCGAAACCGGTGCGCAGCTTGCGCGCATCGAACGCTTCGCGCCGGCCATCGTCCTTGATGATCGCCGGCAGCTTCAGTTCCACCGTTTCCACCGTCGAGAACCGCTCACCGCAGGACGGACACTCGCGGCGCCGGCGGATGGTCGAGCCTTCCTCCGAAACGCGCGAGTCGATCACGCGGGTGTCGATGTTCTGGCAGAACGGGCAATGCATAAGAGCAAGGGATTAGGGGTGAGTAGTGAGGGCGCTTTGATAAGGTGTTTCAGCCCGTAGCTGTGCTTCGCGGAATTGCCAGGCGAAATCTCGATCTCGCGGAGATTCTAGTCCAGAGCACTCCCGCTATCCTTCCCAACCCTCCGTTCTGAGCACCCTCGCTACTCGCCCCTCATCCCTAGCCGTATACCGGAAACTTCGCGCACTGTGCATTCACCAGCGCGCGGACGTTTTCGATCACCTTGTCGTCTTTCGGTGCATCCAGTACATCCGCGACCCAGCCGGCGAGTTCGATGCAATCGGCTTCCTTGTAACCGCGCGTGGTGACGGCCGGGGTGCCGATGCGCAGGCCCGAGGTCACGAACGGCTTCTGCGGATCATTGGGCACCGCGTTCTTGTTGACCGTGATGTGCGCCTTGCCGAGCGCGGCTTCCGCGTCCTTGCCGGTGATCGGCTTGCCGATCAGGTCGACCAGGAACAGGTGATCCTCGGTGCCGCCCGAGACGATCTTGTAGCCTCGTTCCATCAGCGTCTTGGCCATCGCCTTGGCGTTCTTCACGACCTGCTGCTGGTACGTCTTGAATGACGGCTCCAGCGCTTCCTTGAACGCTACGGCTTTCGCGGCGATCACGTGCATCAGCGGGCCGCCCTGCAGCCCGGGAAACACGATCGACTGCAGCTTCTTGACGATGTCCTCGGCATGCTCACCCATCGCGGAATTTTTCGCGACGATCAAGCCGCCGCGCGGACCGCGCAGGGTCTTGTGGGTGGTGGAGGTGACGATGTGTGCATGCGGCAGCGGCGACGGATACACGCCCGCGGCGACGAGACCCGCGACATGCGCCATGTCCACGAACAGGTAGGCGCCGACCTTGTCCGCGATCGCACGAAAACGTGCCCAGTCCATCACCTGCGAATAGGCGCTGAAACCGGCCACGACCATCTTCGGCTTGTGCTCGAGGGCGAGCTTTTCGACCGCGTCGTAATCGACCAGTCCTTCGTCATTCACGCCGTACTGCACAGCGTTGAAGAGCTTGCCCGACAGGTTCGGCTTGGCGCCATGGGTCAGATGGCCGCCGTGCGCCAGCGACATGCCGAGGATGGTATCGCCCGGCTGCAGCAGCGCGAAATAGACGGCCTGGTTGGCCTGGGAGCCCGAATGCGGCTGCACGTTGGCGTAGTCGCAATCGAACAACTGCTTCAGCCGCTCGATCGCCAGGGCCTCGGCCACGTCCACGTACTGGCAACCGCCGTAATAGCGCTTGCCCGGATAGCCTTCCGCGTACTTGTTGGTCAGCACCGAACCCTGCGCTTCCATCACCCGCGGGCTCGCGTAGTTTTCGGACGCGATCAGTTCGACGTGATCTTCCTGGCGCTGCTTTTCCTCCATGATCGCCTTTGCCAATTCTTCGTCGTAACCGGCAATCCGCATCTCGTGGCTGTACATCGCGATCCTCTGGCAGGGGGCAACCGCACGATTCTAGCCGCTTTGGCCGTCCGCCGCGTCCGGCAAGCTGCGCCGGTACAACGCCGACACCATCACGTAGCTGATGATCATCAGCAGCAGCCAGGAACCGATCTTTTCCGGCGGGACCATGTGCCAGACGCGATGCTGCGCGGGGTACATCCACACCCGGGTGAACGTGCCGAGGTTCTCGGCGAACCAGATGAACAGCGCGACCAGCATGAAGCCCAGCAGCAGCGGCATGCGGCGATATTTCCGGCGCACGCGGTAGTGGATCCAGCACGGGCCGAACATCCACGCCACCACCACGAACAGCAGCCATCGGAAATCGATGCCGTAGTGATCGGCGAAGAAGTTCAGGTAGATCGCCGCCGCCAGCAACGCGGTATGGCTCCAGCGCGGATGCCCGGTGAAACGAAACTCGAACAGTCGCCACGCCCGCGCGATGTAGCTGCCGACCGAGGCGTACATGAAGCCGGTGAACAGCGGCACGCCGCCAACATGCAGGATCGAGGCGCCCGGATACACCCACGATCCCGTCGCGGTCTTGAAGATCTCCATCAACGTGCCGGTGACGTGGAACAGCACGATCACCGCGGCCTCGCGCCGGGTTTCGAGGCCGATCGCGAGCAATGCCACCTGGATCGCGATGGCCATCAGCGTCACGAAGTCATAGCGCGCCAGCGGTGCATCGGCCGGCCAAAGCATCCAGGTCGCGATCAGCAAAGCCAGCATCAAGGCGCCGAACAGGCACGCCCAGGCCTGCTTCACCCCGAACCAGATCAGTTCGTGCAGGAACACCGGCAACCGGCCGCCGCGCGACGCGCGCGACGCGATGCGCCGGTCGACGCCGTGCCAGCCCAGCCGGGCTGCGCGCAGGGCGGCGATCACGGCGTGTTCCCGCTCGATTGGATCAGGCCCATGGGCATTCCCGGATTTCCGGCTTGATAGTACCGATTGCCGGCGCCCGACGCTTGGCGAAAGCGGCCTCGGCACGCCATAATGTGCGGTTCTACCCGAATCGGCCCTGCGCGCAGGAAGCGAGCGCGGCATCGACGTGGTTTCCGGTCTTCGGCCGGCACTCGCGGCGGGGATCAAGATGGATTCCGGGTTCCGCCCGCAGCAAGCTGCGAACGGCCCCGGAATGACGACATTTTTGGATCGTGGCCTTCGCCGCGATGACGAACGCAAGAGAGAGTCACCCGTGCAATACATCTACACCATGATCAACGTGTCCAAGATCGTCCCGCCCAAGCGGGAGATCATCAAGGACATTTCGCTTTCGTTTTTCCCCGGCGCCAAGATCGGCCTGCTCGGTCTGAATGGCGCGGGCAAATCCACGGTGCTGCGCATCATGGCCGGCGTCGACACCGACTTCCAGGGCGAAGCCCGGCCCGCGGCGGGCATCAACATCGGCTATCTTGCGCAAGAGCCGAATCTCGACCCGGACAAGACTGTGCGCGAATCCGTCGAGGAAGGCCTGGCCGACATCCTCAACGCGCAGAAACGGCTGGATGAAGTCTACGCGGCCTACGCCGAGGAAGGCGCGGATTTCGACGCGCTCGCCGCCGAGCAGCAGAAGCTCGAGAACATCCTCGCCGCGGGCGACGCGCACACCATGGAGATGCAACTGGAAGTCGCGGCCGACGCGCTGCGCCTGCCGCCGTGGGACGCGAAGATCGGCCCGTTGTCGGGCGGCGAGAAGCGCCGCGTCGCGCTCTGCCGCTTGCTGCTCAGCAAACCCGACATGCTGTTGCTCGACGAGCCCACCAACCACCTCGACGCGGAATCGGTCGACTGGCTGGAGCAGTTCCTGCACGACTATCCGGGCACCGTGGTCGCGGTCACCCACGACCGCTACTTCCTCGACAACGCGGCCGAGTGGATCCTCGAACTCGACCGCGGCCGTGGCATTCCGTGGAAGGGCAATTACTCGTCGTGGCTGGAACAGAAGGACGAGCGCCTGAAACAGGAAGCCTCGACCGAAAAAGCGCGGCAGAAAGCCATCCAGAAGGAACTGGAATGGGTGCGTTCGGCCGCCAAGGGGCGCCAGTCCAAGGGCAAGGCGCGCCTGAATCGTTTCGAGGAACTGAGCTCGGTCGATTACCAGCGGCGCAACGAGACCAACGAGATCTTCATCCCGCCGGGCGAACGCCTCGGCAACGAAGTGATCGAGTTCAAGCACGTCTCGAAATCGTTCGGCGACCGCTGCCTGATCGACGACTTGAGTTTCAAGATTCCGCCCGGTGCCATCGTCGGCGTGATCGGTCCCAACGGCGCCGGCAAGTCCACCTTCATGAAGATGATCATGGGCAAGGAGCAGCCGGACTCGGGTGAAATCGTGCTGGGCAAGACCGTGCAGCTCGCCTACGTCGACCAGTCGCGTGGCATGCTCAACGACAAGCACAACGTGTGGCAGGAAGTGTCGGGCGGGCTCGATATCCTGAAGATCGGCAACTTCGAGATCCAGTCGCGCGCCTACATCGGCCGCTTCAATTTCAAGGGTTCGGACCAGCAGAAGATCGTCGGTCAGTTGTCCGGCGGCGAACGCGGCCGCCTGCACCTTGCGAAGACACTGCTCGAAGGCGGCAACGTACTGCTGCTGGACGAACCGTCGAATGACCTCGACGTCGAAACCCTGCGCGCGCTGGAAGAGGCGCTGCTGGAATTCCCCGGCTGCGCGATCGTGATCTCGCACGACCGCTGGTTCCTGGACCGCATCGCGACCCACATCGTCGCCTTCGAGGGCGACTCGCACGTCGAATTCTTCCCCGGCAACTACAACGAATACGAAGCCGACAAGAAGCGCCGCCTCGGCGAAGAAGCCGCCCAGCCGCACCGGGTGAAGTACAAGAAACTGGCTTGAATCCGGGAATCGGGAATCGGGAATCGGACGAGCGTAAAAATACCTGCCGTCATTCCGGACGCGGCGAGGTCGCGATCCGACTGCGTTGGCAGGACTGCCAACGCGAACGCCGAAGGCGGCGCAACGGGCGAGCGCCAGAGAGGCGCGAGTCGATCCATTTTTGATCTTCGAAAAGCAAAATGGATTCCGGCGTTCGCCGGAATGGCGGAATGGCGGTAGGTTGGGCTGATTCCGGACTTGTTCCGGAAGAAGCCCAACAGCCGCCGAAGACCGTCGGGCTTCTTCCACCGGATCGCGTCCGGGGTCAGCACCAACCTACAAGAGCGTTCCGGTGCGCGCCTTCAAAGCTGCGCAAAGATCTCCTGCATGGCCGAATCGTCGCGGGTGTAGTTCGGCCCGGGTTTCTCGAAGTGCTCATCGAGCAGTTGCAGGTCGCTGATCTTCGACACATCGAACAGCGGCTCGGGCTGGGTGCCACCTTCCAATTGGAACGCGCGCAGCAACTCGGTGCCGCGATGGCCGATGCCATGGCATTGCGGCTCCACCAGTCGCGCGACGTCGTGATAGGTGAAGCGCAATCGGCGCTTCTCGCGAATGGCCTGGTCGATCGGATTCATGGCTGCTGATGGAGTTTCCCGCTCGAACGCTCCGGCTGCAAGGGGAGTGGTAGATTGCGGCCACCTCCATTTCGCGGCGTCGAGGCCGCTCGTGCAATGCCGTCCTCGCATCACGCCATCGATCACTCGCGCCGCCGTCTGCTGCGAGCTGCGGGCATTTCGCTCGCGGCCATCGCGGCAGGCCAAACGCGCCCGCTCAACGCGCGGACGCTCAAGCTCTCCAAGCTGATCCTGCTCGGCACCGCTGGCGGCCCCTCGCCGAAAGTCGATCGCGCCGCGCCCGCCAACGCGATCGTGGTCGGCAACGACATCTACGTGATCGACTGCGGCAACGGCGTGGCGCGCCAGATGGCGCTGGCCGGCCTCGACCTCGGCCGCATCCGCGACGTATTCATCACCCACCAGCACTCCGACCACAACGCCGATTACGGGAATCTCTTGTTGCTGGCATGGGCAACCGACCTGCACACGCGCGTGGATACCTACGGCCCGCCACCGTTGAAGCGGATGACGGAGCTGTTCCTCGAAATGGATGACTACGACATCCGCGTCCGCGAAAAAGACGAAGGCCGACCGCCGCTGGCGCCGCTGATCGTGCCGCACGAGATCACGCGAGGCGGGCCGGTGATGCAGGACGCAAACGTGAAGGTCACCGCCGCGCAGGTCGAGCACCCATTGGTGAACCCTGCGTTCGCCTACCGCTTCGACTGCCCCGACCGCTCGATCGTGTTTTCCGGCGACACGCGTCCCAGCGAAAACCTGGTCGAGCTAGCGCGCGGCGCGGACATCCTGGTGCACGAAGTGATCGACCTCGCCGCGATCGACGTCTTGACGAAGGAGTTGTCGCACGCCACGCGCTTGCGCGAACACCTACTGGCCGCGCATACGCCGATGTCCGAAGTCGGGCAGATCGCGACCAAGGCCGGCGTCAAGACACTGGTGCTGAACCACTTCGTGCCCGGCACGCCACCGATTCCGGACAAGGTGTGGTACGACGCGGTGAAGCCGCACTTCAAGGGCCGACTCATTATCGGCCATGACCTGATGGTGTTGTGAACGCGGCTAGCCAACGTCCGGCGGCAGCAATTCCATCGCCATGACTATCGCATCCTCGCGACCGCGCCGCGCCGGGTAGTAGCCGGGCCGGCGTCCAATCTCGTTGAAGCCGGCGCGCTCGTACATCGCGTGCGCCAGTTCATTCGACGGCCGCACTTCCAGGAACACGCGCCCGGCGCGATGCCAGCGCGCGAGGTCGAGCACGCGCTTCAACAGGTACGCGCCGTGGCCACGGCCCTGGTGCAACGGCGCGACGCACACGTTGAGAATGTGCGCCTCGCCCGCGCCCACCGACAGGATCCCGTAACCGATGATCGTGCCACCCCGCTCCAGCACCCAGCAATGATGGCCGTTGTCGAGGCAACTGCGGAAGATGCCGCGCGACCACGGGAATTCGTAGGCGGCCGCTTCGATGTTGGCGACCGCGGAAATATCCTCGTGCGTCATCGGACGCAGCGCGGCTTCCAGTGGCGCGACCGCCGCCATTTCAGGAGCCGCCGCGACCCAGCGTCTGCATGCGTTCCCACAACCGGCGCTTGCGTTCGCGATCGGCGTGCAGCACGCGCAGCGGATCGACGCGCAACACGCGCAGCATCGGCACACCTTCCGGCAGCGCCGCCGCGCCGAACACCATCACCGCGGCGGTGGGATCTTCCGCCACGTCGCACACGCGCACGCGCTGCAGTCCGGCCTTGCCGACCGCTTCGGTCAATGCCGCGTACATGCTCCGGATGACCGGGTCGTCCAGCTCCGCCGGATCGGGCTGCAGCGCGAGCCGGCGAATGGCGCCGGTCGTCGCCACGACCGGCGCGGGCGGCGCAACGCTTGCGACCACTTCGTCAAGTACCCGAACTTCCACCGGCGCGGCGACGGCAGCGGTCCGCACCTGGCGCAACCGCAATGGTTGCACGCCCAACGCGCGCAGCCGCCGATCGCGCAGCGCGGGCGCGGCGTCATTCATGGGGATGCGCCTCCTGCGCGTGCCGGCGCGCCATCCGCATGCGCCGGCGCGAGGCGCGGCTGCGCAAGCCCCACAACGTGATCACGATGCCGGACAGCGCGTAGGCGGTGGCCAGCGCCAGCAGCACCAACGCGGTATTCAGCGTCAGCGCCACGAGGATCAGCACCGCCAGGATGATCCACACGAACGGCACCCGGTCGCTCGCCGGCAGCGTCTTGAAACTGAAGTAGCGCACGCGGCTGACCATCAGCAAACCCGCGATCACCGCGAGGATCGGCGTGAAGAAACACAGCCACTGCCCTTCGACGCCGAAGTTCTCCATCGTCCAGACGAACGACATGCACAATCCGGCGGCCGCCGGACTCGCAAGGCCCTGGAAATAACGCTTGTCGGCCACGCCCACCTGGGTGTTGAAGCGCGCCAGCCGAAGCGCCGCGCAAGCGGCATACAGGAACGCCGCGCACCAGCCGACCTTGCTCCACACCGGGCCGTACTCGCGCAGGTATTGCAGCGACCACGTGTACAGCACCAGCGACGGCGCCAACCCGAAACTCACCAGGTCCGACAACGAGTCGTACTGCACGCCGAATTCGCTCTGGGTGCCGGTGAGGCGCGCGACGCGGCCATCCATGCCATCCAGCAGCGCGGCCACGAACACCGCTATCGCGGCGTGCGTGTAGAACCCCAGGATGCTTGCCACGATCGCATAGAAACCGGCAAACATCGCGCCGGTCGTGAACAGGTTCGGCAGCAGGTAAATGCCGCGTCGTGGGGTTTTGCGGGGAAGCAGGTCGGTCATGCGTGCGGATTCGAAGCCCAATCCAGTTTAACCCATGGTCCGCCCCTGCGCGGCCCGCGATACAAACGTGACGGCCGTCCGAAAGCGCGCAAACGGCTGTGGCATACTCGCGCCACCTTCAGCGCGTCTCGGGGCCTTCCATGCAACTGCGCACTTTCATTGCCGCGTCGGTCATCGGACTTTCTCTCGCCTGCGTCGCGGGCTTCGCGAGCGCCCAGCAGATCTACAAATGGAAGGACGCCAACGGCGTCGTCCATTTCTCGCAGACACCGCCCTCCAGCAGCACGCATTACACCGAGATGCGCCTTGCCGGCCAGCCCGACGTGTCGTCCGGCACGCCTGCACCATCGAACACGGGAAGCGAAAACACATCCGAAGCCCGCCCGGCCCGGCCCGCATCGGGCGGCACGCAACCCGATACGCCGTCCAATCGCGCCGACCTTTGCAAGCAATTGGATTCGAACATCGCGCTGCTGCAAAGCAAACAGCCGGTCGTGACCGACGGCAGCGACGGCAAGCAGCAGGTGATGAGCGACAACGCCCGCGAGCAACAACTCGCCACCGCGCGCGCACAGCAGGTGCAGTACTGCTCGTCGCAGGGAAGTTGATCCGCTCGCCGCGGGCGCGGCATCTCGATCTGTGTAAGTTGGGTTGGCCACGGGGCTTCATCCGTGGGAAGCCCAACGCAGTTGCCTGAAGGTTCGACATCCACGTCTTGACGCCGTGCGCCGCGTGTAGGTTGGGCTGACCACGGGCTTCACCCGTGGGAAGCCCAACGCGATTGCCTGAAGATGCGACATCCATGTCTTTTTCCGCGCCCCTCCCGGGGGCGCGGGTAACTTTCTCTTGCGTGGCCAAGAGAAAGTCACCAAAGAGAAGGCCACCCCGCGAACACGCCCTCCGCACATCCTGTGCTCCGGGTTCGCGCGCGGCCGCCGGGGTTCGCCGAAGGCACGTCCCTGTGCCTGCGGCGAACTGGCCCGCATCCTGCGGGCCGTCCTTCGGACTTTTCCGTCGTCCGCTCGCCGTGTTCGAGGGGCCCCCTTTTCGCGCCTCCTGCGCGCGTGACGGACGAAGCCCCTTGCTCGATCTTGCTTCGAGCGAGGCCACGATGGCCGTCATCGAAGCGGAACTGGGGCCCCTGTGCTGCGGTGAGGGCCGGGCGAAAAGGCCCGAAGGGTGGGCGCGATGGATCGCGCCCACTTGCCGCCGCGCCAAGGATGGCGCGTCGGCAAGCCCGGCCGGCCCGCATGGATTTTTCGTCCATGGATGGACGAAAAACGCAGCACCGGGGTGGCCTTTCTCTTGGTGACTTCTCTTTGGCCAAACAAAGAGAAGTCACCCGCGCCCCCGGGAGGGGCGCGGAACAAGACAGGGATGTCGAAAAAAGAAGGCGAGTTTCACCGCTACAATTCGGCGTTTTACGCCGGATCAAAGCGATGCGCCTGTCCCGATTCCACCTCGCCACCACCCGCGAGGCGCCCGCCGATGCGGAGATCGTCAGCCACAAGCTGATGTTGCGGGCGGGCATGATCCGCAAGCTCGCATCGGGCATTTACACCTGGTCGCCGCTGGGCCTGCGCGTCTTGCGCAAGGTCGAGGCCGTGGTGCGCGAGGAAATGAACCGCGCCGGGGCGATCGAGCTTCTGATGCCGACCATCCAGCCGAAGGAATTGTGGGAAGAAACCGGCCGCTGGCAGAAATTCGGCGGACAGCTTCTGAAAATCAGGGATCGCAAGGAAGCCGAATACTGCTACGGCCCGACTGCCGAGGAAGTGGTCACCGATTATGCGCGCAACGAGTTGCGCAGCTACAAACAGTTGCCGTTGAATCTCTATCAGGTCCAGACCAAGTTCCGTGATGAAATCCGTCCGCGATTCGGCGTGATGCGCGCGCGCGAATTCCTGATGAAGGATGCGTATTCGTTCGACCTGACCCCCGAGGGCCTCGCCGAGTCGTACCGCATCATGCACGACGCCTACGCGCGCATTTTCACGCGCCTCGGCCTGAAATTCCGCGCGGTGCAGGCCGACACCGGCGCGATCGGCGGCAGCGCCTCGCAGGAATTCCACGTGCTGGCCGAATCGGGCGAGGACGCGCTGGCATTTTCCGATCAGTCCGATTACGCCGCGAACGTGGAGCGTGCCGAAGCGCTGGCACCGGCCACGCCGCTTCCCGCCCCTGCGCAGCCGCTCGCGCGGGTGGATACCCCGACGCAAAAAACCATCGAGGAAGTCAGCGCATTCCTGAAAGTGCCTCCCGCGCAATGCATCAAGACCCTGATCGTGCGCGGCAACGATGGCCTGGTCGCGCTGTGCCTGCGCGGCGACCATGAGGTGAACGAAATCAAGGCCGCGAAACTGCCGGAGCTTCCGGGCGAATCGGTGCTGGCCGACGAAGCCGAGATCGTGAAGCGCGTCGGCTGCGTGCCGGGCTTTCTGGGTCCGGTGGGCCTGCCCGAAGACATTCCCGTGATCGTCGATCGTGCAGCCGCGGTGGTCGCCGATTTCGTGTGCGGCGGCAACGCCGCGGGCACGCATTACACCGGCGCCAACTGGGAGCGCGATGTGCGCGTCACCCGCGTCGAAGACTTGCGCAAGGTGGTCGCGGGCGACCCCTCGCCCGATGGGAAAGGCACCCTCGGCATTGCACGCGGCATCGAAGTGGGCCACGTGTTCCAGCTCGGCACCAAGTATTCGGAGGCGATGGGCGCGACGGTGCTGGACGATGCCGGCCATAACCGCGTGCTTCACATGGGCTGCTACGGCATCGGCATCAGCCGCATCGTGGCCGCGGCCATCGAGCAAAATCACGACGACGCCGGCATCATCTGGCCCGAACCGATGGCGCCGTGGCGCGTCGTCATTTGCCTGATCAATCCAAAGAACAATCCCGACGTGAATGCCGCCGCCGAGTCGCTGTATGCGGAATTGAATGCACGCGGCATCGAAACCTGCATGGACGACCGGGGATTGCGTGCGGGCGCGATGTTCGCCGACCTCGAATTGATCGGCATTCCGCACCGCATCGTGGTCAGCGAACGCGGAATCGCCGCAGGTACATTCGAATATCGCGGCCGCCGCGACAGTGAAAGCCGGAATCTGGATCGCGATGCGCTGATGAAGCTGTTTCCGCCCCTGGATTGACCACCAATAGCGGCATTTTGCAACCGTCGAGCATTTGCGTGAAAATGGGCCTTGCCGGCCGGCGTTAATCGCATCGATTGGCCGGGCTAAAACCCCTCCATTTCCCACGAACGATCGGAGCCAACATGGCCATTGATGTCAGCTCGCTCAGCGAAAAGCAGCTCAAGGAACTCATCCGCAAGGCGCGCGGCCGCATGAAAAACATCGACAAAGAGAAAATCGCCAAGGTCAAGGCCAAGGTCAACGCGGTGCTGAAATCCGAAGGCGTCACCTTTGCACAGGTTTATGGCAAGAAGCGCGGCGGCAAGGGCAAAGTTGCGCCGAAATACCGCAATCCGAATGGAACCGAAACCTGGTCCGGCCGCGGCAAGCGCCCGCGCTGGTTTCTTGCCGCGATGAAATCCGGCAAGAAGGAAAAGGATTTGCTGATCAAATAATGATCGGCGACCGGGCTTTCCTGCCCGGCGCCAATACGGCGAGTCCGGCACAAGTCCGGACTCGCCTTCGCGAAAATCGCTGCGCGATTTTGCGTGCGATCCGTCCCTGGATCGCGAATGGTTCACTCGACTATTTGCGCTGCGAACTGATCATTACAAACTCCTTCGCGGCGCGATCAACAAGTCGCCGAACAGCAAGCCGGCCACCAGCGAAATCAGCAGCGTCACCAGCAGCACCGCGATGTGCGTGCCGCTCGCGATCTGGTTGTTGAGCAAATCGGATACGCTGCGAAAGCCCACGCTGCCCGGCACCAGCAACAGCACCCCCGGTTCGCGCACCAGCGCGCCGGGGCGATGCTTCAAGCGCGCGTACAGATTGCTGCCGGCGCTCAACACCAGTCCGCCCACGAAAACCCCGAACGGTGCGCCCAGCGCATTGCCGCACCAATAGGTCACCAGATAACCGACGATCACCGCCGTCAATACCAGCGGATAATCGCGGCGCGCGGTCTGGAACAGCATCGCGAAGGCCACTGCGGCGACGGCCAACGCCGGCCACTGCGCCCACAGCGGCAGCGGCGGCAGCGAATGTTCGGGGGCAACGATACGGGCGACGGCGCAAAACTGCGCCGCCGCGATCGTGCCGAAGGTCAGTTTCAGGATGGTCGCCGCCGCGCCCGCGAAGCGCGCGACGCCCGAGGCGAGATGCTGGCTGGTCAATTCACGCACTGCGTTGGTCAGCGACATGCCCGGCACCAGCACGATCAACGCCGACAGCACCACCAGTTTCAGCGCCAGCGGCACCAGCCACGCGCTGACCATCGTCGCGATGAAGGTGGCGACCAGCGCAGCGATCGCATCGCCCGCGACCGACAGACGCGGACGCCCGTAGCCCGCCACCACGATGCCGCCGATCAGCACGCCGATCACGCCCGCGGCCACCGCGTCTTGCCACGAAGTGCGGAACAGCACGGCGATCGCGCCGGCCGAAAGTCCGTAACTCACGATCGTCGCCCACAGCGCACCGCGCGACAACGGCCGTCCCAGCGCCCGCAACTGTGCCATGCCGCGGCGCGGGTCCAGACTGCCATCGGCCACGCGGTCGGCGATCTCGTCGGCGCGGCACAACCGCATCAGGTTCACGTCGCCGGGCGCGATCCGGACCACCTGCGTCACATCGGCGATGCCGTCGCCCTCCGGCGCGCTGAACGAAAGCACGATGGAGGTCGGCGTCGACAACACGTCGCATGCCAACCCCAATCGTTGCGCGGCATTCCCGACCGCCTGCTCGAGACGCGGTGCAGCGGCCCCATACTGGTGCAGACGGCGCGCCAGTTCGATCACGAAACCGACGCGGGCGCGCACCCGTTCGTCCGACATCAGGCCGCCGCTTCCCTGTCCGCCGGACGCGAGTTCCGTCACGCGCGAGGCCCGTTCGGCCGCTGCATCATGCCGTCACCGCGCGCACTTTCAGCAGCGCGCCGTCCACGCCGATGACTTCGACCTCGGCGCCCACTGGCAGGTCCGGTCACGCGACTAGCCATTGCCTAGAACACCACGCCATCGACCCGCACCACCGCGTTGTCCTTGGTGATCACATCCTGCGAGGGCACCGCCAGCACCTGTTCCATCATGTTCATCTTGCGGCCGATCGCGTAGATGAAGGGCATCAGGAAATGCAGCCCCGGCGGCAGCGTGCGGGTGTACTTGCCGAAACGCTCCACCGTCCATTCGTAGCCCTGCGGCACGATCCGCACCCACTTCGCCAGCACGATGATCGCGACGACGACGACGACGATTGCAACGATGATGGACGGCGCCATGACCCCTTCCCTCTGTGAGTGGGCGCAGTATACCGATTTGCGCCAAATTCAAACCCGCCCTTGCCCGCCCCCGGCACGAGAAGATTCAAGCGTCCGTTCTCGGCAACGACACGGTCACCCGCAAGCCGCCGCCCTCGCGATTGGCCAGCCCGATGCGGCCGCCGTGCGCCTCCACAATCTCGCGCGCCAGCGCGAGACCCAGGCCGGTACCGGAACGCTTGGTCGAATAGAACGGCAGCAACGCCTGCGCCAGCACCGTGTCGCTCATGCCGGGGCCGCGGTCGGCCACCTCGATGCGCCAATATTGCGGGGCGTGCTTGATGGCCAGCGTCACCTCGTCCGGATCGCCCCCGGCTTCCGCGGCGTTCTTGACCAGGTTGATCAGCACCTGCTCGATCTGCGCGGCGTCGAAGCGCGCGGACTCGACCGGCACCTCGCCCACGAGCCGGAATTCGCAATGCAGCTTCAACGATTCCAGGAACGCCGCCCACTCGACCGACGCCGGATTCGGTTGCGGCAATTTGGCGAAGCTCGCATAGCCGGCCGTGAACGAGTGCAAGTGACGGACGCGATCGCCGATGCCCTCGAACACTTTCGGCAAGCGCGCCAGATCGTTGCGACGCGCCAGTTCCGCGCCGGAGTGCGCCAATGACGAGATCGGCGCCAGCGAGTTGTTCAACTCGTGGCTGATCACGCGGATCACGCGTTTCCACACCGACACTTCCTGACGCGATAACTCGCGGGTCATGCGCTGCACCAGATACAGCTGGTGCGGCCGTCCCTGCAGGCGGAACTCCCGCCGCGACAGGTGGAAGTATTCCTCGTCATTGCCCATCTCGACGCCGAACAGGCTGTCTTCGCTGGCTGCCAAGGCCTGCCGCATCGCCTCGGGGCAGGCCTCGAGCAAATCATCGAAGCGCAAACCGGCCGGACTCTTGCCCTCGTTGAACAAGTGCCGCGCGGCGACGTTCGCGTACACGATGCGATCGCTCGTGTCGGTCAGGATCAACGCGGTCGGCGAATGCTGCACCACCGTGTCCAGCAGCAATTCCCGCTGCACCAGGTTCTGGCGTTGCTCGCGGAGCGCATGGCCGAGTTCATTGTGCGCTTCGATCAACGCGCCCAGTTCATCGCGGCGGCGGGTGCGCAGCGAGATGCTGAAATCGCCGTCGCGATAACTGGCGACGCTGCCCGACAACGCGCGCAACAGCCGCCGCACCGGCTGCATCGCCGAGTGCGCGAACCACGCCACCGGCGCGAGGCACACCGCGATCGCGATCGCCCCTCCCAGCCACGCGCTGCGTGTCCATTCCGTCAGCGCCGCGGCCAAGGCAGCCGCGATCACCGCGGCTGCGATCAACAACAGCGCAAGTTTGCCTTCGAGGGAAGAGAAGCGCATGGGGTTCGCTGAACCGAAAATCAGGGGGACTCGGGACTCGGGACTCGGGACTCGGGACTCGGGAAGCCTAACAACACTTCGTCATTCCGTGGCTGCCCGCGTTTTGTGCGGGCAGAACCCGGAACCAACGACTTTCGCAATATTGCAAGTCGCCGGGTCCGGATCGCGGCGCAGCCTGCCCCGGAAGTGCTCTTGATCCGGGGCCGCGTCCGGAATGACGACGCTTCTATTTCGTTCGCGGAGCTACCACCAACAGCTAACCTTCCGTCGGAATCCCGTACCGCTGCATGCGCCGGTACAACGCTTGCCGCGACAGGCCGAGCGTCCGCGCGGCGCGGCTGATCACGCCGCCGGCCTTGCGCAGCGCTTCCTCGACGGCTTCGCGCGGCGGATCGTCCAGGCTGCGCGCGGGCGCCGCGGCCACCGCCGAAAGCCCAAGATGCGCCACGGTGATTTCGTTGCGACCGCACAACAATTTCGCGCGGTCGATGGTGTTCTTGAGCTCGCGCACGTTGCCCGGCCAGGGATAGTCGAGCAGCGCATCGCGCGCCTGATCCGACAACACCGCGTCGTCGTCCAGGAAGTGCTCGGCCAGCGGCAGGATGTCGTCGGGGCGGTCCGACAGCGGCGGCAGCGCGATCTCGATCGTGTTCAGGCGATAAAACAAATCCTGGCGAAACTTGCCGTCGCGGATCATCACCGGAATGTCCGCGTTGGTGGCGCTGATCACGCGCACCTTCACCTTGCGGGTGCGTGTCGAGCCCAGCCGCTCGAACTCGCCCGATTCCAGCGCCCGCAGCAGTTTCATCTGCCCGGCCGCCGGCAGGTTGCCGATTTCGTCCAGGAACAGGGTGCCGCCGTCGGCTGCCTCGAATCGTCCTTCACGCGCCCGCGTCGCGCCGGTGAAGGCGCCGGCTTCGGCCCCGAACAATTCGGCCTCGATCAATTCGCTGGGCAGCGCACCGCAATTGACCGTCACCAGCGGCTTGTCGCGCACCGCCGAATTCGCGTGCACGATTTCGGCGATGCGTTCCTTGCCGGCGCCGTTGGGTCCGGTGACCAGTACCGGCACGTCGGCGCGCGCGACGCGGCAGGCCAGTTCCAGCACCCGCAGCATTTCGTCGGACGCGAACACGATGCCGCGCAAATCATAATCGCGCTCCAACGCCTCGCGCCGGCGCCGGCGCGTCATCCGCGTGGCGGCCGCGGCACGCGCGTTCTCGGAAAGCTCCAGCAGGTTCTCGACCGTCGCGAGCAGCTTGGCGTCGTCCCACGGTTTGGACATGTAATCGGCCGCGCCCGCCTTCACCAGTTGCACCGCGGTTTCGAGGTGCGACCAGCCGGTCAGCAAAATGACGGGGAGATCCGGATGCCGCGCGCGAATCGCGTGGAACAGTGCCACGCCTTCCTCGCCTGACGTGGTGTCGGCGCTGAAATTCATGTCGGCGATCACCACGTCCACCCGTTCGCGCGCCAGCAGCGCGAGGCCTTCGTCGGGCATCGTGGCGGTCAGCGGACGGATTTCGCGCAACGACAGCAGCAGCGACAGCGCGTCGCGTACCGCGCTCTGGTCATCGATGATCAGTACTGTTCGCATGCGTCGTCAATGTGTTCAAGATTCACCGTTCGAGGCTATCACGCTTTTCTTCCTCTCCCGGAGAGAGAAGGCGCACTACACGCTTTGCGCGGAAACCGAACCCTTATCCGGTCCTTCGGACCACCTTCCCCGAAGTGAGAAGGGAACAGCAAAAATCACACGCCCCGCGTCGCCACCACCGGCGGCACGTTGGCCGCGCGCAGCGCGGGTCCGAGTACGGCAAGTTGTCCCAGCAGCCACAGCGCGATCGCACTGGCCGGCAGGTAATACCAAGGCATCCGGTCCAATTGGTAGTGCTGCATCAGGTAGAGGTTGATGCCGAATGCCAGGATCATGCCGACCGCAACGCCCGCGCTGCTCAGCAGGAAATTCTCGGTCTGGAAGTACTGCATGATGTGGGATCGCGTCGCGCCCACCGCGCGACGGATGCCGATCTGCCGGCGCCGCTGGCCGACCCAGAAGCTGGTCAGCCCCACGATGCCGAACGCGGTCACCGCCAGCATCACCACGCACACCAGCACCAGCATCCACACCATGCTGCGAGTGTCCGCGAAGTACTTGTCACGGATATCGGAGAACGTCCGGCCCTTGACCACGGCATTGGGCGACAGGGCGCCCAGCTTGGCGACGGCTGCACGCATCACCCGCTCGCGATCCTGCGGTGCGGTGCGCACCATGTAATCGCCCAGCGCGGCAGACGGCGACACCGGAAAGAACGCCGCCCAGTAGAACTGGCTCAAGCCGCCGCCGTTCTGGTTCGGCCGCAACACGTTCGCCACGACACCGACCACGGTGTACGAATTGCTGTCGCCCAGCCAGATCCGCTGGCCCAGCGCGTTCTTGTCCGGCCACATGCGTTCGGCCAGGCTCTCGGTGACGATCACCGAGTGGCCGCTGGGGATGTAACTGTCACCGAGGCTGCTGTCGGCGTACTCGTCGCTGTTGAACAGGCGACCCTCGATCAAACGCATGCCCAGCGCTTCGGGTCCGCCGCTGGAGAGGTAATAAGTCGCGACGTTCGGGCTGTTCTTCTGGAACAGCGCGCCGGGCCCGAGTGCGAAATTGGAATTCCAGCTGCTGTTGCCGAGCGGCACCATGTTGACCGCGGCCACACCCGTCACGCCCGGAATTTCCCTCAACGCCGCGATGTCGCGGGGAATGTCGGCGTGGGCGAGCTTGGGATCGGTGCCCTGCACGTTGATGTCCACGAGACCGGCTTGGTCGATCGCGTTCGGCAGGTGAATTTTCGCGATGCGTTGGCCGATCATGAACACCGCGTTGCACAGCACCGCGCAGGCCAGCGCGATTTCCAGCACGATCAGGGCGGCCGGAATCTTGTGTTTGCGAAGTGCAGCAAGAATGGGTTTGATATCCATGTGTTGCCTCTGTCTCATGTTCGAATGTAGGAGCGGCCCTTGGCCGCGACTGAACCCTGATGTCTGCCGATCGCGCGCAGGCGCGCTCCTACACACTTTTCAATTGCGGCGCCGGCGCCACCACGCAGGCGCGCCAGGCGGGCAGCAGGCCCGCGATCAGGCTGGCGATCAGCGCGATCACGAAGGTGGCCACGAACATCGAAACATCGAGGTGCGCGAGACTGGCGTACTGCGCCGGCTGGTGACGGACAGCCCACAAGCCGAGTTCCGCAAAGATCAGCCCCAACACGCCGCCGGCGATGCCGACCATGCCGGACTCCACCATGAATTGCGCGAACACCGCGCCGCGGGTCGCGCCCAGCGCACGCCGCACGCCGATCTCGCGCGAGCGGCGCAGGCATTTCGCCAGCAGCAGCCCGACGGTATTGACGACGCAGATCAACAGGAACCCGAACGCGAGGTTGGTCTGCAGGCGTGCATCGTCCGGCACCACCTGCTGCTGGGCCAGGAATCCCGTCAAGTCCGGCAACCACGTGTTGGGGCGATGGAACCGCCCCAGTGAAATCTGCTGCTGTACGTAATTGGAGAGATACGTCTTGTAGGCCGTCGCGTCCGAGGCATTGGCCAGTTCCACCCACAGGCTCACGATCGCGCAGGGCGCGGTTTCCAGATGATTGATGTCGAACCCCGTCGACCAGCAATTGACGTTCTGCGGGTCCATCCGGTCTGCGCGCGCGGACTGCAGCGGCAGGAACACCGCGTCGCCATTGCCGTAGCTGCGTCCGCCGAGATTCACCGCATAGAAGCGTGGCTGGGGCGCCCAGGGCTTCAGCACCCCGACGATGCGATAGTCGTGATCGTTGATGCGGATGGTTTGCCCCACGCTGTTCCTGCCGCCGAACAGCTTGTCGTTGAGGAAATCCGCGATCACCACGACGCGCGCCCGGTCTTCGCCATCCTGCTCGCTCCAGCCGCTGCCGTACTGGAACGGCGCATCGAACATCGCGAAGAAATCCGCCGTGGTCGTCACGCCATCGCTGTAGAACGGATGTTCGCCGACGCGCAGCGGCGCGATCTTCGCCTGGGTCAAAGCGAGGACTGCCTGGCGTTCCGCCTTGCGCGCACGCAGCAGGTTCATCGCATCCGTGTACGAGAGCATGTTGCCCCAAGGCGGCTTGCTCTCGCCGGGCACGTAACCTTGCGCCGGCAGCGGATCCAGCTCCGGCGTGAACAACCGCGCGCTTTTCTGCGGCAGCGGATCGCCCGACAGCAGCTTCAACACCGTGAGCGTGGTGATGGATGCACCGATGCCGAGACCGAGCGCCAGCACCATCAGCGCGGTGAGTACCCGGTTGCGCCTGAAGCTGCGCACGGCGAGATCGAGGTAGTAGCCGAACATTCATTTGTCTCCAGATCTTTTCCTTCTCCCTTCGGGAGAAGGGCGCAACGCGTTGCTCTTGCTTTTGCCCGAACGGCCAGACGAGGTTACGGGTCTCGCCCGATCGTTACGCGAGCACCGGACCCTCACCACCACCCCTCTCCCAGAGGGAGAGGGGAGAAAATCACACGCTCCGCGTTGCCACCACCGGTGGCACCGCCGCCGCGCGCAGCGCCGGCACCAGCACCGCCAGCTGCCCCAACAGCCACAGCACGACCACGCCAATCGGCAGGTACCAAAGCGGCAGGCGCGGCACCTCGAAGAACTTCATCAGCGCGATATTGACGCAGATCGCCAGCACGACGCCGAGCACGATCCCGAACGTGACGATCAAAAAATTCTCGGTCTGGAAGTAACGCAGGATGTCCGCGCGCGTTGCGCCCAACGCGCGGCGGATACCGATCTGCTTGCGCCGCTGCGCCACCCAGAAACTCGCAAGCCCCACGATCCCGAACGCAGTGACGCCGAGCAGCGCCACGATTACCCCGACCAGCAGGCCGGCCATCGCGCGGTCGTTCTTGAAGAACTTCGTTCGCAGCGCCGGCAGGGTATCGCTCCACTCCTGGTCCATCACGGCCTCGGGCGCAATCTTCGCAATTGCTGCCTTGGCCTCGACCATCACGCGATTCAAGTCCCGCGGATCGGCGCGAATCAGGTACGTGCCTGCAAGCAGGGAGGCCGGCGGCAATGTCGGCACGAACACGGTCCATTCGGCCCCGTGCTCGCCTTCCTCGTCGTATTGCTGGACCGAAAGATGGGCGACGACACCGATTACGCGAAACCGGCTCTTGCCTGTCCAGAATTGTTTGCCGAGCGGGTTTTCACCGGGCCACAAGTGCTCGGCCAGTGCGCGCGGGATCAAAACATTCGAACTCGTCGGCAAATAGCCTTTCAATATGGGTTGGTAGTCGTCCGCGCTCGGCAAGCGCCCAGCCACCAGCTTCAGGCCCAGCGCCTCCGGCGTGCCGGGATCACCCAGATAAAACTCGGGCACGCCTCGGAACTGCTTGCCGGCCTGGTCGAGCGTGATGCCCATCGCGCCGGCCTGCATGCCGAAGGGCACCGAGTTGATCATGTGCACGGACTCGACACCCGGGATCGCACCCAAGCCCGCGATTACACGTGCGTCGAGATCGTGCGCCTGTTTCGGGTCGAAGCCTTGCAAGGCGATGAAGCCGAGGGAGGATTCATCCACGCCACTTTGTATGTGCATCGCTGCGAAGCGCCCGGCGATCAGAAAGCATGCGTTGCACAGCACCGCGCAGGCCAACGCGATTTCCAGTGCGATCAGCACGGTCGCCAGCCGGTGTTTTTTCAGCGCAGCCAGGATGGGTTGGATTTGCATGCTGAAGCCTTTTTGAATTTCCTGGAGGAGCGGCCCGGTGCGTAGCGCTGGCGCGCTCCTACAAAGTCTTGAGTTGCAGCGCCGGCGCGATGCGGCTGGCACGCAGTGCCGGCAGCGCGCCCGCGATCAAACTCACCACGATCGCCAGCACAAAAGTAATCGCGAACATCGGCGCATCCATGTGCACGAGACCCGAATACGCGGTCTGCTGCCGCCGCACCAGCCATAGCCCGACGAGCGTCAGCAGCCATCCGCCGAAGCCGCCGATGAAACCGATCAATCCCGCTTCCGTCAGGCACTGCGCGAACACCGAACGCCGCGATGCACCCAGCGCACGGCGCACGCCGATCTCGCCGGCGCGTCGCAGGAACTTGGCCAGCAGCAGGCCCACCATGTTGAACAGGCAGATCGCCAGGAACGCGAACGCCAACCAGGTCTGCAGCTTCACGTTCTTCGGGACTACATGGTTGTAATCCAGCCAGTCCATCAGGGCGCGCAGCCGCGTTTCGATATAGCCGATTCGGCCAAGCGCCTTTTGTTCCTGCGCATAGTGGTCGAGAAACGCGCGATAAGCGGCAATCTTTGCCTGGCCATGCAATTCCACCCACAAGCCGACCCAGTTGCAGGGTGCGTTCTCCAGATGACCGGGCTGCGGGGGGAGCGCCCAGCAGTTGAATTGCTGAAAGTTGCCGTCGTTGACTTCGAGACTGGTCCGAAACGGCATGAACACGTCCTCCGGCTTGCCGTAGTAACCCGCCGTATCGCCGTTCGCGAAACGACCGCCGACCACGCTGTAGAACGTGAGCGAGGGACGCCACGGCTTCAGCACGCCGACAATTCGCACGTCGCTCTCGCGGATACGCAAGGTCTTGCCCACGCTGTCCTTGCCGCCGAACAGCTTGTCATTGAGATCGCTCGAAATCACGGCGACCCGCGCGCGATTCGCGCCGTCGGCCGCGGTCCACGCACTGCCATACTCGAATGGCACGTCGAACATCGGGAAAAAGTCCGAGGTGGTGGACAACATGGTCAGCATCAGCGGCGGCTGACCTGTCCCCGGCACGCCGAGTTTGATGGGACTGTCTGCGATCAGAGCCTGACGGTCTGCGCGACGCGCGCCCCAGAGATCCATCGCAGAGCGGTAGTCCAGCATGTCCGGCGGCTCACGCCGGCTACCGCCATGTGGCGTGGGGTCACCGTCGACTTGCGCGTAAAACAAGTGCGCGCTCTTGCCCGGCAGCGGATCGCCGGACAAAAGATGCATCACCGTCAACGTGGTCATGCTTGCGCCGATGCCGATCGCGATGGCCAGCACCATCAACACGGTCAGCAAGCGGTTGCGCTTGAGGCTGCGGATCGCAAGGTCGAGGTAGTAGCCGAACATTTCATTCACGCCCTCTGTTGAATCCCTCCACCTTCGGGAGAGGGTGGCGCGAAGCGCCGGGTGAGGGTTCGGAATCCGCGCGACGCTTCACCGACCCGCACCCTCATCCGCTCCTGCGGGGAAAAACAGGAGCAGCGCGTTGCGCCCTTCTCCCGGAGGGAGAGGGAACAACTTAAACTGACCGCGTAGCCTCCACCGGCGACACGCGCGACGCCCGCCGCGCCGGCGCGAACACCGCGCCCTGCCCCAGCAAAAGCAGCACGACCACGCCGGCCAGCACGTAGAGCAGCGGCATCCGGTCCATCGCGAGTTGCCGCATCATCCAGAGGTTCAATCCCACGGCGAAGACTGCGCCCAGCACCACACCGGCACCCGCGATCAGCAGGTTTTCGGTCTGGAAGTAGCGCAGGATGTCGTGCCGGGTCGCGCCGAGCGCGCGGCGGATGCCGATCTGCTTGCGTCGCTGGCCGACCCAGAAACTGGTGAGCCCGATAATCCCCGCGCCCGTGATCACCAGCAACACCGCACAAATGATGCCCATCAGGATCGCGGTGCCGCGATCGCTGTCGTAGGCACGATGGCGGATTTCGGCGAAGCTGAGCACGCCATCCTTGGGATCGATGACGCGCATGCGGCTCTGCGCGAGCAATGCCTTGGGCGCCTCGCGCATCGCGGTCGCCAACTCGCCGGGCTTCGCGCGCACGATGTAGTAAGTGCCGAACGACATGTCGAGGCGGCGCGGCCAAAGCATGGCCTGGTAGGCGAAATCGCGCGACCAGCTGTCGACTTCCTGGCGCTGCAGGCGTTCGACGATGCCGATGATGGTGGTCGGCGTCGTACTCATGGTGTAGAAGCTCTTTCCCAATGCCGAGCCGTCTGGGTACAGCTTGTCGGCGAGCGCCTTCGTCACGATCGCCACCGGCGGCGCCTTGCTGTCGCGCATCCCCATCGGCTCGATTTCGTCGGGCCTGAAATTGCGCCCGGCGATCAGCTTGAGGCCCAGCGTGTCGAGCAAGTGCGTGTCGCTCAGGTACACCGCCGCATCGGTGGTCTTCTGCACCTGGTCGGGCTTCATCATCACGAAGTTGTCCCAGCCGCCGCCACGCAACGGATACGAGTTCGCCGGCGCGGCATCGCGCACCGCGGGCAGTTGCCGGAGCGCAACGAGGTCGGCCTGGATCTGCGCGTCGATTTGTGGCTCCGTCTGCCGGCCCGCCCACTGGCTTCCGATCACGAACACATTGGCTTCATCGATGCCGGTGGGCTCGGACAGGTGCGACAGGCGCTGGTGGATGATGAACAGCGCATTGCAAACGATCGCCAGGGTCAGCGCGATCTGCAACGCGATCAACACGGTGCCGGCCTTGTGGTGGCGAAGCGCGGCGAGGATGGGCTGGATTTGCATGATGGTTCGCCCTCAGTTCGACCGCAGGTGCCAGGCGGGCTGCACGTGCGCTGCGCGCCAGGAGGGGTAGAACGCCGCGATCACCGTGGCGGCGACGGCAACCGCCAGCGTCAACGCCACCAGCGACAAGTCCACGTGCGCCAGGCGCGCGATCTCGGGACGGAACAGCAAACCCACGCCCGACACGCCCACGGCGGTCAACAGCAATCCCAGCAAACCACCCGCCAAGCCGACGGTGCCGGCCTCGATCAGGAACTGCACGTAGATCTCGCGGCGCGATGCGCCCAATGCGCGGCGCACGCCGATCTCGCCGGATTTACGCATGAACTTTGCGAGCAACAGCCCGACGGTATTGACCAGGCAGATCAGGAAGAAGCCCAGCGACACCATCAGCGAAACTCGGCTCTCGGGCGGCACCACGTGCATGTACGCCATCCACTGCGTCACGTCGCGCAGGCGCACGTTGGGGGGCCAGCCGAAACGGCCCGCACGCTGTTGGTCGGCGGAATAGCCTTGGAGGAAATTGCGGTAACGCGCGACGTCAGTCGCGTCATCCAACTCCACCCATGGCGTGATCCACACGCAATCGCTGCGCAGCCAGTCGTTCCAGCCGTGCATGGCGATAGCCTGGCGGCAACTGTTGTTGCCGGCGGTGTCGATCTGAAGATCCAGCGCGCGGGTGAATGGCAGGTAGAAATCCGCGGGCTCCTCGAAACCGCTGCTGCCGAACAGCGAATAGAAGCGCGGCACGGGATCCCAGTGCCGGGTCACGCCCACGATGCGGTAGTCGTGACCGTCCAGATTGATTTCGCGGCCGATGCTGCTGGCGTCGCCGAACAGCTTGCGGTTGAACTCCTCGCTCAACACGATCACGGGCGCGCGGTTTTCGTCCTGTGCCGCGCTCCAGCCGCTGCCGTACTGGAACGGCACTTCGAACATCGGGAAGAAATCGCCGTACACCGCATAACCTTCCGCCTTGAGCGGAAGGCTGCGGCTGCCGCCCGGCATCAGCGACAACTGCACGGGATACAACAGGGTTTGCCGCTTCGCCACCTGCGCGTGCATCAACGCCATCGCGTCGACATAGTTCAGCGCTTGCGGAGGTTCGCCCTGCAGGTTCTGCTGCGGTCCCCAACTGTCGATCTGCGGCGTGAACAACTGCGCCGACTTGTCGGGAATCGGATTGCCCGACACCGCGCGGAACACGGAATACGTGATCATCGACGCCGCCACGCCGAATCCGATCGCCACCACCATCAGCGCGGTGAGCGCAGGGTTGCGCCTGAGGCTGCGAATGGCCAGGTCGAGGTAGTACGCAAACATTACGCATCCCCTACTTGATCGTCATTCCGGGGCCGCGCGCAGCGCGGAACCCGGAATTGGTTTGGAACGCGGGTAAACCGATTCCGGGCTCTGCCCGCGATGAAACTGCGGGCAGCCCCGGAATGACGACACGTGTTGTACGGGTTCGCCAACATCACACGCTCCTTGTTGCCTCCACCGGCGACACGCGCGAGGCGCGCAAGGCCGGCGCGAACACCGCGCCCTGGCCCAGCACCAGCAGCGCGACGACACCGACCAGCACGTAGAGCAGCGACATCCGGTCCATCGAAAACTGTTTCATCATCCAGAGGTTCAGGCCCACCGCCAGCAGCGCACCCATCACCACGCCGACACCGGCGATCATCAGGTTTTCGGTCTGGAAGTAGCGCAGGATGTCGTGACGGGTCGCACCCAGCGCGCGGCGAATGCCGATCTGCTTGCGGCGCTGGCCGACCCAGAAACTGGTGAGGCCCACAATGCCCGCGGCGGTGACGCACAGCAGGATCAGGCAGATCACGCCCATCAGGATGGCCATGCCGCGATCGGCGCGGTAGGCGTGCGCCCGGATGTCGGCGAACGAATGGACTGAGGAGTCTTCGAAATTGTCGCCGGTCTCGATCACCCGCATCGGGTTGGAAGCAAACAGCGCCTTGGGCGCCTCGCGCATCGCGGCATCGAGCCGGCCCGGCTTGGCGCGCACCGCGTAGCGCGCGAAGCCCGCGTCGAGGCGCGTCGGGATCAGCACCGAATTCCAGAACCAGTCGTTGGCCCAGCTGTCGGGGCTCGGCACCTGCATCCGCTCGACGATGCCGATGATGGTGCTGGGCGCGTCGCGGTCGACGTAGATGGTCTTGCCGAGCGCATCGCCCTTCGGGAACAGCTTGTCGGCAAGCGCCTTGGTGACGATCACGATCGGCGGCCGGTTGTGTCCACGGAACCCCATGTGGGTCACATCCGAGCGCGTAAAGTTGCGGCCGGCGACCAGCTTCAGTCCGAGCGCGGGAATCATTTCGTCGGTGCCGAAATAGAACGCCGCCTGCGCGGTCGAATTCTGCTGGTCCGGCTTCAATCCGATGCCGCCGCTCCAGGTGCTGTTGAGCAGCGGCAGCGTGTTGATGGCGATCGCCGACTCGACGTCGGGCAGATTGCGCAAGGTGGCGATGTCGGTCTGCTGCATCGCGTCCAGCTTGTCGACGCTGCCCTGGTCGTCGCCACTCGGAGCGCCCACCCAGCTTTGCGTGATCAGGAACAGGTTGTTCTCGTTGATGCCGCTCGGCCGCTCGATGCGATCGATGCGCTGGCCGATGATGAACACCGCATT
>Ga0207652_10000020_pt1 | contig 159903 bp, 167 predicted proteins | sample KBSC63BmetaG_FD_184334 | JGI IMG/M metagenome (GOLD analysis project Ga0207652, IMG submission 184334) | Corn rhizosphere microbial communities from Kellogg Biological Station, Michigan, USA - KBS C6-3B metaG (SPAdes) (version 2) | ecosystem: Host-associated > Plants > Roots > Rhizosphere ...
GACTGCTCACCGGCACCGGCTGACAGGAGGTGCCTGAGTACTCTCAACCAGCAGCGCCCGGCAGTCCTCACCTGCTGAATTTCGGTGAGCAGAACTGCTGAATTTCGATGAGCGCCCACAACACGTGTGGGCGCTCATCGGGAATCGCCGGGGCGATTCAGGGACACTCACGGGGACGTCGGCGGGGACGTGCGTCGGCTTCCCTGCTGTCGTGCACGAATCGGCGGGCGAGGCGCAGGAGGCGATCCACATGTATGACCTTCGGGACAACGCGTCTGGCATCAGCACGGACAGTTCGGCGTTCTTCCGGGACCATCGCCACGAGCTCGGTGTGATCACGCATGCGTGTGTCACGTTCCCTGGCTTCGGCGCGGACGAGCCCTACAACCTGGTTCTGCGCGACGATCACGGCGCGCGGATGCTGCTGTCCGGCTGCCCGGCAGGCTTCGCCGGTCCCGGGCCACGCACCGCGATGCAGGTGCTCGTTGAAGCGGGCTTCGCGCCCCAGTTCGTTGATGTCGTCTTGACGCACACCGTCGTGCGGTTTTCGCGCGGTGTCGACGCACGACGGTGTTGGAGCAGGCCACCAGGCCGTGCATGCCGACGGACCTCGAGTCGCGCGCTCCGCAGGTGATAGGTGCGATTGGACCGTCGATACATGAGCCGCAGTTGATGTCCGATGGTGAAAGACGTAGGGACCATGACGACGAGCGCCAACCTGAACGGCCGGGAAGTCTCCACGTCCGGCTTCTCGCGACTGCTGCCGCTGTTGAGTGTCGAGGACGCCGCGACACATCTCGGGGTGTCACCGCGATGGGTGTACACGCAGGTACGCAGCGGGCGACTGCCGGCCATGCTTATCGCGCGGTCGTGGCGGATCCGCCTCGAGGTGGTCGAGGAGTTCGCGGACTCGTTCCGGACCAGCGGCGAGGCGTCCTAGTCCCGATCTGCGTTGATACGAAACTTGCGGCTGATCGCAGAGCCCGAGGGATGCGCGTCGCCCAGGACGCTAACGCGTCCTCTGCAGATGCACGCGGCCTGGCTGTTGTGCGCCATCGCAACAGGGCTCGATGTAGCGGCACGCCGCGCACCGGTTGCGCGCTTGCTCGGCGTACATCTGCGATCCCGCATGCTCCACACGGGAGCTCAAGTGCCACTCCGCGATTCTCCCCGCGCGACCGGTCCGTTGCCGGGAGGTTCGCCGCGTCGCTGGGCATACCGTGCGCCAGCATCTCTGCCGAGCGTTCAAGCTCTCGATCGCGTTGGTAACCGATCGCGCGGAGCTCTTTAGGGAACTCGACCGGCACGAACTCCGCCCAGGCCTTCTCCCAGCTGGCATAGGTGCTGGATGGCCCGAAAGGACGGTTTTCGCTGGATCCCCCGCAGGTCTCCCTGGCTTCGCCGACGATGGCAGTCATGTCCGGCCCGGCCACGCGCATCGAGCAGCTGTTGGACCGTTGCCGCACCGAACTCGCGGCCCATCTCGCGGCGCTGCGTCGGGTCCGCACCGCCGAGCTCCGATTGACCGCGTCGACGCGGATGCTGAACGAGCTACGGAACAGCCAGCGGGCAGTGGCTGCCATCCGCGACGCGGCGATCATCGACCTCGCGGAGCGGGGTCGCAGCTATACGCAGCTGGCGCAGCTTGCAGACCTCACCCGTGGGCGCGTCGCCCAGGTCGTCCAGCGGTCCCGGTTGGCGGATACGCCGGCCATCGGCGCACGACCCGCATCGTCGCGGGCATCGAAACGCTGACATCACCCGACACAGGCACACGCGGCCCTGAGCGCGTCGCTAACGAACTAGTTTCGCCGATCCCGCAGGCGTCAGGGGACTAGTTGCCGGTGGCGACCTAACTGTGCCCAACGGGTAGTTATCCTGACGAAACCTGACTTTTCGGTTCAGCCGCTGTCCATCGCGGACGACACTCAGCTCGTCCACGACAACGGCAAACCCGGTGCGAGCCGGGGACGCAACGCCACGGGACCCACGCGGTCAGCCGGGCTACCGAAAGGAAAGGGATAACCCCCATGCGCAAGTCCACCAAATTGTTCGGCGCCCTCGCGGTCGCCGGGCTCGTCGCCGCCGGCGGCTCGGCGTTCACCAACAGCAACACCTTCGCCAGCGGCGCGACCGCCCCGTTGACCGGGTACGGGTCAACGTCGGTCAGCGGCGGCACGATCGACTCGCTGAAGTACAACCTGAACGCGGCCGGCGACAACGTCGACACCGTCACGCTCGTGCTCGCGACCGACACCACCACCTCCTCGGTGGCGATCGGGTTCAACGGTGGCGCGACCACCTCATGCGGCACCGGCACTTACGACAGCGTCGCCGCCACCACGAGCTACACCTGTAACAACGGCGGCAGCAACTTCGTCCAGACCACCAGTGGGCTGACGTCCACCGCGGTCGTCATCAACTAGTCGACGAGACGGTGACCGGCCCGGCGCACCACCGGGCCGGTCACCGACCAGTACGAGAGACGTCGTGAAATCCCGGATCGCACTCGCCGCGGCGGTGGTTCTGATCGCCGCCGGGTGGCTGCTTGCTGCCCCGCAACAGCTCGGCGGCCGCACCGCCTACGTCACCACTCACGGCATCAGCATGCAACCCCGGTTCCACACCGGCGACCTTGCCGTCATGCGCCCGGCTAGCAGCTACCACGTAGGGGACGTCGTCGCTTACCACAGTCACCTGCTGCACACCGTCGTCATGCACCGCATCGTCGCCGCCCGCGACGGCCGCTACACCTTCAAAGGCGACAACAACTCCTGGCTCGACCCAGAACGACCCACCCGCAGCCAGCTGATCGGCAAACTCGCGGTCCGGATCCCCCGCGGTGGGATCTGGCTGCGACGGCTGACCAGCCCACCCGCCATCGGTTTGCTCGCCTTCGCCCTGCTCGCCGTCGGCGGCACGGTGCAGACCGGTCGGCGTCGACGAAAGAGAGCTCGCATGTCCCGTCATGCCGCCTCGCGCAGCCGTTCCGGTGCCGCGGCCTCGTTGCCGCCCGGGTTGCAGATCGCCACCGCCGCACTCACCATCGCCGGGCTACTCGCCATCGGGCTCGCCGCGCTGTCCTGGACCCGGCCGGTGTCCGCATTCGCTGCTGCGACGGTGAAGCCAGCCGCGTCGATGACGTTCAGCTACACGGCGACGGTCCCCAAGACCGCCGCCTACGACGGCACCACGGTCACATCACCGGACACCGTTTTCCGCAAGCTGGCGCGCGACGTCGATGTCCACTTCGCCTATCGGGGCAGTCCCGGCACCATCACCGTCACCGCCCGGCTGTCGACTCCGAGCGGGTGGCACTCGACGATCCCACTGGCCGATCCGACCCACTTCTTCACCGCCCGCTACACCGGCACGGTGCGCCTGCACTTGACCGACCTTGACGCCCGCGCCCGCGCCGCCGCCAAGGTCACCGGCGTACCGTCGGCCCCGGTCAACCTCACCGTCACCGCCACGGTCGACACCGCCGCCGGCCGGTTCGCACCGACACTGCCGCTCGCCCTGAGCCCCCTCGAACTCTCCCTTGTCGGCGACCCGAAAACCCTGATGGTCAGCGACGACGCCGCCAGCAGCCCACACATCCGCACCGCGCGCACGCTGAACCTGCTCGGTCACGGGATCAAAGTGGCTACCGCACGCACCACCTCGCTGGCAGGACTCCTCGCCGTGCTGCTCGCCGCCGCCCTGCTCAGCCTGCTCACCCGACCCTGGGCCCCCGCGACCGACGCGGTCGCGATCCGACGTCGCTACGCCTCGCTGCTCGTCGCGGTCGAACCCACACCGGCACCACCCGGGCGACCGGTCGTCGACGTCATGAACTTCCGCACCCTGGTCCGCGTCGCCGAACGGTACGGGCTGCTGATCCTGCACTGGACCCGTAGCAACGTCGACACCTACCTCGTTCACGACGACGCCACTACCTACCGCTACCGCACCGGAACTGGGGCCGTCAGCGAGTTAACGGGCATCGACTCTAAGCCAGCCGACACCCCCACCAGTGCGGTCAACGATGGCCCACCCCTCACCCCTTAGCGCTCGACGGATCCGGCAAGCAACAGCAGGCCGGCCCTCGGTCTGCCCACCGCTCCGCTGGCGTTCAGCTCGGTGCGTCGCGAGGAGCCGCCACTGGCCAATCAAGGTCTTTCAAGAGGTTGAGGCACGGACCGCGACGACGGCCGTGGGTTGACCACTAGCCACATGTGATGGCTCTTGAGCCTCTCCCTGCTCATGCCGGTGTCCGGCCCGCGCAGGCCATGTGAGAGCGACACGACAGGTCGTGGGCAGCCGATGTGTGAGCGACGGACCGGACACCTAGACCGAGCCTCGCGCAGGCGCCGGTCATAGCCGGTAATCAACAAGTAGCCGAGAGGCGGACATCCCGAACCGGCACGATCGTCGATCGCGGCGTGCCGCTCGGAAGTGATCTCATGCATCCGGCGGTCGGCGGTATCGACATGGGCACGATGAACCTCGTACGTCGACTTCGTAACGCCGGCCTGCGGTCCCGGCGTTTGATGTCTGGTGAAGTGGTCACCCTCGATAGACACTATCCACTTCGTTTATACTCTGCTACCGTTCGCGGCGCGAGGCAAGCGAGGGGATGCGAGACCGTGCCCGGACTCATCGACAGCGCTGACCTCGCCGTTGACGGTCGCCGCGCCGAGGTACTGGCCTTGCTACGCCATGCTGCCAGCGCGCTGTCCGTCACCGACGTCGCGGCGCTTACCGGCCTTCACATCAACACGGCACGATTCCACCTCGACGCGCTGGTCGTCGACGGTTTGGCCGAACGCGCCCCGGAACCGCGGAGCATGCCCGGTCGCCCACGGATCCTCTACTACGCCCGCGGGCCAGTTCCAGGGCCACGCAGCTACCGCCTGCTCGCCGAAATGCTCACCGCACTGATTACGTCGCTTACCGACGTCGAGCCGGCGGCGCTTGACACCGGCCGCAGCTGGGGCCGACATCTAGTCGAGCGAACAGCACCATCCGACCATGTCGATATCGACGAGGCGTTGACTCGGCTTCGGCGGCTGCTCGACGCGATCGGCTTTCGACCCGAGGTCCGCGCGGGCACCCGTGCGAGCCGACTCGACAAAGGTGCCGGTAAGAAGGGCGGTAACGAAGTCGAGATCTGGTTGCACCACTGCCCGTTCCGCGAGGTGGCCGAGCGACACACCGACGTCGTGTGTGCGATGCACCTGGGGTTGATGCAGGGCGCGCTGGAGGAACTGCATGCGCCCCTGGAGGCAGTGTCGCTGGCCCCATTCACGACACCCAGTCGCTGCGTCGTGCAACTGCGCACCGCGGACGCGGCCGGTCGTCGCCGTGCGACAGCACCTCCGCGCAGCGGACGGAGACCGCCCGTGGCTGAAACGAGGAAACGAGCCCGGAGTTGACGAATCGTCAGCGCGGGACTCTGGATCGACATCTTCGACCGCGCGCAGCCAGTGCTGCCACGGCTCGTCCTGACGCGGGGGCGCCAACTGCCGGTGGCCATGGACGTGACGGTGCGGCTGACCGGGGCCGGGGGGCCGTGCCGGGTCGTCTGCATGACCGGACCTGTATAACGCGCTATACAGAAGCGTGGGCGTAGGTATGGAGCGCGGATGACCACAGGTGACCCGAATGTCCGCGCCGAGTTAGCCGCGGTGGTTCCGCAGGCCGAGATTCGCCGCGCGATCGACGCCGATGAGCTCGTTCTGCACTACCAGCCGATCGTGGAACTCGCCACCGGCCGCCCGCGCGGGGTCGAGGCACTGCTGCGTTGGCAACATCCGACCGGGGGGTTGCTCGCCCCCGACGACTTTTTGCCGGCCATTGCGCAGGCGCCGGTGATCGCCGAAGTCACCCGGTGGGTACTGCACACCGCCTGTGCCGCCGCGGCCGACTGGCCGGACTGGACCGTCTCGGTGAATATCACCGCCAGGGACGCGTCGCAACCTGGCCTGGTCGAGGAAGTCAGCGCCGCGCTGGCCTCCGCTGGCGTTCCGGCCGACCGGTTGACCCTGGAACTCACCGAAACAGCTCTGGTCCAAGACCTGCCCGCGGCCGCGGCGAACCTGACTCGATTACGCGCCTTAGGGGTCGGGGTCGCACTGGACGACTTCGGCACCGGCTACTCCTCCATGCTCTACCTGCGCGACCTCCCGGTCAGTTCGGTGAAGATCGACCGGGCGTTCATGGCGCAGCTCGAGCAGGCTGGTGACGACCGGGCGATCGTCACCAGCCTGCTCACCCTGGCCCGAACCGTCGGGCTAACCGCGGTCGCCGAAGGGGTCGAGTCGGCCAACCAAGCGCAGATCCTGCACACACTCGGCTGCCCACTGGGCCAGGGCTACCTGTGGAGCCGACCACAGGCCGGCAACGACCTGCACTCCCTGTACCGCGACGGCGTCGTCGGCCCCGCGCTCGCCACCGTATCGCCGCTCACGCCGCCCGACGACCGGGCCGCGGGCCGCGCCCGCGAAATGCTCGGACAGGGCGCGTCGTTACACACCATCGCCGCCGCCCTGAACTCCGCCGGCTACCGCACCGACCGAGGCACCCGATGGCACCCGGCCACCGTCGCGCACCTGATCACCAGGACTGACCGCCCCCACCCGCGCCCCGAGACCGGCTCGCCTTAACCGCGGGACAGGCGCGACGCCCGCACGGGCCCCGTCCAGGTCCGGTTCGCGACTCACCGCGACAGACCCGGACTGCTCACGCTCGTCGTCACAGTTCAGTTCGACCCGTTTCGCGACGAGGGTGACGCGTACGCGTCTGCGCTGCAGGCAGCGGGCGTGCCCGTACAGCACATCCAAGCCGGGTGCCACGTGCACACGTCGCTGCCGACGATCGGCGTGATCGCGTCGGCTGTGCCGATGCCCAACGAAATCGCCGCAAGCATCAACCGGCTTGTCGAGGCAAACGAGGTCTCGACGTCAGACAGCTGCCTCGCGCCGCTCACCAACTGGGCGGGCAGGGCGCCCTCGAGTGAAGAGACTCGTGAATTCCAAGATCGCGTCCATCACAGGGGTGGCTCAGGCATCGGCTCGCCACGGCCCGCGGGCTTGCGCGCGGCGGATTTCACGTCTTGAAGGCGCCTCTGCTGCCATGGCGGCGGCGGAGGTAGCTGGAGACGCCTGCTCGGCGTACATCTGGGTGCCGCAGTTTGTGCAGGCGAGTTCCAAAGCCATTGCGCCATCGTCCGCCTCCGCCGCCGGTGTTTGCGCCCGGCTCGCCGACCCACGAGTACGCAGCCGGAACCCCGTCGGCCTCGAGCCGCGAATGTCTTAGGCAGCGAGCGTCCTTCAAGCCTGCCGACAGCGGTGGACGACAATCAGGCGACAGCGAGACTGGGGGCCTGTGGTGGCGGGAAGTGGTTCGCAGTTCGGACGACCGGGCCGACGGGCGGAGTTGGCGCGCGAACTGCATGAGGCGTTCGTCCGGCACGGCATCGAGCTGCTGTCGGGCCGTGCACGTCAGATGCTGGACGAGACCGTCCGAGACGTCGCTGCGCAGGGACGGTTCTCCGAGCGGACAGCGCTGGACTATTTGCCGGCCGACTGGGCGGAGCGGACCGCCGCCGACGTGGCGTTCCAGCAGGAGCAGTCTCAGGTTGCGGAGCGAAGCGCCGTCGGCGATGTTGAGCTGACAACGACTCGTGTTGGGTCGCTGGTCGCCGGGCTGGCCGTGGTCGTGCAGAACAGCGCCTGGCGTGTGCTGGAGAACAATCTTCCGGCCTCGATCGGCGAGGCGCTGGACTGCCTGACCGGTCTTGCGCTGTCGCTCGCACCGTCGGACTGCGAGGTGGCGGTGTCGCGTGCCGATTTGTTGGCGGCGGCCAGGTTGCTCGGCAACGAGTCGGACGGCCTTCGCCAGGGGCGGCCGAGCCCGGACGATGAGCATCCGGAGCGGCGAGCATCCGCTACCGAGCGGCTGGCTTCTGACGCCGCGTGGGCGAGGCGGCTCGCCCAGTAGTACCGGCACCATTTGGCTTCGGCGGCGCCGTGCCTTGCCGGATCCTGCGGTACGCCGCGAGCGCACGGTCGCCGGCGTCGGGAAGGGTGCCGGTGTATTGCTGGGTGGTGGTGATCTGGCGATGACCGAGCCGGTGTTGCACGACGATGATGTCCGCGCCGCCGGCGAGAAGCCAAGACGCGTGTGCTGCCCGCAGATTGTGGAAGGTGACCTTCTGCTCGACGGCGGCGGCGTTGACGGCCGGCGCCCAGAACTTGGTCCGGAAGTTGTTCCGCGAAAGCGCGGTGCCGGCCTTGGACGTGAACAGCAGATCGGTCTCGACGATGGCGAACTGTTTGATGTGGGCGCGGAGCTGCCGGCAGGTCGCCTTCTCGATCTGCACCAGGCGCTGCTCGTCGTCTTTCGGGTAGTCCTTGACGAAGCAGCGTTCGCCGGTGGGGGAGTGCCTCTTCGCGACCTCGACGATGGTGCGCCGTACGGTCACGATCTGGGCGGTGAGGTCGATGTCGGCCGGGCGCAGCGCGATCAGTTCGCCCCAGCGCAGCCCGGTCTCGATGGCGAGCAGCACCATCATCCGGTAACGCGCCGGGATGTTCGACAGGATCGCGTCGAACTGCTCCACGGTGATGATCCGCTTCGGCTGGGCCACCACCTTCGGCAGCGCCGTGTGTGCGCACGGATTGGCCGGGATCACCTTGTGCACGACCGCGCGGGAGAAGATCTTGTGCAGGAACGCGTGGTATTTCACCACCGACCGGGCCGACAGCCCGTCCCGGGTCGCGTCGTTGACCCAGGACTGGATCATGCTCGGGCCGATCCGGCGCATCGGCAGCTTGCCGAACCGAGGCAGAAAGTGCTTGTCCAGGTAGTACCGGTAGGCGGTGCGGGTCGACACCTCCAGATGCTGGATGGTCGGCCAGTAGTCGTCCTCGACGTAGTCGGCGAAGCTGGTCCGCCCGCGGTGGGGGAGGCCCAGTCGCCGCGGGCCGCGTCGTGCTCACGTTGAACGGCGACCTTCGCCGCTTCCTTCGCCGTTTTGAACCCGCCCTCTTCGTGGTAGCGGCCGTCGGCTCAACCTGCGGTCCGCGCGCCGATCGCTGCGTTGGCCTCCGGCGCGTTCCTCACCGAGGCGCGCAACGTCGTGCTCCTCGGCCCGCCAGGCGCCGGGAAGACCCACCTCGCGATCGCGCTCGGTATCGCAGCCGCCCGCACCGGTCACCGGGTGCTATTCGCGACCGCGACCGACTGGGTCACCCGGCTCACCGACGCCCACCGCATCGGCCGGCTCGGGGCTGAACTCGCGCGGCTGCGCCGCTACGGGTTGATCGTCGTCGACGAAGTCGGCTACCTGCCCTTCGAGCAAGACGCCGCGAACCTGTTCTTCCAGCTCGTCTCGTCCCGTTACGAACACGCCTCGCTGATCCTCACCTCCAACCTGCCGTTCAGCAGCTGGGGCAACGTCTTCGGCGACCAAGCCGTCGCCGCCGCGATGATCGACCGGATCGTGCACCACGCCGACGTCCTCAGCCTCAAAGGCGCCAGCTACCGGCTGCGAGGCAGCGGCATCGACAGCCTCCCCAGCATCAGAACCCAAGATCAGGCAGACTGACAACCAGCAACCGGTGGCCCTATTTTCGGCCGTCGTTTCGGCCCTACTTTCGAACGTTGCCGACAGATGACCTTCCGGCCGGGCTGCGGGAAATCCAGCGCTACACGTCACCGCCCGGTCAGCGAGGACTGCTGCTGCCTGCGCGGGGTTGTGCTGGTGGGTGGCGTGTGAGACGTTGCTTGTGCCAAGAAAGGTCCAGACCTCGCCTTGAAATTGGTGGCAATGTGATGACGCCTGTCCCGTCGACAGTCGGCATCGGCCTGCACAGCATGCTGCACCGCGCCGAAGAGTCTCTGAACGCCGCCATTTCCGCCTTGCATGTCGATCGCGAAGCCGCCCTAGATGACCTACTCGCCGCGCGTCTGCTGATTGCGACAGCGGCAATTTCCCTTACGCAGGCCAGCGCGCTCATCGGCTAGTTGACGCAGTCGACCTCGACGCAGCCCGCGCCTGCCCCCGTGGGCGACGGCCGCTATTCGTAGCACGGTGTCCGGACCCGCTGCTCGGGCGTCCCCTCCAACTCTCCTCCGCTCAATCGCCGGGTCGGCGTCACGGCGAAACGTGTAACCGCACCAACGTGCCGCTCCTCGGCACCGGACCGCGCCAGCGCACATGCTGTAGGTGACAGGCGGGGAACGACGAGGGCGGAATACGCGAGTGACTCGACAGATCTCGCGGAACTCTACGCCCGTTGCCTTACGCGCGTAGTGTTGCGGCAGGCCTCAATTTGGGGTTGATGCCCTCTCGCATGCGAGAGGAGTTGGGTCGCTGTTTGTTATGGGCAGCACCGTTCGCTCCGGATCATCGGCACTCGCCGCAGAACCCTTGGACACGCCTGAGATGCATAACGCCGCGATCGACGAAGATGCGGTCAGGGACGGCGCCTGCGCGCAGGTTCATCTGCCCACTGGCAGGATGTGCACCCTGAGGGCAGGCCATTCCGTGTCCTGCGACTTCGTCTCAGCGGACCAGGCGGACGCAAGCATTGCTCAACGCAAAGCAGACGAAGGCTGGTAAGTCCGGCTCCTCTTGCCCTTTTACTCCGGTTTGACAGGTAGATCTGGCCTCGTTTGTAGCTCGATGGCCAGCGCCGCCTCTACGACCGCCAGCGCTTGGGGATTTTCCGCGCTGGTGGCGCTTGAGGGTGTCAGACTGAGCCTTGGGGTCCTGGCCTCCGGCTGGAGCGGCACAGGGCTCCTGCGGGTCGGAGGTGCTTGATGCTGGTTGTCGTCGGCCTCGTCCTCCTGGTCGCCGCTGTGGTCGTTGGCGTGGCGGGTGTCCTCGCCAACGCCGGCACCGCCAATGCACTCACGCACAGTTTCGCGGTGTTCGGTTATCACGTGACTGGTTCTACTGGCGCGTTGTTCCTGTATGGCATCGTCGTCGGCGCGGTGGCCATGTTCGGTCTCAGCTTGTTGTTGACCGGTGCGCGCCGCACGTCCCGACGTGGTCAGGACGCTCGCCGCGGACTCAAGCAGTCCCGCCGCGAGACGGCGGCGGCCGTGCAGGCTCGTGACGATCTGATCGATCAGCGCGAGGCGAGCCGCACCGAAAGCCCCGGCCGCTCCGCAGACGACCCGTAGCGCGCTGGGTTCACCCTCGGCCAAGATGACGATGAGCCGCCCGCCTGCCAGCCAGAACATAGAACACTGATGAGCCACCCTTCATCACGAACAGATTGGAGGTTGGCCAATGCCCACCAATGAGCAGCGTTCCTCTGAGGAATCCCGAGGCCGGGCACGGACTGCGCGGCTGCTCAGCCAGAAGACGGGGCCAGACGCCGTCATGGTCGGCGTCCTCGTCGCTGCCCTGATCCTGGGGCTGATCGGCTTGGCTGTGCACGTGCTCTGGATCGTCGCCATCATCGTGATGGCCCTCGGACTCGGCTTCGCTGCTGCGAACCGTCGACGGGATCGGCTCGACGTGGTGAACCAACGCGCCGACCGGCAGGATGAGCAATCAGCGGCCAGCTCGAACGAAGACTCGGAGCCGGGCCCGACGCGAAGCTAGCGAAGCGGTATCGCGTCAGGATCTCGGCTGGGCCGGCCGGCCGCGGGTGTAGACAGCTCTTGACTTTTATTGACCTGGCGACCACCAAGCGAACGAGCTACTTGTGTGCCTCCCATGCCGGAGGGGACACCCCGCCCGCGGCGTCCAACGCCAACGAAGCGGCGGTGACGATGTCGTGGGCCCCCATGTGAAGGACAGGTCACGAACGATCGTCAGGCCACGGCCGTGTTCATAAAGTCTCCCGGCGAAACCGTGACCGATTCGAGGCGCGCGTCGGGGGCTTCGTCCTCAAATTAAACGTGCAGTCCGGCCGCCGTCTCGGACAGCTTCAGCACGAAGCTGATCCTCGCGTGGATTACTGCGTTCGTCGTCAGCTCATCTGCAAGCGGAGCCACTACGTCAACGTCGTACGTGGGTGGGTCAGGGTCGGCAAGCCCCGCACAATCAGCCGGACGGCGGCGAGCACCGAAGCGCGCGGTTGGCAAGGTTGTGCAGACAACGTGAGGAACTCCTGTCTCAGCCGGTCCTTGAGCGATTAGGGCTGAAGGCGCGTCACGGACAAACTTGGCGTGGAGTCGACCGTCTACCGGACGAACCAGCGGATTCCGGACGACCGGATGAAGACCGCGGCGTCAGCCAGCTGCGGGTGGAGGCGTCACTGCGTTGTCGAGGAAGAGTGCCGCATAGCGGCACGGCATGACGCGCGGATGAGTTTGTACCCGAACCGTAGAATCCTCGGTCGATCCGGTAGCAGCGACCCACCCGCGCCTCCTAATGCTTAAGGGCCAATGAACCCCACCTGCGTCAACACTGACGTGGCGCGAGCCGCCGCGCTCTTTCTCGCAAGGAGTTGCCGGAGCCGAGATCGGGAAGTTCCGGCGAGTTCGCTGGGTAGTCACGTCGACGCCGCCGGTCAACCTTTCCGCCGGGCTTCAGCGGCAATTGCGCCGAATGGGCGCAGTGAATAGATGAGCGAGAACCTGGCGGCATCGAGCCCGTCTGGGTCGCGGAGCCGAGGAATCGACAACCGGCTAAAGCATTGCAGGGCCAACGCCGACTTCCTTATGTGGCGGCCGCCTCGTCCAGCCGTCTCCGCTAGCGGAGGGCGTGCGATGAGGGTTTCCGTCCTGAAGAGCTGTCTCGCGCTCGTCACTGCGCTGGCTGCGCTGCTAACTTGCCTGGCTGTCGGTAATGGTGCGCAGGCACGCGCGTCGACAGACGTGCTTGGCTCCCATGTGATGTTCGGTGCGGCGGTTCCGGACCTGCCTGCCGGACGGACGGATCTGCCCGAGCTGGAGAACGAGCTCGGCGCGCATCTCCAGATCGCATCCGCGTTCGTGGACTGGTCGTATGTCATCGGTGGACCGAACGAGTTGTGGATGGCGGATAAGGGGACGCGACGGGTGCTGTTGTCGTGGGAGCCGTACGGCGTCCGCTTCGCCGACGTCACCAGCGGCAAGGAGGACAGCTACCTTCAACGGGTGGCCACCTCCATGGCGGCGTATCCCTACGATGTCTACGTCCGGCCATGGCCGGAGATGAATGCGAACTGGTCCAGCTGGCAGCCGACCGCAGCGGGAACGAAGACCGAGGGCGGGACACCAGCCCAGTTCGTCGCTGCGTGGCAGTACCTCGTGAACTACTTCCGCAGCCGGGGGGTCTCCAACCTGAAGTTTGTCTTCGACCCCGATGCGTCGAACTGGTCGACCAACACGCCGATCTCGTCGATCTGGCCGGGCTCCACCTATGTCGACGCCCTGGGAATCGACGGCTACAACTGGGGCAACGACAGTGTCGGGGACACCTGGCGATCGTTCGACACGATCTTCTCCAACATGTACTCGATCCTGACGGGACTCGACGCCACGCACCCGGTGTGGATCGCCGAAACAGGATCGAAGGAGCCACAGGAGGAGGACGACTCGCTCTACCCGCAGGAGTCCGCACCGATCGACCCCGCCAACAGCAAGGGGACGTGGATCAACCAGATGCTGGCGTCGAGCGGCTTCCCTCGCGTGACCGCGATCGCGTGGTTCGACAAGAAGAAGGAACGCGACTGGCGTCTCGACTCCTCCGCTGATGCCCTATCCGTCATCAAGTCCTACCTCAGCACCGCCGCCCCGTCACCGTCGGCGTCGCCGTCTCCGACAGCGACCCCAACTCCGACCTCGACAGCACCGTCGGCAGGGCAGAACGTCGTCCAGAACCCGTCCCTCGAGGCAGACGCGGACGGCGACGGCATCCCCGACTGCTACGACCGTCGGGCGGTGGGAACCCAGACGGACTCCTGGGCATGGACCGCCGGACACACGGGGGCGCGCTCGGAACGCCTCATCGTGAAGTCTTACGTGAGCGGCTCCGCAGGGTTGATGACGTCCCGGGCCTCGGGGTGCGCCATCCCGGCGGGCCCTGGCGCGTCACCTTCGTTGAGCCTGTGGTACCAGTCGAGCAGCAGCGCGACGCTGCAGGTGTGGTACCTGAGCAGCGCCGGACACTGGAGCCTGTGGCGTACCGGGCCGAGCGTTCGGTCGAAGTCCTGGCATCAGCTCAGCTGGACTACTCCCGCGCTGCCGAGCGACACGGTCGCGATCAGCTTCGGGCTCTCGCTGGCGGTCAACGGGACGCTCCTAACCGACGACTACACGGCGACGGGATGACGGTCGCCGGCCATCCGGTCGTCGCTGCTCAGTTCATCGCCATGAAGTAGTCGTCGGTCGTGAGCGAGCCGGCGCCGTTGACGGCGAGTCCGAACGAGATCGCGGTGGCGTTCGAGGGGACGGGCGCCGTGACGAAGTACGCCGCGTTCCAGAAGCTGCCGTCGGTGCTGGGCATCAGAGGACCTGACTGCCAGAAGTTCCAGACCGCTCCCGCACCCGAGCCGGTGCGGTAGTACGTGGCGATCGAGACCTTCGTGGGGCTCGATCCGACATCAGTGAAGTTGCCCTTGTACCAAGCCCACATCGAGTAGCTCTTGCCAGGGACAACTGGTGCCAAGCAGGTGGACTCACTGCCGCGTTGGGTCACTACGAGCTTGCGGTCGCCTCCTGTCCAGCCCGAGACGTTGATGGCTTCGGCGTAGTTGCCGGAGTGTGCGTCGTTGGTGAGGCTCCACGAAGCCGTGTTCCCGGCTGGACCGCTTCCGGCTTGCTGGAAGCAGACTGGCTCCTTGCCGTCGGTGCTCGTGGTCCCGTTGGGAGCCACCGAAACGCCGTGGAGCGCCTCGAGCGAGGAGTTCTGAACCAGGTTGAGTGACGCCGCAGGTGTCGGCGGAGCCGATGCCGGAACAGCGCCACCGGTGGCGTCGGGGCGAACTGTCGCCGTTGCACACAGTTGGTTCGCGTTCATGTAGTCGACGATCCCGGACAACGCGGCGTTGGTGTTATTGCTCGTGGACAAGCCGTCATGAAGCGCAATGATCGAGTCGGCCTTGATGCCCGGGTAAGAATGACCGTTCGCGGTGTATCCCGACGTGACGTTCGAGACGATCTGCGCCGGTGATGCTCCGGTCCAGTCCCGGCCGTCGACGATGTTTCCCGATGGCGTGCCCCATGGCATCACGATGCGATAGCCGAGGCTGCGCGCGAACAGATCGTCGTGCGCGTTGACGTCGCCGAACGGCGGGCGGTAGAGCGTCGGTGCCGCGACTCCGAGCGCGGTGACCTGCGCGCTGGTCGTTTGCAACTCGGTCTGGATCTGGGGGTCCGTGAGCGCCGGCGTGCTCGTGGATGCGCCGGTGAACGAGGTGTGGTCGTAGCTGTGGTTCCCGATCGTGTCCCCAGCGGCGACCTCGCTGAGCAGTGACGATTGGTTCGCCGGGTTACTGGCGAGCTTGTCTCCCAGTACGAAGAAGACCCCTTGGAGCCCGAGCTGTCGCATCGTGTCCAGGATCGATGGTGTGTTGACGTCCGGGCCGTCGTCGAAGGTGAAGGTGACGTAACCCGCCCGGCAGTCGTTGCCCGCCATTGCAGCTGCTGGCCAGATATCAGGAAGCCCGGGCCCCACCGTGACGGTAAGGGAAGCCGCGACCACCAGGGCTCTGCTGATTGCGTTCACTTTGCTCGTCCTCCAACATCGGACATGTCTGTTCCTTGGTTTGATGGTCGCTAAGACGCGAGTGCGGTCGGAATCGCCGCAACGGTGATCGCTTTTTGCAGCTCCTTCGCGGACAACTCGCGGGATTGCCAGCGGTTGTCGAAAAGCCGCGCCAACGCGAAGTAACGCGTCGGGATCAGCAGGATCAGGTTCAAGATGATCGCCGCCGGGGTGCCGAGCAGCCAGAGCCCGAGCTTGTGCTGCCACTTCAGGCGCGGCCGGCCGACGAGGTACAGCGCGGACAGCGCGTACCGAACGACGACGTAGGCCAATGCGTACATGGCCAAGACCCTGGTGTGGTGGGCATAGCGACCGCCCTGGCTGAGCAGCGTCGCCATGACGATGTAGCCGATCATTAGCGGTGTCACGACCAGTTGCGTAACGCCGTACAAAGGGCTGAGAAGCTGGCGGCCGGTCAGGAACTTGAAGACGTAGGGCAGCATCCACCACCACGACCGCGACCACCGGAGTCGCTGCTTGTACGTGCCACGAAGCGTCGTCGGCATGTCGGTCCCGACGAGCGCCTCCGCCACCGCAACGACTTCACCTCGTCGGAGCGCGCGCAGCGCCAGCCAGCGGTCATCGCCGGTGCCGCACTCGACCGCGTAGGCGTCGAGGTGGTCGTAGAGCAGTTCGCTGCGATAGAGCGCCAGGGCGCCGGACGTCGTTTCCAGCGAACCAAGCGCCGAGCGCGACGCCCGCATCATCACGCACGATGTGCCGATGTCCATGTCAGCGGCGAGGCTCACCCAGCTGTCGGCGTAGTTGCGGACATAGATCATGCCGGTGGCAGCCTGTACCCGCGGGTTCGACATAGCGCGCAGCAGTTGCTCGCATGCGTCGGGATACGGCTCTGAGTCGGAGTCGACCGTGAGGATGAAGCGGTAGTCATTGCGGTCGAACCGACGGAGGACGGTGACCTGTGCACCGCGCTTCCCACTGTTGTCCTGCCTCAGCCACGTTACTCGCGGATGAACGACCGAGGGGCTGACCGGGACTTGCGAGCCATCGTCGATGACGACGATATCGACGGGCACGGTCTGTCGCAGCAGTGCTTGTACGGTAGCGGCCAGCCCCTCTGCTCGCTCGTTGTAGACAGGAACGATGCACAGCACCCTGCCCGTTGCCGGCGGCTGTCGGGTGTAGCGCCGGCCGACACCGAACGCGACCAGGCAAAGCGCGATGACGAAGGCGCCGACGTACCAGTAGCCGATGAGTACCCAGTCGTCCGTCTGCGTGGTGATCACGCCGGTGACCGCAACGAGCACTACGCAGACGGCGGCGATGATGAGGGCATGCGCTACCCGCGTCCCTCGCCGCAGGTTCGGCGGATTGCAGCGCGGCGGACCGGCTGGAGGCTCAGCTGTCACGGGGTCCTCGGTCGAACGTGCGAGCGACGGTCCGGTAGATCACGGCTGTGACGACGACCGCGGCGACCGAACCGGCGATCAGCCAGTCGAGCACGTACCGCGTACCGGCCATCAGAGGCCGACAATCCGCGAAAAGCCACGCAAGCGATAGGTGGTATCCAGTACCAGCGCCTGATCAGCCAGCCAATCGAGCCGCATGGTCGAGTGCGCCGTGTGGAGGATGACGAGGTCGGCGTCGACGCACCGCGGGTCCGACACGCTCAGCAGCTGCCTGCCATCAGCGCCAACCGCCAGCGACGGCACGTACGGATCGAAGTACGACACCTCCGCGCCGGCCTTGAGCAGCCGCTCCATGATCTCAACGGCAGGCGACTCGCGGACATCTTCGACGTCGGCCTTGTACGCCGCACCGAGCACCAGAATGCGCGCGCCGGCCAACGACTTCGCCGCACCGGCGAGCGCGGCCCGGGCCTGCTCGACGACCTTTCGCGGCCGCTCGGCGATGGCGCGCATGGACTGTTCGATGACAGGTGCCGCGACGCGCTCGGCGCGCAACTGCCAGAGCAGGTAGTGAGGGTCGCACGGAATGCAGTGCCCACCCACGCCAGGACCCGGCCGGAAGGCCATGAAGCCGAAGGGTTTGGTGGCCGCGGCGTCGAGAACCTCGGAGATGTCGAGTCCGAGCGCCCGGCTGATGTCGGCGAACTCGTTCGCCAGAGCGACGTTGACGGCGCGGAACGTGTTCTCCACCAGCTTGCTCATCTCCGCAACTCCCATGGAGGTGACGCGATGGAGATTGTCGGTGTAGCCGGACAGGGCCTCGACCGCCTTCTCGGTGCAGGCGGCAGTCGCACCGCCGACCACGCGCGGAACGTCGGCCGCCGTGAACCGCGAGTTGCCCGGGTCGATCCGTTCTGGGCTGAAGGCGACGAACACGTCTGTGCCGACGTCGAGACCGCGCTGTCGAAGCGGCTCGCAGATCAGAGCCTGGGTGCACCCGACATAGCTCGTAGACGTGAGGATGACGACCTGCCCCGCGCGTGCATGCGCCACCACGGTCGCGCAGGCTCCGCGCAATACGGACAGCTCGGGAGTCATGGCTTTGTCCACCGGCGTGGGGACGCAGATGATGATGGTCTTGGCGTGCTCGAGAAGCGACAGGTCGGTGGACAAACGGAACTGCTCGCCTTCGAGCGCCGTCTTCAGACTGCGGACGTCGCGCGCGAGCAGATCGGCGTGACCCTGTCGAATGTTGTCGAGTCGGCGCGCGCTGACGTCCAGGCCCACGACCGAGCGACCCGCCGCATGAAATGCCAGCGCAGTTGGAAGGCCGACATAGCCGAGTCCAACGATCGCAACGTCGTAAGGAAGTTCGTGAAACCAAGGAGGTCCCTGGGTGAGGTCGGCCAGGCGAGGCTCCTCGACGATTCGGAGCGGCGTGCGCGTTGCCTCGAGCGTTGCGGGTAGCGCGGTCATCTTGAGTCCTCGTCCGGTGGCCGCTATCGGCCGGAATGGCTGTCTCCTCGCTGTAGACCTACCGGGGTCCATGGCCGACTACCGCGAGCTCATGATGTCCGAGGGGGCGCCCCCTTTGAGCGGTTCTCGGCGCCTGTTGAGAAATATTCAACGCGGTCATTGCGGATGGCGGCAGCGGAGTACGTTGGACTGGTAGTTCCTGCGAGCTGGCTTGTCCGGACGCGTCGCCTTCCGGCCGCATCGATCGATGCTGTGCATTCGGGGAAGGCTGTTCATGGACGGGCGGGTCCTCGTCGCGGTCGCGTCGCCGCGTGGCCTGGCTCTCATGCGGTCTGCGTTGCGAATCACCGGCGCCGAGATCTGCGCCGAGACCTCGACGGCTGTCGATGCGGTTGAGTTCGCCGTCCGCCGGCGACCCGACCTCTGCCTACTCGACACCGCCCTACCCGGGGGTGCCGTCATGGCGACAAGGGGGATCTGCGGCGCGCTCTCCGAGGCTGTCGTCCTGCTGGTGCGCACCGATCCGGAGAGCGACCACCTGTCCTTGGAGGGACTGGCCGCGGGGGCTGCCGGTTCCCTCGACCTCGTCGACGGCCCGCGGGATGTGACGTTGAGTCTGTGCGCGGCGATGCGCGGTGAAGCCGTCCTCGGCCGAGCGCAGGTCACCGGCCTCCTCACCGAGTTCCGGCAGCGCGAACGCTGGGTCCAGCGTGAACGGCTACTCGCTCCGCTCACCCATCAGGAGCGGCACACGCTCGACCTGCTTCTCGGTGACCGCAGCACCGCGGAGGTCGCGGCCAAACTCTATGTGAGCACCGGAACGGTTCGCAGCCACGTCGCCGCGGTCGTCCGCAAGCTGCACGTGCCAGACCGGCGTTCAGCGATCGAAGCCGTCCGCCGGCTTGCCCCTGCAGAGTCCACGCCCGTCGACGCGGTGCGGGCCCGGCCGGACGACGCCTAGTCCGGCTCCGAGACGGTCGTTACCGGACATGCACAACGCGATCGAGCCGGCGATCTTCGAGCAGCACGACGGCGAGACTGTTGCCATCATCGGCAGGCTGTCTACCGCCACGGGGGCCTCGACCGGTCCTGAGCGGGAATCCTGCGCCCCTGTTGCTGCGTGAGTGCCGCATCACCGCCGAACTCGAGTGTGCGCCAATGCTGCCGTAGGACGCGGTGGCCTGTAGGTGCTCCAGCCCGGCGACGCGGTGCTGCTCCACGCCGACGGGGTTGTCGAGGCCAGAACCACGACGGGTGAAGAGTTCGGGCTGGCCCCTTTGGGCCTCACATCGGTGTCGCTCGCGACTCCCAGGTATTACCACTTGGTGCAGACCATCTCGCAACTGCAGGGTCGGCACTGCCGGGGCGGTGAGACGTCTTGTCCTGGTCGGTCATCGAAGCCGCTCCGTCTTGCCGCATTTCGCCCGTTTGACGCTGTACATCTCGCTGTCCGCCCGGGCGATGACATCGTCGACCTGCTCGCCGGCCTGCAGCACAACGAGCCCAACACTGAACGCCGCGCCGGGTACGGTGGCCGTCAGCGAATGGCTGATCTGCTCGAACCGTCTGCGGGCATCCTCACGCCCGGAGCCGGACAGCGCGCAGACGAACTCGTCGCCGCCATAGCGCATGGCCAGGTCATAGGAGCGCAGGCCCGTGCGCAGCGCGGCGCCGAGTTCGTGAAGAAGTCGGTCGCCGGCAGAGTGGCCGTGTTCGTCGTTGAGCTCTTTGAGTTGGTTGACGTCAAGGAATGCGATCACCAGGGGTGCATCGGTGCGACTGGCTTGGCCGATGCGTTGGCTGAGCTGATCGCGTCCGGCTTCGCGTTGCAGGACGCCCGTGACTGGGTCTCGATAGGCGCGCCGGAGGTACTCAGCCGCGCGCTGCCGGTCGAGGGCTGCTTCTCGACGGTCAAGCGCAGCGGCGGCGCGGTCCCGGGCGGCGAGCATCCGGTCAATGGCCGCGCGATCGCTTGAGTCAACCGGTGACGCCGTGGAGTCGCGTGTGATCGCGCGCTGGTCTCTTGTCGCGGCAGCCGCGTCACGCATGCTGGCGGCATGGTCGAGCACTTCCGGTGCCGAGGCGTCCGCGGCGACCTGCGCCGCCGGATCGTCGACGACGATGGCAGGCGGCGCAGCACGACCGCGGTCCGGGTGACGGCGCGCACGGTGGAACGCGAGATAGTCAGCTTCTTGTGCCATCGCCGCGCCCTCAGATTGCGTTCGCTGAGGATGCAGGATCCGGACAACCCCTGATTGCTCTGCCCACCATACGTCGCACTCACCCGGTTGCGGCCAGACTCAGCGCTGACAATTGAAATTCGTGGCCGATGACGCTGCTTGCAAATGTCGTGAGCGCCCGCCGCGCGTGGAGCGAATGGCGTCCGGTTACTTGGACGTCATCGACGGGCACGATCGAGGGAGAGTAGGCTTCGACCTGACTGCGAGCCGCGGACCGTCTAGTCCTCGCGCACCCTTGGCCCGTCTCCTCGACCGACGGGCACCTAATGAAACGCAGGACGTTCGACGCGTTGCTCATGACGCCGGTCAGCAACTGCTCACGGGTCAGCAGGCTGAGGCGTACGCGGACCACTTCGTCGCCGTGCACGTGCGGGCGATCGGGGGCGGCAAGCGCCTACGCCTGCGCACTGCACCTGCGGCGCACCGCGCCGGACAGGGAGCTGTTCGCGCCACGGGGCACGTACGCGCCGACCCGCCGCCGTCGCGTAGAAACCAGCCGAATGGCATGAGCGGAACACGCGCCGCTGCCGTCCGCACTCGGCAACGTGATGGATAACGAGCGGGATCGCTGGGCCCGGCTGCTCGCCGCGTTGGGGCCGGAACGAGCGGCACAACCTCTGCGGATCTGTGAACTGTGCGTGGACACGCTTGCCGTGACCGGCGCCGGGATCGCGATGGTGACGGCCGCGGGTCATCGCGGTGTCGTGTGCGCGACGGACAGTGTCTCGTCGACGATCGAGGACCTTCAGCTGACGCTTGGTGAAGGTCCGTGCGTCGACGCCGCCGCAGGCGGGGCGCCGGTGCTTGTGCCCGACCTTGCTGACGCCGCGGATGTCGCGACTGAACGCTGGCCGACGTTCATGGAAAGCGCCGCCCGCGCCGGGGTGAAGGCGGTGTTCGCGTTCCCCCTTCGCGTCGGGGCGATCAGCGTTGGCGTCATCGACCTGTATCGGGATACCCCAGGGAATCTGAGTGCAGCCGAACTCCCGGCGGCACTTATGGCGGCGGACGCGGCAGCGCTGGCGCTTCTCTATCTCGATGTCGACGGCGAGGCCGCCTTCAGTGACGATCACGCCGCGCGGTCGTCGTACCAGATGCAGGTGCATCAGGCGACCGGCATGGTGATGGCGCAGGTCGGGGTCACGATTGATCAGGCGTTTTTGCTGTTACGGGCGCGGGCGTTCGCCGACGGCCGGCCGCTTGCGGAGCTGGCCACCGACGTGGTGGCTAGGCGCGTACGCTTCTCTGTGGAGGACGAGTGACCGGTTTCGGGTCCGGCGAGAGTGTCGGGACGGGTGTCTCGTCCCGTGAGCAGGCGCTGGCGGACACCTTCGTCCGGCTAGCCGACACCATGGTCGACGACTACGACGTGGTGGATCTGTTGGATCAGCTGGTTCACGCCTGCGTCAGCGTCCTCGGCGTGTCTGCAGCCGGGTTGTTGCTGGATGACCAGAAGGGCAACCTGGCCTTGGTCGCGTCGTCCAGCGACGAGACCCGCCTGCTCGAGCTGTTCCAGCTGCAGAACAACCAAGGCCCGTGCCTGGATTGCGTCCGCACCGGCTCTGCGGTGACCAGCGGTGACCTCGACGACGACCGTGAGCGGTGGCCACTGTTCGTTCCCGCCGCGGCAATGGCGGGGTTCCGCTCAGTAGCGGCGGTTCCGCTGCGGCTGCGGGATCAGATCGTCGGTGGTCTCAACCTGTTCATGGACTCCCCGCACGAGGTGCCGCCGAGGGACCGCCAGCTGGCGCAAGCGCTGGCCGACGTCGCGACGATCGGCATCCTGCAGCAACGTTCGCTGCATCGCAGTCACGTCCTGTCCGAACAGCTGCAGAATGCGCTGACCAGCCGGATCGCGATCGAGCAGGCGAAGGGCGTTCTCGCGGAACGAGGCGAGCTGACCATGGATGCGGCTTTCGACGTTCTGCGCCGCTACGCCCGCGATCACAATCTCAAACTCACCGAGGTCGCGAATGCCGTGGTGACAGCCGGGCTCGACGTCCTGCCGCACTAGTCGAAGCCTCTACCGATGGCGCTGTCATTCGTCACGCTGATGTGCGACATCGAGAGTACTCAGCGCGCCTGATTCATCCGGCCCTTGTGCTTTCTCGCCGCCTCGTGTTCGGCCACTGCAAGGGCGGCGCATCGTGACTGCTTCTCTCAACAACAGCGGTAGTGGCGACATCGGCCTGCGCAGCGTCACCGTCGAGTCGCACGCGGAGGACAGCCAGCGGGGCGTCCCGTGCGTGTACTGCCGCAGTGTCATTCCCGCGGCGAAGTTCGCCTTCTGGTCCGACGCGAAGCGGCTGCTCTCCGCTGTCTGTCCAGCGTGCGAACGCCGCGTCACCCTCGCCACAGCTACCTGGCGTCGATGGCTCCGCTCGCTATCGACATGACCGGTACAAAGCAGTGGAAGAGAGAGCTACGCCCATGACTGATTTCCGCACCGACGGGACGGGCACGCCGCCATGGCCTCGTCTAACGGGTCCGACGCCTCCGTTATCCCCGACCCCAATCAACATGCGCGCCGACGCCCGACACGCATCAGCAGCCTGCACGTCGGGCTGATCACCGCGGCCATCCTTCTGGTCCTGCTGGTCGTCTTCCTCATCCAGAACGCACACACAGTCGAGATTCACTTCCTCGGCGCGCACGTGCACATGTCGTTGGCCGTGGCGATGCTCACTGCCGCAGTCGCTGGCGCGCTCATCACCGGCGCCGCCGGCACGGCTCGGATCGCTCAATTGCGCCGCGGCAAACGCACGAGCGTCTCGGCTGTCAGCCGATCACCCGAAACACGTCAGACGACCTGAACATTGTTTGGTTACAAGGTCATCCGCCAGTACGAACACGGCATTGTGCTGCACTGGGGCAAGGTGCAAGACAAGATCCGCCAACCCGGCCTGACGTGGGTCAACCCGATTAGTTGCCGGCTGCACAAGGTCAACCTGCAGATCGTCGTCTCCGGTGTCACCCCCCAGGACGCCATCACCCGCGACAACGTCACCGTGATGGTCGACGCCGTCGTCTACTACCGGGTCGTGGACGCGATGAAAGCCGTGCTGAACGTGCAGAACTACCACGAGGCCGTCGCGCAGGTGGCGCAGACCTCGCTGCGGTCAGTCATCGGCAAGAGCGACCTCGACGATCTGCTGTCCAACCGCGAGGCCCTCAACGCCCAGCTCAAGACGGTCATCGACGAACCCACCGAAGGATGGGGCGTGCGCGTCGAGCGGGTTGAGATCAAGGACGTGTCCCTGCCCGAAACCATGAAACGGTCCATGTCTCGTCAGGCCGAGGCCGAGCGTGAACGACGGGCACGTGTGATCGCCGCGGACGGAGAGTTCCAGGCGTCCAAGAAGCTCTCCGAGGCAGCAGCGGTTATGGCCGCGACCCCGAGCGCACTGCAGCTACGGCTGCTGCAGACGGTTGTCGAGGTGGCGTCGGAGAAGAACAGCACGCTCGTGATGCCGTTCCCGGTGGAGCTGTTGCGGTTCTTCGATCGGGCGATGGCACCGACGCCGCCCGACGCGGCCGTCACACTCCCGGCTAACGGCCCAGCGCGGCCCAACGGTGACGGCACGCTGGCAGATATCGCCGTACCGTGACGCGCCAACCTGCGGCCCTCGCCTCGCCCGCCGACCTCAACCATGGCAGGCCCATGCAGGACGCCGCTGTAACCACGGTGGCAGTCGCCGTCGCGCCGAAGTGCGGGTGCGGTCACGCCGATCAAGATCACGACCGCATCTCCGCGCGGTATTGCGCTGCGACGGCAGCCTCAGCCCTGCTCCGGGGCTGCATCTGCCGTCCGACATCGCCGGTGAGGTCGTCGTGACGTCGACCATCGATCTGGACTCCGCCCGGCTCGATGATGACGGCGCGCCAGCCTGGGCGGACCCCCGACGCGACTGCGCCGGTGCCCGCCTCGTCTGGGCCGGCGAGGGAACCGGCGGGGACTTCGCCGGCAGATGGTGGCCACGCAGCCGGGATGCGGTGAATGAGCTGCGCATGCTGATACCAGTCGTCAGCGAACACCTCGGCGGTCCCGTGACGCGCGCATCGCTCAACATCGACGCATGGGGCCCCGATCAACCACGTCGGCTGCAAATCGGTGATCGGCGGGTGCGTCTCGGCTGGTTCCACACGCTAGACCCCGCGACGGTGACCCTCGGTCGCGGCAGCTATGACCGGGTGGCGCTGCTCGTCGTCGACGCGACCCTCGAGCCGGCCATCGACCGCGACGTAGTGGATGAGTTGCCGAACGCGCCCGTTTCCTAGCCCGCTGTCCGAGGACCCGCCGTCCATGGCGTAGTTCCCAGCCGGGCGACTCGGCACCGGTCGCGATGCTCACCCCACCGAACGCGTCGCTACTTGAGGAAGAACGAGGACGCCCGCCGCTGCGGCTCGCCTGCAGCGTGCAGGTGGCCAGACGATCAGCGGCAGCCGGCGATAAGAACACCTGCGTTTCGCTGACGTGACCCAGTGTCGCCCGGCGCCGCGCCTGGCGCCAGAGCCATCGACAAGCTGTCGTGGTACGCGTCGATGGTGATACGCAGACCGCTGCCGGCAGCTGCGTTGACCTCGCGGCCGAGTGCGCGGATGAGGCTCGCGGCCTCGTCGGTAATGGTGAGCATCAGACTTCTTTCCTGGCCTTCCTCGCCCGGACCAGCCGGACGCCGAGGGGCGTGCAGAGTCGAGCCCCGCCAGGTACCTGACGGGGCTCGACGTGCGTGGCCCGTGGGCTCGTCCTACCGGACGGCGTTGGCGAGATCGCGAGCGTCGGCGTCAATGGCGAGGTCACCGATGTAGTTGTGGCGCAGGGTGAGCTGCCCGCTGCTGTTGGCCTGGACCCACTCGGCGGCCTTTGCCGTGGCGGTGTCTGCCTGCTCACGTGTCTGCCAGGTGCTGACCGAGACGAACGAGTCCTTGTCGACCTCGGAAACACCGAATGACTGGAAGCCGGGACTGGCCTGGAACAACGGCAGCAGGCCTGCCTTGGCCTTGCTCACGACGTCGGCATAGTTACCGGACTTGAGGTCGTACAGGGCGAGGCGGATGTAGCGCATGACGTGCCTTCCATCTGGTGGAGGGCCGCTCAGTTGGGCGGCTGACTCCATCTGCGAACCTACTCCCGCAGTCCAGAACTAGCAAATAACTTCATGAAAAGATTTGCGAATGCCATCTATTCTGCAGATGTGACCTGGGGCTTTCTCACCAGCCATGCGCGTGCGCTGCTATGTGTCGCCGCGGACCCGGGCGTTCGGCTGCGTGAAATCGCTGCCGCACTCAACGTGACCGAACGCGCCGCCTTCGGTGTCATCAAGGACCTCGTCGACGCGGGGTATGTCGTCAAGGAACGCGAGGGACGCCGCAACCGCTACCACATACGCACCGAAGCCGCCCTCCCCGAAACTCTTCTGCGCCAGCGCACCGTCGGCCACCTCCTCGCGTTGCTCGACGACACCACCATCACCGCACGCGCGAAACCGCCACGTAACCGCGCCGGGCATACACCCTGAGGCCTCTCGGCGACGAAACAACGCGCCGGCGGGCGCGCCACGCCACCGAAGACGACGGCCGAAGCGGGATTGTCAGATTCTTTGTGTAGACGGAGTCGCCGTGCCCGACTGGTGCCCTAAGCCTCAACTTCCGATTCCTGTCGCTCGCTGCCAGGACGGTGCCGGAAAGTTGTTGTATGGCAAGGGAAATCGTGGTTACAGAATTCGGCAGCGACAAGCAGATTGCGGCCTGAAGGGTCACTCATAGCGCACCCCGTTGACCGTCGGGTCAGCGTCTCGTACATTGGCACTCGGTGCGCGAGAGTGCCAGCAGCCGCCGGGGGCGGCCGACGCCAAAGAGTTGGCCCCGAACGCAGTGACGGTAGATGGCCGGCTTCAACCAGCCGTCTACCCGTAGCGGAGTTTGGGGAGGCAGGGCGTGACCAAGGCCAGCAAGGCGAGCAAGGTCAGCATCAAGCCGCTTGAGGACCGCATCGTCGTGACGGCGCTGGAGTCCGAGCAAACGACGATGTCGGGCATTGTCATCCCGGACACCGCCAAGGAGAAGCCCCAGGAGGGCACCGTCCTCGCCGTCGGCCCCGGCCGGTTCGAGAACGGCGAGCGGCTGCCGCTGGACATCCAGGAAGGTGACACAGTCATCTTCTCCAAGTACGGCGGCACCGAGATCAAGCTCGGCGCCGACGAGTACCTCATCCTCTCGGCCCGCGACGTCCTCGCCGTCGTCGACAAGTAGCCCCACGACCGACCCGGGATGCCCGCTGCCATCGCGGCAGGGGTCCCGGGGCGTCGGCTTGCTCATGAAGTTCTGAAGGGACTCGGATGTCGAAGATCCTCGCGTTCCACGCCGACGCGCGTGACGCGCTGCAGCGAGGCGTAGACCAGCTGGCTGACGTCGTCAAGGTGACACTCGGCCCCCGTGGCCGCAACGTCGTCATCGACAAGAAGTGGGGCGCGCCAACCATCACCAACGACGGCGTGACCATCGCGAAGAAGGTTGAGCTCGACGACCCTTACGAGAACATGGGTGCTCAGCTCGCCAAGGAAGTTGCGACCAAGACCAACGACGTCGCAGGGGACGGTACGACGACCGCGACCGTGCTGGCCCAGGCGATGGTGCGCCAAGGGCTGCGCAACGTCGCGGCCGGCGCCGACCCGTTGGCGCTCAAGCGCGGCATCGAGGCTGCCGTGGAGGCTGTCAACAGCAAGCTGCTCGAGATCGCCCGAGAAGTCGTCGACCAGGCCGAGATCGCCAACGTCGCGACCATCTCCGCGCAGGACCCAAAGATCGGCGAGCTGATCGCCGAGGCGTTCGCCAAGGTCGGCAAGGACGGCGTCATCACCGTCGAGGAAGCGCAGACCATGGTGCTCGAGCTCGAGTTCACCGAAGGCATGCAGCTCGACAAGGGCTACATATCGCCGTACATGGTCACTGACACCGAGCGGATGGAGGCGGTGCTCGACGACCCCTACATTCTTCTGCACCAGGGCAAGATCTCGTCGGTCGCTGACCTGCTGCCGTTGCTGGAGAAGGTCGTACAGGCCGGCAAGCAACTGCTCATCGTCGCGGAGGACGTCGAAGGCGAGGCGCTGTCGACTCTCGTGGTCAACAAGATCCGCGGCACGTTCACGACCGTCGCCGTCAAGGCACCCGGTTTCGGCGACCGCCGTAAGGCGACGTTGCAGGACCTGGCCGTCCTGACCGGCGCCGAGCTCGTGGCAGAAGAGGTCGGTCTGTCGCTGTCGACCGTTGGCCTCGACGTGTTGGGCCGCGCCCGGCGCGTCACGGTGACTAAGGACACGACGACCCTCGTTGATGGTGCGGGCGAGCAGTCCGGCATCCAGGACCGGATTCGCCAGATTCGTAAGGAGATCGAGTCGACCGACTCGGACTGGGACAAGGAGAAGCTCCAGGAGCGGCTCGCGAAGCTGTCGGGCGGCGTCGGCGTCATTCGTGTCGGTGCAGCCACCGAGGTTGAGCTCAAAGAAAAGAAACACCGGCTGGAGGACGCGATCTCGGCGACGCGGGCGGCTATCGAGGAAGGCATTGTCGCCGGCGGTGGCACTGCGCTTGTCGTCGTGTCGGAGGTGTTGGACGACAACTGCGGGCTCACTGGTGACGAGGCAACTGGCGTCGCGATCGTGCGCTCGGCGCTCGCCGAGCCGCTGCGCTGGATCGCCCAGAACGCCGGACATGAGGGATACGTCGCGGTCAGCAAGGTCCGTGAACTTCCGAGCGGCCACGGTCTGGATGCAGCTACGGGCGAGTACGGCGATCTGGTCAAGGCTGGCGTCGTCGACCCGGTGAAGGTCACCCGGTCAGCAGTACGCAACGCCGCATCCATTGCCGGCATGTTGCTCACGACCGAAACGCTCGTCGTGGACAAGCCCAAGGACGCGGAGCACGAGGCAGGACACTCACACGGCCACGGTCACTCCCACTAGCTGTCGCGGTGGACGACTACTGGCGTCTCGACGTCGAACTTGCCTCGGAAGATGAGGCGGAGCAGGCGATCGAGATCCTGAGGGAAGCGCTTCCCGTCGGCAACCGTGTCTTGTATGCGGTCGATCCGGCTCACGTTCTCACCTGGCATCTGGATGGGACCTCGGTGGAGATAATCCGGGCCGCGCTTGCCGGGCACTCGCAGAATGGCGGCGACGTCGGAGGCCTGCTGGCGACATGCGACGAGTGGCTTGCGGCCCATCTCGGCGACAACTGGTAGCCGGCATGGATTCAGACGATCTCTGCGAGCCAGATCAACAACCGAACGCGTAGGACTGTCCTCGGCGCGGCCTACGGCGCGGTCAGCAGGCTGCGCTGCAGAGCAAGCTCGTCGCGTAAGGGTGGCGGCGCAGACAGACCACGGGCAGTCAACGCGTTGGTATACGCCTCGAGCGACCGCAGCAGCTGACGGCGCGCCGATGTCTGACGCTTCCGGTCGGCTGGCCTGCACCGCAATTCAGCACGCATGGCGTGCCGTGCCGTGAGCATGACACTTAGCAGCGCGTCGAGGCCGGCGTCCGCCTGCTTCGCACAAACCTGACGTTGAGCGGTCTCGAGGTAGCCCGAACGCGTGGGCGGAGTGCTCACAAGTCCCTCAGATCTCACAGTCCAAGCGAAACAGCCTGGTTCGTTGACGCTACCCCTACGAGCGGTCTCCACCGAGGGGGCTGTAAGCGGCCTACACGTGGGCACCGAGTCAGTCGACGTCTCGGTGAGGTGTTCACGAGCTGCAGCCGCCCCCGCGGGTATACCTTGTATTTACAACCCCGACGCTCTGCGTTCTGCAGTCTCGGTTTCCTTCCAGGAACGAGGCTGCTGCGTGACTGGTCTAGCCATCTTGTTCGTTGGCTTTCGCGAGACCGTGTCGCGAGACCTCTGCTCTTGACCTCATGACGGTGGTCGCTGTGACCGAGATGCCCAGGCAAGACCTGTTAGTGAGGACAGTGACATGCTCAAGATGACTGCAGACGCCGCGAGGCTGGTCTGCGACGTCACGAACCGGGCCGATAGTTCCGCGAAGGCGGGTCTGCGAATCGTGGTTGATCCGGTCCACGACAGTCTGTCGATGGGAATCGCGACCGCTCCGGCGCCCGAGGACGCAGTCATAACCCGCGACGGCGCGCGAGTGTTCCTATCTCGGTCGGCGGCTCGTCGGTTGTACCAACGGACCCTTCGGGCGGAACTGTCTGCGAATCGCTCACTGTTCTTCCTCGACGGCTGACCTGTGTCCGAGCACTGCGAGCGGCGCAGCATGGGCCGGCTTGCCTTCTCGCCGAACCTGCGCTTCGGCATGCGAGACTGCGCCCGACATGCCGGTTAGTTGGACGTTCGCCGGCGAGCCGACATCGCTCGGTTCGCAAGGCGGCACGGTCACTCTGGTCGAGGGCGCGGCGTTCTGCGTGTGCGACGAGTCCGGTGACATCGCCCCGGACCTGGCGCAGGGACTGTTCTTCCGCGACACCCGGCTGCTCTCGCGATGGCAGCTCCTTGTCGACGATCAACGTCCGGAATCGCTGGCAACCGTGCCGGCCGAGCCATTCGCGACAACGTTCGTGGCACGGGCGCGACCCCGAGCGGGTCGCGCGGACAGCACGTTGCTCGTGCTCCGCCACCGTTACGTCGGCAACGGCATGCGCGAAGACCTCGTCCTGCGCAATCTCGCCGTCGAACCGGCGGCTTGCAGCGTGACGATCGCGGTCGGCGCCGACTTTGCCGACCTGTTCGAGGTGAAGGAGGGCAGCGTCCAGCCGCGCGGCGAGCACGCCTCAGACGTGGGCCCCGACGGGCTCGGCTTCGAACGTCGGTGGCGCGACGACGTCCGCGGCATGCGTGTGCACGGCGAGGGCTGGACGGCAACCGCCGACGGCATGCTCTCGGCAGATGTCGTCGTACCGGCTCGTGGCGAATGGACGAGCTGCCTTCAGGTGCACCCCTCCGTGGATGGGGTGGAAAGCCCGCCGCGCTACGACTGCGGCCAGCCCGTGGAGCGCACGTTGCCGTCCCGCCGGCTGCGCGAATGGCGACACGCCAACCCGGTCGTGCACACGAACCACGAGGGGCTGGCACAGCTGCTGGACCGGACTGAGGAGGACCTGGGCGCGCTACGGATCTTCGACCCGGAACACCCCGACCGGGTGGCCGTCGCGGCCGGCGCTCCTTGGTTCATGACCGTCTTCGGCCGGGACTCGCTGCTGACCGCATGGATGGCGCTACTGCTCGACCAGAGCCTCGCGCTCGGCACGTTGCGAACGTTGGCTCGGTTCCAAGGCACCGAGCAGGAGCCACGGAGCGAGCAGGAGCCGGGCAAGATCCTGCACGAGATGCGCCTCGGGATGGACTCAATGCGCTCGCTTGCCGGTGGCACTGTCTATTACGGCAGCGTCGATGCGACGCCCTTGTTCGTGATGCTGCTCGGCGAGCTCTACCGCTGGGGTGTCGACCCGACCGAGCTGGCCGAGCTGCTGCCCGCCGCGGACCGTGCGCTCGAGTGGGTCGAGCAGTACGGCGACCGAGACGGGGACGGCTTCGTCGAGTACGAACGCGCCACCGATCGCGGCCTTCTCAACCAGGGCTGGAAGGACTCCTTCGACGGCATCACGTTCGCCGACGGCCGCATAGCGGATACCCCGATCGCCCTTGCCGAGGTGCAGGGCTACGTATACGCCGCCTACCTCGCGCGGGCGCACATCGCCACGGAAGCCGGCGACGGCGATACCGCGCAGCGCTGGACTGAGCGGGCGGCATTGCTGCGGGCGGCCTTCAACGACGCCTTCTGGCTGCCCGACCGTGGGTACTTCGCGCTCGGACTGGATCGGGACAAGCGGCCCATTGACAGCCTCGCGTCGAACATGGGCCACTGCCTGTGGACCGGCATCATCGATGAGGACAAGGCGACCTCGGTCGCCGAACGGCTGATGGACCCGGACATGTTCACCGGGTGGGGCGTCAGAACGCTTGCGTCGTCGATGTCGGCGTACAACCCGATGAGCTACCACAACGGCTCGGTGTGGCCGCACGACAACGCGATCATCGCGGCAGGCCTGATGCGCTGCGGCTTTGTCGAACCGGCGCAGCGCATCGCCAGCGGTCTGATCGACGCGGCCGCCTCCTTCGGCGGACGACTGCCGGAGCTCTTTTGCGGCTTCGACCGCACGGACTTCGCGGCGCCGATCCCGTATCCCACGTCGTGCTCCCCGCAGGCGTGGTCCGCGGCGAGTCCACTGCTGTTGCTGCGCAGCCTGCTGCGGTTCGACCCCGCGGTGCCACAGGGCCGGCTCTGGCTCGCGCCGGTGCTGCCGACAGCGCTCGGCGACCTGCGAATCGAGCGGATCCCGCTGGCCGGCGCGCGGCTCGCCATCATGGTTTCCGACGGTGCGGTTGAAGCTACGGGCCTGCCGCCGAATGTTGCGCTGGTGCGCGAGCCTCGGCCAGCGGTGCGAGCGGAGAGGCCCCATCCGCCGGTGTAACCGGCTACATTGGCCGTACGTCGTACTCCCGACGCTCGCGCCGGGAAAGGGTCGAAGCGACAACGCTTCAGTCCAAGCGATCAGCGCGGTCGGTCGGTTCCCTGCTCCCCACCTCGTGCCTATGCACGAAGGGATGCAATGACCAGCACATGGTCCACTCGACCGCTGCACATCGCGATGATCGCTCCGCCGTGGTTCACGGTGCCGCCCCACGGCTATGGCGGCGTCGAGAACGTCTGCGCCGACCTGGTCGACGGCCTACTCGCCCGGGGCCATCGGGTGACGCTGATTGGCGCCGGTTCGGCCGGAACGCGCGCCGGGCGGTTTGTCGCGACGTACACCGATCCTCCGAGCGCCCGGCTCGGCGAGCCGCTGCCCGAGGTTCTGCACACGGCGACCGCGGCCCGCGTGCTCGCCGACCTTGACGTCGATCTGGTGCACGACCACACGCTGGCCGGGCCCTTGCTGGCCCGTGGCCGGGACGTGCCGACCGTCGTCACCATGCATGGGCCGGTCGCCGGCGAGCCGGGGGAGTACTACCGGGCGCTGGGCGACACCATCGAGTTGGTCGCGATCTCCGGCGCCCAGCGGCGGTCAGCTCCGGACCTGCCGTGGCTAGGCACCGTCTACAACGCGGTTGACGTGGCGACGTTCCCCTACCGTGCCGACAAGGAAGACCTGCTGCTCTTCCTCGGCCGGCTACACCCGGACAAGGGCGCGCATCTGGCGATCGATGCCGCCCGTCGGGCCGGACTGCCGATCGTGGTCGCGGGCAAATGCAGCGAACCCATCGAGCTCGCGTACTACCGCACCGAGATCGAGCCGCGACTCGGACCGGATGTGACGATCTTCGGCTGCGCCGACGCCGTCACCAAACGCGACCTGCTCTCCCGCGCCGCCGCGCTGGTCTTCCCGATCCGGTGGGACGAGCCGTTCGGCATGGTGATGATCGAAGCCATGGCGTGTGGGACGCCAGTGGTCGCGCTCCGCCGAGGATCGGTGCCCGAGGTCGTCCTCGACGGGATCACCGGCATCGTCTGCGACACCGCCGACGAGCTCCCAGCAGCGGTCGATGCGGCCCGCCTGCTCTCGCCCGCCGACTGCCGCGAGCATGTGCGGACCCGTTTCGACGTGACTGCGATGGCGGCCGGTTACGACACGTGCTACCGCGAGGCGCTCACCACGCGTCGCACCTCCGTCGGCGTGCCAGTGCCGCGACCCGTCATCGTTAAACCGGCTGCCGCAGGGGCCGTCGCCTGATCCGACCTACGGACTTCTGGCGTCCCGTTTCAGCTGGCCGGTGTGATGGCGACCCAGCGTTTGGCGACCTGATCGACGCCGAGGGGCTGATCGGCTGGTGGCTATTTGGCCTGTCTCGTGACATGGTGAGGTCGTCTAGCGCGCCTGGCCTCATCCAGACTCCTGTGCTCCCTCGCCGCTCCAGCACTCCGCGTAAAGCGGCCAGCTTCCGGAATGGCGCGCAGGGATGAACCGAACGGCCACCCAGATCGGCGACCCAATTGCGCGGCCGATCGCCGATGAACCCGACTACCGTCGGCAGGACATCCCCGCGTCGATCGTCGTCGCCTCGTCCGGCTCAGCGGAAGAGGACCGACGGCTCGCTGCCGAAGACCGCCGTCAAGCGGCTAGCTACTTGTCCGCTTCCTACCGCGACGACACCACGGGTGCATTGAACCGCCAACCTGGTCGGGAGCAGATGCAACTGCTGCTCGACCGTGCGCGGCGCGACGGCTCCGCGTTGATGTTCCTGTTTCTCGACGTCGACGGCCTCAAGCCGGTCAATGACTCGGAGGGGCACGATCGCGGGGACGCGCTGTTGGCGGCGGTTGGCAGCGCCTTGCGCTCGAGCCTCCGCAGCTATGACCTTGTCGTTCGGTATGGCGGCGACGAGTTCGTGTGCGCGCTGCCAGGCGTTACCGCCCAGGCTGCGAAGGAGAGCCTGGCCCGCGTCCGGATGGCCCTCGACCAGCTTTTTGCAGGCGCCGCTGTCAGCGCCGGCTGCGCCGAACTGCGATCCACGGAAACGATCGACGATGTCATTCGCCGAGCCGACGCCGATCTCTACCGAGGTCGCCTCGGACGGCCCCATCCGCGCGTCGACGCTTGAGCGCGGCTCCGACACCGCCACCCGGGACGAGTGACTCTTCGGTGGCTTGCGGCGCATGTGGCGGCCGGGTGCCCTTGACCGAGTTCGTCGTAGAGCTGACAGCCCGCATGACAAGGTCCGCGGACTGCCCGGACTGCGGTGCGACCACACTGATCCAACTCAGCCGAGCTTCGATCCCACCGGGCATCTGCCCGTACCCCGGCGATGGCTGACCCAGGGGACCGGTGGGCGCGGCTACTAGCCGGTTCCGGTCCGGAACGAGCAGCGCAACCGCTGCGCATTTGTGAACTGTGCGTGGATGCGCTCGCCGTGACCGGCGCGGGTATCGCTATGGTGACCGCAGCCGGTCACCGCGGCGTGGTCTGCGCGACCAACGACGTATCGGCAACGATCGAGGACCTCCAGCTGACCCTGGGCGAGGGTCCTTGCGTGGACGCGGCGGTCGCCGGATCGCCGGTCCTGCTCGCGGACTCGGTCGATCGCCGGACGTGGCGGTGGAACGCTGGCCGGCGTTCATGGATGGCGCGGCAACGGCAGGAGTCGAGGCTCTGTTCGCCTTTCCGCTGCGGGTCGGAGCGATCAGCGTCGGCGTTCTCGACCTTTACCGGGATCAACCTGGGGAAACTCAGCAAAGAAGAGATGACGGCGGCGCTGGTGGCGGCGGACGCGGCGGCGATGGCGGTGCTGCATCTCGACGTCGACGGCGCGGAGGCCTTTACCGATGACCACGAATCGCGGGCGGCGTACCAGCTGCAGGTGCATCAGGCGACCGGCATGGTCACAGCGCAGGCCGGGGTCACCATCGACCAAGCATTCTTGATGTTGCGGGCCCGAGCGTTCGCCGATAGCCGTCCACTCGCCGAGCTCGCCGCCGAGGTGGTCGCCCGGCGCGTACGCTTCGCCACGGAGGACCAATGACGGACCAGGCAGAGGCAGACGCCTCCCAACCTTCGGCGCAAACCCGGGAGCAAGCGCTCGCCGACACCTTCGTCCGCCTGGCCGACACCATGGTCGACGACTACGACGTCGCGGACCTCCTGGATCAGCTGGTCACCGCGTGCGTGCACGTGCTCGGGGTGACCGCGGCGGGTCTCCTTTTGGACGACCAGAAGGGCAACCTGGCGCTCGTCGCCTCGTCCAGCCAGGAAACGCGGCTGCTGGAACTGTTCGTGCTGCAGAACAACGAGGGCCCCTGCTTGGATTGCGTCCGCACCGGTGCCGCGGTGGTCAGCGACAACCTCGAGGACGATCACGACCGATGGCCGTTGTTCGTCCCCGCCGCGCGCATGGCAGGTTTCCGATCCGTCGCCGCGGTACCGATGCGGTTGCGGGACCAGACGATTGGCGGGCTTGGCCTGTTCATGAATGTGCCGCAGCCGATACCCGCCGCGAGTCGACGCCTGGCCCAAGCGTTAGCGGACGTCGCCACCATCGGCGTCCTGCAACAGCGCTCACTGCACCGCAGTCACGTGCTGTCCGAGCAGCTTCAAAGCGCACTGACGAGCCGAATCGCCATTGAGCAAGCGAAGGGCATTTTGGCCGAACGCAATAACCTGACGATGGACGAGGCGTTCGATGCCCTACGTCGCCACGCCCGCAATCACAATCTGAAACTCACCGACGTCGCCACGTCCGTTGTGACAGCGGGGCTGGACCCGACTCTGGGTTGAAGCGTCCGGACGCCGTCCATAGCGGGCGAGGACGCGCCTCGCGGACCGGCTCGGTTGGCATCGCTGAAACCTGTCTTTCCCGCTGCTTCTGTGCGACACTGACAGTACTTCCGCGGCTGGACTTCATCCGGCCCTTGTGCATTCTCGCCGCCTCGTGATTCGCACTGCCTAGGCGGCGCACTATGAGCAACTCTCTCAACCTTCTCGACGTCTCCGTCTCGGCTGGGACGACGCCGGCTCCGTGCAGTTCGGGCCACGACGGACTGCGCGTCCCGTGCGTGTATTGCCGTGGGCCGATCCCTGCCTCGACGTTTGCGTTCTGGTCGAGCGCGAGGCGGCTGATATCCGCGACGTGTCCTGAGTGCGACCGTCGCGTCACCCTCGCGACGTCGACCTGGCGCCGGTGGGTCAAGCAGTCGCTCGCATGAGCGTCTTCCGGCGAACGTCACTCGCTCCCGCGAGGGCCCCCACAACGTCGCCGCCCATGTCACCCAACGCATCCGAGAATGTCTCGCCGCCGCTGCCCTCGCGTCCATCCGCGACGCGCCGGCCGACCCGGATCGGTAGCCTGCACGTCGGGCTGATCGTGGCCGCCGTGGCCCTCGTCCTGCTCGTCATCTTCCTGGTCCAGAACGCGCGCACCGTCAACGTCAGCTTCCTAGGCGGGCATCTGCGGGTCTCACTCGCCATAGCAATGCTCATTGCCTCGGTGGCCGGTGCCTTGATCGTGGGCGCTGCCGGCACCGCCCGCATCGGGCAGATGCGACGCAGCGCGCGTCGAGAACCGCGCACCAAATGACGCCGGCCAAGAGCCACGCCATCAGCGTGCCGCCCCTGCACACTGCCCGCGCGCAGTGCGCAGCCCATCAATGCGGATGCGGACACCTGGACAAAGCTCACGACAAGATCGCCGCCCGCTACTGCGCCGCAACCCAAGCCGGGGCGTTGGCGCGCGGCTGCATCTGCCACCACGCTCCGACCGTCCGCACGCCATGACATCGTCCATTGCGGATCGGGACTCTGCCCGGCTAGATGACGACGGCGCACCCGTCTTGATGCCGCGGCAGCCGCCCGCCGGAGATGTCCGTCTCGTCTGGGCACCCAGCGGGACCCCGCTCTCCGGCACTTGGTGGCCACGAAGCCGTGACGCCGCCACCGAGCTTCGATCCTTGTTGCCTCAAGTGAGCGACCGTCTGGGTGGACCGGTGACCCGGGTCTCGCTCAACATCGGCGCGTGGAACGCCGACCAGCCACGCCGGCTGCAAGTTGGCGACCGCCTTGTGCGACTCGGCTGGTTCCACACGCTGGACTCAGCAACCGTCACACTCGGCCGCAGCGGTGACCCTCGCGTCACGCTCCACGTCGTCGCGCCGGAGCTGAACCCCGACGCAGCCCGCGAGTTGCTGCGCGACGCATCCAGGAGCTCCGCATGAAGCTCTCCCGCGAGCAGGCCCGAGACCTACGGACCGGTCGCGCGTGGACGATGCGAGTAGCTGCCCTGCCGGCTCTGCCGGGTGCAGCGCCCGCAACCACCTACGCAGCTATCACCGCAGACCTCGCCGGGCTCAGAACCGCCCTAGCCGCGGAGCGCTCCCTTGACCGGTCGCTCGCTGACTTGCGCCGTAGCTACGACGATCTCGATCGAGTGCTCGCCTCCGCGATCGCGCGGGCATTCGTCGCCGACGCGCACGGTGCGTCGACCCCCGACGGGATCATCAGCTGGGCGGCGGAAGGGCTAGCCCGCTCCTACGAGCGCGAACTCGCCATCTTCGCCGCTATGGACGCATGCGGACCGGCGCAACCACAGAGTCGACAGGTACGACGCTGACCTCGCCGACTACCGTATCCGCGCCGACGCGATCGGCCTCGCCGTACGGGCAACTGCTCGCACAGGTACAGCGAGCTGGCTTGTTGGAGCGGTCTGCGGTGCGTTATCTGCCGCGGTTCGTCGCGCTCGGCGTCGCGTCCGGTGCCGGTCTCGCCGGGTTCCTGTGGCTCGGTGACTCGTGGTGGCAGCTGGCGCTCGCCGCGTTCGTCGGGGTGGTGTTCGCGCACGTCGGCTTCCTCGGCCATGACGCCGGCCACCAGCAGATCTCTCGCAGCAGGCGCTGGAACGACCGGCTCGGCTTGGCGCTGTCCAACCTCGGCGTCGGGCTCAGCTACGGCTGGTGGGTGGACAAGCACAACCGCCATCACCAACACCCCAACGAGGTAGGCCGGGACCCGGACGTGCAACGCAATGTCCTGGCTTGGACCGAACAGCAGGCGCGGTCCCAGCGAGGGCTGCTCCGCATCGTCGCGCGTCATCAGGACGCGTTCTTCTTTCCGCTGCTGCTTCTGGAGGGTTGGAACCTGCACGTCGGAAGCATCCGGGTGCTCCTGCACCGTAGGCGTGGCCGCTTGCTCGAAGCGCTACTGCTGGGCATCCACACGGTGGGCGGCCTGGCGCTTTTGCTCGCCGTCCTGTCACCTGTGCGGGCGTTGGTGTTCGTGGTCGTTCAACAGTCGGCGTTCGGCCTTTACCTCGGCTCAACGTTCGCCCCGAATCACAAAGGCATGCAGATCATTGACGCAGCTGCGCGACCGGACTTCCTGCGCCGCCAAGTCCTGACATCGCGCAACATCACCGGCGGTCGACTCACCACCGTGGCCTTCGGCGGCCTCAACTATCAGATCGAGCATCACCTGTTTCCGAGCATGCCAAGCGGGAACTTGCGACGATGCCGACCGCTGGTCAAAGCCTTCTGTCAGACGCACGATGTGCCCTACACCGAAACGCGTTTCCTGGACTCCTACCGACGGTCGCTGCGCTATCTGCGCAGCGTGCGACCTGGTCTCCGCGTGGATGCATCGCTTCCGACAGGGAGATGCGGTTCCGATTGAAATCAACGAACGGGCCGCGGCCTCGCTCCCTGGTCGGGACACCGGATCGGTGTTATCTTCGGAGCGGTTACAGTTTGCATTTCTCGAACGTTCTTCAGCGCCCGCGGGATGTCGACAGCGGGCGCTTTTTGCTTGCGGCGACGACTATCCGTCGCCCGGGCATGAGGCTCCGCGTGACCGAGTGGTCCGCGCCGTGCGGACCCAAAGGTCAGCCGGAAGGACAGCCCCATGGCTCAAGGCACCGTCAAATGGTTCAACGCCGAGAAGGGCTTCGGCTTCATCGAGCAGGACGGCGGCGGAGCGGACGTCTTCGTGCATCACTCTTCGATCACCGCGGACGGATACCGCAGTCTCAACGAAAACCAGCGGGTCGAATTCGAGGTCACTCAGGGCCAAAAAGGCCTGCAGGCCGGCAACGTACGTCCGGTCTGATGATGCTCGCGCCGGCGTTGGAGACAGCCGCCCTGGCGCCGGCCCGTACCGAAGCCCCCGCGGCAAGGCCTGGCTTGAGCGCCGTCCTTCGCCATCTGGGACTCAACCTATTCCTGGCGACGATCGTGCCCACGGCGTTGTTCTACGTCTGCCTGGTCACGGCCAACCTATGGGCTGCCCTAATCGCAGCCATGATTTGGTGTTACGCGACGGTGGCGTGGCGGTTGCGTACCGGACATCCGACGTCGGTGTTGTTGTGGTTGACGGTCGCCCGGCTCACCGGCAAGACGGTGTTGGCGTTCGCGACCGGGAGCACCCTCATCTATTTCCTACAGCCCGCGGTTGGCGACGCCATCGTGGCAACGGCCTTCATGGCGTCGCTGGCAACGGCGCGACCTGCGGTCGCACGGCTGGCGGGCGAGTTCTTTCCGATGACGCGCGACGTGGCCTCGCGGCCGCGAGTGCAGACACTGTTCACCCGCCTGACACTGCTGTGGGCAGGAATCTGCGCGGCGAAAGCCGCGCTCACGGTGTTGCTGTTGCATTCCCTGACGGTGGCGGGCTTCGTGACGGCCAAGACGGTGTTCGCGCCATCCGCGGCGGTGTTCGGTGCTGCCATCACAGTCGTCCTTGCGGTGCGGGTAGCGCGCCGCGAAGGATTGCTGGCGATCGCGGCGCCCGTGCGGGCGGGCGGTGGCAACGCATGAGGCGCGACCGTCACGCCGCTGTGGCAGTTGCGCCCGCGGGTCTGTCGACTGATGCAGTTGAGACCGGTCACCTTCCCTGCCCGTACTGTTCGGGTGACCTCATTGCCGCCGACTTCGCTCCATGGACTGCACGTCCGACGTTGCTGTCGGCCGCGTGCCCGTGTGGCCGCACGGTAACGATGGCCGCGGCGACATTGACCCGTCTTGCGGCGCCATGAGATCCGGGTCGGAGATGGACCCGGTTCCGAGCAGCGACGCGCTGGAGCAGTTCGAGCTCGCGTTCGCGCGCCTCGAGTGGGCGCAGGCCGCCGGCTGCTGTGACCTGGCCTCGCAGCTTGAGGCCCTCCAATGGCACGTTGCGTGCTGCGAGGCCGCGCGCGACGAGATCAACCGCACGCCAACAGAGACCGACGCCGCGTGAAACGCCGTACCGCGCTGCGCGGCACCCACCTCGTCGAAGCCAGCAATCAGGTCGACCGCGGCGCAGCATTAGCGCCACGGCGCGTCTCCGAATACTGGTGCGCCGCCGACCACCTGACGTCTGCGGCCTTTGCCGTCGACATCGAACCACCGGTCGCGTGGCCCTGCCGAGTCTGCAGCGGCCCATCCTCGCTCCAGCGCGGAGCGGCGCCGTTGCCGGCGCGACCCAGGTTCTTCCCGCGGACGCCATACGACTTCCTCATGATGCGACGAACCGTGGAAGACGGCGAACGGATCCTTGCTGAGGCGTTGGCAGCAATGCGCGCACGGCGCTATCCGCCTCGCGATGCCAAACGGATCGCAAGTGGCTGACCGTCGATTCGTTAGCGTCAATCTGACGCGGCGAAGCAGCGGTACCCGTCGGATGTTGGTCCGAAGCCTGCTCGACCGCCTCCGCCGATATCTCGATGAACTCCGGCGCCGTGCTTCGCGGCCCGGACAAGCCGCCAGCGGGCGCAGCCCACTGGCCAACGCGCCCAACAGGGAGAGTCGTGAGCGGTAAGAACAAGGGTGGACGCGAAACGCGAAAGCCCAAACAGGAACAGAACAAGAAGACGAAGGGCCAAACCCCTCCCGCGAGCGGTATCGCGGAAGGTGTGAAGCCGATGCCTCGCGGAGGACGAAGCTCGCCGGCATCGTGACCTGAATGCAACGGATCGCAAACCGCATCTGTTGTCCGAGCGGCGGATATCGATGGCAAGAACACCGCAGGTGAGCGTCGAGCAGCCGATGGGCGACAGGCCAGTCGTCGCGATCGCGAACAGGCTGCCGGTACAGCGCACCGCCGACGGCTGGGAGCTGTCTCCGGGCGGGCTGGTCACGGCGCTGCGACCGGTCATGACCGAGCGGAGCGGCGCCTGGGTCGGTTGGGACGGGGGCGCGAAAGGAACACCGGCGAACCTGCCGTCGCTTCGGGTGACCCTCGCACCAGTGCCGCTAACCACAGCGCAGGTGCGCGACTACTACCACGGGTTCGCCAATGCCACCCTCTGGCCACTACTGCACAACGCCATCGAGAAGCCCCGCTTCGACCGGTCCTGGTGGAAGGCTTACCAGCAGGTCAACGCGGTGTTCGCAGAACGCGCCGCGGCCGCAGTCGCCGACTTCGACGACGCGCTCGTCTGGGTACACGACTATCAGCTGATGCTGATACCGGCGCTACTGCGCCGTCGGCTGCCGGACCAGCCGATCGGCTTCTTCCTGCACGTGCCGTGGCCGTCCCCGGACATCTTCGCCCGGCTGCCCTGGCGCCGCGAGATTCTGACGGGCCTCCTGGGCGCGAACGTTGTGTCGTTCCACACCGACGGATACCGCACCAACTTCCTGCGCGCCGTTCGCCGCCTGCTCGCGCCCTCCGGCGTCGACGTCCGCGGCTCCACCGTCGAACTGCCGGACGGCCGCCAGGTGCAGGTCGTCGCCGCACCTATCTCCATCGACGTCGCGGAGTTCACCGCCCACGCACGCGACGCCGCTACCGAGACTGAGATCGCCCTGCTCAGCCGGCAGTTCGCGGGCCGGACGCTGCTGCTCGGCGTCGATCGACTCGACTACACCAAAGGCATCGTCGAACGGCTGCTCGCCTTCGAACAACTCCTCGAACGACGGACGGATCTGCGCACCCGGCTCGCACTGCTGCAGATCGCGGTGCCCACCCGCGACGACGTCCCGGCCTACCGCGAGCTACGCGCAACTGTCGAAGCGGTGATAGGGCGGATCAACGGGCGCTTCACGCAACCCGGATCTGACGTGCCGGTCCACTACCTCTACCGATCGCTCAACCAGCAGCAGCTTGCCGCCTACTATTCGGTCGCCGACACGCTGCTCGTCACCCCGCTCATCGACGGGATGAATCTCGTCGCCAAGGAGTACGTCACCGTCCAACATGCCCGACGAGCCGGCGGCGCGCTCGTGCTCAGCGAGTTCACTGGCGCCGCAGGCGAGCTTCGCGAGGCCGTGCTGTGCAATCCGTTCGACGTGGAGGGCCTGTCCGCCCGGATCGAACAAGCCGTGGAGCTACCGCGCGAGGCGCGCCGTGCAGCGCTCGCCACCATGAGCCGACGGATCAGCGCGAACGACGTGCACCGATGGGTCGCGAACCAGCTCAAGGTCATCAGCGACTGACGACATCCGCGTGTCGCGTTCGACGTCATTGCTTCCCGTCCTCAACGTGCAGCTTGATGCAAGGCGACACGGGGCCACCGGGGGCTAGTGCCTTCGCGCTGTCGCCTACCGCCTGCGGGTGGCCGGTTGCCCCGGGTCCTCAGGTGGCAGGAGCAGGCGGCACCAGGTGTCGTGCAGCCATCGCTCGAAGCGGGCGGGTGCCCAGTCTCGCTCGCCGGTGAGAAGGAGGTATAGCTCAGAACTGTTCAGCGCCCACACGGTGTCCGCTGCCTGATCAACTGTGAGGCCGGGACGTAGGCCCCCGGCTGCGCGGATGTCGAGGACGAGGCGCCGCATGTTGGCCGCCCGCCGTTGGCTGATCTGCTGCCAGACGCGCCCGGCCTCCGGTTCCGTTGACGCCGCATCGCGTAGCGCCATGAGTAGCGGCGCCAACCGGCCCTGAATGGCGCACACCGCTCGGGCATAGATGGCGAGCTTTCGGGCCGGATCCGGCTCGGCCTTCATCTCTTTCACGTAGTCGCGCTCTTCGGCCACGACGGGGTGATCGGTGCCGGAGATGGCCTGTTCGATCAGTTCGCGCAGCAGTACCGGCTTGCGCCCCACGAGCCGATACACCGTGTCCGCGTTGACGCCGGCTCTGGCAGCGACGGCTGCGATCTTCGTCGCTCGGTACCCGTTCTCGAGGATGAGCTCGCGTGCGGCGTCCATCACCCGCTGCCTGGTCTGTGCCGAAGCGGCCTGCCGCTGGCTGGCGTCGTAGCTACGCCTGTTGACCTGGCTGCCCATGTCATGCATGATTCACCCGAAGGTACTTCGGATCAAATATGGAGCCGCTGGCGTGTCGTACGCATTTGTTCAAGACGTTCCGATCGACGCGGCGTTTTACAAGCGCATCACGGACGGGCTCGGTAAAGGGGTGCCGGAAGGCCTGCTGACCCATATCGCGGTCGAACGGGCCGAGGGCGGTCTGCGCTACTACGACGTTTGGGAATCAGAAGACGCGTGGGAGCGGTTCGCGGAAGACAGGCTGCATCCAGTCGTGCACGGCCTGCTCCGCGACGTGTTCGGTGACGACATGCCACCGGAACCCGAGCGGGTCCCTCTATCGGTGATCCACGTCTGGGGCCCGTGACTTCCGGCACGGATCATCGCCACCGCCACGGTTCACCGAAATGCCTGTACCGCGGTCTGAGCGAGTGAAGAGAGCTACCGATACGGGAACGTGTCAGCTGCGGTCCGACGCGCGCTGATCAGGCGTATTGGCCACGCGACTGCTCGTGGGCGAGAGACGGCGTGATGATCCCCGCCGCGACCGCGCTCCAGGCGACGACGAACGTGATCTCGATATTCGTCTCCGGATCAAGAAGAGGCAACCGGCCGGTGCCGGTCGTGCCGATGTGCTGCAGTTCGTTGCTGACTACCTCCTCTCGACCGGCGGTGATCTCCCATTTCTGCGTCCAGCCGCCCGTGCCTACGAGTACCAGGTATGCCATATCGGTCACCCGCCGTCCCTTCGGTAGCTGCATCCTCGCTCAGCGCACGTCACCCGCGATCGCCGGCACCCAAAATGTCGCGGCGCCGCGGCAGCGCGGAACTCGCGGATCAGCTTCTCGAAATGACATTGCGCCCTAGCCGCGAGCGGGACAGGAAGTTGGAGCAGGTGCACGCAGACGAGCTGGTCGGGGCGGTTACGCGGCCGGCGCTTGGCATATAGGGGCCTGAGCCGGTGGGCTGTCGTCAAAGGCAGCGAGTAACGGCTCGACATCCACGGTGCCGTCCTGCCGGTCGGCCGCTGCAGGGTGGTGACCTTGGCTCTTCACGCCTTGCTCGCGGCGCACAACCCGAGTATCCGCCTCCCGAAGGCAGTGCTCAGCCGCTTTGGTCGGCAACTCGGATCATCCCGAACTCTTCAGTGACGTCGGACGGAGTATTGCGCAAACGGAGACGCTGGGGGCTTGCGGTGGTGGGGAGCGGTTCAGAGTTTGGTCGGCCGGGTCGGCGGGCGGAGTTGGCGCGCGAGTTGCATGAGGCGTTCGTGCGGCATGGCATCGAGTTGCTGCCGGGCCGTGCACGTCAGATGCTGGACGAATCCGTCCGGGACGTCGCGGCGCAGGGGCGGTTCTCCGAGCGGACAGCGCTGAACTACCTGCCCCACGACTGGGCGGAGCGGACCGCTGCAGATGTGGCCTTCCAGCAGGAGCAATCTCAGATCGCGGAGCGCAATGCTGTCGGTGATGTGGAGCTGACAACGACTCGGGTCGGATCGTTGGTCGCGGGGCTTGCGGTGGTTGTGCAGAACAACGTGTGGCGGGTGGTTGACAACAACCTGCCTGCTTCGATCGGTGAGGCGCTCGACTGCTTGACCGGTCTTGCGCTGTCGCTCGCACCGTCTGATTGCGAGGTGACGGCGCCGCGTGCGGAGCTGCTGGCCGCGGCCCGGTTGCTCGGCAACGAGTCAGACGGCCTTCGCCAAGGGCGGCCGAGCACCGACGATGAGCACCCGCCGCGCCGCGCGGCCGCTATTGAGCGGCTGGCTTCCGACGCCGCGTGGGCGAGGAGGCTCGCCCAGTGGCACCGGTACCTGCGGCGTTCGACGTCGATGTGCCTTGGCGGATCTTGCGGTAGGCCGCGAGCGCACGGTCTCCCGCGTCGGGCAGGGTGCCGGTGTATTGCTGGGTGGTGGTGATCTGGCGGTGGCCGAGGCGATGCTGCACAACGATGATGTCGGCCCCGCCGGCAAGGAGCCAGGACGCGTGCGCGGCACGTAGGTTATGGAAGGTGACCTTCTGCGGGACATTGGCGGTCTTCACTGCAGGTGCCCAGAACTTGGTCCGGAAGTTGTCCCGTGAGATCGCGGTGCCGGCCTTGGACGTGAACAGCAGGTCGGTCTCGGCGATCGCGAACTGTTCGATGTGGCCGCGGAGCTGCCGGCAAGTCGTCTTCTCGATCTGCACCTGGCGCTGCTCGTCGTCTTTCGGGTAGTCCTTGACGAAGCACCGCTCGCCGGTCGGGGAGTGCTTCTTCGCGACCTCGACGAGGGTGCGCCGTACGGTCACGACCCGGGTGCTGAGGTCGATGTCGACCGGACGGAGAGCGATCAGTTCGCCCCAGCGCAGCCCGGTCTCGATCGCGAGCAGCACCATCATCCGGTAACGGGCTGGGATGTTCGCCAGGATCGCGTCGAACTGTTCGACGGTGATGATCCGCTTCGGCTGAGCAACCACCTTCGGCAGCGCCGTGTGCGCGCACGGGTTGGTCGGGATCACCTTGTGCACGACGGCACGGGAGAAGATTTTGTGCAAGAACGCGTCCCCGCTACTGAAAAGGCCTTGCATTGCAAGGCCTTTCCATGTCTGCGGTGGGCGTCTGACGCAGCCCCGATGTCCATTCTGGCGAGATTCTGGTGATCTTGGTATATGCGGACGGCCGAGGCTGGCCCTGCTGAGCTGAATAACGGCCTCGCAGGCGACTAACAGGGTTCTGAACCCAGAGGTCGGCGAAGGAGCGCTTGGAGCAGGTTGACGCCTCAGCCGCTAGTGCATTTCGCCATATTCGCTGGGTGCGATTGTCCCCGGAGACACGCGTGTTGGCATGGGAGCCGCCGTAGGTTGGCGTCTGTGACAAGGAGAACCATGGTGCCGCAGGCAACCGCGCGAGCGACTGCCGGTCTCGAATTGAACGTTGAGGACGTACGAGCCGCGCAGCAGGCGCTAGTGGGCGTCAGCATCCGTACGCCGCTGATCAGCCACGACGGCCTCGATCGACGGGCAGGAGTTCGCCTCCTGTTGAAAGCCGAGCACCTGCAACACGGCGGGTCCTTCAAGTTGCGCGGGGCACGCTACAAGATGCAGTGCGTGGCGGCAGCCGGCGTTCGTCGCGTCGTCGCTGTGTCGTCCGGCAATCATGGGATCGCCGTAGCCGCAGCGGCGCACGCACTCGGGCTCGAGGCGACCGTGCTCGTGCCTCACGACACGCCGGCAGTGAAGATGCAGCGCATCCGCGAGAGCGGTGCCAGTGTGATCGACTTCGACCGGCAAGGGACTGACAGAGACGCGCTGGTCAAAGAGGCGGCGGCGAGACTGGACGCAGAAGTCGTCCATCCGTACGACGACCCGGTCATCATGGCCGGGCAGGGCACTGTCGCGCTCGAGGTCATTGAGCAGATACCTGACTTGGACACGCTGGTGGTGCCGATGAGCGGCGGCGGGCTGATGGCCGGGTGCGCTGTCGTCGTGCGTGCGCTGGCCCCTCGCGTTCGCATCATCGGCGTCGAACCGACAGCCGCAGACGACACGAGGCGAAGCATGCTTGCCGGAGAACGTGTGCGCATCGATGCACCAGCGACAGTTGCGGACTCGCTGGCCGTGACCATTCCCGGCGAACGAACATTTGCCATCAACCAGCGCCTCGTTGACGAAGTTGTCACCGTCTCTGACCAGGAACTGTGTGACACGATGCGTGTGCTGGCGGACGTCGCGGGTATCGGCGCAGAGCCTGGGGGAGCGGCTGCGGCTGCTGCGGTCCTGGCCGGACGAGTGGGGGCCGGAGGAACCGTTGTCGCCGTACTTTCGGGCGGCAACGTCGATGGCGACCGGTTCCTCGAATTGACCGGCTGCGAGCTGCCGTGAGCCCTGTCTACAGCGGTGTCCGGCGCGCCGGCGGGCTCTTGTTCTTCTCCGGTATGACTGGGCGGGTGGCAGATGGCAGCGTGCCAGCCGCCGTCCACGGCCAGATGCAGCAGGCATTCGCGAATGTGCTGGAGGCACTGCGAGCTGAACGGCTCGATGCCTCGGACGTGGTCAAAGTGACGGTTTACTTGCGGGACATGGCCGACCTCGACGTTCTCGACCACACGTTCAGCGAGGTCTTCGCTGAGCCCCGCCCGGCGCGGACGACCGTTGCTGTGTCGGGATTGCCTCGCAACGCCGCCGTCGAGCTCGACGTCGTCGCAGTTACCTCAGGTCCTTGACGACGCGACCGTCCTTGATGACGAGCACGATCTTGTCCGGTTGGTCGAAGAGGGTGGGGTCGGACAGCGGGTCGCCCGCCACGGCGATGAGGTCGGCGGTTTTTCCGGTTGCGACAATGCCGAGGTCGTCCCTGCGCAGAACCTTCGCACTTGCAGAAGTCGCCGACACGATTGCTGCCATGGGGCCGAGAACGCCTGCCTTGAGGACAAGCTCCAGGCCGCGCCGGTTCTGATGAGGGCCGAGCAAGTCGGTGCCTGAGCCGATCAGGACGCCTGCGTCGTAGGCGAGCTTCAGGCTGCGCGCCATCGCTTCCTCAACACCGTTGATCCGAGGCACGAGCGAGTCGGGGATGCCCCATGCTTTCCACTCCGTTGCCATGAGATGTGCCACGGTGAGGGTCGGGACCAGCGCCGCCCCTGCGGCAGCCAGCTTGACGACTGTTGCTTCGTCCAGAAACGTCCCGTGCTCGAAGCACTCCAGTCCGGCTAGCAAGCCGTTTTCGATCGACTGCACGTTGTGCGCGTGTCCCGTGACGTAAGTGTCGCGAGCACGTGCCTCGTCCACCGCAACACGCAGCTCCTCGATCGAGAGCTGCGTGTCCTCCATCCGGTCGGTGAACGAGACGACGCCACCCGATATGCATACCTTCAGTTGAGTGGCGCCGTGCTTGAACGCGAGGCGCGCCGCTTTACGCATCTCGTCTACGCCGTCCACGACTACGCTGGTCTGGCTGAGCCCGGGCAGGCTCGTCGCTGCGTGATGACCGCCGAGCCACGGCGAGCTGTGGTCGCCGTGACCACCCGACTGGCTGATGAGCGGCCCGGAAGGGAAGAGTCGAGGGCCGGGCACGAGGCCGGCATCGATCACTTCTTTCAGTGCGCCGTCGGCACCGGCAACCTCACGCGCTGTCGTGTGTCCTGACTGCAAACAGAGTTCGGCGTTCTCGAACAGCAGCGCAGCCGCCATGGCAGCGGACAGGCCGCTGCCGTCAACGACATCGAGGATGCCCATGTGCGTGTGCAGATCGATCAGGCCAGGCAGCAATGTGAGGCCGGCCGCGTCGATGACCTCTTCGCGCTGTGCGGCCGCTGCCGCTGAGGTGACGCTGGTGAAGCGCCCGCCGTCGATGACTATCGTCGCCGCGCGTGGGTCGGCTCCGGTGCCGTCGATGAGAGTGCCGTTGATGACGGTCAGGCTCACAGAGTCAACCCTCTCGGAAATGTAGTGTCACCACTTCGAACGGCCGGAGCGACACGACCGCGGCATGGCCATCGAGCGGCAGCGGCACGTCCAGCGCGCGCTCGAGGAGGTCGACGCGGTGCGGGGTGAGCCCAGCGCAGGAGACACGGGCTGTTCGCCTGCCACCCGTTGACTCATACAGTCGCACCACAACCCCGTTTCCGTCGTCCGCCTGCTTCACCGCAGTGACGACAGCGGCAGGGTCATCCACGGTGACGAAAGAATGCTGCGCGGGAAGCGTCGCACTTCCAGTGCCGGCGGGTACCACGTGTAGCGGTGAGTTGAACGCGTGCGCCTCACTGGCCACACGCCCTGTGACGACATCGCCGTCGTGCGGCAGCAGTGCGTAGGCGAACTCATGTCGACCTCGGTCCGCCAGCGGATCCGGGAACGTCGGCGAGCGCAGCAACGTGAGCCGGAGCACGTTGCCGTGAACGTCGTAGCCGTACTTGCAGTCGTTGAGAAGAGCGACGCCGAAGCCACTCTCGCTGATGTCCGCCCACGTGTGCGCGGGTACCTCGAAGCGTGCCTCATCCCACGACGTATTGCGATGAGTCGGCCGCTGGATGTGTCCGAACTGGATCTCGAAGCTCGCTTGCGGCGCGAGGACGTCGACGGGGAAGGCGACTTTCAGAAGCTTGTGCGTCTCATGCCAGTCCACAACGGTGTGGAACTCCAGTCGCCGGCTGCCACGATCAAGCCGCATCTCTTGCGTGAGCCTGCTCGACCCAAACTCTCTGACCACGCGCACGCTGACTCGAAGTACTGACTGTTCGACCGCGCTTATCTTGGTAACCCTCGTAAGATCAGTGACCGACTCGTACGCCGCAACGTCGATGTCCCAGGCGTCGTTGGCGTTTGGCCGGTCCTGGTGGAGCTGCAGCAGGTTTCCCTGCCGACCTTGCGGGAGCACGTCTCGACCGGTCTCCAGATGCAGGATCTGGGTGAGCAAGCCTGATGCGTCCCATTCGACGTGAATGAATCCGTTGCTCATCCAGTTCTCGCCCGAGCGGAGCGCCGGCCAGGTCTGGTCGAGATGCTCGTCGGGCTGCTGGACCTCCCATCCCAGTGCCGGCGCCCGCACTACCGCGAGCCCGTCACCCACCTCCGTGACCTCCAGGCGGTCGTGCGTAAGTGGGTTCGCCGCGAAGACGGCTCCCGAGGCCATGTTTGGACGAGCGGCGTGAGCGGCGAGATCTTCCAACGCTCCCGCGAGAATGCGGCGCGCGTGGTCCGTGGCAATATTCAGCGAACGGTTGGCTTCCCCGTGCACCCGGTTGATCGACGCACCCGGCAACACGTCGTGGAACTGGTGCAACAACAGCGTTTTCCACGTCGTATCGAGTTCCGCTCGCGGATATTCTCTCCCGACGAGTTGGTCCGCCATGGCGCCAAACAGCTCCGCGTCTCGCAGTGTGATCTCGAGCTTGCGGTTGCTGCGTTTGATGTCCGCGTGGGTTGTGAACGTGCCCCGATGGTTCTCGAGGTAGAGCTCGCCACTCCAGACCGGCAACTCGTCGACATCGACTGCTGACTCGAGCTCTGCAAGCGCTTCTGCCGCACCAGAAAGGCGGACCCGCGGCGCTCCGTCGAGATTGCGTAGGAGCCGGGCTCGCCGCACCATTTCCTCAGTCGGTCCGCCACCGCCGTCTCCAAATCCGTAGGCGTAGATGGCGCGGCCAGTGATCGCCTTTTGCGCGAAATTGAGCTCGGCTCGCCGCAGCAGTTGGACGGACATGCTTCCGTTGTAGGTGTCTGCCGGCAGGAAGTGCGCGAGCACGCGTGACCCGTCGAGCCCTTCCCAGACGAAGGTGTGATGCGGGAACCGGTTCACCTGGTTCCACGACATCTTCTGGCTCACGAACCAGTGCATCCCGGCCAGTCGCATGATCTGGGGCAGCGCCGCGGTGTAGCCGAACGAGTCCGGCAACCACATGATGTCGCTCGAGCAACCGAACTCCTCGAGCAGGAACCGCTGGCCGAACACAATCTGCCTGACCAGAGATTCGCCTGACGGCATGTTCGTGTCCGGCTCGACCCACATGGCGCCGACCGGCTCGAAGACGCCGTCAGCAACGCTCTTCTTGATCCGCTCGAATAGCAACGGATAGTGCTGCTTCATCCAGTCGAACTGCTGCGGCTGGGATGCCGCGAAGCGGAAGTCTGGGTTGCGCTCGATGAGCGCAAGCACCGTCGAGAAGGTGCGCGAGCACTTGCGAACGGTTTCGCGGAACGGCCACAGCCACGCTGTGTCGATGTGCGAGTTGCCGACCGCGAGCAGCGTGGGGACACTCCCGGCGGCCGGCGTCGCCAGCGCCGGCTCGAGTGCGGCGCGGGCAGCCGCGGCGGAGCCACGGACGTCGTCCGGGTCGACGAGCGTTGCGGCGCTATTGAGGGTGTGCAACAGCTGAGCGGCGCGAGGCGTATCCGGGTCGAGCTGGTCGACGATGTCGAGCAAGAGTGACCACTCGTCGACCAGTGCCTGGAGCTGCTCGTCGACAGCCGCCAGGTGGCAGGCATCGAGCCGGAACAGCGCAGGCCCGTCCGGATCCGGGGTATAGAGCGGTGCGGGATCGGCGGTCACATCGACCTTGGGGTTCGCGGCGGCCTCGAGGTAGAACTCGAAAGGTTCACCGGGCGCTACCCGACCGGTCAGCGGGATGAGGTCGTGGTTGGGGCTGACCCCGTGCATTGGTTCCCCGCGCCACCACAGGAGCCCTTCGGCTCCAAAACCGGTCCATCCGTCGTACCCGAGCCGAATGGTCAGCGAGGTTGTGTGCGGTGCCCACTCCAGCGGTGCCGTGCCGCGAATCCGGAACCAGGTGGTGTCCCATGGCGGGCCCCACGCTGCACCGATGGGAAACGGCGTGAACGCCCTTTCCATGGCCTCGTCGTAACGGATCGGTTCGCCCGCGACATGGTGCGCAGCGACGTCGACATCTGTCGTGGCGGCGACGATGGCCGGTGCCAGGAGGCGGTCCCGGACCCGTGCAACACGCGTGCGAACAAGCGCGCTTGGCTGCGACAACGGAACCCCTCCTCGGCCGTGGCCGCCCAAACTGTACGGCGGTTCGCGGCCGCGGCGCGCTTGTGATCGGCTACAAGACCAACCGGGCAATGTCGGCGAAACGTACATCCGGCGGCCCGAGCCGAGCGTGCAACGCTCCGAGGCGTTGGACGGTCGTCCACCCGGAGGTTCCTGATGGCACGTCCCAGCAGTGCTACCCCGCGTCGCGTGGCGCTGGCCGCTATGGCCATGCCGCTGCTGATCGCAGGATGTGGAACGACGCTGCCGCACGATGGAGCCGCTCTCAACACCGGGGCCAGCGACGCATCGATCGACTCCGGAGCACAGGCAGGCGCGGCAGGCGGTGGCTCGGTCGTCTCGGGGGGGACCACAGCCCTGGGCGGAGCCTCCGGTGTCCAGCAGGGCAGCGCCGGTGGTCCGACGGCCGGCGGTGGTAGTGGCGGCGGCCTGGCCGCGCCGGGTGCCGGTTCCGGCACGAACACGTCCACGGGCGGGGCCGGCGGCACTGCCACTCAGTCGGGGGGCTCGAGCGGCGCCGTCCGAGGGGTCACTGCGAAGACCGTCACGCTCGGGGTCTACGCCTCCCGGACGCTCAACGCGGCGGCGTCAGCGTTCGGTGACAACTCCGGATCGTTCCCGGACCCGTCAAACCAGTACGCCGCTTTGGCGAAGTACATCAACTCCACCGGCGGTCTCGGTGGCAAGAAGGTGTCGATCTACATTCACTGGCGCGACGACAGCAACGCGGCCTCCGACTTCTCCGCTGCCGATCAGGCCGCGTGCACTGACTTCACGCAGGACCACGCGGTCTTCGCCGTTCTGAGCGTCTACGGCGGTCACGGCCTTGCGCCGTGCCTGTCACAGGCCGGGATCCCTCTCATCGAGTCGGGCGGTGGTCCGCCGGGCTTCGGCGCCGGCCAATGGGACCAGACCAAGGGCTACTACATCACCCCGAACCAGATCAGTGACTTGCGCTTCATGGGTGCCTACGGCGAATCGATAGGCAATGCCAACTGGGTCAAGCCCGGGGACAGGGTCGGTCTCGTCTACGAGGGCTTTCCGCAGATGCAGAACGCCGTCTCCAAGGGACTGCTACCTGCGCTCGCGCGGCACGGAATCAAGATTGCCGACACCGAGGTGTTCTCGGTCCTGCAACGGCCTACCGACTACTCGCAGACCGAGGCGCAGGCTCAGAGCGCGGCGTTCAAGTTCAAGGGCGAGCAGATCAACAAGGTCATCACGATCGACCAGCAGAACACCACATTCATCGACGCCGCGCGGCAACAGAACTACTACCCCCACTACGCCGTGACCACGCTCGGTCAACCGAACGGCACGGCGGCGTACGAAGGAACGCAGAGCGGTCAGCAGGTGCTGACCGGGTCGATCGGCGTCGGTTTCAGTGCAGGCCAGGACCTCAGCCCGGACGACGCAGCGAAGACGCTGTCCAGCTCCGCGAAGACGTGCCTCGACATCATGCACAAAGCCGGTCTCAACACCACGATCAACACGTCCAACGGGACCGCCGTCCTCATCATGTTGTGGAACTGCGAAGGCTTCTTCTTCCTGAAGAAGGCGATATCTCTCGCGCCCGCACTGACTCCAGCCGGCTATGTCGCCGGCGCCCTCTCCGTCGGTCGCTCGCTCACTCCCGTGACGACGATGGGCATGGACGTGGGCCCGGGTCACTACGACGGTGTGTCTGCAGTTCGACCGCTCACATTCGTCGCCTCGTGCACGTGCTACCGCTACACGGGCTCGGCGGTGGCCGTTCCGTGAAACTGAAAGTTGCGGGTTTCGCGCTGGCCGCACTCGCACTGGGCGGCTGTGTCAACCTCAGCAACTTGCAGTTTCGTGGGGACCATCGGCTGCACTTCGTTGCTCCGCGTGCCGACTCACTTGTCCGGTTGCCGCTGACGTTGCGTTGGACGATGTCCGACTTCGACGTCGTGCCGCCGAATGCGCAGCCACCTAGCGCGCACGCGGGTTACTTCGCGATCTTCATCGATCGATACCCGGTCCGGCCCGGTCAGTCGTTGACATCGGTCGCCGCGAACGATCCCATCTGTGCTCATCACCCGGGCTGCCCGGACGCCGCCTACTTGGCGCAGTATCAGATCTACACGACGACAACGACCTCGCTGCGCCTCGACGCCGTGCAGCCGCTCGCCGGAAACAACGACCGGCGTCAGACGCACCGCGCCATCGTGATCCTGCTGGACACCTCCGGCCGACGGATCGGCGAAGTGTTCTGGTCGATCTCCTTTGACCTCAATCGGCCGACCATCTGATGTCAACCACCAAAGGTGCGCGTCCGGATACGGTCGTCGAGGAGATCCAGTCCACTCGCCTGGCCCTTCGCGAACGTGCGCGGCGGCAGCTGGGAGTCGTCGGTGAGTCGGGCACCAGCCCGCTGCGCGCCGTTCTTCGTGACCACAGCGTGGCCATCTATCCGGTCGTCGCCATCGGGCTGCTCGGGATCACGGACCAGTTCCAGGGCTATGCACTCTCCGTTCTGGCCCCCGACATCAGCTCCTCGCTAGGCATCGGCATCGGCGGAGTGGCCGCGGTCACAGCCCTCGCCGGCCTTGCGCAGGGAGTGGCGCCGTTGCCCATGGCCCGGCTCTCCCAGCAGGGGCGGCGCCGCGCCGCCCTCTGCATCATCACGGGCATCGGCTGGGCGCTGATGACCCTCTACACCGGCTTCGTCACCTCGCTGACCGCCGTCCTCCTGGTGCTCCTGCTCGACGGCCTCACAACCGGGAGCGCGAGCGCACTGCACGGACCGCTTCTCATGGACAGCTACCCCCCCGAGGCGCGAGTGCGGGTGCTGTCGACCTACGGTGCCTTCGGTCGCAGCAGCGGCGTGCTTGCGCCGCTTCTCGTGGCGTTGGTTGCCGGACCGCTCGACTTCACCTGGCGAGGCGTCTTCATCTTTCTCGGCCTGATCTGTCTCGTGGTGTCGCTGTTCTCGATCCGCCTCCGGGATCCCGGCTTCGGCCGATGGGACACCGAGGTCCTGCGCGAGGACGTTCGGCAGCTGCACGGTGCAACGGCAACTACCGATCATGACGAGGACGACGTCTCGCTCGGGTTCTGGGAGATCTGCCGGCGCGTCATGCTCATCCCGACGAACCGCCGCGTCATCGCCGGCTTCACGGTGCTCGGACTGCTGGCTGTCCCTCTCAATACCTATATCTCGTTCTTCCTCGACGAGCGATGGCACCTGAGCGCCGCGGGTCGCGGCTTGTTCTTCGGTTACTACGCTGCCGTGCAGGTTGTCGCGCTGCTGATCTACGGGCGCCGGGGCGAGAGCCTGTTCCGGAAGGATCCGGCGGCGTTGATGCGCTGGGCCGGCATCACCCTCGGCGCCGGAATCATCCTGATCGGGGTGGGCGGTCTTTCGCCCTGGTTCTGGTTGATGGTGGCGCTCTTCGGAGTCTCGGCATGCGCCATCGCGACGCTGCTGCCCGTCATGGGCCTCGCCGTGATGTCGGTGATCCCGGCCCGGATGCGCCCACACGTCGCGGCGCTGACGACGATCTCCAGCGGCCTCGGCGGACTTGTCGGCGCATTGTTCTTCGCGGGCATCGACCGCCGCTTCGGTGCCGGCGGCACGATGGTCGCGGTCATGATCCCGGGCGCGATCGGCGCCCTGCTCATCGCTAGCTCGTCCCGGCTCATCGACACCGACATGGACCGGATGATCGATGAGGTCCTCGAGGACGAGGAGATCAACCAGCTGGTGCGGTCGGGAGCCCGACCGTCCATGCTCGCCTGCCGTGGCGTGGATTTCTCCTACGGCCAGGTGCAGGTCCTGTTCGGCGTCGACTTCACCGTCGATGAAGGCGAGCTGGTAGCGCTCCTCGGAGTCAATGGCGCAGGGAAGTCGACGATTCTCAAAGTCATCTCCGGCATCGGCATCCCTAGCGCCGGTTCGGTCCGGTTTCGCGGCCAGGACATCACTTACCTCGACGCTGAGCGTCGCCTCAATCTGGGCATCACCCAGATCCCCGGCGGGCGCGCCGTCTTCGGTTCGCTGACTGTTGCGGAGAACCTGCGCAGCTTCGGGTTCAGCGTCCGCAAAAACCGCCGAGTTCTGGACCAGGCGATCGAGCACTGCTTCGACGTGTTCCCCCGTCTCGCCGAACGTCGCAACAGCCTCGCGTCAACGCTGTCGGGCGGCGAGCAACAAATGCTCGGCCTCTCGAAGGCGTTCATCCTCAAGCCCAAGCTGCTGCTCATCGACGAGCTTTCACTAGGTCTGGCTCCTGTGATCGTCGGCCAACTGCTGGAGCTGGTTCGCGAGATCAATGCGGGAGGCACGGCGGTCGTTCTCGTCGAGCAGTCGGTCAACATCGCCCTGTCCCTCGCCGATCACGCCTACTTCATGGAGAAGGGTGAGATCCGCTTCGACGGAGCCAGCCGAGATCTGCTGGAGCGCGGCGACCTGTTGCGCGCGGTGTTCCTGGAGGGCGTTGCGGCGGGTGGAAGCCGATGACGCTGTCGAACGTTGCTGTTCCCGCTGCACTCAACCGGCTGCCACGGCCGAGTCGTCGTGCCGTCGTCACGAGCGGTTGGTGGATACTCGCCGTCGTCGGCGCCAAGCTGGTCGCGGCGGTGCTCGACGCGACGCACGTCGCGCACGTGTCGACGCCACTTCCCGCGGTCCTGCTCGGCGCGATCATCGGACTCACCTACGGCCTGCTCGCAGTGGGCTTGGTGCTCGTCTATCGCAGCAACCGCATCATCAACTTCGCGCACGGACAGATCGGCGCCTTTGGATCCGCCTTCTTCGGGCTCGCGGTCGTCCGCTGGCATGTGCCCTACTGGATCGGGCTGCCGTTCGCGCTGATGATCGGCGGCGGCGTGGGGATGGCCGCCGAGGCAGGCGTGGTACGGCGGCTTCGCAAGGCGCCACGGCTCATGAGCATCGTTGCCACGCTCGGCGTCGGCGAGTTCCTCGTACTGTTCTCCGAAGTCATCAACGGCAGCGCCTCCGCTGGATCCAGCTACCCGCAGCCGCCATTCATCCCGTCGTTCAACTTGGGTCCGCTCTTCGTCAACCGTGCCTACGCCGGCATTCTCGTCGTGGCTCCGATCGTGGTGCTCGCGCTTGCCATTTTTCTGCGCCGCAGCGCCTTCGGCCTCGGCATCCGCAGCGCTGCCGACAACCCGGAAGCGGCTCGGATGGCGGGAATCTCTGTCGCCCGCATGTCCGGGCTTGCCTGGTTCATCGCGGGCGCGCTGTCGACCGTGACTGCAGTCCTGACCGCTCCGACAAGCGGGTTTCGCGCTGGCGACTCCTTCGGCCCGGCGCTGTTGTTACGGGCAATGACGGCCGCCGTCGTGGCGCGGATGACCAGCCTGCCTCAGGCGCTGTTCGCGGGCATCGCGCTCGGTGTGGTCGAGCAGTTGCTGCTGTTCAACTACCCCAATGGTGGTCTTGTCGAGGCTGCGCTCTTCGTGATCATCACGACGGCGCTGCTCTTGCAGCGTCATCGCGGTGGCCGCGACGAAGAGAAGGGCTCCTGGGCCGCCGTGCAGGCACTCTCGCCGATGCCCGCCGCGCTCGCCCGGCTGCCGTTCGTGCGGTCGCTGCGCTACTGGGTGGGCGGGACGCTGCTGCTGGCCGCCGCAGGTCTGCCGCTGCTCACGAGCAACACGATGGCCTCACGCCTGACGAGCATCGTGTGCATCGTCATCGTGGGGCTGTCCGTCGGGTTGCTGACAGGGCTTGCTGGTCAGCTCACGCTTGGGATGTTTGCCGTCGCGGGCGTCGGCGGCGTCATCTGCTACCAGGTCTCGAGCAGAACCGGTGACTTCCCGCTCGCGTTCCTCTACGCCGGGCTCGGCGCCGCTGTCGTTTCGATGCTGCTGGGCTTACCTGCGCTGCGAATACGCGGGTTGATGCTGACGGTGACGACATTGTCGTTCGCGCTGGCGGCGCCGGAGTGGCTGTTCCCACAGTCATGGATGCTCGGAGCGGGACGGGATCCCGGCCGCCCGGTTGTGTTCGGTCATCCGCTGACAAACGCGAAGGACTACTACTGGTTCTCCTTGGCCATCTTCGTGGTCGCGCTGGTCATTTGCCTAAACGTACGACGAAGTGGGTTCGCGCGATTGCTCATCGCCATCCGCGACAACGAGGACAACGCGAGGGCGTTCACCGTCCGTGCCGGATGGGTGAAGATCCAGGCCTACGTGCTTGCGGGATTCGTCGCAGGTCTCGGTGGTGCTGCCTTCACGCACTCGCTGTCTCTCGTGAGCTTCTCGAACTTCCGAGCGCCTACCAGCGTCGATGTCGTCGTCATCGCGGTCATCGGTGGAATCTCCGTGCTGAGCGGCCCGGTCCTGGGTGCGCTCTATGTCCTCGGCGTGCCACTTCTGCCACTCGACTCCGCTGGTCTCGCGGCCACGAACTTCGGCGCGCTGCTGCTCATTCTGTGGAAGCCGGCCGGCGTCATCCAGCTGGTCGAACCCCTTCGCACCCGTCTCTTCGCGTGGCTGGCAGCGCGTCACGGCATCGATCTCTCCGAACCGACCGAGGCCCAGGCCGGCGTCGCCGTACCAGGCCCGCGCGACGCCCGCACGCTCGAGCGCTACTCGCCGCCGGAGAACCACGTCGTCGGCTCCGTGCTCCTCGAGGTCGACGGGCTGCACCGGGCGTTCGGTGGCATCAAAGCCGTCGACGGCATCTCCTTCCAGGTCCGTGCCGGCGAGACAGTCGGGCTCATCGGCCCGAACGGAGCCGGCAAGACGACTGCGTTCGAGCTGATCAGCGGCTTCACTAGGCCCGAGGCCGGTCACGTGTTGCTGGAACACCGAGACATCACGAGGCTGAGTCCGGAGGAACGTGGCCGGCTCGGCCTGATCCGCTCCTTCCAGGATGCGGCCCTGTTCTCCACGCTGACCGTGCTGGACTGCGTGCAGCTGGCGTTGCACCGCACCGCGCCGACGAGCTTTGCCAGCGCGCTGACCGGCGTGAGCTTCGCGTCGGCGCGCAAGGAACGCGATGCCCGCGACCTTGTCCACTTCTTTGGCCTGGACCCGTACCGGGACAAGCAGGTGCAAGCCCTGTCGACGGGCACTCGGCGCATCACCGAAATCGCGTGCCTCGTGGCGTTGCAGCCGCGGCTGTTGCTGCTGGACGAGCCGTCGAGCGGCGTCGCACAACGCGAGACGGAAGCGCTCGGACTGCTGCTCGAAGAGCTCAAGCGCCAACTCGGCGTCACCTTGCTGGTGATCGAGCATGACATCCCGCTCATCATGGGGATTTCCGACCGGATCATCGCGATGGCCGACGGCGTCGTCATCGCCGCTGGCTCGCCTGAAGACGTCCGCGCCGCGCCAGCTGTTGTCGAGGCCTACCTCGGCGGCAGCCTGACGGCGATCGAACGCAGCGGCGAAGTCATCGGAGCGGCGCGATGAGCAGATGGCCGCGGGCGGTCATCGCGCTCGGCATGGTGGCGGCGGCAAGTGCAGCGCCGGCCTTCCTCGGCCGCGCGTCGGCCGGGGAGGCGATGGCCGTGCATACCCGGCTCGTTGCGAACGCCTGGTACACCATGCCCGCCGGCGATTCCTGCACCGCTCCCATCGGATGCCCACCGGTGAATGCCCCACTGGACCTCGCGTTTCCCGCCGGCAGTTTCCATGAAGAGGCGCACGGCGGCCAGGAGGTCGCCCGCGCATACGTTGTGCCTGACCTGTCTGCCCTGCCGGCCGACGCGACCATCGTCAGTGGAACGGTCCGGCTGCCCATCGACACCTCGTCGCAGGCCGGCACCGTCGACACGCATGGCGCCACGTTGCGCGCATGCCTCGTGACGTCACCCGTGAGCGACGGCATTCACGGGTCGACGAACACCGCGCCGTCAGTCGACTGCCGGCACTCGGCGCCGGTGCGACTCGTCGACGAGACAGTGCCTGCCGCGACCTTCGACATCAGCCCTTTTCTCGCTCTCTGGCAACAGGGCGTGGCCAGGGAAGGGGTTGCGCTCGTGCCCGCAGCGTCGACCTCACCGGCGAGCTCTTGGAGCATCACCTTCAATGGGCACGCCGAAGCCGGTGTGCCGACGCCTGCCGTCGACTTCAGCTACCAGCCTCGGCAGGTGGCGCAACCGAGTGTCCCGACCCCCGCCGCGACCGTTTCTGCGCCGCCGGTCGATGCGCCTGACCCGGTGCCGGGCCCGGTTGTCGCCGTACCGACGATGCCGCCGTTGACCGCGGTAGCGCCGCAGCCGTCGGCGCCTGCTGTGGCGGCTCCGCCGTCGGAACCTGTCGTCGCGACAGCCGATCTCGGCTGGGAGGGGTTCCGCTACTCAGCTGTGTTCCTCCTGCCGCTCGCACTCGTCGCCGCAGGTGGGTTTCTTTGCCGGACCTTTCTGACGGAAGCCACGCCAAGCCGTATGAGGAACCCATGACGACCGTCGACTCCCGCCAAGTTTCACCAACCCGGACGGACACCATGACCGACCTGCCGCCTGCTGCCCCCGACCGGATCGCCTCCGGCGCGAGTCGGCTTTGGTTTGCCCCCGAGTCACCGGTGCCGATCGTGGCAGGGATCGTGTTGACCCTCGCCGGCTTCGGTCTCATCGCACTGACGTGGAGCAAGGTGGCCGGGCTCGCGGCAGTCGCACTTCAGGTGCCCTACATCGTGTCGGCGGGGTTCACCGGGATCTGTCTCGTGCTCGTCGGGCTTGTGCTCGTCAGCACGTCGATACGCCGCCAGGACATCGCCTCTCGGGAGCGACAGATGGCGCAGCTACGGGCGATCCTCCTCGAGTCGAAGACGGACGGGGCGCCCTGACCGTGATGCGCGACATCGTCGACGGTCTGCGCGAGCACGGCAATCGCGCGACCGTTCTGTTCCTCGGGGTCGCTGCCGTAGGCCTCGGCATCCTGATCGTCGGTGGGCTGGAGGCGCAAAGCAGCGTCGCCGCCATCCAGCTCGCCTGGCTCGTCTCCGCCGGTTTCACCGGGCTATGCCTCGTCGGCGCTGCGCTTGGTTTCTTGACCGTGCATCTGGAGCGCCGCCACAACGCCGCCGAGCGAGCCAACCTGTCCGACCTCATCCGGCACGCCGCCCAACGCAACAACATCGAGCGGGTTGGCTGACGTGTTCGACCTTGTGTTGCGCGGTGGCCTCGTCTACGACGGTCTCGGATCCCCGCCGCAGGAGGTGGACGTCGCCGTCTCCGGCGATCGAATCGTCGCCGTCGGCGAGCATCTCGGACCTGCGCGACGATCGCTCGACTTGTCCGGATGCTCGGTAACTCCCGGTTTCATCGACGTCCACTCGCACTCGGACATCACGATGGACAAACCGGGATGTCACCCATTCAAGGTGATCCAGGGCGTGACGACCGAAGTCGTCGGCAACTGCGGGTTGTCCGCCGCGCCGGTGAGCGTTCGCACCGTCGACGCCTTGAGCTCGTCGCGACGGCTGGAACCATTGACGTACGGCGAGCATCTCGACCGGTTGGCATCGTCTCCGCTCGTGAACAACCTCGTCCCACTGGTGGGGCACAACACGTTACGGCTTGCTGTCAACGGCGGCTCGGCGGACATCGATGCGCACTCGCTCGAGCAGATGGTCCGGCTCGCGCACGAATGCTTCGAGGCCGGAGCCGTGGGGCTGACGACCGGGCTCGTCTATATGCCGGGGTCGTTCGCGACCCTCGACGAGGTCGTTTCGTTGATCGAGGTGGCCGGACAGTACGGCGGGGTCTACGCGACTCACATGCGTAGCGAGGGCATCGGTCTTGAAGACGCGGTCGAAGAAGCGCTGACGATTGCCGGGCGTTCGGGCACCCGCTTGCAGATCTCGCACTGCAAGGCCGCCGGCGCGAGCAGCCATGGCAAGAGCGACTGGTTACGCGCGCGGCTTCGCGCGGCGCGGGCCGACGGTGTCGACGTCTACGGCGACGTCTATCCCTACGCGCGCAGCTCGTCGCGGTTGGCCGCGCTTCTGCCGGACGACCTTCTCGAAGGCGGCGACGCGAAGATGCTCGCCCGACTCACCGACCCAGCGGTGCGCGCTGAGCTGTCCGCGGCGCCGTGGGGGCCCGAGCTGCCCGCGGCCAACATCCTGGTCGCCACTCACAGCGACCCGGCCATCGCCGGTCAGACCCTGCAGGCCATCGCAGGTGAGCGCCATCCAGCAGTGGCCTTAGCTGACGCCGTCGTCGCCGATCCGTCCGCCACTGTCGTCCTCGCCCTGATGTCCCAGGACGATGTCGACAACTTCGTCGTCGATCCGCTGCTCATGGTCGGTTCGGACGGTGGCGGACCCGACGAGTTCGGCCACCCCCGGACATGGGGCACCTTTCCTTTCTTCCTTGGTTCGGTTGTCAGAGACCGCGGCCTGGTCGAGCCTGCGGAGGCCATCCGCCGGATGACGTCGTTTCCGGCGCGCCACTTCGGCTTGTCGGGCAGGGGCCGTGTCAGCACCGGAGCGATAGCCGATCTCTGCGTTGTCGATCTCGACACAGTCGGTCATCCCGGCACCTACGAGGCCCCCGATCTTGCACCTACCGGAATCCGGCAAGTCCTCGTCAACGGCGTCCTTGTCGTCGACGAGGGCGAACCGACCGGCGCGCACGGAGGACGTGTGCTCAGGATGCGGTCGTGACCGTCGTCTCTGACGAGGCTGACGTCAACCGGGCGGTCGCAGTCGCGCGGCAGCTGCTGGACGACCTCGGCCTGGCTGGCCCCTCCACCGCCGTCGCCATGGGCATCGTCCATCAAGGCCACGTCATCGCGACCGAGTGCCGCGGAGCGGCCGATCTCGAAACTGCATGTCCCGCCGATGCGGACACCCTGTTCCGGATCGGCAGCATCACCAAGCTGTTCACCGCGATCGCCGTCATGCAACTGGTTGACGCCGGCCAGGTGGAGCTCGACGCGCCCGCCGAGGACTACCTCACCAGCTTCGTTCTTCGCCGTCGCCGCGGCTCGAGAGCTGCGACCGTGCGCGAGCTGTTGCTGCATGTCGGGGGGTACGGCGAGTGGCGTTCGCCGCGGGACGTCTTCGCTCGGCGGATACCTTTCGCCGTACCGGAGAAAGACCCGGTCCCCTCGATGGCGGCGTTCTATCGCCGGGGACTCCGGCCCGACCGAGCAGCCGGCGTTCAGTACGTCTATTCGAACCACGCTTATGCAGCGCTTGGTCAGCTCGTCGCGGACGTGTCAGGCACGAGCTACGCGACATTCATCCACGAACGGATTCTCGAGCCGCTCGGAATGCACAGCAGTAGCGTCCTCCGCACCGAGGACGTACGGCGCCGACTGGCGACGGGCTATGTCATTGACGATGACACAGCTCACCCTGTGCCCTATGAACACATCCTGATCGCGCCCGCCGGTGCACTGCACTGTTCCCTCAACGACATGCTGCGTTTCGCGGCATGGCTGACCTCCGACGACGACATCGTCCTGCCGGCTCGTACCCGACGGGACATGATGTCCAGACATTGGCAGCTGGACCCGCGGCTGCCGGGCGCAGGCCTTGCCTTCGGCGTCGACGTCAGGCGCGGTCGTCAGCTCGCGGGCCATGGTGGCGGCTGGCCTGGCTTCATCACCGAGCTGCAACTTGTGCCCGACTCGTCGTTCGCGGTCGTCGTCCTCACGAACAAGTTCGATCTCACCGCTCGATACGTACTCGATTCGACGATGGATGCCTATCTCGGTCGCGCCGACCAGGAGGGCGACGGCGTCGACACAGCCAGCCCCGGTGTCCGGCCCGATCCCAGTCGCGTCGTCGGCGTCTACGCACCCGGTCCTGACCTGGGCGCCCGGGTGCGCTGGTGGAACGAGCACGGCGGTCACATCCGGATCGAACGAGGCAACGACCACCTCCGTCTTGTTGCCCCCCGCGGTCCTTATGCGGACGGCGTCAAGCTGCAGCCAACTACTGACGCCGACCTTTGGACCGGAACATCGATCCGCAAGGGGCAGCCCGTGGCGCTGCGCGTCCGGTTCGACGGCCACAGCGACGGCCGGTCGAGTGGCCTGCTCGGCGCGTTGCCCAGCCTCGTTGCGATGCGCAGACGTCCCGCGGCAACGACGTGGCCGGGAACGATCGTGCGGAGCGTCATTCGGCAAGTGCGGCGGCTGCGGTGAACTGGACACTCGAGGACGTGCGGCGGTGGTACGCCGACGTCCTGCTTCCCGGTAGCGGTCTGCCGGCCGACGCGACCGAGTTGGCACTTGCACCGGACGGCCGCCACCTTGCCTTCACGGCGACCATGTACGACGACCTCGAGGAAGCGCCGGGGTCGGCCGTGGTCCTTCTCGACGTGTCGGACCGATCGGTGGAGCAGCTACGGCAGGGCCGCGACGACCGAGCGCCGGCCTGGGGCAGCGACGGCACCTTGGCCTGGCTGTCGAGTTCGTCGACAGGCGGCGGTCAGCGGCTCTGGATGCGTGTCGGGTCCGCCGTCGAGGCCGTGGCCGAGATCAACGGCGCGGTGGACTGCTTTCGATGGTCCCCGGACGCCAGCCGCATCGCCCTGCTCGTCGCTGCCGCCGACGCGGACCGACCGTCAGTGCTGGGCTCAGGTCCGGTCTCGGCCGTCGATGCCGATCCTGATCGACCGGCGTGGATGCCACACGTCGACACCGGGTTAGCGATTGGGCGACGGCTCATGGTGGTCGACGTGCGGACCGGTTCTTCCCGCCTCGTCGACCACTCACCGGCCGACATCTGGCAAGTCGAGTGGGTGGACGACACGACGTTGGTGGTTACCGCCTCCGACCGAGCGGGCGAAGACGGCTGGTACGACGCCACTGTTCGGCTCGTGAACCTGGATGGGGACGACTGGTCGACCCTGCACGTCCCGAGCCGACAGGTGTGGCTGCTGACGGTCGCTCCTGATGGCCGGCGCGTCGCTGCGATCGACGGACTCGCCAGTGATCGCGCCGTCGTGATGGGTGATCTCGTCGTACTCGACGTCTCCAACGGCAACCGTCACATCGTTGCCACGAACGGCACCGATGTGAGTCATGCGTGCTGGCGCGACGCCAGCACGGTTGTCTGGGCCGGCCTACGCGACGTGGCGACAGTGATCGGCGAGACCGCGGTTGAGACGTCGATGGTCGTCGAACGTTGGTGCAGCGACGACACTTGCGGCGGGCCTGTCTATCCGATGGCATGGCCGTTCGGTCGTGACGATGTCATGTTCGCGCGCGAGGGAACCCGCACCCCGCCGCGCATCGTCCTGACCTCCGCACCGGATGTGCCGCTGTGGGAGAGCGACAATCAAGGGAGCGAGCGGCTAGGCGCGCACGTCGCCGAGGACGTCACCGTCCGCTGGCGGTCAACCGACGGCACGGCCATGTCCGGTGTGTTGACCCTGCCACCCGGCGATGGTCCGTTTCCCCTTCTCGTGAACATTCATGGTGGGCCGGTTGGCGCGGCGCGGCGTACCTGGGTAATGCGAGACCGGCTGCTCGCGCACGGCCTGGCCCGCGGTTTCGCGGTGTTCCGTCCGAACATTCGCGGCAGCAGCGGCTGGGGACACGAGTTCCGTGAACTGATTCTCGGAGAGTTCGGCCGTGGTGACGTTGTCGACGTGCTCGCCGGCGTCGACGCTGCCGTGGCGGCGGGACCGATCGATCCGACGAGAATCGCCGTGGCCGGTGCCAGCTATGGCGGCTACCTCACCTACATGCTCGTCACTCACGACGACCGCTTCGGCGCGGCGGTGGCGGTAGCCCCGGTCGCGGACTATTTCACCGCGGCCTACACGTGCAACATTCCGCGCTTCATCGAGATCTTCCTCGGAAAGCCCCCTGCCGAGCGCGCTGACGTCTACGAACGGGCCAGCCCGTTGTGTTTCGCCGACCGCGTGACAACACCCGTGATGACCATTGTCGGTGCTCGTGACCGGTGCTCTCCGCCCAGCCAGGGATCGATGTTCCACGGTGCGCTCGTCCACCATGGCCGAGCCGAGAGCATCTGCTTGAGCTACCCGGAGGAGGCGCACGGCGTGCGCGCACTACGGGCGGCCACGGACGTGCATACCCGAGTGTTCGACTTCATCGAGCGACATCTCCTCCGACCGGATGCCCACGCCTGATCATGACCCACTCCACCCAAGCACCGGTTGTCGTCGTCGCCGGCGTCAGCGACCTCAACGGTTCTACGTTCGTCCGCGACCTCTACACCTCGGCGATAGTTCGGGCAGGCGGACTCCCGCTGATCGTGCCGTCGCTGGTGCGAAACCATGGGCTGACTGAGCGCGTTCTCGATCGCGCTGACGCCGTACTGGTCCCCGGCGGGCGAGACATTGACACTCGCCGCTTGGGGCTGGGCCCGCTGCATCCGGAAGCACGCGTTGCGCCGGCGGAGCAGCAGGACGCTGACGTTGCGTTGGTGCATGCCGCCCTGGCAAGAGACCTGCCGATCCTCGGAATCTGCTGGGGGATGCAGTTGCTCGGCGCCGTGGGCGGCGGAGCGGTGCACCAGCACCTGCCCGACGACGCACCGAGCGACGTCCGGCACTTCCACGACGTGCACGAAGGGCTCGTCGAGCACGGGGTGAACCTGGTGGCGGGAAGCCGAGTCGCTGCGGCGTACGAACCGGCCGTGGACGGCCACTTCGTCGTGCCGTCGGGACACCACCAGGCGCTGGCATCGACCGGACCAGACTGGTTTGTCACAGCGCGCGCGGACGACGGCATTATCGAGGCGATCGAGTCGCGAAAGCACCGGTTCGCCGTGGGCGTGCAGTGGCACCCCGAACGCGCGCAGCCCGTCGGTTCTCAGGACGGCATCTTCCGCGCGCTTGTCGAGGCGGCCGCCGCATGACGCCGGCCTATCTTTCCCATCCCCACGTCAACGGCGACCACCTGGTGTTCGTGGCGGAGGACGACATCTGGCTGGGCGAGATGTCCGGCGGACCGGCACGGCGACTGACCAGCTTGGCCGGGATTGCCGCCTTCCCGCGCCTGCGCTCCGACAGCACCGAGGTGGCGTTCACCGCCCAGGATCGCTCCGGACAGGACGTGTGGTGCGTGCCCACATCCGGGGGTGATCCGCAGCGGCTGACCTGGCTCGCATCCTCGGTCTGCCAGGTGCGGTCATGGACGCCCGACGGTCGGGTGGCGTTCACGACAGATGCCTATCTCCCGTTTCGGCAGATGCGTTCGGTGTACAGCGTCGGGAGCGACGGCGGTCTGCTCGGAGCGATGCCGTTCGGTGGAGCATCGGATGTCACCTGGGGCGATGAGGGGCTTGTCGTTGTCGGGCGCAACACCTGGGATCCCGCGAGGTGGAAGCGCAACCGCGGCGGATCCGTCGGACGGCTGTGGATCGACCGGGACGGATCGGGAAACTTCGAGCCGCTGTTGCCCTCTCATCGCGGCAATGTCGCTGCTCCGATGCTGATCGACGGGCGGATCTGGTTCGTCTCGGACGAGGACGGCATCGGCAACCTGTGGTCGGTGGATGTCGATGGTGCGGGGTTGCAGCAGCACACCAAGCACGCCACGGCGTACGCCAGGTGGCCATCGACCGACGGGCGCGCGATCGTCTACCAGCACGCCGGCGACATCTGGTCGTTGTCACCGGCGACGGGGGAGAGCGCCCGACTGGAGCTCACGGTCGGCTTGTCCGGTCGACGCACGCGCCCGCGATCGGTGCGCGCGGGCGGCTCGCTTCGGGCAGCGGATGCACGCATCGGCGTGGCCTTCGACGTCGGGCACGGCCAGGTGGCGCTGGCTGCACGGGCGAGCGTCGTTCTCCGGCACAGCGAAGGCACCCTGCAACTGCTGGAGCCGCGTGACGTCGAACGACGACGACTGCCACGCATCACGGCGAGCGGCGCACTGGCGTGCGTCGTCGAGGAAGACGCCCCCCGCATCGAGTGGCGCGCCGCCGACGGCACCGTCAGCACCGTGACACTTCCGCCGATCGGGCGAGTGGCGCAGATGGTGCCGAACCCGTGCGACGGCACCCTTGCCGTGACCACCCACCGGCACGAGCTTCACCTGGTCGATGCGCAGGGCAACGTTCGTCGCATCGACGGGAGCGATCACGGCGCCCTCTTGTCGCCGACATGGTCGCCATGCGGGCGCTGGCTCGCCTACGTCACCGCCGTCGGGTCCGAATACACCCGGCAGATCCGGGTGTGGCGTCGCGACAACGGCGAGATCCATGCCGTCACGAACGGCGAGTTCGCTGACGGTAGCCCGTCCTTCGACCCGACGGGTCGATACCTCTACTTCCTGTCGGCCAGGTCGTTCGCCGCCATCGACGATGCGACAGGGTTCGGTTTGCACGTCCCACGACCGGTTCGTGCGTATGTCGTGCCGTTGCGCGCCGGGCAGCCGTCACCCTTCGGCGCGGCATCAGCCATCGCGGAGCCTTTGGGCGAGGACGGGACGGTCATCGACCTCGACGGCATCGAGCTGCGGGTGACGCCCATCCCCGTCGCACCGGCTCGCTACGGCGCCGCTATCGGGATGGCTGACGGCGTTCTGCTCCGCTCCGATCCGTTCGACGGGGGCGGAGAGTTCACGCTCATGTCCGAGCGGGTGTCTGCTCGGTCATCTCTGCTGCATGTGGGCTTCGACGGCACGACCACGACGTGGGCGGATGGCGTTACTGACGTCGTGGCGAGCCTTGACCGCGGCGTCGTACTCGCTCAGCGCGGCCAGGATCTGTTCACCATGGCAGCCGGTGCCGAGACGCCATACGATCTTGCCGACGTGCAGGTCCAGGTGCGGCCGCGGTCGGAGTGGTTGCAGATCTACGACGAGACCGTGCGGTTGCTGAGCGACCATCTGTGGGACTTCGACCGGCTGCCGGGCCCGTCGGTATGGCGTCGCTACCGGGCCCTCATCGAGCGCGCGGCCAGCCGCGTGGACGTCTCCGACATCATCTGGGAGGCGATCGGAGAGCTCGGCGTCTCGCACGCCTATGAGCTGCCGGGTGACCTCGAGCTGCCGGAGGCGGACAAGCCGGGGCGGTTGGCGGCCGAGCTGACAGTGACGGGCTCAGGCTTGCCGCAGATCACCGCCTTGCTTGCCGGAGATCCTTGGGAACCCGGCGCCGACTCAGGGACGGTCGGTGCCGGGCGAGACCTCTGCCCCGGCGACGTCATTCGCGAGGTCGGCGGCCGGACGGTGCAACCGTGGCGACCGCTCGAGGAGCACAGCGTCGGTCTCGCCGGTCAGGAGATCACGGTCGTCGTCGACCGTGACGGCACTCGGCTCCAACGCCGAGCCCGGCTCCTCACGGACGAGCGCGCGGTGCGCTACCGAGCGTTCGTCGACGCGAATCGGCGGTTCGTGCACGAGTCCACCGGCGGCGCAGTCGGATACGTCCATGTTCCCAACATGGGCGCGCCGGGATATTCGGAGTTTCGCCGGTCCTACTCTTCGGAGTCCGCCCGGGACCATCTGATCGTCGATGTTCGCTTCAACGAGGGCGGTTTCTCCTCGACTCTGCTGCTGGACGTGCTTTCACGTCGCCGAATGGCTTGGACGCTCTCGCCGTGGCGCGCGCCGGCACCGTTCCCACGGCAGGCGCCGGGCGGAATCGTCGTCATCTGCAACGAGCACACGGGTTCCGACGGGGACATGTTCGTCCAAGCTGTGCGCGAGCTTGGGCTTGCGCCCATTGTGGGCGTGCGGACGTGGGGTGGTGTCGTCGGCATCTCGCCGCGCGAACCGCTTGCCGACGGGACGGTCGTGACCCAACCGGAGAATGCGCACTGGTTCGATTCCGTGGGGTACGGCGTCGAGGGCCACGGCGCCGAACCCACACATGTCGTCGAGATCAGCCCGTCGGAGTGGAGCGCGGGTCACGACACCCAACTGGAGTCCGCCATAGCCCTGGCTCGGTCACTGCCCGTGCGGTCAGCGCCGCCGGGCGCCCGTCACTAGAACAGCGACAAGCACTGTGGCTTCGGCTCAACGGCGACCATGGCGTCGAGACGCGCCACCGCGCGCGCATCGTGCACCTCGACCAAGCTTGCCGCTGCCAGTGCGCGCACCGACCGGTCGCCAAGAAAAGTACTGGCGAGTGCTCGCGGGGTCAGGGTCACGTCCGCTGCCGCATCCGAGCGCACACATCGGCCGACTCCGTCAACGACCTCGAGCGCGTAGGTCCGGGCAGGATCCGCGCCTCTCGGATCTATGACGCGGAAGGTCACCGATCCGTCGTGCCCGTAAGTGCGCGCGGTCATGGCCTTTTCGACATCAAAGATCCGTAGCCACAGCTGGTCGTAGATGCCGCTTACCTTGCACTGGCGTCCGTCGGCGAGGACATCGGGAAGCGGTTCGTCGACCCGAGCATTGCGGTCGACGACGCTGTGCACACCTTCGAGCTGCAGGAGGAACTTCCACAGCTCGAGCCGCACAGTGTCCGCACCAACGAGTTCCATGATGTACGCCGTGTTGTTTGCCGTGTGGTCAACCCATGCGGGGTCGATGCGATGCACCGCGTAGCCGTCGACGACGCCGTCGGCGCCGTAGTGCATCGCAACGAAAGCCGGTCGAGGTGCGGCCGCGCCGCTCCATCGGGCGAACAGGGAGCGCCAGAACTCATTCGTCCGCACGATCTCGCCAGGGCTCGTCGCCCGGTGCCGTTCGAAGACCTCGCGAACCGTGTCCTGCGCGTAGGTCAGCCGTAGCCATTCGATCCGTCCGGTTGTGGGTGCGGCCAGATGGGCGCGTTCGCGATCGATGCGGATCGACGCCATGCGGGTCGCCACCCCGAAACCGAAGCGTGCGTAGATGCCCGCGTCGCTGCTGAACAGCCCGCCCAGCACCATCCCGCGCGCACGACAGTCCTCGGCATAGTGACGCATCAGCTCGGTGCCGACGCCTCGCCGGTGATGTGACGGCAGTACGGCGACGAGCGTGAGCCCCGCGAAGCTGACCCCAGCGCCACCGGGAACGACTAGCTGCCACGCGTGTGCCGCGGCCGATCCGACGATGCGTCCATCAGCCTCCGCCACCCAGCCGCGTTCGGACTCGAACTCACCGGCGACGGACTGGAGGTCCTCGTCGGTGGCGACTTGGCCCACGACGTCGACAAAAGTGCGGACCATCGCGGGATAGTCGTCGGCCGTGGCCGGCCGGACCGTGATGTCGGTCACGATGTCGGGCCTCCGCAGCTGTCCACGATCACCTTGACCAGTGTGCGCGCGCATTGGACGAGCTGGTCGATGGGGACGTGCTCGTCCGGGCCGTGCGTGACACGCACATCTCCGGGCCCGTAGACGGCGGTTGCGATGCTGCCCACCTGCGTGATCAGGCCCATGTCGCAGCCATATGGCATGCCGCGTGGGGCCTTCGCCGATCCCGTCGTCCGACGGACGGCGTCAGTCAACGTGTTCACGGGGAAGCTGTCCGGCAAGGAGCGGCCAGGCAGGAACTGCGCGCCCCACCACTCGACACGTGGCGGGTGATCGCGCAGCCAAGGATCCGTCGCCGCGGCTGCTGCGATGGCGGTTTCCAGCGCTGCCTTCGCGGCCGGCAAGTCCTCGGACGGTGAGACGCCGTACCGGCCTTCCAGCTCCAGCCAGGCGGCTTCGTTGCTCGGCCAGTCGCCGCCGCGCACGCGGCCGGCGCAGATCGCGAACGGTGTCGGCAACCATCCGAATGCGGGATCGTCGCGCCAGGCCTCGTTGCGTTCCGTCTCCAGTTGCTGCAACGCAAGCAGCACCGGGGCGAGCTTCTCGATCGCGCTGACTCCTTCGTGCCTGATCGCCCCGTGCGCGGTGCGGCCCGTCACATGAATGCGGAACGACAGAGCGCCCGCGGCAGCACACATGACATTCAGGTCGGTCGGCTCGAGCACGATGCACCCGTCTGCGGTCAGGCCATGCAGAAGGGTGGCGAGGGTGCCGCATCCGCCGTCCTCCTCGCCGACAACGCTGGCGATGATGACCTCTCCGGCGAGGCGGATACCTGCTCGTCGTATGACGTCGACGGCGTGGATGGCGGCCGCGAGACCGCCCTTGGCGTCGCACGCGCCGCGTCCGAACAGCCTCCCTGTTCGGACGGAGGGCGAGAAAGCCGGCGTGCTCCAGGCCGTCGGATCACCGACCGGGACGACATCGACGTGTGTCGTCAAGAGCAGCGAACGCCCGGTTGGATCGCCGAGCCGGCCGACGACACCGAGAACCTCGTCGCGGTCGAACTCGGCGCTGTAAGCGGGATGCGCGCTGAGCGCGTTGACGTCGGCTTCCCATGTCTCGACGGTCATCCCCGCGTCGTGCAGCATTTCCGCGACGAGCCGCTGGGCGGACGACTCGTCGCCGGACAGGCTCGGTTGTTCGATGAGCCTGCTGGCGAGTGCCACTAGGGCGTCCGCGTCGACGAGCTCGCAGGCTGCAGCTGCGGGGCTCCGCCGGTCGGCGGCGTCGAGCTCAGAGGCCGGTGAGGGCATTTTCGAGATCCTGCCGCAGATCCTCGACGTCCTCGATGCCGACGGAGTAGCGGATCATCGTCTCCGGGATTCCGGCCCGGGCTCGTTCCTGCGCCGTCAACTCGACGTGGCTGGTGGTCGCCGGCGGTCCGGCGATCGTCTCGACCTGGCCGAGGTTTGCGGCGAGGTAGGCATAGCGGAGCCTGGACAGCGCGCTGCGGACAGCCGGCTCGCCGCCCCTGAGAGTGAAGCTGAGCACGCCGCCGAACCCCCGCATCTGCGCCGCCGCGACGGCGTAACTCGGGTGATCGGCCAGACCTGGATAGTGCACGGTGTCTACCGCCGGTTGCGACGTGAGCCAGCTGGCAATCGCGAGCGCCGACGCGTTGTGCTTTTCGACGCGCAAGGCGAGCGTCTTGATGCTGCGCAGTAACGCGGCGGCCACCTGCGGATCCATCCCGGTTCCGGCGATCTCGCGGAAGGCGTAGATGCGACCGACGAGCTCGGCAGAACCTGCGATCACACCACCGAGCACGTCGCCGTGGCCGCCGATGAACTTCGACGCGCTGTGCAGAACGAGATCGGCTCCGAGCGTCAACGGCTGCTGGTTGATGGGTGTCGCCAGTGTGTTGTCGATGACAAGGAGCGCCCCGGCGCGCCTCGCCGCAGCGGCGATGGCGCTGATGTCGAGGACCTTCAGCGTCGGGTTCGTTGGCGTCTCGAGGTAGACGACGTCGGCGCCTGCGGACAGCGCGTCGACGACTGCCGCGGTGTCCGTTTCGACCAGCGTTGAGACCACACCCCATTCGGGCAGCGTGCGATGCAACAGCAGGTAGCTGCCGCCGTACAGATCGGGGCAGGACACGACCCGGCGGCCGGGCCGCAGCAACGTGAACAGGGTGGAGGAGATCGCGGCCATGCCGGTCGTGAAGCTGGTGGCTCGTTCGGCGTGCTCCAGAGCGGCGATCTTGCGCTCGAAGCGGTCGGTGGTGGGGTTGGAGTTGCGGGTGTAGATGTGGCCGGACTGTTCCTCGGCAGCCTCTCGCCAGGCCTCGACGCTCGGGTAGGCAAACGCGCTGTTCGCGTAGATCGGTGCCACCACGCTGCCGAACGGGTCGTCCATCGACTCGGTGGCGTGCACGCTGCGAGTGGAGGGACCGGCCGCACTGGCGACTGGTCGTGTCGTCATGTCACCAGCGCAGCAGACCACTGTCGCCCGCCCGTTGGAGGCATCGACAAAATGCGCCCCGGTGATTCGTCAGACGTAACCGCCGAGCCCCGGAAGAGTCGCCGTTAGCGTTCCGGTTATGGCCATCGGCACGACGGCGAGGCCCCATCCGAGCGCGAGCGGACCGCTGGACCACCTTCGCGGGTTTGTTCGACTGTCCGACCGCGTCGCTCACCCGCCACTTGTCTTCACAGGCGGCAACGGCGTCTGGGTCCATGACGAGTCCGGCCGTCCGTACCTGGAGGCCGCCGCAGGCATGTGGTGCGCGGCGTTCGGCTTCAGCGAGGGGGAGCTGGTCGAAGCGGCCGTCGAGCAGCTTCAGGCGCTGCCCTACTACCACACGCTGTTGAACCGCACGCATGGTCCGGCGGAGGAGCTTGCCCACCTGCTCGTGTCGATCGTCCCGATGCCGGCGGCGCAGATCCACTTCACGGTTTCCGGCTCCGAGGCCGCGGACTTCGCCGTGAAGTTTCTTCGTTACGCGAGCAACGCGTCCGGTCGGACTGCCAAGAAGAAGGTCATCGCCCGTGACGGCGGATACCACGGTGCGACGTTGGGTGCTACCAGCCTCACCGGCATGGATCGCTATCACCAGCTCTTTGATCTTCCGCTTCCCGGGTTTCTGCACACGATGGAGCCGCACTTCTATCGCCATGCGGCACCCGGTGAGACGGAGGCGGAATTTGCTGCGCGCCTCGTCCGTGCTCTCGACGAGCTCGTGGCCACCGAGGGGCCGGAGACCGTGGCGGGATTCGTCGCCGAACCGGTCACCGGTGGCGGCGGCGTGGTGATCCCGCCGACCGGCTACTACGCCGCCGTGCAGGAGGTGTTGCACCGTTACGACGTCGCCTTCGTCGCCGACGAGATCATCACCGGCTTCGGCCGGACCGGGGCCATGTTCGGCTGCGAGAGTCTCGGCATCCGGCCCGACGTCATGACAATGGGGAAAGGCATGTCGGGCGGGTATCTGCCGATCGCGGCAGTGGCGGTGTCCGGTCGCCTCGCCGAACAGATCTCCGCCGGAAGCGATGCGGTCGGGACGTTCGCCCACGGAGCCACGCACAGCGGCAATCCGGTCGCTGCGGCGGTTGCGGTCCGCGCGATCCGGCTGATGGAAGAACGCGCGCTGCTCACGCACGTGGAGCAGGTCGCACCGTTGTTCGCTGCGCGGATCGATCGGTTGCTGGATCGACCGTGCGTTGCCGACGTGCGTCATATCGGGCTCATGGGAGCGGTCGAGCTCATGGCGGATCCGAGCGCGCGGATTGCCTTCGAGCCCTGGGGTTCTGTAGCGGCCCGGGTGAGCGCGGCGGCGTTGCGCCATGGGCTGCTGCTGCGAACCGCGGCGCGAGGCGACGTGATCACGTTCAGCCCGCCGCTGGTCATCGACGCAGGCGAGGTCGACGAACTGTTCGACCGGTTCGAGGCAGCACTCGACGACGTCGAGTCTGAACTCGCAGCCGGACGCTGAGTCGATCGCCGATGCTGCTGTTGCGTGGCGGCACTGTCTACGACGGCACAGGAGCACCGGGCCGGCGGGCAGATGTGCTGGTCCGCGAGGACCGGGTTGTCGCCGTCGGTGCTGCGCCGCATGAGTTTTCCGGCGAGGTCGTGGACGTTTCCGATCTGGCAGTTACGCCAGGCTTCATCAACGTGTTGAGCCATGCCTGGAACACCATGCATCGTGACCGCTTCGCGATCTCCGACCTGCTGCAGGGCGTGACGACTGTCGTCTTTGGTGAGGCCTTCTCCGTCGGCCCGGCGGACGACTCTGTCGACGCGCTGATCAGCGCCACGTTCGGAGCAGATCCCGAGATCCAGTACACCCAGCCGTCGCTGCGCGAGGGGTTGACTGCGGTCGCGGCGCAAGGGTTGGGGCCGAATGCAGCGAGCCTCGTCGGCGGGACAAACCTGCGCCTTCTCACGTCAGGTCACGAGCCTCGGCCGTTGTCCCCGCAGGAGCGTGAGCGTGCGTGTGCACTGCTCAGGGACGAAATGCAGGACGGCGCGTTCGGCGTGGGGACGGCCCTGATCTACCCGCCGGCGACGTTCACCGACGACGACGAGCTTCGGGCGCTGTGCGAAGTAGTCGCTGCCGCCGACGGGATCTACATGTCGCATTTGCGCAGCGAGGGCGACCGGCTCATCGAGAACATCGACGGACTGATCGATCTGAGCCGTCAAACGGGCGTGCGCGCGAGCGTCTACCACCTCAAGGCGGTTGGGCGTGACAATTGGCACAAGATGTCAGTCGCGGTTGACCGCATCGAGGCCGCGCGAGCCGAGGGCCTGCCCGTTTCGGCCAACATGTATCCGTACCGTGCAGGTGCGACGGCCCTGATGTCGGCCATTCCACCCTGGCATCACCGCGGCGGCCCCGGGCAGCTGGCTGAGCGTCTCGCCGATCCGGTGCGCCGTCAACGGGTCGCGACGGACCTCGCGGACCCCGCGAGCGACTACGAAAATCTCTTCCTGGCATGTGGCGGGGGCACCGGAATCCTGCTGCTTTCGGACGTCAAGGACGTGGCGACTCGTGGACGCCTTCTCGCTCAGGTTGCCCAAGACATCGGCATGACCGATGCGGAGACCCTCGTCGAGCTGGTCCGGCAGGAGCCGACGGTCGGCGCGGCGTTCTTCATGATGTCGGAAGACAACGTCGAGCTCGGTCTGCGGCAACCGTGGGTCAGCATCGGATCGGATGCGGCGGCACATCCGCCCGAACCGCCATGGACGGCGGCGTCACCCCATCCACGGACCTACGGAAGCTTTGCGCGAATCCTCGGCCACTACGTCCGTGACCGCCGGCTGTTCTCCTTTGCTGAAGCGGTTCGACGGATGACGTCATTGCCGGCGGAGCAGCTGCGACTGCGCGACAGAGGTGTGCTCGTCGAGGGCGCGTTCGCCGACATCGCCGTACTGGACCCGACGACTGTGGCCGACCGGGCTACGTTCGAGGCCCCGCACCAGCTGGCTGCCGGCGTGCAGCACGTCCTCGTCAACGGGGAACCGGTGGTGCGCGATGGAGCGCTGACGGGGCTCGCGCCTGGGCGCGTGCTGTGCCGGTGATGCTCGTCAGGTGAGCTGCCGGACCAACGACGTGAGGTCGGACACGACGGTGGTCGCGCCAGCGTGGGTGAGTCGCGCCTCTTTGCGTGCATCTCGTGCGCTGCGGCGGGTCTCGTCGAACGCGACGCCGACGGTATGCGCGCCGACCTGCCTCCCGCAACGGATCTCCACGGGCCCGTCGCCGACCACCAGTACGTGTTCGGGAGATGTGCCGCTCGCGCGGACGAGGTGAGGGATTAACTCGCTCTTGTCATGGCGGCGTGAGTCGTCAAGGGCGCCAAAGATGCAGCCTGGATCGACGAAGACGGTCAAGCCGAGGACCTGCGCTTCGTGTCGCACATCGTCTTGGTCTGTCCCGCTGATGATGACGACCCTCACATCTGCCGCGGCAAGGGCCGCTAGCAGTTCCCGGCTACCTGGAACTAGCAAGTCATCCGGCGACAGCTCACCGGACTGGATTCGTGCGGTACGGATCCTGACGTCGCGCTCCAGGAGCCGGAGATAGTCGCGCTTGTAATCCCGCGGGGAGGCGGCTCGCCCGCCGTGGACGACGACGGTGTCGGTGAGCCACTGCATCTGGTCGATGGTCAGGATGCCGGTCGACGCGTCGATGTAGTCGCACGTCCGCGCCTCGATGTCGGCCGGTGGTTGCGCACACGCGGTCAGCACCGTGGTCACCATCATCTGGTGCATCACTGACTCCCAGCCGCTGCGCAAGAGCGACAGTGTGCCGTCGAAGTCGAAAAGCGCCAGTTGAGGGAGCAGTTCAGGTGCGGACATTCAGCGACCGCATCAGCTCGGCATCTGGCTCGCCGGTCGTTCCCACCTGTGTGACGGTGGCAGCGGCTGCGAGATTGGCAAAGCACGCGGCTTCCCGTGGTGCCGCTCCGGCCGCGAGGGCGGTTGCCAGTCCGGCGAGGAATGCGTCCCCGGCACCGACCGGGTCCCCGCCGTCTATGCGGACGGTCGGGATGACGTCGACCGCGTCGCTGGTGACGACGGCACAGCCGTGGACGTCGAGCGTGACGAACCACGGGATGTCGGTAGTTCGTTGTGCCGACAAGGTCTTGAGCAGCGCATCGACGCAGTCGTCCGCAGGGTCTTCGAGGTAGGCGGCGAGCTCCTGCCGGTTCGGCGTACAGACTGTGTCCGCGTAGTCGCCGATGCGTTCCCGGGAGTCGGCCAGGACAAGAAGCGTCGGATTCTGGGCGCGCACCTCCCTCAACCAAGTCGAAACGCCAGGAGTGACCACGCCGCACTGCTGGTAGTCCGAGACCACCAGCGCATCAAGCGTGCCGAGGGCAGCCGCCAACTCATCGAGCATGGCGCGTTGTTCGGCGGGTGGGGGCGGCTGTTGGTTGACGAAGTCGAGGCGCGCGTCCTCTTGCCGCCTGTTTTCGGCGGTGAGCACCACCTTCGCGAACAGCACCGTGTTGAACCCGGCGGACCTGACGACGCCGCGGTCAGCGATACCAGCGCGGGTCAGCTGCTCAGCCAGGAGGTCGCCACGCCAGTCCTTCCCGATGACGGTGTGCGCGGAGACTTCCGGGCCGAGTCGCCGGATCGAACGTGCGACATGAGCGGCGCCACCGGGGCCGAGAGACTCCTCGACGACGGGCCGGTTCGGAAGCGGAGTCTCACGCGAAAGCTCGGACTGACGCATGTCCACGGTCCAGTACGCATCAAGCGCGAAGTCCCCGAGCACGCCGATGCGCAACGTGGCGGCGGCGGCCAGCAACGCGTCCAGCCGGCCTGGGTCGAGCAACGCGCTCACGGGCGCGTCCCGAAGAACTGCCGCTCGAGCATCGCGCACAACGCGTGGTAGATCAGCCGATGCGAATGCTGGATGGTCGGTGTGTCGGCCCCGGGCGCGCAGATGAGGATGTCGACCAGCTCGCGTAGTCGGCCGCCGTCGCCGCCGGTGAGGGCGATCGATGACACACCGCGCGTCCGTGCCACCTGGCAGGCGTTGACGACGTTGGCCGATCGTCCGGAGGTGGACAGGGCGAGCAGGACGTCGCCGGGGCGGGCCAGCGCATAGAGCTCCTGCGCCAGCTCGACGGCAGGAGCCTCGATGTCGTTGCAGATCGCGCTCGTGAGTGCGGCGTTTGTGCCGAGGGTGACGGTTCGCAGCCCGCCCTGAAGTGCTTGGGCCAGTTCCGGGGCGCCCGCAGCGTTGAGCTGGTCGCGATATGACGGTGGCAGCGGGCGAGGAATCTCCATCGACTTGTTGAGCTCACCGGTGATGTGGGCAGCATCGGCGTGGCTGCCGCCGTTGCCGCAGACGAATAACGTGCCGCTGCCGGCGAACGTCTGCCGGAGCAGTCGGAACGCCTGCGTGACGCCTTCCGCGCAGTGGGCGAGCTCAGGGATCGACGACACGCGTTCGCGCAGGATTTCCGCCGCGAGTGGATAGTCGGCCGTGAGGGATTCCCCGTCCGTGGGGGCGACCGCGTCGCGACGACGCAGCGGGCCGACGCGTTCGCGAACCGCTGCCGCCAGGGACGGGATGGTGGCCGAGTGGTCGCCGACGACGTGGACGCCCGCACCGCCGAGCGAAACAGGTCGGATCAGCACGTTCTTCTTGGGGCGGTAGTAGTACTCGACCTCGTCCGGCGTGGATGGCTCCGTCGGGGCAGCCAACGACACGAGATCGAAGTTCGCGGTGGTGAACACCGCGACGTGGTGACCGAGGTTGCGCGCCACCGAGAGTGCTTTGAGAAACACCTCGGGCCCGATGACCGCAGAGCCAAAGTTGCAGAACACGCCGCCGTCGAGAGACGCGACGCTCGCGATGAGCGCCTTGAAGTCCGTGCCACTCGTCCCGCCAACTGCGGCAAAGTCGCACGAAGGATGCTGATGGATGATGTCGGTGCCGATGGCGGCGTGCACGGTGTAGGGGATTCCCAGCCGGTACGCCGCATGCAGAACGCTCAGCTCGAGGTGCGCAGCTCCGCTGGAGTCGAGCCATCGGCCCAGCGCCTCACCACAGCCCAGTCCGTCAGCAGCGCCCATCTTGATCGCCGCGTTCATCTCCGCGCCGGTCTCCTCGGCCATGCCGAACGAGCCGTCCTCGATGGACGTTGCGACGTCTTCACTGGTCTGACCTTGGAGCGCGATCTCGTAGTCGTGGATGGCAGCAGCACCGTTGCTTGCCACGTGGGTGATGGCCCCACGTTCCATCAAGTCGATGATCACCGGCGCGAGTCCGCGCTTGATGACATGGCCGCCGAGATGCCATATGACTGCCGAGCCGGTGTCGGTCGCGGCGGCGATTGCCTCGGCAACTCGCGTGATGTCCGCGGTGGGCGGCAACGCTGCGTCTTGCGGGCCGACGAAGTGTTCGCGTTGGACGAGGCTGTGGCGGTCCCTCAGCCGGTAGGTGCGCACCTTCGACAGGTCGGCGCGAGCATTGGCCATCAGCGCGAGGAAACGACGAATTCGCCGAGCAGTTCGGCGAGCTCGTCCGGCGCTTCGAGCGTCACCCCATGGCCGCAGCTGAACGGGCGCAGCACGATGTTGGAGCGCTCACGGACAAGGGCGTCCAGCTGCCGATCGATGCCGCGGTTGACGGCGGCGATAAGGCGGTCGATCTCCGGGTCGCCGCTTGCCTCGCCCGGTGCGTCGGTCGCGGTGCGGATGACGATGACCGGACAACCCAGCTTGCGGTAGTAGGCATCGATGTCCAACTCGCTCAACGACAGGTAGATCGACGAGGTGACGTTGGCGGACGGACGGCGCCGTACGGTTCCTGTCGCTGTGTCTTGATAGGCGGCGCGTGCGACCGCGTCTGCCTCCTCGTGTATCAACGGCAGTGTCAGCAGTAGCCGGCGCATCTCGTCGATCTCTTGCGCTGCCTGGGCGGCAGTGATCTCGGCTTCCATTCCATCGAAGGCCTCTAGCGACCGGTCCTTGAACAGCTGCATCCCGGATGCGGCTTCCTCGGGTGTCAGGCCGTCGAACTGCGACAGATGGCCGGCGCCGTGGCCGTCGACGTTGACGACGCCCGCGATGCGGCTGTCGTCCGCGGCTGCCACGGTGGCTACAAGGCCTCCGAGCGAATGTCCTGCAACGAACACCCGGTCGAGGTGCAGCGCATCGATGAGCGTGCTGACGAGGGCCGCGCCGTCACGCCAGTCGAAACGGTCGATGTCGTCGGAGCGTCCATGACCCGGGAAGTCAACAGCCAGCATCCGCAGCCGCCCCGCGAGTCGGCTTGTGATGGGTAGCCAGTCGTCGGCGCTTCGCGTCAGACCATGAAGAAGCAGCAGCGGCCCTGCCCCACCAGGCGTTTCGGTCACCGCGATCTGGCCGAAATCGGTTTCGACCTGTGTTGTCGTCACGCCAGCGTCCCCATTCTGGTGGCCCGAGGTCGAAGCATCGGTGGAGTCGCGTCAACGAAGTTGCTCTCCGCCAGCCCGCCACGAACCCAAGCTTGCGCTGTGTCCGCCGAGTCGAACATCAACGTCGCGCACGTGCGGTTCGGCATCCCCGGCGCGTCTGCGCGGCGGATCGGGACGGAAGTGTCGTCGAGGACTGTCAACAGATCCTCTACGGCGCTGAGCGCATCAGGGCAGTGCCGTTGCAAGAAGTCGAGTCGAGCCGCCGAGTCGACGGCTGCCGGCGACGTGTCTGCTGTCTTCCGCGGCAACCGCAGCGCGTGATTGGTATGCACGACGACGCCGTCGCGCACGGGCACGACGGCGACGGCAGCCGCATCGCACTCGACGTTGGTCAGTTCGTCAGCGTCCGCGATCGTGTATGCCTGTCCACTGGCATGCGGCACGTGCGCAAGCCATTCGGAAGCCAGCCCGGCCGACGTATGGGCGAGCGCTCCGCGCACGACAGCGGCGACCGGCAGGCCAGATCGAGCAGAAGTCACGTCCGGTAGCGAGTTGACGCCCACCGACACGCCCGCGGCGTTCATACCGGCCATTCCGACGACGCCTGCGGCTGTGACGACGCTGACGCCGGGACGCTGGTCGTAGGGCGCGATGCGGAGCACGTGCAGCAAACCGTCGTACGACGCGGGCAGGTCGAGGTTTTGCGCGATAACGGTCCGTCCCGGACCTGCATCGATGCCGATCGTGCTGCAGTGCTCGGATCGGTGCTTTCCTAGTCGTTCACGCAGGAACTCCCAGAGCTCATCGATGAGCTGGTACGCCCACAGCTCGACGGGATCCGTGCCCGACGCGCGGGCAATGCCGTCCAGCTCGTCGATCAGCCATGGCGTCCATGTCCTTGTTGCTGTCGCGAAGTCGCGGCTGGCGACGAAGTCAGCGATGAGGATGTCCGGCGATACACCGGACCCGGCGATGTCGGCGCGCCATCGTTCAATGCCTGCGGCTATGTCCGCGCGGAGGTGTTCGCCGTGTGCCTGGCCGCACAGGTGGGGCTCACCGGGAAGGTCGACGAGAGGAAGCGTCACGTGGGCCGCCTCAGCAGATAACCCGCGGATTGGTCGAAGCTCGCGATGCGGTAGTCCGCGGCGAGCAGGTCCTGCAGAACCGCGCGGAAGACCCGTCGCCAGCGCAGCGCGAGGTCCGGTGCTTGTCGGCGCATCGCGTGGATGTCCAAGGGGATCTCGAGCGTGAGCCAATCGTCGCTGACCTGCTGAACTGTGGGCGTTTCGCCGTCACCCCTGACAAGCCGCGCGCGCGGGCGGAGACCATCGTGTTTCCGGACGCCGTCGCGGACAGCCGATGCGTTGGTCGGCCAGGCGACCAGCAGTCGATCGGACTCGTCGCCGGCGTTGTAGCCGTCCGACATCGCGCCGTAGAAATTCGGGAGGAACTCGGCCGGACGAGCACCGAGCTTGACGAGGTTGAAGTACGCGTTGCGGCGGACGAGCGGGTCGAACGTCCACGTGATGGTGACGAGTCCACGTTCGCGCGCCCAGACCTGCTGATGGCGCTTGAGCGCCGTACCCACTGCTTGTCCGCGGTGCATTGCCACGACGCCTGTTATCTGGGAGTGCAGACAGTCCTGGCCGACGTGGATGCCGCGGATACCGGCGGACACGCCGACCATCTCGTCGCCGTCGTACGCGCCGTAGACGTAGTTGTCCGTATGCGCGAGCGCGCGGAGGAATTCGGCGGAGATCGGTGTCCCGGGCGGTGTCAGCTGCCAGATTTCGCCGAGCAGGTCAGCGGCGGCCCGGGTGGCGACCGAATCTGCAAGTGGAAGGAGGCGCAGGTCGGTTCGCGACCGCGCAGCAACCGTCACGCGCCTATCGTCTGACCCTCTCTCGGGTTCACGGTTGTCGGGCGAACCCAAAGCCACGCCATATGCTTGGAACCTCGAACAACTGCGGGGCGGGACATGGCAGATCAGGCGGGCGGGACCACACTCAGGTCTCTCCTCACGCTGCTAGGGCCCACGCCTTTGAGGTTGTTGAACGGCGACAAGCACCTTGATCGCCGGGTGGACGCCGTCCTGCTCCTCGACGCGCACGACAGCGTCACCCCTTCCGCGCATTCCCTTGCGCTTGCCGTCGGGGCCGGCGCTGATGAGATCGACGGTGTGCTCAGCCGCGCTGTCGCCACCGAGGCGGCGGGGGTGGTCATCAAGTCGTACGGCGCGGACCCCGCCCCGCTGGGGGAGGCGGTTGCTGACCGTTCGGTCGCGGTCTTCTGCGCGGACGATGAGTTCCAGTGGCAACAACTACTCGATCTGGCGAGCTCTGCTTTACAGAGCCTTCGGGGCGAAGGGGGCGTCGGCGACCTGTTTGCTCTGGCGAACACGATCGCGGCGAGTGTCGGCGGCGCTGTCTCCATCGAGGACACCCGCCAACGGGTCCTTGCCTATTCGAACATCGAGGGCCAAGTCATCGACGAGGCACGGACGCAAGGAATCCTGAATCGCCAGGTCCCCAACCTGCCCAGGCACGCCGAGGCGTATCGGCAGTTGGCACTAGCGCCTGGCGCTTACCACGCACCGGATGCTTCCGACCGCCTCGGTCGGGTGGCCGTCGCCATCAAGGCGGGCGGCGAGATGCTCGGCTCGATCTGGGTCGTCGACGCAGGTCGGCTTCATCCGGACACCGACCAGCTGCTGGAAGCCGCCGCGACGACGGCGGCGTTCCATCTGCTGCGTGCGCGGGCATCGACTGATAGTCGCCGAGTGGCAGCTGCGGAAACGCTGCGTGCCCTGCTTGATGGGCGTACCACTGCAGAGATCGCCAGCCATCGCCTGGACTTCGGACTGCACGTGCCCTGTTCGGTCTGCGTCCTCGACCTCACGGTGACCGCGGATGAGTTTCCGGAAGACGTCATGGCCGACCGCGTCGCGGACCTTCTCGAGTTCCAGCTCAGGGCGCGCCGCCGGCGTTGCATTGCCGCGGCGATCGGCTCGTCGGTCTACGCCCTGGTCGCCGCCGGGCCGAAGGGTGACCAGAAAGTCCTCGCCGAGGTGGTCACGAACGTCATCGACAGAGTTCGCAACACGTTGAACAGCGACGCGGTGGCCGGGCTCGGACCGGTCGTGGATGGCCTCGCGCATGTTGCCGATTCGCGACGCGAAGCAGAGAGCGCTTTGCTAGGTGTGCGCCTGCATCGCGATCGTCGGGTGGGCACGCTGGCAGAGGTGCGCGAACACGTCATCCTCCTGGAACTCCAACGCCAACTCAGTGACAACCCGTCGCTGCAGCTGCCCGAAATTGAGCAGATGCTGGAGTCCGACCGGGATAACGGCACCGCATACGGAGGGACGGTGCTCAACTATCTCGAGACGTTCGGCGACATCAACTGGGCCGCGAGCCGGATGCAGGTACATCCGAACACGTTTCGATATCGCCTCAAACGAGCTCAGGAGACCTTTGCTCTGAACCTCGATCGCCCGGAAGTGCGGTTGATCGTGTGGCTGCAATTGCGCGCTCGGGTCGGCCACACCTGACCTGTTGGTCTCGGGACCAACAGGTCAGGTCATCCTTCGTGCGAAGCCACCAATCGTGTTGGTGGGTCGCTCTCTACTGTCGGCCTCATGGACGCGGATGACGTGCGTCAACTGAAGGCCGAGGCGCAGGCGCAGGGCGTCTCCGTGCCTGCCTACCTCGATTTCGACGCGGACCGCAGCGGGCTCCAGCATTCCTCGACGTATCTCGTTGTCGAGGACGGAACTCGAATCGCGGTTGATGTGTGGCGGCCGGCGACATCCGATGTGCTGCTGCCCGCCGCCATTCGAAGCACTCGCTACTGGCGGGATGCGGTCGGCAGCCCGATCGTCGAGCACCGTGTTGGGGTCGAGATTCGGCTCTGGACTCAGGCCGGCTTCGCCCTCGTCCTCGTGGATGCCCGGGGCACCGGCGCGAGCGGCGGTCGCTGGCCGAACACGATCAGCGACGGGGAACGGGCAGACCTTCGTATGGTCGCCGACTGGGTGGTCGCTCAACCGTGGAGTGACGGCACCGTCGGTGGTTGGGGTACGTCGTACGAGGGGTCCACAACGCTGCTGCTCGCCAGCACGGGACACCCGGCGCTCAAGGCCGTCGTCGCGCGCTTTGCGCCGTACGACGCCTTTCACCACATCGGCTTCCCCGGCGGGATCCCCAACGACGGCTTCCTCGGCGGCTGGGCAGCGTTCAACTGGATTTTGGATGGACATCCGCAACGGGCTCTCGGTGCGGAGCTGTTGCCGGTTTCGGGCGCGCCAAGACCGGTAGACGGCCATGACGCCGATCTGGACGCGCTTCGGGACGAGCACGCGGACAACTGGGATCTCGCGGCAGTGACGAGCGCTGCGGTCTCGCGCGAGGATGTCACCGACGCCGACGGCGCATTCTCCGAACTGGCCGGCGCGCATGGACGCATCGCACAGCTGCGCGCTGCTCGCGTTCCCACGTGGCTGTGGTCGGCTTGGTACGACGGTGCCTACGCGGCGTCGGCCCTTGCGCAGCTGATGGACGACGACCTCGACGTCCGAGTGACGATCGGTCCGTGGCCGCATGGAGCCATCACCCCCATGCTCGGCGATCCCCTCGATCGAGCGGCGCCGATGGACCCGACGTACGACGAGCAGCAACGAATGTTGGCCGGGTTCCTTCGTCATCATCAGACGGGGAGCACGGGCGATCCGTCACCTCGCCGTCTGCGCTACTACACGCTCGGCGACGGATGGCATGAGGCGGATTTCTGGCCACCGACCGGCTTCGAGATGAGACGGTTGTGGCTCGACGGTGACGGCAGCCTGGCAGACAAACCCGGCTCAGGCGCAACCGCCTACGACGTCGACTTCACGGCCACGACGGGGCGAAGCAACAGGTGGTGGCTCGCGGCGCCGGTGGATTACGGCGATCGGCGAGACGAGGACAAGAAGCTCGCGGTGTGGGATGGCGAGCCGCTGGAAAGCGACCTCGAGATCACTGGCAATCCGGTCGCCATGTTGTGCCTGACGTCCAGCGCTGACGACGGGGCGTACATCGTTTACCTCGAAACCGTTGACCCGGACGGAGCGGTGACCTATCTCACCGAGGGCAACCTGCGAGGGATCCACCGCCGTCCCGGTGAGGGCGCGCCGCCGTATGCCACGTTCGGCCCCTGGCACAGCTACTCGGCGACTGACGCTGCCCCGTTACCTATTGGCGATGAGGTCGAGCTCGCGATCACTTTGTGGCCGATCTCCGTGCGCGTGCCGGCGGGGTACCGGCTGCGTGTCGCAGTTGCGGGGGCGGACGCCGACAGCTTCCGCCGCATTCCAACCGAAGGCGATGTGCAACTGTCGATCAGCGGCGACTCGTGGCTTGATCTACCCGTTCGCGGCTGAGCGGGTCGCGCGGCCGCGCCAACACTGATGCCGAGGCCGACGACGATGCTGCCCAGCAGCTGGCCGACGCCGAATCGGCCTGTCCCTACGACTGGCGCGAACACCGCGGCCGACACGGGCATGATGCCGGAGAACAGCGCAGTTCTCTCCGGCCCCAACAGCTCAAGACCCCGATACCAAACGACGACGGCCACCGGCAGAGCGAGCCAGGCCAATGCCCACCCGGCGCGCGCATCGATCGGCGGGAATGCCCGACGACCTTGGATGACCAGACCCACGATCGCCGCCTCGGCGGAGGCAAAGAAAGTTGCGTACGTCGTGGTGACGGTTGGGCCGAGGTCCTCGAGTACGCCGACTGACGCGAGGATGAAGGCCGCGTAGCAGGCGAGTGCGACTAAGGCCCACAAGGTGCTGGCGAGGGTGACTCGCCCTGCTCCTTCGACGATCAGGGTCCCGACGACGACCACGGATGCACACACGACTGCTCGCGCCGTAGGTCGCTGCCGCGCAAAGAGCGGGGTGGCAATTGCCAAGATCAACGGCACCGCTCCGACGATCACCGTGACGGATGCCGGGTCGCCGCCTCGCATCGCGAGCACTGACAACGAGTTGAGCCCGACCATGCCGAGCGCGGCCGTGACCGCCAGCACCAACAGCTGTCGCCGCGTAGGTCGCGGAAAGCCGCGTCGCCATGGCCGGACGAAGGCGAACATGATGACAGCCGAGCCTGCATAACGCAGCGCTTGACCACCCAGGACTGGGTATCGGTCGAGCGCGCCGTTAGCGACGAACGTCGTCCCCGCGAGCACCATCCCTGTTGCGCAGTAGAGCTCGCCCAACCGCTTGCCCTGAAGCACGCACTCTCCTTGATGGGTGGTGCTCACGCTAGGGATGGAGAACGGACGCACAGACGGCGAATTGAACGACCGAACTGCCGCCGCGTTGGCGAACTCGACAACGATCGGGTGAGAAGGTCTTGCCATGGCAGCCGATGTCCCGACGATCCTCGCCACGTCCGGCGGCTTCGTCGACGGAAGACGCACAAGTTGGCTCCCCGGACCACTGACGAGGTACGCGATTGACCTGTCGGGGGTGGACGCGCGCGCTCCACGTGTGTGCTTTCTTGCGACGGCGAGCGGGGATGATGCCGGTCTGCTCCGGACGTTCCATGAGGTTGCGCAGCTCGAGGGCTGGCAGGGGAGCCACCTCTCCCTGTTCCCGATGCCGAACGTCGAGGACATCGCTGCGCACCTGCTCAACCAGGACGTGATCTGGGTCTGGGGTGGAAGCGTCGCCGGGCTGCTCTCGATGTGGCGTCTGCACGGGGTGGATGAGGCGCTGCGCTCTGCGTGGCAGGCCGGGGTTGTGCTGACCGGATACTCCGCAGGGTCGTTGTGTTGGCATCTAGGCGGAACGACGGACTCGTTCGGCCCTGATCTGCGACAGGTGGACGGGCTGGCCTTTGTGCCGTGGAGCAACAGCGTTCACTACGACAGCGAGCCGCAGCGCCGTCCGCTGTTCCATCAGTTAGTTGCGAGTGGGCGGCTGCCAGCGGGATATGCAACGGACGACGGGGCGGGGCTGCTGTATCGCGGCACCGACATGGTCGAGGCGCTGGCCGAAGTCGACGGTGCTGGGGCGTACAAGGTCGAGCAGATCAACGGCGAAATCGTCGAGTCCCGCCTGCCCGTCCATTACATGGGCTCCTCGTGAGGTTCCAGAGTTGCGTGGGAAGGCTTCATGTTCATGGACGAGCAAGATCGTCTCCTGGTGTTTTTCTGGCGGAGCCAGGCTCAGTCAGGCCCACTCGCGCCACCCCACGCCATTACTGAAAACGCCTGATGACCGGCTGGAAGGCCGACGAAAGCCCATGTCAAAGGCATAAGCGTGAAGTAGCGCGGGTCATCTCTCATAACCCAGGGGTCGCAGGTTGGAATCCTGCCCCCGCTACTGAAAAAGCCCTGCTACGCAAGGCTTTTCCCATGCCCAGACGAACTGTCGTCCGAGCGGTTCTGGCGCCATTCTGGCGAGCTTCTGGTGATCTTGTCGTGGCGCGGGTGCTCCAGGACGCCTCTCCTGAGCGTTGATGGCCGCGTTGCGACCGACTCCATGTGCCACTTTCAGGGTTCTCAGCCCGAGGTCCATTTCGCTCGCTATGCGGCGTAGCCGCGGCAACGCGAAACTCGATTGGCTGCGGCACCAGTGCCCGGCTACCCGCTCCGGTTGCGGTGCTGCAGTGGATGACTGAGCGTGCGCTGGGCGACCTAGGCCCCGGCTGGTCGCGACCGCTGGTGACGACGAGCGCACCGCCGAGGAGAATGCTGGCATGGGAGAGTTCCTCACGGACATCGAGACGCTCCGCACCCGAGCGCGGCAACAGATCGAACAGGGACCGATCACCGCCGCCTACGGCGCGGACCGGGAACGCGTCATCGCGGTCCTCAACGAAGCGCTCGCCACCGAACTGGTTTGCGTGCTGCGCTACAAACGGCATTACTTCATGGCCAACGGCATCAACGCCTCCAACGCCGCCACCGAGTTCCTCCAGCACGCCACCGACGAGCAAGGTCACGCTGACCGGATCGCCACCCGGATCGTGCAACTGCAAGGCGAGCCCAACTTCAACCCTGACGGACTGGCGACCCGCAGCCACGCCGAGTACGTCGAAGGCGACGATCTGGTCGACATGATCAAGGAGGACCTGGTCGCTGAACGCGTCGCGATCGACTCCTACAACGAAATCGTCCGATGGCTCGGCGACAAAGACGTCACCACCCGGCGGCTGATGGAGGACATCCTCGCCGTGGAAGAGGAGCATGCCGACGACCTACTCACCCTTCTGCAATCGCAGTAACGGCGGGAGACCCTACGCCCGTCGCGGCAGCCTGCACCTTGCGGGAAGGTAGTTATCGCGCCTCTCCGCCTTCTCGGTCGATAACGCTACGGCTGACCGCGTTCGGGCGCGGTCGAGGCGCGCGGCTGCGCGGCCCGAACATCGTGGCACCCGATCCCGCGACCTGGCGTTCACCCGACGTGGCCGGCGACGAGATTGATCGCCACGGCGACGATGACCGCGCCGAACAGGTAGGACAGCAGCATGTGGCGCAGCGCCAACCGGCGTAGCCGCGTCGTCTGTAGATCGGTGTCGGTGTCAGACACCTGGAGCGTCATGCCGATGGTGAAGGACAAATAGGCGAAGTCGCTCCATGCCGGTGGGCGCTCCATGTTGAACTCGATGCCGCCGTCCTCGTCGAGGTAGTAGAGCCGGGCGTACTTCAGGGTGAACAGCGTGTGCACGAGGAACCATGAGGAGACGATCGACGCCACACCCGTCACGATCCGGAACACCCTGCCGAAGCCGTGGAAGTTCGCCGCGTCCGCAAGGGCGAATGTCACAGACGCGATGCTGGCGATGGCCGCGGCGAGCAGCAGGCCGTCCGTTGCTGGCCGCGACGGATCCTCTTGCACGGCCGCCTCAGATGTCCGCTCCGGGCCGAGCCGCCAACTGGCCACCCAGACGACGAGGCAGTAGGCCGCAGCTGTGAGGTCCCAGCCGATCATGGCGCCGTACCCCGGCTCGAGCCCTGTGCTGAGGCAGACGACAAGCGCGGCGGGGAACGTGGAGGACGGCGCAACGATCCGCATCGACGTCGCCGCCGGCGAGATCACCGTCACGTTCGAGAATCCGGCCGCCCCCGCCCCGGCCGTGGCCTAGGGAGGTCGATGGTGTTCGCCGTAGGCCCTCCGGGGCGGTCGAGCTCCTGATGGCCGGGACCGTGGAGGGCGCCACCTCGACCGCATCTGCCGTGGTGCGGTGCGACACGTGCGGGGCCAAGAACCGGGTCCCGCCAGTGGCTGAGGGCGTGCGTCGCTGCGGAAAGTGCCACAACCCATTGCCCTGGATCGTGCCCGCGGATGACTCCTCGTTCGACGCCGTCGCTGTCGGGGCCCGGTTGCCGGTCCTGGTCGATCTCTGGGCCACCTGGTGCGGGCCGTGTCGGGCTGTGAGTCCCGCGCTGGAGCAGGTCGCTCGTCGGCTTGCGGGGAGGCTGAAACTCGTGAAGGTCGAGGTGGACACGTCGCCGGCACAGGCGTTGGAGGCCTGGGTTGAACAGGCGCTGGCGTTGCAGTGAGGGTCGCGTCGTACTGCACCTGGCGCGTCTCGGCAGCGAGGCCTGAGGTCCCAGGCTGACTCCGCAGTCAGCCGGCGCGACCGGGCCAGCCGCGGGCGCCGAGCTCGCGTGAGATGGCCCGCGCGGCTTCACGCACCGCGTCGCGCGCCGAAGTCTCGACTGGCCAAGCGCCTGATGGCACCACGATCCCAATCGCCCCGACCGCACCGTTGGATGCGTCGAAGACCGGTGAGGCGACCGCGCACTCGCCGATGAGCGCCTCTTCCGCTTCGAAGGCGATGCCGTTCTCTCTCGCTGCCTTTAGTTGAGCATCGAGTTCAACTTCGTCGGTAATGGTCGCGCCCGTCATGCTGCGCAATGGCGCCCGTGTCGACGACGATGCCGCATCTGACGGCTCGAACGCGAGGATGGCCTTGCCCAGCGCACTCGCATGAGCGGGTATGACGATGCCGACCTCCGGCATTTGGCGGCTGCCGTCCGGCCGCGGCTCATGGTGAATGATGACCACGTCGTCGAGCAGCAGGACGCCGGTGCGCACCGCGAAGCCCGTCCGCCGTGCCAGATCCTCCGCCCACGGGATCGCCTTCGACCGCAGCTCGATCGTGTCGAGGTAGACGTTGCCGAGTCGCAGCACCGCCGGCCCCAGCTGATAGCGGCTAGAGCCGCGCTCCTGCACGACCATCCCGTGCGCGACCAAGGTCTTCACGATCCCGTGCACGGTCGAGGCCGGCAGCGACAGGTGAGTGGCGAGCTCGGTGAGCGTCATCCGCCTGGATCCCTGTAACGCGGTCAACACGCGGATTGCGCGGTCGACCGATTGGATCACCTTCGCCCTCCTTTGCTCACTGCAATGCCGCCGAGCCGACGAAATTCTCGCAGAAACCCTTGTCAGAAGTGAACCACAGTCGTAATGTTCGCGTCACATTCGACAATGTCGAAAGACATTCGAAGAGAGAGGGGTGGATCCCATGCTCGATCAGAACACTCTGGTCCAGCGGCTATCGGCCGAGTTCATCGGCACCGCGTTCCTCGTCTTCATCGGCGTGGGGTCGGTCCCGGCGACGCTGATCGTCAACGGCAAGGCGCCGTTCACGATGGCCGACCTCGGCATGATCTCGCTGGCGTTCGCCACCATCGTCGTCGCGACCGTCTACGCGCTCGGTCATATCGGCGGCAACCACATCAACCCGGCGGTCACGCTCGGGCTGGCGGCGTCCGGCAAATTCCCCTGGTCACAAGTCCCGGCCTACATCGGAGCGCAAGCCGCCGGCGCAATCCTCGGGGCCGGGGCCATCATCGGCGTACTCGGACACAAAGCCAGCGACGTCGGCCTCGGCGTCGCGTCGTACAGCGGCATCCACTGGACGCAAGCGTTCACGGCCGAGTTCGTCGGCACCTTCATCCTTGTCTTCACCATCTTCGGCGTGATCCATCGCAAGGCCGCTGCCGGGTTCGCCGGCCTTGCGATCGGCCTCGTCGTGTTCGCGGCGATCATCCCGGTCGCACCTGCAACCGGCGCCTCGATCAACCCGGCCCGTACGTTCGGGCCGATGCTTGTCCAGCAATTCGCCGGCGGCGCCGTGCACTGGGGACAGCTGCCCGTCTACCTCTCGGCCGAACTGCTGGCCGGTGTCGTGGCCGCGTTGGCCTTCGGTGTGATCTCGCGTACGCCGGCCGACCGCAAGGTCGCGCAGCCGGGCATCGATCTCGCCGACCCTGAGCCCAGTCTCGCTGCAAGCGTTGCGGCGTCATGACCGTGACCGCACACTCAACTCAGACCGGAGGTACGGCGGCATGAAGAAGCTCATCAACGCGCCGGAGGACGTCGTCACCGACGCACTGCAAGGAGTCGAATCAGCACATCCGGAACTGAGGGTCGACCATGCGCACAAAGTCATTTACCGCGGCGACGCACCACACAACGGCAAGGTCGGCATCATCTCCGGCGGCGGGTCCGGACATGAGCCGCTGCACGGCGGGTTCGTCGGGCTCGGCATGCTCGACGCGGCGTGCTGCGGCGAGGTCTTCACCTCGCCGGTGCCCGACCAGATGCTTGCGGCAACGAAGCTCGTCGACGGCGGCGCCGGCGTCCTGCACGTCGTAAAGAACTACACCGGCGACGTCATGAACTTCGAGATGGCCGCCGAGCTCGCCGCGGCCGAAACCGGCACCAACGTCGTATCGGTCGTGACCGATGACGACGTCGCCGTTCAGGACAGCACCTGGACCGCAGGCCGCCGTGGCGTCGGCGTGACCGTGCTCCTGGAGAAGATCGCCGGTGCCGCTGCCGAGCAAGGGCGTTCGCTCGAGGACGTCGCCGATGTCGCGCGCAAGGTCAACGCCAACGGACGCAGCATGGGCCTTGCGCTAACGAGCTGCACCGTCCCGGCCGCCGGCAAGCCGACATTCGAGCTCGGCGACGACGAGCTCGAGCTCGGCGTCGGCATCCACGGCGAACCCGGCCGGGAGCGACGTCCGCTCGCGACCGCGAGCGAATGCGCGTCGCTACTGGTCGAGCCGATCGTCGCCGACCTGCCATATAAGAAAGGCGATGCAGTCATCTGCTTCGTCAACGGCCTCGGCGGCACGCCGCTCATCGAGCTCTACGTGCTCTACAACGAGGTCGACAAGATCCTGTCGAGACACGGCATCGAGGTAGCGCGGTCGCTCGTCGGCCCCTACATCACTTCGCTCGACATGGCCGGCGCGTCAGTCACGTTGCTCCGTGCCGACGACGAACTGCTGAAGTTGTGGGACGCGCCGGTGCGCACACCGGCCCTGAGGTGGGGGATCTGATCACATGAGCGATGGCGTGACGAGGACGGACCTCGAACACTGGCTGCGGACGTTCGCCCAGCAGATCGAAACCAACAAGAACCTGCTGACCGAACTCGACGCCGCGATCGGTGACGCGGACCACGGAGCCAACATGGACCGCGGCATGAAGGCCGTCCTCGTCGCGCTGGAGCAAGAGCCCCAGCCAACTCCGGCAACACTGTTCAACAAGGTCGGCATCACCCTCGTCTCCACCGTCGGTGGCGCCAGCGGCCCGCTCTACGGCACGTTGTTCCTCCGCTTCGGCACTGCCCTGGGCGACGCGGAACCCGTGTCACCGACACGATTCGCCGCTGCCCTTCGCGCCGGGCTCGACGGTGTCGTCGCACGTGGCAAGGCCGAACCTGGCGACAAGACCATGTACGACACCCTCGCGCCCGCGATCGACGCGCTCGATGCAGCTCTTGCGGCCGACGAGTCGTGGCACGTCGCGCTGTCCCGCGCCGTCGACGCTGCCAGCACCGGGCGCGAAGCAACGATCGAGATGCTCGCTCGGAAGGGTCGCGCTAGCTATCTCGGCGAGCGCAGCATCGGTCATCAGGACCCGGGTGCGACAAGTGCTGCTCTCCTGATCGCGTCCGCATACGAAACTCTGCGCGACTGCGCATAGTCATCCGTCACACAAACGGAAAGGCGACTCCCGTGAGTCCAGGTGGTGAGACAGCACACGGCGTCGGCATCGTCGTCGTCTCCCACAGCCGCGCGCTTGCCAACGCGGCCGTCAAACTCGCAGCCGAGATGCTGCACGGCCAACAGGTGCACATCGCCGTCGCCGCCGGACTTGACGACACGACCTTCGGTACGGATGCCGTTCAGATCAAAGCCGCCATCGAACAGGTGGACAGCCCGGCCGGTGTCGTCGTCCTCATGGATCTCGGCAGCGCCGTCCTCAGCGCAGAGCTGGCCCTCGACCTGCTCGGCAACGGCACGAGCGACCGAGTGGTCCTCTGTCCTGCGCCTCTCGTCGAGGGTCTGGTCGTGGCCGCGGTGGCCGCTGCCGGCGGGGCCACCCGTGACGAGGTCGCGGCTGAAGCATCAGCTGCTCTCCTCGGCAAGACGGCACACCTCGCACCCGCCCAGCGCCAGGTGCCGCTAAGCACCGCCGGGGAAGCGGAGGCCACCGCAACGTTCACCGTGGGCAACGCGCACGGACTGCACGCGCGACCGGCCGCGCGGTTGGTCGCCGAGGTACGCCGCCTCGACGCGACCGTCACGATCCGCAACGTCACCACTGAGTCGGCTGCTGTTCCGGCGAGCAGTCTCAGTCGCGTTGCCACACTCGGCGCGCTGCAGGGTCACGTTGTCGAGATCGCGGCGACCGGCCGGCAGGCGAAGAGTGCGATCGACCACCTCGTGTCGCTTGCCGAGCGTCACTTCGACGAGCCGGCGGAAGTCACGCCACCATCTGCCGCTGCGCCCACGACCGACGACGCGGGCGCAGGTCCGCTCGCTGCCTCCGCGGGCATCGGCATTGGCCCGGCGCGGCAGCTCCGCAACACCCCGCCGGTCGTTGACCAGACCCCAGCGGGACCGCCAACCGCGGAGTGGCGGGTACTCATCGAAGCGGTCGCGGAAACGCGCCGCGCGATCGAGCGCACGCGAGCTGCAGCCGCACGCGAACTACGCAGCAGCGACGCCGAGATCTTCGACGCGCATCTGATGCTGCTCTCTGACGCGGAGCTCCTCACCGCCGCGAAGGACCTGGTTTCGAATGGTGCATCCGCCGGCGCGGCGTGGTTGGCGACCGTAGGAGAGGTCGAAACGGAGTGGCTCGCGCTGAGCGATCCCTACCTTCGTGGCCGTGCCGCCGACCTGCGCGCCGTCGCCGACCAGGTCTTGCAGTCGCTCGCCGGTGGTGAGGACGCAGTCGCGGTAGTCGACGGTGTGCTCGTCGCTCACGATCTGACACCGGCCCAGGCGGCCGCGCTCGATCCAGCGCGCGTGCGCGGCGTCGTACTCGCTGCGGGCAGCCCGACGTCGCACGCTTTCATCCTCATCCGTTCGCATGGCATCGCTGCTGTGGTGTCTGCCGGTGCGCACGTGCTCGACATCGTCGACGGAACGACCGTCGTCGTTGACGGTACCTCCGGCCGTGTTGTCGTCGGTCCGACCGGTGAGCAGCTCGGCGAGTTTGAGCAACAGGCAGACGCCTTGGCGCAGCAACGCGCTGTCGAAGCACGCGATGCGGCGCGACCGGCCCTATCGCGGGACGGTGTGCGAATCGAGGTCGCGGCAAACCTTGGTTGTGTCGACGACGCGGTTGCGGCTGCGCGCGCGGGTGCCGACGCCGCCGGTCTTATTCGGACCGAACTGCTGTTCCTCGGCCGCAACGATCCGCCGTCTGTCGCTGAACAGGAACGCGACTATCGCGCGATTGCGGACGTCTTCGCCGGTCGACCGATCACCATCAGGACGCTCGACGTCGGTGGCGACAAGAGCTTGCCTTATATCCAGCAGGTAGCGGAGACCAACCCGTATCTCGGGCGACGGGGTATCCGGCTCTCCCTGGCGCGAGTCGACCTGCTCGCCGATCAGCTGACGGCGATCTGCCGGGTCGCGCGAACCAACCCGGTGAACGTGATGTTCCCGATGGTGTCGACGGTCGACGAGTTGCTGCGGGCGCGCGCGATTCTCGACGGGGCCGCCGTTCCCGACGGGCCGCCGACGTCACTGCGGGTCGGCATCATGGTCGAGGTGCCGGCGGCAGCGCTGAGGATCGCGTCGTTCCTGCCATACGTCGACTTCGTCAGCATCGGAACCAACGACCTGACGCAATACACACTCGCGGCCGAGCGAGGCAACCCGGCGGTCGCTGCGCTCGCCGATCCGCTCGACCCCGCAGTACTCCGACTGGTCGCCGAGGTGGGTCGTGCTGCGGCGAAACACGACGTCGCCGTGTCCGTGTGCGGGGAGATGGCGTCCGATCAAGTCGCCATCCCCTTGCTGCTCGGCCTTTCGGTCACTGAACTGAGCGTTTCGCCGCACGCAGTGCCGGCGGTCAAAGCATCGGTACGACGGCTCGACACGCAGGCTTGTGCGGCCCTGGCCGACCGCGCCCTGCAGGCGTCGAGCGCCGGCGAGGTGCGCAGCCTCGTGGCCGCAGCAGACGTCGTACGTCACGGCTCGGAGGTGCCGCGACGCATCACTGTCGCTTGAAGCAGAGGCATGCGGTCGCGGGCCGAATCTAGCCGCGCCCGTGCGCTGGCTATCTGGGCACATTTCGTCCACGACTGATGCCCATAACCCAGAGATCGATCGCAGGTTTTAAATCCTGACCTCTTCCGGCCGATGCCCTCAGAGCGTTTCTGCAGGCGGGTGTCGAGCTGAACCATTCCTGTCGTTGTTGCGTGTTAGCAGAAGAGCGAACCCGCAACGCCGTGCGAAGGAGTGTCGATGGCATCTGCCAACCGGATCGCGTTTCTCGGAATGACCTTGGCTGCGGCCGTCGGTCTCGCCGCGTGCGGTGGCTCTTCGGGCGGGGCCGCGTCGGGCGGGGCCGCGTCGGGCGGGGGGAGCGCGCCCCCTGCTGCGGCGACCGCATCGTCCTCGTCTGCGTCAGCGGGCGCAGCGCCAGGCACGATGTTCAAGGTCGCTCAGGTGTCCGGCCTGGGCAGCGTTCTCGTCGACGCCCGCGGGCACACCGTGTACATCCTGACCTCCGATGGCCACCACAATGTGCCGTGTAACGATGCCTCCGGCTGCACCAAACTGTGGCCGGATCTGCCACTCCCGGACGGGGCGTCAGCCGCGACCGCAGGTCCGGGAGTGAAGGCATCCCTGTTGAAGGCAAAGAAGAGCAGCGACGGCGAGACATACCCGACCTACAACGGCTGGTTGATGTACGGGTACGCCGGTGACAGCGGGCCGACTCAGGGGAATGGGCAAGGCATCAAGAGTTTCGGTGGCACGTGGTACGCGCTCAACCCCGCCGGCACACCAGTGACGACCATGGCCTCAACCTCACCCAGCTCGTCCAGCGGGTACAACTACGGGTGACCGCCCGCCGACACTCGGCTTGGGCCTGCACGATGGCCTGCCGGACGGTGGCGTCGAGCGCTAACCGAAGCCAGGCCGGACGACGCCGTTCTCGTAGGCGAAGACGACGGCCTGCACGCGGTCGCGCAGCCCGAGTTTGCTGAGAACGTTGCCGACGTGGGTCTTGATGGTCGCTTCTCCGAGGAAGAGCTCGGAGGCGATCTCGGCGTTAGACATCCCGCGACCGAGTCGCAGCAGGACGTCGTGCTCGCGTTCGGTAAGTCCCGCGAGCTGCGGCGCGGCTTCGCCGGGCTCGGGTCGCCTGATGAACTCGGCCAGGAGCCGCCGCGTTACCGAAGGTGCGATGAGAGCGTCGCCGCGGGCAACAGCGTGCACGGCGTCGATCATCTGCTCGGGCGGCGCATCCTTGAGCAGGAAGCCGGAGGCGCCCGCTCGCAGCGCGTCGTACACGTATTCATCGAGGTCAAACGTGGTGAGGATGACCACGCTGGTCCGGGACGACGCGACGATGCGCCGGGTCGCTTCGATGCCGTCCATTGTTGGCATGCGGATGTCGAGCAGCGCTACCTGCGGTTGCAACCGGGTGACCAGGTCGACGGCCTGCGCGCCGTTGCCGGCCTCGCCAAGGACGTCGACGTCGGGCTCGGACTCCAGCAGGCGACGGAATCCGGCGCGCACCATTGCCTGGTCATCAGCGATGACGATGCTGATCGTCATGCCGGCAGCGGTAGCCGTGCGAGGACGCGGAAGCCGCCGCCGTCCGCGGGCGTCGCCTCGAGACTTCCGCCGAAGAGCGCGACGCGTTCCTGCATCCCGACGAGACCGTGCCCGCCGCGCGGCAAGGGCGCCGTCGGCGAGCCCGCGCCGCCGTCATTGACGACGTCGATATCGAGCGAACCCTCTCCGTACCGGAGCGTCGCGGTTACGGCTGCGCCGGCCGCGTGCTTCGCCGCGTTCGTAATCGACTCCTGCACGATGCGGTACGCCGCGATGTCGAGACCGGGCGGCACTGCGACGGGTTGGCCGTCCACGACGAGATTGACCGGCACGCCGGCGGAGCGTGCCTGCTCGACCAGGTCTGGCAGCTCGGCGAGACCTGGCTGGGGTTGCAGCGGTGCGTCGTGGTCGTCCTTGCGCAACACCCCGAGCATCCGGCGCAGCTCGGCGAGTGCCTCCCGGCCTGTTGACTCGATGCTGGCGAGGGTCTGCGCGGTCGAGCCATCGCCGTTGTGCATCCGTCGCTCCACCGATGCCTGTAGCACGATGAGCGACACGTCATGGGAGATCACGTCGTGTAGCTCGCGGGCGATCCGGGCTCGCTCCTCCGCCGCGGCGCGCTCGGCCGCCTCGATGCGTTCGCGTTCTGCCCGGGCCGCCTGCTCTTCCAACGTTTCGTTGTGTCGGCGCATCCGTGCGAACGCGGTGCCGACGCCGAACGCGATCGCCATCACGACATCCGGCCCCGCGACGTTGCCGATGGGCTTGCCGATGGCCAGTGTCGGGATGTCGGTGAGGACGCCGATCGCGACGACGACCATCGCGGCGCGTGCGGTCCGACCGTCGGAGTATGCAGCCGCGGTGTACACGATGATGATCAGCTGGACGAACGGGATCAGCGGCGGCTGCTGGTCGAGCGGGTAGAGCGAATAGATCCAGATCGACTGGGTCACGGCGAAGACGAGCATCGCGCCCAGTGGCCATCTCCGGCGAACTGCGACCGGGAGCGCCGTGACAACGACGAATGGAAGATGCGCCCACTGCGAGTGCGGGTAGACGCCCTGCAGAGCGTGGGTGAACAGGTCGAGCAGGCTCAGGGCCAGCAACACAGCCGCCAGCGCGATGTCGAGCGCGTGCTGGCGCCGGTCGCGCGTGGGGAGTCTCACAGCAGAAGACGGTAAACGCCGCGGCGCCCGTCCGCCTCCGCTTCGCGGGGGAACGTCGCCAACCCGATTTCCACCGCACGGTGGAGGAACAAGCGCTTCCCGGCTGACGACACGGGTTGCCGGCGCGGCCTACGTTGCCGATCGGTGCCGGCGACCGCCGGGCCACCGCGAGAACGGAGACCTGCGATGACTGCAGCCACATCCTCGGCCCCGGCGACACGGGAACTCAAGACGACCACTTTTGCGACGCTCGGCGTCGTCCTTGCCGCCGTCGTTATCTTCGCCGGAAACTACAACGTCCCCAAGGGCGAGAACGGCGGCACCGGCCCGGCGGTCTTCACTGCCATCCTTTGCGCCGTGATCGCGGCAGGGCTGTTCGCGGTGGTCCTGCCGCGGGTGCGCAGCCACAACCGAGCGGTGCTCGTCCTCGGCATCCTGACCGTGCTGAGCATTGTCGTCTTCTGGTCGGGCGTGACGCCGATTCTCGCTGTCGCGACCTTCGCCGTTGCCGACCGCGAGCCGTCCCCGACCGGGCTGGCCTCGATCGTGCGCTGGCTTGCGGCCGCCGCGGCCGTTCTCGCCGTCGTCTGGACTCTCGCGAACAGCCACCTCTTCTGAGCGTGGCGACGGTCCGAGGGGCACGCGTGTGCGGGATCTTCGCGGCATCGACGGCAGGCAGCTGGTCCGGCTAACGCTCAAGCGCCGTGGCCTATGTCGCCATCGCGGTTAACTCGCACGCCGTGCTGGTAAGTGAGGGTTTGTCCGATCCACACGGCGATGGCGAGAAGTGCGACCGCCGCGCCGCTCAGCGCGAGTTGTCCCCATCGGGTCTGATCGAGATCAACGTGGTCCCCGGCCCGCCATACGTATCCGATGCCGAATAACAACGCAACCACCAGATTGAGCGCGATGTGCGCGACCGCGAGCTTGAATGGCCGTGTTCCCCGCGACAGCCGCATGAGGTCGAGCAGACCGAAAACGGCTGCGACCGCCGCACCGATGAGACCGACGCCGATCAACCACCAGGCACCATCAACCAGCCACGGCAGTTCACCGGGCCGGGTTCGGGTGAGGATGTCGAAGATCAGCGATGCGGTGAACGCGCCGATCGGTAGCGGTGCCACGAACGGATGCAACGGGTGCCCTGCCGGGCCACTCAGCGATACAACCCTCATCCCCTCGTGGTACCCGGCTTTGGGGTGCCGGTCGCGCTGCTTTCCATGCGGGAGGACAGAACGAACCGCGACGCGAGCGGGCTCGATGGTCGCCGAAGTCATTGGCGGCGCGGAGTGAAGAAACCCGTTGCGTTGACGCTGATGAGAGGGGACTCGCGCATGCGATCTCCGGAGCCGGCGGTTGGCCACTAAGGCGAGCACGGGCACTCGGTCCCCCAAACCATCCCGCGGGGTCGGAAGTCCTTCGTTTCGTCGACGTGCTCTGCGGGCGGCGGTGGAGTTCGGTCGGGTGACGCCTCGTGGTGGGATCGAGATGTGACTGCTCAGGTCGCGCCGTCGGGCAACGAGGTGGCACGGAGGGTGTTCGCCGGTCTGCCGCCGCGATATGACCGGCTCGGCCTGCTGCTGTCGCTGGTGCAAGACCGGCGGTGGCGCGCCGAGCTGGTGCGCCAGGTCGCGCAGGCACAGCCGCGCCGGGTTCTGGACGTGGCAACAGGACCGGCGGGCATTGCGATCGCAGTCACCCAAGCCACGGGTGCTGACGTCGTCGGCGTTGATCTCGACGAGTCGATGTTGCGCCAAGGTGTGGCGAATGTGCAGCGCACTGGCCTGACCGGGCGCATTCAGTTGGCGGTGGCGCAAGGTGAACGGCTGCCCTTTCGGAACGACACCTTCGACGTCGTGTCGTTTTCCTATCTGCTCAGATATGTCGACGAACCGGCCACGACGATTGTTGAGCTCGCCCGCTGCGTTCGGCCGGGTGGATTACTGGCGTGTCTGGAGTTCCACGTGCCTCCGCGGCGGGGGTGGCGGTTGCTGTGGCGGATCTACACCCGTGGGGTGATGCCAGCGTTGGGTGGACTGATGGGCGGCCGCCCGTGGTGGCGAGTCGGTCGCTTCCTCGGCCCGAACATCGAAGCCTTCTACACGCGCTACCCGATGCCGGAGCAGGTGCGGATGTGGGCAAGCGCTGGGCTCAGCGGGGTGCGCCCCCAGGTCATGAGCGTGGGTGGCGGTGTGGTCATTTCGGCGACGAAGGTGGCGGCTTCACGATGAACACTGCGCTACCTAGGCCCGCGTTCTACGCCGCCGGACGCGGCACCGGCGGCCTACTCGACTGGGTCACCCTGCTGCATCCGCCGTACACGTTGTGGCACCTGTCCTATGTCGCGATCGGTGCCGCACTTGTTCCTCATCTGTCGTTGTGGCGGCTGTCGGGCACGCTAGTCGCCTTCTTCCTCGCCGTGGGCGTCGGCGCGCATGCGCTCGATGAACTCAACGGGCATCCGTTGCGGACGGGCATCGCCACATCCATCCTCCTTGCCGCCGCGATCATCAGTGTCGGGACGGCGATCGCCGCAGGGCTCATTGTCGGTGGCTGGAGGCTGTTGCCCTTCGTCGTCGTGGGGGCGACCCTAGTGGCCGCATACAACCTTGAATGGTTTGGCGGAATGATGCATACCAACACCGTCTTCGCCGCCGCGTGGGGCGCGTTCCCGGTACTGACCGGCTACTACACACAACAATGGATGCTGGCGCCAGCGGCCGGACTTGCCGCAGTGGCCGCGTTTGCATTCTCCTGGGGACAGCGGGCTCTCAGCACACCGGTGCGGCGATTGCGACGACAAGTGCGCTCCGCCTCCGCGGAGCTGGTCGAGGCTGACGGAACCATTCGGCACCTCGACCGCACCCAGATGATCCACCCGTTCGAGGCCGCGCTGCGTTCGTTCGCCTGGGCGATGCCCCTAATCGCGGCGGCGCTCGTCGTTGCCCGGACGCGCTAGCGCGTGCATCCGCCGCGGCACCACCGATCGGTTCATGCCGATGCGGAGGTTTACCGCTCTAGTACCGGCCGGCGTCAGGCGGTGACGAAGTCGACCGGCTCTTCAAGTGCGGTGACGCTCGCGCCCTCGCGTGTGATGACGCTCGGATGCGTGCGGATGATGTCTGCCCGCACCTGCCTTGGTACCTCGATGCCGTTGTACATGCAGCCGACTGTCACAGGCCAGGGCGCGAAGATGATGTTCAACAAGGACTCGTACTTTGTCCATGACTGCGTTTGCGCGCGTGTCTTGCCGCTCCACACCGGCTCGCCCAGGATGTCGATCCAATCGGCGCCGGCGTTGCGGGCGTCGCGCGTGAACGCGGCGTACCGCTGGGTCGTTTGCGACGGCGTCGTGTACCAATCCGACGACGCGCCCAAGGTCACCCGGCGCGCATCCGCGCCGAGCGCCGCGCGGATGTCGGCGATCGCCCCATCCGGTGCCACGATGAGCACCGCGGTCCCGGCTTCCATGCCTTCCCGCGCGACACGCCCCGCCAGCTGCACCAGTTCCTCGACTGATTCATATACGTGCGCACGATGGTCGAGCAGCGGCGCAGCCACCTCTGCCCGCACCAGGTAGTCGACGCTAACGCCGAGCGCGTCGGCGAGCGCCACCAGACTGCTGACGCGCACTTCACTCCGACGACCAGTCTCGATCTGCGTGACCGCCGCGAAACTCAGACCGCTGTTGTGCGCCAAGGTCTCCCGGGTCCAGCCGCGGCGGCGGCGGGCAGCCCGTACCGCCGACGCAAGCCTCACCGAGCCCCCTGTCGTCTCTTCCGGTAACCGCCATCCGGGACAGACCTCACCGTAGCCACGTCGGTGTCAAATGACCAGTGCGGTTGACATTTGTCACTTGAAGGCCATACGAAAGCGACATACCGCTTACGCGGTGCGGGAGCAGGGGGCGCGGATGACGGACGACGGTGCGGACGCCCTGCCTTGGGTTACCGAGCTACCTCTGCTCAACGCCGCACAGCAGGCGGAGGTCGCGTCGGTGTTTCGGTGGGCGCTTGTCGAGTCGCCGCTGCCGACAGTGCTCTCCTCGACCGTCGACGGGCGGATCCTCGGCTGCAATGCAGAGTTTGAGCGGCTAGTGGGTGCGGATGAGACCGTCCTGCACGCGCAGCGCATCGAGGACTTGGTCCACCCTGACGACCGGCACAGGACCAGTGCCGCGCTGCAGCGACTGCAAAACGGCGAGAGCACCCTCGAGCACTACGAGGGCCGGTATCTCCGTGCTGACGGCCGGCTCGTGTGGGCCCGCCGTCACATCATGCGCGTCGAAGGTCCCGCCGCCGGCGGCGGTGCCTACCTCGTGGGCGTCATCGAGGATCTGACGCAGCTTCGCCAGGCGCAACAGATGGCGTCAGCGCTCGTCGACATCGGTGCCGGCATCGCCTCCGGAGCGCGTCTTGACGACACCGCGCAGCGACTCACCGAGTTGACGCAGTCGGCGTGGGCGAACGCGGGCTGCGTGTTGACCACGCTCGACCGTGACCGGAACGTGCTCGTCCCTGTCTGCCCGAACGCCGTGACCGACGGCCTGCTCGCGGCGCTCGAAGACATCCCGATCGGTCCCGCCGGGGGCGCCTCCGGCACCGCTGCGTGGCGGGGCGAGCCGACCGCCGTGTCAAACGTGCTCGAGGACGCGCGGCTTGAGCAGCTGCACCCGGCGTTGGCCCGAGACGGCATCGTCTCGTCGTGGGCTGTACCGCTGCGCGACCCGCACGGGGAGGTCATCGGCACGCTCGGCGTGTTCCACACCTACCGGTACGAGCCGACGGCGGATGACTGGGCCGCAGCAACGGCTGTAGCCGGGGTCGCAGCGATCGCGGTGTTCACCGAGCAACGACGGCGCTCCACCGTGCGCGAGCAGTACCGGGTACGAACCGACGCGCGAACCGGATTGCTCAACGAGGTCGCGCTGCTCGAGCAGGTGAGCGCGATGCTCACACAGAACGACCCGGTCACGGTCGCCGTAGCAACACTGCGCGGACCGGGGAAGCTCGCGTCGACCGAGACGCTGTCAAAAGTTGCGCTGACCACCCTCGCCTCGCGCGCGAAAGCGCTCGGCCAGGTGCCGCACGTGGCCGCGACCGGCGTGACGTCGCTCGCGTTCGTCGCCCGGGCCGAGTGGACCGAACGTGAGGCCCGGCTGCTGCATCGCGTGCTGACCCGGCCAATCGACATCGGGACCGCGATCGTCCGCCCCGACGTCGCCGTCGGTGTCGCCGCGACTGGGCCGGCGGAGCGAGTCACCGCCGCGGAGCTGCTCGCGCGCGCCAGCCTGGCGGTCCCGCCACGCGGCGGCAGCCGGCTCGTGCAGCCGCAGCCCGCGGACAGCGGCCGCGACCACGGGCTCGTCGCCGACGTCGCCGACGCGTTCCGCCGCGGCGAGTTCATCGGCTACTACCAGCCGCAGTTCGACCTCGTCACCGGAGAGGCCGTCGGATCCGAGACTCTCGTGCGTTGGAACCATCCGGAGCGTGGCATGCTGAGTCCGGCCGCATTCCTGCCGCTCGTCGAGTGCACCGGCACCAGCACGGAGCTGGCATTCACGATGATCCGCCGCGTTGCCGCAGACCGCACCCACCGGATCGAACGAGGCTTGCGCGGCAACGTCGCGGTCAACGTCACCGCCGATGACCTGCTCAACGAGTCGTTCCTGCAGGTACTGCGCGATCCGGACGAACAGCTGTGGCGGCACATAACCCTCGAACTCACCGAAGCGCAGTTCGCCCGAGCGGAAACTGTGGCGGCGATCGAAGAGCTCGCCGCGCTCGGCTACCAGGTGGCTCTTGACGACTTCGGCACTGGTTACTCGGCGTTGTCCGCCATCCACACGCTGCCGGTATCGATCGTCAAGATCGACCAGTCGTTCATCGCCCGGCTCCCGCACGACGCAGCCGCCGAGGCGCTCGTCGCCGCGATCAGCGCGCTGTGCGAGCAGCTTGGAATCACCGTCGTTGCCGAGGGCATCGAGACGTTGCCGCAGGCCCGCGCTGTCCGCGAGCTTGGTTGTCGCCTCGGGCAGGGATACCTGCTCGGTCGGCCGCAGCCGCTGGAGACAATGTCCGGCGACGATCTGCGATGCACTGACATCGCCGCCAAGACCCGCCGTCGAACAGCAAAGCAGAGCATCGGCGACGCAGCGCGGCGTAGGTTGCTCGAGCTGAACGAACAGGGAGCGTCGCCGACGAGCATCGCCGCTGCGCTCAACCGCAGCGGCTACCGCGCAGTCGGTGGCACCCGCTGGCATCCCCGCTCAGTACTGCAGGTCCTCTCCGAGCACCGCAACGGCTCTGCCTAGAGCGACCGAAGGCGCGGCTCTACCGATCCGATCGCGGAGAACTTAGGCTGGGCTCGTGGCCGGGAGGTAACGGTCATGACCGTTCTCTGGCACCCGCAGCGTGAAGTCGAACGACTGCAGGAGGTGCGTCATGGCAGGCATCGTTGTCGGAGTCGAAGACTCCAAGCCCGCACGAGCGGCGTTGGAGTGGGCCGTTCGGTTCGCGAACGCCGAGCAGCTTCCGGTGACGGTGATCACCGTGATCGAGCGGTTTGAGGCGACGTCCTTCTGGGGTGGCGACGCGGCGGGTGACCCCAGCCCGTCATCGCTGAGCGCGATTCGCGAAAAGCTGACCGAAATGGTCGACACGTCCTTCGGCGACGAATCCCACGTTCCGGTCCAGATCGACGTCATCGTCGGCCATCCAGTCGAAGAGCTCGTGCGCGCCTCCGACGGCGCAGATCTGCTCGTAGTCGGCTCCCGCGGTGCCGGCCCGTTCGGCCGGTTGCTCCTCGGCTCGACGAGCAACGGCGTTGCGCACCACGCGCAATGTTCGGTGACGATCGTCAAAACCTGACTACGGTGCCGCCGTGCGCCGACCGGACAGAACGTCAGGTCAGCACCGACTTCCACACGTTCTTCACACCCAGCGCATCCCGGTTGCACCAGGGGTCGCAACAGTCGGTCTGCGGCGGTGTCGGTAATCCACCGGCCCGCGTGCGGCGGCTACGGCAGCTGCTTCGCATGCCGCATCCCACTGCGGTCGGCGGGTCTGGTGGTACGGCGCACGGTGGTTCGTGGCGGACGGTATGGCGCTGCCCGACATGTAAGGAGATCGTTGATTGTCCGGTCGGGTCGATGCGCGTGGCTCTATAGGGCCCGTCCAGCCAAGTCGTGACCGCTACTGGTATGCGCACATAGCGCTGGGATTCGTCATTCTCGCGGGCCAGGCCGGTGTGTCGATCGCGTACTTCGCTGTCAGTCCGGACGGCCCCGCGCGCGGGACGCTGCAGAGTATCTGCGGTTGCGCCGTTGGCGTGGCCCTCGTCGAGTTGTACGCATCGCGGCGCATCGCGCGTTGGTCGTGGCGAGAGGGTTTCGTGGCGGTGAACGCCATCGCCTCCATCGGTGTGCTCAGCCTGTGCGCGCACATGGATGGTGGGCTGGAAAGCCCACTGCTCTATCTAAGTGTGCTTCCGGTCGTGCATCTCGGGCTGTTTGCCTCGCCGTCGTTCGTCGCTGCTTCAAGTGCCGCGTCGGTCGGTGCCGTCACCGTCATCGGGGTCATAGATCCTGACGTGAAGATTCCACAGGAATCGCTTCTCATGCTCGTCGCGTTTGTGGTGAGCGTGGCTTTTCTCGCGACCCTCTCATCGATTCACCGGTCACGGCTGCAGACCGCGCACGCCGCTCTCGTCGAGGTGCTGTTCCGACGCGGTGAGACCGACGAACTCACCGGTTGCTTCAACTATCGCGCCTTTCACGAACGACTCGCCGACGAGATCGATCGTGCGATGCGGTATGGCCGACCGTTGAGCGTGATCGTCTGCGACGTCGACCACTTCCGCGACTACAACGAAATGTATGGCCACGATCGCGGTGACGCGACCTTAGCCGCGGTCGGCGCACACCTTCGCTCATGCTCGCGGGCGTCGGACGTGGTGGCTCGTGTTGGCGGTGACGAATTCGGCATTCTTCTCCCGGAATCAACGCTTGACCTGGCGACAGCAGTGGCTGGTCGTATGGCCGCTCTAGCCGTCGATGATCCGATGCTGCCGACGCTCAGTATCGGAGTGGCGGCGCTTCGCCCTGACGATCCGACGGCAAAGCGACTGTTCCGCGACGCTGATCGGGCGATGTACGTCGCGAAGAGGTCTGGTCGCGGCCGAGCCTTTGCGGCTACCGAAGACGTCAGTGGGGATCGTGCTGCGGTCGTGCCTGCACAACTCCGTCGGACGGAGCTTCAGGCCTAGCCTTAAGAGTGCAGCGGAAGCGCGGCAAGTCGTCTCGAATGACGGAGGTCGTCGTGGGTTTACCCGAGGTGAATCTTGACGAGTTCGTCCACAGGCCGGCGCACAACGTCGTTGGGGTCCTGGCTACCGGGACGGACTTGCCGGGCTTAGTCGAAGATCTCACCACGGCGGGAATCAACCCGGCCGACATTCGTGTCCTATGCGGAGAGAAAGGCGCCGAAATTCTCGACGAGCGAGGCGAGCATCACGGGCTCAAGGCCCATCTCGTCCGGGGATTCCAGCGGCTGGGTTACGACCAAACTACGCTGGCCATATTCGATGAGGCGTTGCGCGACGGTGGCCTCCTGCTGCATGTGCCAGCGAGTCAACACAACGCGCGTGCCGTCGCCGCGATGATGTGGCGCCACGGCGCGCGCAGCATCGGCTACTTCGGTGCTGGAACATTCGAGGAATTCAGTTTCGAGCCCAAAGCCCCCTAGGCGCACCGTCCGACAGGTTAAGCGGCGCGTCGGTTAGCCAAGCCCGGACTGTCACTGCGAACAGAGGGGCGTTCTCCAATGGCCATGCGTGCGACGCACCGGGGACGATGGCCGCTGTCGCGTTCGGCAGTGCCTCGGCAACCTCCGCGACACTGCGGTGCATGAGCTTCGGCTCTTTCTCTCCGCTCATGACGAGTGCAGGCCCGTCGTATGTCCCCAACCCTGCCGGGAGGCGGAATCGTCCGCTTTGCTCGAAGACCGCAGTGACTGAGTCGACGGTCGTTGCCGCTGCGCTTGCCAGATAGTCGGGGGCGTCCTGCTCCGGGATCGCCAGCCGCTTGATCGTTGCTCGCTGGATGACGCCGATGTTTTTGAGCGGCAGTGTCGCGCGCATCGTCGGGCGGATGAAGCGCAATCCGGGGAGACCCTGCGTATTCGCGCCTGTGACGATGAGCCGGTCAACGAGGTCCGGTCGTGAGGCCGCGAGTAGGAGCGCGAGTTGCCCGCCCAATGACAGGCCGACTACGTGCACTGGGTCGCCGTCACGCTCGATGACCTCGACAACCTCCGCCAACGCGCGATCGAAGGTGAACGTTTCGCCATCAACGCCACTGTGGCCCGGCAGCAGAGGCGCGGCAGTTGCAAAGTCCGGCGCCAAAGCGCTCTCCAGCGAGCGCCACATCCACGGTCCGAGACCGCCCCCGTGCAGCAGCAAGACCGACGACGTCATCGCACATCCTTTGTCACCGGGCCGGCATAGCGGAAGCAGCCGCAGCCCGTGTTCCAGTCGACCCAACGGTAAGAGGACGATCCGTCGCTGCGACCCGAGCTGAAGTCAGTGGTGAACGTCAGGACCGATCGGTACGACGTACCCAGCGCCGCGTAACCGGCACGCCACGAATCGAACGTCAGCGCCGAACCAGCGGACCGGGCGGCATCCGCGAACGCCCAGACGAGGTCGCACGCCTCGGTCGAGGTGATGTTGGCCTGCCGATCCTTGTTTTCTTCGCCACCCTTCTTCTCGATGGCGAAGCATTGCCGTTCGCGCGCAGTCTTCGGATAGGCGCTCGCCTTGACGTCGAAGAACGGCTCCCAACCGATGCCCTCGGCGTTGGCCAACTGGCGTTGCGGCGCATATTGCTCGAGGAACCAGCCCGCTGCTTCATAGGTGCCGATGGCATAGTGCGGGAAGTAGCCCTGCTGGTCCGCGTCCTCCATGAAATACAGCGGTACGCCCGCGCCGGACTGCACGAAGAACACGTAGTTGATGCCCTCCTGGCGAAACTTCAGGATTGCATTAGGGATGTCGCTGCTGAACGTGTTAGCGCCGATCCTCACAACCTCGGTCTGCACGCCGAGCCGTTCGAGCAACGGCTTGAACGAGTTCTCCGCCGGATCGACCCATTGTGGGTCGTCGATCGCGAGCACTCCCGCTTTGGCTTGTGGGCCGAAGAAGTGATGTTGCGACAACGCCGCGACGAGTGAATACGGATAGCGGTCGTACGTAATGAGGCTCGGGCTGTAGACCCAGCCCGGATACGCCGGGTCCACGTTCGGGTTTGGCGCGTCGTCCGAGGCGTTGATGAGCAGCGTGTGCGTCTTGGCGACACATGACGCAAATGACGGCTCGGGGTTGAACGGTGTCAGCACCGCGAATACGTGATTGTCCTGCGTGAACGTGGCGCACAGCGATCCCTGCGGATCGCTCTGGCTCAGATCCTCATAACCGATGACGGGAACAACCTTGCGGCCACGGATCCCGCCGTGCGTATTGAGGTCATTGATGACGGAGTCGAACTCGACCTTCGTGTCGCCGTAGGAAATCGTGAAGCCGAGCCCGTGCGCAAACGCCTCGCCGTTCTTCAGCGCAACGACACCGATCGAGATCGTCGTGTCGGTGATCCCTTGCGAAACGCCCTTGATCCCAGCTTTGTATGACGACGCGCCCGCGCCGCCTGTTGCGATCGAACCTCCCGGCGTGGTGCCAGCAGGATGCCCAACACCGGACCCCGTGGTGGCCGCCTGGCCGCCGCTGTCCGTCATACCGGGTACACCGGCCGGTGCGGACAAGCCGCCGGAGGAGGCCGTGGAGGAACCGCTCAGCGGAGCGGACGACGCGACGGAACCAACGGACGACAGCCCGTCGCCCGCAGACGCCGTAGACGGCGGTAACGACACCGTCGTCCCGCACGCGCCCGCGCCCAGCGCCGCAGTGACCGCCACCGCAACACCGCTGATTCGTCGACGCATGAAGGCTCCAGCCCCAGAGGTATACGCGTACGCTACGGTATAAACGTGCCTATGCCAACGGGGGTAGCACGCCGACCGGGCGCCGGCCGACCCAGTCGTGAGCGACTCACCCGTGACCGCATCGTCGAGACCGCGCTCGCCCTCGTCGACGACGAGGGTCTCGACGCCCTCAGCCTCCGTGGAGTCGCGACCGCGCTCGGCGTCAGCCCGATGGCGTTGTACCGCTACTTCACGACGCGCGACGACCTTGCCGACGCTGTCGTCATCGAGTTGATCGAGCGCGAGCAGGCGACGACTGACCTGCCGGACAACTGGTCCGATGCGCTGACGCAGATCGCGAGGGAGACGCGCGCGATCCTGTTCCGCCACCCGGTCGTACTTGAGGCCATCCAGCGCCGACCCGTGCTCACGCCCTCAGCGCTCGAGCGCTTCGACCGGATGATCGGCTTGATGGTCGACACCGGGGCGACACCGGCCGAAGCAGTCGCCGCATACGCCACGGTCCTGGCTTATGTCGTCGGTTTCGTCTCGCTCGAGTTCGGCCGGCAACAGTCGCTGGCGACTGCGGGCCGGACTGAGGAAGAGATGCGTGCGCGCGTCGCCAAGCAGGTGGCCGAGCTACCGCTCGACAAGTTTCCGCACCTCGTCGGAGTTGCCGACGACGTCGCGTCGCTTGTTGGCGCGGCGCGATTTGAGGCCGGTCTGGCAACAGTCCTGCGCGGCCTCGGAGGTGTCAAACACTGAGAACCGACTGCTTGTGCTCGTTCGGAGCGGGTACGTTCACGCCAGGGGCTGACGTGATGGTTACGTTCGGCCAAGGAGATGATCAGGTGTCGGGCGCACCCACCGGCGATCCCGGGGGCGAATCACAGTCGTGTGTGGAACCACACGTTGGTTCCGGCGGCCGGTGTATATGAGATCTACCCGGTGCACACGTTCGTGGGCTTCGCCGCTCAGCATTTGGTGGTCGGCCGAGTCCGTGGTCGATTCGAGCATGTAGCTGGCACGGTGACGATAGGTGACGACATCATCCTCGATATCGAGCCGAAGTGACTCGGCGGACTTGAAGCGCCGCCGCATTCCCTGACCATCTAACGCGGAGGTGAAGCTGGGACTCAACCATCTGTACGTGAACCATCGATCAGGGAGAAGTGAGCGATGAAGAGCGACCAGGTCGAACGCAACCTCAAGGGTATGGATGATCTCGACTTCATCGGGTGGAACAGCGCCGACTGGAAGGGTGTATTTGCCCACCACCACACCGATGACGTGCTGGTGGATTGGAAGGGTCAACCACCGACCCACGGGATTGACGAGCACATAGATGCGATGAAGGCTTACGTCGAATCCGTTGGCGGCGGCCCGCCTCCGCAGATCGCTGCGCACCCGATCGCTTTTGGGTCAGGGGAATGGACATGTGTCATCGGCGAGTTCGAAGGCGGAGGCCGCATGGTCACCGTCGCCAAATGGCAAGACGGCGCCATTGCTGAGGAATACATCTGGTCCTAGCGTGCGACCGCAGCACGCGGATCTGCGAGTCAGGCAGGGTGCTGGCGGTCACGGGTTCGCCCCGGAAAGGTTGAGGCCGATCGCGCCGGCGACGACCAAGCCGATGGAGACAAGCTTCAACGCCGAGACGTCCTCGCCGAGAGCGAGCATGCCGACGACCGCGGTGCCGCTCGCGCCGAGCCCGGTCCAGACCGCGTACGCCGGGCCGACCTCGACGTGACGGAGTGCCGCGGTGAGCAGCGCGAAGCTGATCAGCGCACATGCAGCGAACGCGATGCTCGGCCACAGCCGCGTCAGCCCGTGGCTCTGCTTGAGTAGCACTGCAAAACCGGTCTCGAATAAGCCCGCGACCACGATGAGGAACCACGCCATCGGTACCACTCTCCGCAACGTCGGCGGCATGACCCACTCTCGCCGTGAACCACGTCGCCGTCGACTGCCCTCATTTGCGGCGGCTTCACGGTGAGTTCGATCTCCTGGTCATTGTCTACGAATCCCTCCGGTGTTCGAGGCCTGCCCAGTGGGGCGGGCAACGGTATGGGATCGCAACACTCCCGCGCATCCACCTACATGTCGTGGTAGGCGTGCACGACCGCGTGCCCGCGGCCCCGGGCGATGAGCGTGCGGTTGACCGGCACCGTGATGACGAAGGCCACAGCCAGGGAGGTGATAAGCGACCACCAGAAGAGTCCGTCGCCGAGGCCGGCGGCGAGCGCATTGGGCACCGCCACGATGAACGCGTTGTCCAAGATCTCCATGACAGTGATCGAGACGGTGTCGGCAGCGAAGGCAACACCAATCGCCCGGCGGAGCCCCACACCGGCGCGGAGAACCGGGCGCATCGTCAGTGAATAGCCGAAGAAGAACGCCAGAACGATGGCGAGCACGATGCTCGCGACGTTGCCCCATCCCCACCACGTCGCCAGCACCATGCCGAGGATTTCTCCGATGGCACATCCGGTGAGGCAGTGCGCAGTCGCGGAGATCGCCGACCGGGTCAGCTCGGTTCCCCGCGGCGTCGCTGCCTCGTGGTATCCGTGCGCCGGGGGATCGGGTGTCGACATACGAACCACTTAACAGGATGAGCACAGGCTGGCCGGGAAGTATCACCGTGGAGGTACCCATGACCGCGACTTCGAAGGTGCTCGGCCGGCAAGACGGGGTGCGTTCCTGGCAGGAGGATCTCTACCGCGACGTGCACCGTCACCCGGAGCTGTCCCACCAGGAGCAACGGACGGCTGGGCTGGTCGCCGATCGGCTGAAAGCGGCCGGCTTCGACGTGCACGCTGGTGTCGGCGGGACCGGCGTTGTCGGGGTGCTGGCCCGAGGTAGTGGTCCGACGGTGTTGCTCCGGGCAGACATGGACGCGCTGCCGGTGGAGGAGGCGACGGGCCTGCCTTACGCGAGCACTGACACCGCCAAGACGTCGAATGGCCAAGCGGTGCCGGTGATGCACGCCTGCGGTCACGACATGCATGTTGCTGCCCTGGCTGGCGCGGCGAACCTGCTCGCCGGTGCGACGGACGCGTGGCACGGGACGTTGGTGGTGGTGTTCCAGCCAGCTGAGGAGACCGGCGACGGCGCCAGGGGCATGGTCGATGACGGTCTCGCGAAACTCATCCCGACGCCCGACGTCGCGTTCGCGCAGCACATTCTGCCGGCCCCCGCAGGCTTGGTGGGCACACACAGCGGCCCCGTGCTGTCGGCCGCGGACAGCATGCGTGTCACTGTCCACGGCCGTGGCGGTCACGGTTCCATGCCGCAAGCGACGGTGGACCCGGTGGTGCTCGCCGCCATGATTGTGGTGCGGTTACAGACCGTCGTGTCGCGGGTGACACCGCCGAGCGAGACGGCGGTGCTGACCGTGGGCAGTGTGCAGGCCGGCACGAAGAGCAACGTCATCCCAGACCACGCTGTCCTGCAGCTCAACGTGCGCACCTACAGCGATCAGACTCGCCAGACTGTGCTGGATGCGATCCGCAGGATCGTTGTTGCGGAGTGCGAGGCGTCCGGAAGCCCGAGGGAGCCTGAGTTCGAGCTCTTCGATCGGTTCCCGCTGACAGACAACGACATCGCGACGACCGACAAGGTCTCCGCCGCGTTCACCGACTTCTTCGCTGATCGAGCCGTGCCGATGAAGCTGCAGACCGCGAGCGAAGACTTCAGCGACATTCCTGCCGCCCTCGGCGTGCCCTACAGCTATTGGGGCGTCGGTTGTATCGATCCCGAGATCTACCGCAGGGCCGAGCAGGCCGGACGAGTGGCGCAGGACATCCCGGTGAACCACTCGGCGCAGTTTGCGCCGGTTATCCAGCCCACGCTGGATACGGCGACGCAGGCGTTGGTTGTCGCGGCGCTGAGCTGGCTCGCCTCGGAGTAGAGGCGGTTTCTACTCGGCTCCTGTGCCGGGGGGGCGCGGCGCATTGAGTCCGTAGCGGACGCCGACCATTCGGATGACGAAGCAGGCGGTTGCGGCGCCGAGCGCGGCGGGTATTCCGTACACGCCGGCGCGGTCGGTCGCGACGGTAATCGTGGCTGCGGCCAACGCCGGAATGGCGTACAGCCCGCTGGTGAGCACTGTCGGTACCTGACGGATGAGGACGTCCCGGATCGTGCCACCACCGACACCGGTGATGGCGCCGAGGATCACCGCCTGACCCGCGCCGAGCCCGTGTTCCAATGCCTTGCTTGCCCCGGTGACGGCGAACAGACTGAGCCCGACCGCGTCCAGCACAGTGATAGGGACGATGTGCTTGCTGAGCCAGCGACCGAGGGCGAACGCGACCAGGCCGCCGCCCGCGGCGACGGCCAGGTAGCGCCAGTCACGGAATGTGGCGGGTGGCAGTGCGTCGATGAGAATGTCTCGGATGATCCCGCCGCCGATCGCCGTGATCATCGCAAGTGTGATCACTCCGACGATGTCGAGTCGGACTGTACGGATGGCAGTCAGCGCGCCGTTGACGGCGAACGCGAAGGTGCCCGTCAGATCCAGGGCTAACAGTAGCGGCGGTTCGTTCGTCATGCTGACCGACGCCTGATGGTTGCGATTGTGTTGGAGCAGCGTCCGCGACCTGGTGAAGTGTCGCAGCAGCCGACGTGACCGAAGAACACCGAGGGCTCGACATCGCGCATCGAGTGGAGATCCGTACATGTGTCGGGCATCGGATGACCTCCAACGAGCCGGGCGCGATCTGCTATCCGTCGGTGAGTTGCTTGCTCAGCTCCGCATGCCGTACTTCGAGGTTGGCCATGAGGGCTTGCTCCTCCTCCTGGTTCGTCAGGTCCGCGGCCGCGTCTGCGACGTCTTCGGGGTCTGTCGACCGCGGCTCGTTGGCGGTGCGCAGCTGGGTTAACGCCTCGTCGACTTCGCGTAGCTCGCGGGCGAGGGCTTGCCGATCCACGTGATCGCTCATTGGCTCTCCCTGTCCCATTGTCAGTGTTTGGGCTGCCTCGTGTGCGGCTTGCAGGTCCTCGCGGGCTTCGAGCACGAAGGTGCGCGCGCTGGCAGTGACTTCTCAGCCTTGCGGTCCTGGCGGGTGCTCGGCGCTCTCCGATCAAGCCTGCCCCTTCTGCCGGCGATCAGTCCGAGCGGGGCGCTCACTGCTCACCCAGCAGGGGTTGAGGGTCCGCCGCGCTTGTGCTTCGCCACCATCCGTGATCGTGTCGTTGACTCAGCTAGTGAACGGGTAGGCATGACCACCTACACAGTCGGATATTTCGTCGGCAGCTTGTCCCGCGAGTCGATCAACCGCATGCTGGCTAACGCGCTTATTCGACTCGCACCTGAGGGCTTGGAGTTCACCGAGATCCCTATCGCTGATTTGCCGCTGTATAACCGGGACCTCGATGCCGACTACCCGACACCTGCTCGGGCGTTGAAGGCGGCGATCGCATCTGTCGACGCGGTGCTGTTCGTCACTCCCGAATACAACCGTGACATCCCTGGCGGGTTGAAGAACGCCATCGACTGGGGGAGCCGGCCGTGGGGCACCAATTCGTTCGCGCGGAAACCCTCGGCGGTGATCGGTGCGTCGCCAGGCAAGATCGGTACTGCGGTCGCGCAACAGAACCTGCGTAGTGTCCTGAGCTTCTGCAACTCACCGCAAATGAACGCGCCCGAGGCATACATCCAGTTCGTGCCGGGTCTGATCACTCCGGATGGCGAGGTGACAGACGAGACGACCGAGCAATTCCTCCGCGATTTCATGACGGAGTTCGGCCAGTTCATCCTTCGGGTGCTGACGGTGTTGCCGCGTCCCACTAGCGAATAGACGCTCGTCCTACCAGGCGGTGTAGTGGGGGTGGGGACGGCATAGGAGGGCGGCACGAGTCGCTTGGGGTAAGCCTCGGTAGAGGCTGATCTTGAGGAGTACTCAATGACCGAGGCGCGGGGGGCCTGGCGGGGCGCGTTGCGGCCACGCCGTCAGCTGCTCGCACCGCTGCTGGGCACCGTATGGAGCGCGCGAGTCGCGGGCGTCATCGTCGGCAGCGACCGCTACGTCAGTGGTGCCCGGGGGATGGACTGGCGAGTGCTCGGGATGTTGCCGCTGGTCCATGGGACCGGCGACGACGTGATGCGCAGTTCCGCCTTCGATGGCGTGGCAATTCCTGCCGCTGGACGGGTGGGTTGGTTCGTGGGTACCAACCGCTGGAGTGAGGGGGAGTTCTTCCGGTACCGCATCACTGACTACCGCTTATGCGGTTGACCTGCTGCGTGCGAGCTCCGGTTCAAAGCGCGCGGCCCGCTGCGGGCCGAGACGGGCGCGGGCCTCGTCGACGGTGCCGGCCAGGCGCAGCCAACGGGCGAGGCCGACGTCGTTGAGGCGCCGTCGAGTGGCGTCGTCGACGACGACGATGACGTCACCGCGTTGCGTGCGAGCGCGGCGGGTCAGCCGCAACAGCATCGCGATCCGGTCGAGGCTGGGCGGAGGTGAGGTGCGGGTGTCGACGATCAGCGTCCAGGGCTGCGACGTCGTCATTGACCGGTGCAGCATGCGGCGGAAGCCGAGGCCGGGTATGTCGCGGATCGACAGGACGGTGCTGGTCATGGCACGCGCCATAGGTCCGGGTCGTAGACGATCGCGCGCGGGTCGGCATGAGTGCTGTTCATCAGGTCCTCGCCGAGGTTGTGGTGGCGGCAGTGGGGCCGGTCGGTCGCCTTCTGGCCGTTGCCCGACGCCGGTTCGGGTCGGGGGAGCGGCGGTCGAGCTCGATGGCTAACGGAGTGGCGGTGAACACCGACGAGTAGGTGCCGACGCCGATGCCGACGAGCAATGCCAAGGCGAAGTCGGTGAGCGATGAGCCGCCGAGGACCGCTAGCGAGGCGAGGATGAACATGGCGCCGATGCCGGTGTTGATGGTGCGGGGCAGGGTTTGTAGGCAGGCGAGGTTCGCCGTGTCCGCGAAGGGCTGGCCGCGCCGTTGCGGCAGCAGCTCTCTGATTCGGTCGAAGACGACGACGGAGTCGTTGACGGAGTACCCGATGACGGTGAGCAGTGCGGCGAGGAACACACCGTCGATCGGTTTGCCGAGCCAGGCGAACAGCCCGAGCAGTAGCAGTACGTCGTGCGCCATTGCGGTGACGGCGGCGGCGCCGAAGGTCCATCGGAACCGAACGGCGAGGTAGATCATCTGGGCGGCGAGCGCGAGGCCGAGCGCGATGAGCGCATTGCGTTTGAGTTCGTCGCCGAGGCTGGGCCCGATGAACTCGTCACGGACTTTGGTGGTGGTTCCGCCGTGGTCATCGAGGTTGTTGGCGATCTTGGTCTTGGTGGTGTCGGTCAGCCCGCTGTCACGCACGAAGATGTGGTTGCCGTCGGAGAGCTGGACGACTGCGCGGGGGAGGCCGGCGGCGGCGACGGCGCCGCGAGCGGCCTGGGCGTCGACCGGTCGGCTGGTGGCGTATTCGACGAGGCGTCCGCCGGTGAACTCGACCCCGAAGTCCAATCCTTTGATCCCGATGCCGGTGCCGGCGACGGCGACCGCCAGCGCGGAGGCGGCGAGCCAGCGTCGGTGTCGGCGCAGCAGGAACGGTCGGCGCCGCATCAGCCATTGGCGAACTCGACTCTCACCCGCGAGCCCGCTGATGGCGGGATGTTCCCGGACGCGGCGGCTGGAGACGAGTAGTTCCAGCAGTACCCGGCTGAGGACGAGGCAGGTCAGCATGGAGGTCAGCACACCGATGGTCAAGGTGATGCCGAACCCGCGGACGGGTCCGGTCGCGAAGTAGAACAGCAGACCGGCGGCGAGGACAGTGGTGACGTTGGAGTCGACGATCGCTGACCATGCGCCACGGAATCCGCGGATGATCGCGGTGCGCAGCCGGGTCGGGCCGATGGCGGCAGCTTCTTCCCGAGTGCGTTCGAAGACAAGCACGTTCGCGTCGACGGCCATCCCGACCGCGAGAACGAAGCCGGCGACGCCGGGCAAGGTGAGGGTGGCGCCGAGGGCGAGCAGAACGGCGAAGGCGATCGCGGCGTAGGCGACGAGGCTGACGGCGGCGATGACGCCAGCGAGCCGGTAGGCGGCAATGATGTAGACGACAGTGAGCGCGGCGCCGATCAGCGCCGCCTTGATGCTGGCGGCGATCGCCTCGTCGCCTAGGGTGGCCCCGATCGTGTGCTGCTCGACAGTGACGACCGGAACGGGCAGGGCGCCGGCGCGAATCAGCAGTGCGAGTTCGCGGGCCTCGGCTTGGCTGAACTCGCCTGTGATGAGGGTGGATCCGCCGGTGATGCCGGCGTCGCAGCCGACGCTGGTCTCGACCTGTGGGCTGGAGATGACCTCGTCGTCGAGCACGATCGCGACCCGCCGTTGCGGATCGCCGGGCGCAGCGCAGGCTGCGCGACCGGTGAGGGTGGCCCACTCGCCTTCCCCGGCACCGCGGAAGTCGACGCTGACCTGCCAGCGGCCGAACTGCGGGTCAGTGACTGCCTCCGCGCCGTCGACGTCGTTGCCTGTGATCGTGGCGGCGGCGAGCTGCAACGGCTGCCCGGACTCGTCCGGGAGTACCCGTGCGTCGGCGTCCGGCGTTGCGTCGCCCGGGGTCGGGCCGGGGGCAGTGGTCGGCGCAGCGGCGGCGACACCGGTCACCGGGTGGAAGGTGAGCTGGGCGGTGCGGCCGACGACCTTCGCCGCCTCGGCCGGGTCCTGGACGTCGGGGAGCTCGACGATGATCCGCCGCTCACCGGAGCGCACCAGTGTGGGTTCGCTGACGCCGAGTGCGTCGATGCGGTGCCGCAGCACCTCCAGGGTGCGGTCGGTGGCGTCCCTGTCGGCGTTCGCGGTTGGGCTGTCGCGGGTTTCGAGGACGATCTGGGTGCCGCCGCGCAGGTCAAGGCCCAGGCGAGGTTCGGTGGTCAGCAGGATCCCGACGGCGCCGGCGACAGCGCCGGCGGCGATGAGCGCGCGGACTCCGGTCGCGCGCATCAGTCGCCCCAGAGTTGGGGGTAGCGGTCCGCTTCCTCAATAAGCCGGGCAACCCCGCGGACGGCGGCGCGGCGCGGATCACGCGGGACATGCACGTCGGCACCGAGTTCGTCGCGCAAGGTTTGGGCGAGTTGGGGGACCAGCGCGCCGCCGCCGACGAGCTGCGCGCTCTGTCCGAGCGGGTCCCGGCCAGGGACGGCGGCCGCGCGCTCGATGAGTCGGCGGGCCGCGGACACGATCGTCGCGGTCGGGTCGCTGATCTCGATTGCCAGTTCGGGGCCGCTGACTTGTACGGCGACGGGAGTGTCGCCGTCGAGGTGCAGGACAGTCGCTGACCCGACGTGGAACGCCTGCCAGGCGGCGTTCGGCGTAGCGAGGATGTGATGGCGGCGGTAGAGGTGGGCGAGGATGGCGCGTTCGATGTCGCGGCAGCCGGTGGCGCAACCGACCGCGTCGACAACCCGTCCCTCGGCGACGACGGCGACCTCACTGCCGTGCACCCCGACGTCGATCACGAGGCACGGTCGGGCGCTAGCCGTATCTAAACCCGCTCCGGCGGCCGCAGCCAGCGGCGCCTCCATCAGCAGCACCGGCTGGGCGCGGTTCAGCGCGCGCAGCGCCGTTTCGAGGCGCCCTCGGGCGGCACGCCCGGCGCAGGCGGGCACGGTGGCCGCGATTCGGAAACCGCGCCGGCGGCGGCGGGTGAGCCGAGGCAGCCGTCGGCGAAAGGCGGGCCCGGACGCGTCGACGATCGCGGCGGTTCCGTTCGCACGCGCACGGGCCGGCCGGGTGGCCGCGATCGGTGTCGGGAACTCGACCAACTCACCGTCCGGGCGCCAGAGCCGGACGGTGTCGGTGCCGGCGTCGAGCGCGACGGCGTGGACGCGGTGGCGCGAGGCGAACCCGCTCCCTGCGCGAATCCCCCCGGTCATTACTGCCGCCCCGTTGCCTTGGCCGCCTGGCAGGTGACGCAGTACCGCGCGGCGGGGAGCACCTCCAGCCGTGCCGGAGCAATCGGTTCCTGGCAGTGCACGCAGCGGCCGTACGTTCCGGCGTCGAGGCGGTCGAGAGCTGCTTCGGTCTCGTCCAGTTGCTGATGGGCGGCGTCGATGAGCCGGGCCGTGACATGCAGGTCGCTGCGGCAGGACGCCTCCCCCCGTTCGGCGAGGGAGGTCGGGAGGTCGTGGTTGAGCGCGACGATGTCGGCGACCTGCCGCCGCCGCTGGTCCTCGAGAAGTGAGCGGGAGTCGGGCATCTGACGGTTGATGGTGTTCGGGTGGCGGACACGAGTGGTGGAGATCGACATGATTCGTCCTCTTCGCTCTGAGATGGCGCCGGGCTGTTGCCGCCGGCGAGGGTCAGCGGGCGAGGAAGGTCGGCGGCCCACGCCGCAATGGCGTGCCGCCGCGGAATCGACGCGGAGCGGTGACTGCAACCGGGATCGCCGGGCGGCGGCGGGCAACGAGGAACAGCGGCAGCAGCAGCGACACCGCAGTCGCGGCGAGGGTCGGACGGTGCGCCGTGACGAACTGTCCGACGTGCGTGACGGTTTGGACGATGGTGGCGTCGTGGACGGTCGTGTGCGTGGCAGTCAGCGCCGACTCGGACGAAACGGTCTGCGGTGCGGTGATATTGCCGACCTGTGTCGATGCGCCGGCGCAGACGACCCCGAGGCCGGCAACAACGGCGAGCGCCGCGACGACGCCGCGACGAGGCCAGCGGCGCCGCGGGCGTGGTCGGTCGCGGTCGTCGCGGCGCACGGTGCTCACTCCTTCCGAGACCGGTGGTCGCTGTGTACTGCTCAGCGCATCAGACAGCTGCGGAACGCGGGTGCCGGAGACGTGGAGATCGTGTGAAGGTTGCGCCCACTCGACAGTGGCGACATTGGGCCGCGCACGAACCGGTCCTGCACCCGGCCGCCGTACCGCCAGCCCAACAGGTAGGCCAGGTTGTCGCCGACGAACGCGCGCCCGGGGCAACGGAGCGTGCGTCCGCTGATCTCCACCTCGTCTCCATCCCCGTGTCGCGGGGTCCCCAGAAGAGCCAGATTGACTGGCCCTATCAGACATCGCGTGCAGGGAGGTCCGTCGTGACTCGAGTCGAGATCGCCCGTCGGCGTCGTCATGTCGGCTGGGTTGTGGCGACGGTGCTTGCGGTTGCGGTCGCGACCGGATGCGGAGTGCGCAACGACTACTCAGCGACCGAGCGACCGGCGCTCGGTTCGGTCAATGTCGACGCCGGTCCGCTCGCGTTGCGACACCTGCGGGTGGAACTGGATGACACCCGCCAGGTCGGATCCATTGTGCCGATGTTGCGCGGATCGTTCGTCAACGCGGGTCAACAAGACGACGAACTGCTGCGGGTGACGTCGCCGGCCGCCGAAACGTTGCGGTTAGCTGGCGTCGGCGCCGGGGCATCGCAGACCGTTCCCTTGGCGGCCGGTGGCGTGGCACGACTGGAGCATCCGGAGGATCCGGGCTGGATGCTCGAGCGAGTGAGCCGGGAACTGCAGGGAGGAACGTCGGTTCCGGTGACATTCCACTTCGCCCATCAGGGTCGGGTGACGGCCACCGTGCCGATCACTGCCGGGTAGTTGGCGAGGGCGGGCATTGGTGGGCGGCCCGGCGACTCCTTCGATTGTGCTCGTCGAGAACCGTCGGCCGGTGCTGCCCGCTGCGCGGGAACGACAACGATTGCGCATACCGGCAAGGAGACGGGATCCATCGCGGCGAAATCGGGGCCCTCGCCGATCACGACGATGTCGCCCTGGTTGGAGGCTTCGGCCAGCAGGCTGACGACGCTGCCGCGACGGACGACGAATTCCGCTTCCTCGAGCCACGGGCGACTCTGTTCGACCCGCCGACGCAGTCGTCGCTGGATGTACATCGCCTGCTCGACGGTTCTCGCCGCATGCAGCGAGCCAGGATCAGCAAACGCGGTGACTATCCGCAACGACATGCCGCGGCAGAGGGCTTCATCCGCGGCCCATGCAAGTGCGTCGAAGGACACCGGTCGGATGTCGACCGCCACCACCACCCTCGGCGTTGCTACCTCGGCGGCCGAAACGCTCGCTGGCAGGGGCCGGTCACGAAGATCGGTCATTGTCATGGCCTTCCCGATGGTTGGGGTGACCGGCTCCAGTGCACGGCATCGGTGCGTGTTTCTTGCGTCGTTGGGTGGGGCGCGATGAAAGCATCCGCCGTAGAGGGGGTCCATGCCTAAGCCCGGGCGGCGTCGTTTTCGTCTGCGGCGTCGTCGAGCAGCGCGAGTGCCGTCGAGACGAGCAGATGCGCTGCAAGCAAGTCGTCTGTGGCCGCGTCGACGTCGGTGTTGATCGCCTTCGCTGCTGCGTTCAACGAGTCCTGGACCTGCTCAAGCGTGTTTCTCATGGTGACGTGCGGTGTCATTGGCGTTCCGCTCGTCTGAGGGGTTCGCTCGATGTGGTCTCGTGTGCCTCCTCCTCCCGTCGTTTCTTCCACACGTCGAAGGCGATCGTCGCGGCGGGAAGCCCGATGAACATCATCAAGACGCCGATCACGGTCAGCAATGTGCGCAGGTCGAGGCCGTTTTCGGCCATCGTCTGACTCCTTACTCTCTTTGCTTTTCATGCGTGTTTGACGGGCGCGCGGATAGTGGAACCCGCCGGTGCGGACGGCGCCTGTCGCTCAGATGGAGACGATGTGGAGAGCGCGCGGACGCGGTGTCGCGGGTCGCGCAGCGTCCTAGCGTGTGAGTCACCGAGCGTCGCGAAGGAGGTATCGGCGGCCATGCCCACCGTGCTGCTCGTCGAGGACGAGCTGAAGTTGCGCGAGCTCGTGCGGTCCTATCTGGAACGCGACGGGCTGACGGTGCTGACTGCGGGGACGGGCGCGGACGGACTGCATCTAGCGGCGACGGCGAAACCCGACCTGATCATCTTGGATCTTGGGCTGCCCGATATCAGCGGCGAGGCTGTGGCTGCGGAGGTCCGGCGCGGCTCGGAGATGCCGATCGTGATGTTGACGGCGAAGGTCGAGGAGGCGGATCGGATCCGTGGTCTGGAGTTGGGCGCGGATGATTACGTGACTAAGCCGTTCAGTCCGCGGGAGTTGGTGCTGCGGGTGCGGGCGGTGCTGCGCCGCGCTGCCAACCACGAGGATCAGGAAGCGACGCGCGGGTACGGCGGCGGCCGACTGGTCATCGACGAGTCGACCCGCGGTGTCATCGTCGACAGGCGGAAGCGGGAGCTGACTCCGACGGAGTGGGCGATCCTGCTGGCGCTGGCAACCAGGCCGGGCCGTGTGTACTCCCGGGCGGAGCTGATCAACCGGGCGCGCGGGCATGAGTTCGAGGGATACGAACGCAGCGTCGACTCGCACATCAAGAACCTGCGACGCAAGATCGAGACGGACCCGACACAGCCTGAAATCGTGCTCACGGTTCTCGGTGGCGGCTACCGGCTCGGACTGTGTCGCGATGACTAGAGGGTCGCGGCCGATCTGGCTGCGGCTCACCTTGACCTACGTCGGTGTCGCGTTGCTGGCAGTTCTGATCTTGGCAGGAATCACCGCCGTGTTCAGCGCACGCTACGTGAACATGCTCGTCAGCGAACGCCGCGGCGATCTGACCCGGGCGCTTCTGGTTGACGCCGCGTCCACGTACAACACCGGCCAACCCTGATGGTCGGACGCTGACTTGCGGCCGGCGCTTGATCTGGCCGCCCGCAGCGGCACGGACGTGGCGGTGGTGGACAACGACGGTGCGGTGGTGGCGGCGACGTTCAACGATCCTCGGCATGCCACCGGCACGCAGCAGGAGCCGATCTTCGTGCGCGACCAGCGAGTCGGGACGTTGTAGCTGAAGTTCAACGGCCGAGGTCTGGTGGAGTCCGCAGACCACCTGCGTCGCTCGCTGCTGCACGCCGATGTCGCGTCCGCCGGCGTCGCGGCGGTACTGGCGCTGCTCGCCGCGGTGATCGTCGCGCGCCGGCTCAGTGCACCGGTCCGTTCGCTGACCGCAGCGGCCGGTGCGATGTCGCGAGGCAACCGGCAGGTCCGGGTCGGGGAGCTTGCGCGGGCGCCAGCCGAGTTGAGCGAGCTCGCCACGACGTTCGATCGGATGGCCGCGACGATCAGCCGCGAAGAGCGGCTGCGCCGTGACCTGGTCGCCGACGTCGCCCACGAGTTGCGCACGCCGGTCGCGGTCTTGCAGGCGAACTGCGAGGCGTTGCTCGACGGGGTGGTGCCCCATACCCCAGAGCAGATCGCGTCGCTGCACGAGGAGGTGCTGCGACTGGCCGGCATGGTCAATGACCTGCAAACACTGGCTGGCGCGGAGGCCGCGGCCCTGCATCTCGTCTTGGAGACTTGCGACCTGGCGACCGTCGTGGAGTTGGCCACTGACGCGATGAAAGCTAAGGCGGCAGCCGTCGGAGTGCACCTGAGCCGGGAACTGACCCCAGCGGTGATGGAAGGTGATCCGATCAGACTGCATCAGATCGTCGCCAACCTGCTGTCCAACGCGGTGAAGTTCACCCCGGCCGGTGGGACCGTCCAGGTTCGCGTGACCCGCGACAGCAGGACCGCTCGCCTAGTCGTTGCCGATACCGGCACGGGCATCCCCGCCGACGAGTTGCCGCACGCGTTCGACCGGTTCTGGCGAGGTAAGCAGGCGATCGAAGCCACCGAGGGCACCGGGATCGGCCTGTCGATCGTCGCCGAACTTGTAGCTGCGCACGACGGCGACATCAGCCTCGACAGCAACCCGGGTGACGGGACGACGGTCACGGTCGCCTTTCCGCTGTCACATCCCGCCGGCTGACGCGTCTCCACTTGGTCTCCATATCGAGCGCACCGCGCACGCATCAGTAGCGGTGATGCTCGAGGCGTCGCGCGAGGACCAGGCGCCGTTCGTCGAACCCCCGTGAGGCGGGCGGCGCCCTGGTCCTCGCGTGACACCCGGAACGACGACGGGAGGGCGAATGGGACGCCACGTGCGCGCGCAGCAGTTGACGCCGGTCGAGCGCCTGCAGCTGCGCGACGCGTTACAGGACCGGTGGCGCGAACAGGTGCGGCAGATCACGCTGCTCTCGCTCGCCCGCCATGACCGCGAGGATGCGAAGGGGGGCGGGTTGCCGACCGACATACCGTCCGAAGGGAGCTCTCTCGATAGTTCCATCCACCGCGCACGCGCTCGACTCGAAGACATCGAGCAGGCGATGCGCCGGTTGGACGATCGCAGCTACGGTCACTGCCTTGGCTGCGGCGAGCAGATCGGCTTCACGCGTCTGTTCCAGACGCCGGAGGAGACCAGCTGCGAGCGGTGTCCGCGGGATGCGGTCGCGCTGCCCAACGGCTCCAATGACGTGAGCGTGGCCTGACCGCGATGCGATGGCTACTTTGAACGGACAGCAGCGATGACTCTGCAGTCAGCACACGATGCGCCGGCCGCCGACGTTCACTTGTCGGTACCAGTCCGGGTCGTGACCGCCGCACAGATCATGACGCCAAAGGCATGGCCACCCGGAACGCGCATCGTCGTGGACGCGACCGGCGTCGACTTGCCGTCGTTGCCATTGCTGGCCCGCATGGTGCACGTTCGCCGGGAGTTGCGCGCTGTCGGCGGTGATGTCGTTCTCGCCGCTCACCCGGAAACCGCGGCACTGCTACGAAGCAGTGGGCTGCACTGCACGGTCCCTTACCGGGGTGATGTTGCCACGGCAGTGGCGGCACTCGATCCCGTGGGTGCTGCCAGTGGCTGGCAGTGACCGGCGTGAACACCGGCGGCGCCGCACTACCCGGGCTGAACGTGCTTCTCGTCGAGGACGATGCCGACATCCGTGGCCTGCTGCGCTTCTGCCTCGATGACGGCGAGCGTTGCGGCGCTGTCACCGAGGTCGGCTCACCGCAGGACGCCGTGCGCGCCGCCGCCGCCGGGTCGTTCCAGCTGATGCTGGTCGACTTCATGCTCGCCGGTGGTACTGCTGCCGACTGCCTCCCGCGACTGCGCCGGCTGCAGCCGAGGTCGTGGATCGTCATCTACACGGCCAACTGCGCCGCTGCGGAAGCCTTCGGCGTCATCAACGCCGGCGCGGACCTGTTGGTAGAGAAGATGAGTCTCGGCATCGACAGCCTCGTCGCCCTTGCGCTGACCCGTGAGGACCCCGGACCGCAACCGCTGCGGTCGGGTTGAGCCCGACCCGATGTCGATGGCGATCGCGCTGTTGGTGTTCTCAGCGGTGCTGCTCGCCATCGCGACCAATGGCGTGGTGTCGACCGTCGTTCGTCGACGGTCGGGTCTCCCTGTCGGTGCGTTGGCTGTGGTGACCAGCGCCGCAACACTGGGATGCCTCGCTTTGCTCCTTCTCGCCGCCACCCACGCCTGATCCCCCGGAGTAGATGGCAGTTCGGGCGCTTGACCAGGGTGATGGGCTTTCGCTGGTTGATCGAGGCGGTGGAGAACTTCTCGGTCCGGTGTGTCACCTGTGCCCGCACCGCTGGCGGGTCTCTGCAGGATCGCGGAGTGGTGTCGTTGACGCAACTGCTGCAAGCTCGCCTGCGTGACATTCGCGGCCATGCCCCGGTGAGCTGACCGGCAGGTGCCCGCTCCGGCGACGGTGCTCGTCCACGGTTACCGTCGTGACGATGCACGCGGCTTACATCCGGGCGCTGGGACCGGCAGACTCGATCGAGATCGGGGACATACCAACGCCTGTGCCCGGCCCGACGGACGTGCTTGTCGAGGTTGAGCTGGTGGCGGCCAACCCTGTTGACGCGTTGGTCCGCTCCGGGCTCTATCCAACCCGGATTTCATTCCCGTTCGTCGTCGGTCGTGATCTCGTCGGGACCGTCGCGTCGGCTGGTGTGGCTACGGGGTTCGCGGTTGGTGACCGGGTGTGGTGCAACAGTCTCGGGCTCGACGGTCGGCAGGGGAGTTTCGCGCAGTTCGCAGTCGTGCCGGCCGAACGCTGCTACCGGTTAGCGACAGGTGTCAACCCGGCTGTGGCCGTCGCGGTCGCGCATCCCGCGGCGACGGCGTACCTGGGTTGGTTCGTCCATGCCCGGCTGCGCGCCGGGGAGACCGTGTACATCGGCGGTGCAGCAGGGAATGTGGGCAACGCCGCGACCGCGATGGCGCGTCGTGCGGGGGCGCACGTGGTCGTGAGCGCCCGAACCGAGGATCACGAGAGGTGTCGCGTGGCGGGCGCGGATGTAGTGCTCGATTACCGCGACCCGCGTTTGCGCGAGCAACTGCAGGCGGCGGCACCGACCGGCGTCCATGTGTTTTGGGACACCTCCGGGCACCATGACTTCGACCTAGTCGGCCAGGTGATCGCGGTTGGTGGCCGGGTTCTGCTCACTGCCGGGGCAGACAGGCGTCCCCGGTTGCAGGTGACTGCGCTGTACACGAAAGATGTCAACCTGCTCGGCTTCGTCATCAGCCGCGCGTCGGTGAGTGACTTGGCGGCGGCCGCGGAGCTGGTCAACGGCATGCTCGCGTCCGGCTCGTTGACTGCGCGGGTGAGCCAGATAGTGCCGTTGTCAGCCACCTCGGAGGTGCATGCGCGGCTCGAAGCCCATCAGGTCGTCGGCCGGGTGTTGCTGCGTCCGTAGGCCCGCGTTGGCGCGCTACGTTCGGTCGGCTGTCATCAGCTCGGTCATCTGGTGGGCTGTAACAGGGCGTCCGAAGAAGAAGCCTTGGACGATGTCGCAGCCCATCGATTGCAGTGTTGCAGCCTGGTCTTCGGTCTCAACGCCCTCCCCGACCACGCGCAGATCCAGCGCCCGGGCCATGCTGACTACGGCATTCACGATCTTGCGGTCGTCCGAGTCTTGACCGACGCCGTCAACGAACCCGCGGTCGATCTTGATCTCGTCCACGGGCAGGCGTTTGAGGTGCGACAGGGACGAGTAGCCGGTGCCAAAGTCGTCGATCGCGATGTGTACGCCGTCGTCGTGAAGTGCCGTCAATACGCGCAAAGCGCGGTCAGGGTCGCTCATGATCGCCGTTTCGGTGATCTCAAGCCCGAGTAGTCCGGGCTGCAGGTCGGCCTCGTCGAGCGCGTTTCGGACTGCCTCCCGGAGGTATACGTCATCCAGCTGCCGCGCAGAGACATTGACGGCGACCGGTAACGGTTCCGGCAGCTCTCGCGCCCACTTGGCGGCCTGCGCGCAGGAAACCCGCAGAACGTGGCCGCCGAGAAGGACGATGAGACCGCTCGCCTCCGCGAGGGAGATGAACTCGGCCGGTTCGAGCAGCCCGCGGGATGGGTGTCGCCACCGGGCAAGAGCTTCAACGCTGCAGACGCTCCCGCTCGTAAGGTCGACCTGCGGCTGGAAGTACACGGTGAGCTCGCCATGATCTATAGCGGTCCGCAGCTCGCGGACATCCTCGAGGTGGTAGCGGGACTGGCGCGCTACGTTCTCGTCGAACATCACATGCCTTCCGCGGCTACGCTTTTTCGCCTGTAGCATGGCGACATCCGCGTCGCGCATCATCTTGTCGCCATCACGGGGTGCCGTTTGCAGGGATATGCCGATGCTCGCGTTGATGTTGACAGTTGTGCCTGCCACGTCGATCGGACGGGTGATCGCCTCGAGGATCCGGTCGGCGAGCGCATTCGCTTCGGATGCGCTCTCCAGGTCGAGGCAGACCATCACGAACTCGTCGCCGGCGAATCTTGCCAGCGTGTCGCCCTCCCTGACGACGGCCCCTAGCCGGAAGGCGGTGTGGCGAAGTACCTCGTCACCAGCGTCGTGGCCATAGCTGTCGTTGACCGCCTTGAAGTCGTCGAGGTCGATGAACAGCACCGCGACCCTCAGCGGTGAGGTACGCCCCTTTATTGCCTGCTCAAGCCGATCCAGCAGAAGTGTGCGGTTCGGTAGTCCGGTGACATCGTCATAAAGCGCTCGACGCTGTAGTTCGATTTCCGTGCGCTTGCGTTCGGTGACGTCACTGATCATGGCCAACGATCCGATAAATTCGTTGTCTACGAACAGCGGGCTCGCGCTCACGGACGCGGTGCGATGTTCGCCGTCACCGCGCGTGAACGGGAGCTCGTAGACCTCGTGCCCTCGGTATCGTCTCTGTGCGAGTCGCGTTCTCGCCTCCTCGTGCGCCGAGCGGTCGATCACCTCGAATACGTTAATGTCGGCGATTTCGTCCAAGTCTCTACGCAGGATCTCCGCCAGCGACTCGTTCGCGAACAGCGTCCTACCGGCGCTGTCCAGCAGCCAGATGCCCTCCAGTGCCGTCTCGACGATGCTGCGATACCGCGCTTCGCTGGCAACGCGTTCGGTGATGTCGCGCATGCTGACCAGTACGCTGGCGACCACCGGATTGTTCAGCAAGTTCGTTGCTGCGATCTCGACGACTTTCCAGTTGCCGTCACGTGCACGCGCCCGTAGCTGAATGGGTTCTTGCTCTGCCTCGGACGCGATGGCGGCCTCAAGCAGCGCTCGTGCCTTCCCGTGGTCGTCCGGATGGACAAAGTCGAAGGCGGCGTGGCCCACGGCCTCGCTCGGCGGATACCCCAGTGGTGGCTCTGCCATGTCGGGGACGAATGTCACCATGCCGGCGGCGTCAACAAGGAACGCGGCCTCGTGCACCCTGTACATCAACGCGCTCAGTAGGCGATCGTCCACCTGCTCAACGTCGGCACGTGTGCGGCTGGCAGCTTTCGACACCTCCCGCACGCGGACCTCCTCGGTTAGCTGTTGGCGTCCCCGATACGAAACTCATCATTGGCGCCACCGCATTCCCGTGGCATGTTGCCTACGAGACCGTTTGCGTGGAAACCACGCGTAATGCGATGCGAGAAAGTGCGGACGACCTGCGCTAGCGGGCCTGCTGTCACCCGACGTTCAGTGATGCCGATACGTCGGATTGCTCGTCGGGTGCACGGGACGAAGATGGCTCGCCCACATCACCGGCCTGGCCGGGCCGCCTGCGTGGCGTATCGAGCTTGCGGGTGAACCACTCGTATTCCTCACGGCCCTTTCGCATGCCTTCCGCGACGATGAAGTCGTGTCGTTCATACGCACGGTCGATGATCGCGCGAGCTTCCCGATGGGCCTGCCCAATGAGCAGCGCGGCTTCCTCTTCGTGGTGCCGGGCAGCGGACTCGGCGTCGGATGCGGAGCTCAGATCGTTGTCGATCAGTTGCTTTCGCTGGGCGGCCAAGCCATGCAGGCGAGGGAGGACGAACTTCGACACGACAACGAGCACGACCAGGAAGACGGCGCCTTCCACTAGGGCGGTCGCGTCGGGTAGCAGGAAGTTGCCGTTCGGCAGGTCCATTATTGGTTACTCCGTCCAACGGGTGCTGATGACGATGAGGTCTCCGCCGGGACGGCGGAATTGAAGTACAGGACCGTCAGCAACGCGAAGATGAAGGCCTGAACGACGCTCATGAACAGATCGAACAGGGTCCAGGCTGCGTGCGGGACGAGTGCGGCCGGTGGCGGCAGCAGTTCACCCAACAGGGCGAAGATGAGACCGCTTGCAAACAGCACGCCGAAGAGGCGGAGCGCGAGTGTGACCGGCTTGATGAGTTCTTCGAGCACTCGCACTGGTGCGAGCCAAAGAGGCGTCAAGTAGTGCCGCAAGTAACCTCGCACGCCCCGGGCTTGCAAGGCAGTCACGTGCACCATCACGATGACAATGACGGCCAGCGCGATCGTCATGTTGATGTTGGCGGTCGGTGCCGGCAGCGGCGAGCCTGGCAGGAGCGGCAGCCAGTTCGCGGCCAGGATGAACCAGAAGAGTGTTACGGCAGCCGCCACGACTCGGTCACGGTAGGGGGCTGCCACGTCCGCGAGGTTGCGGGCGCTAGAGGCGGTCACCTCCCATGCCAGTTGCAGGGCGCTTGGCTTGCGGACTGAGCCGTTGCCGCGGAGGTACAGAGCTAGGCAGATGACGATCACTGCGGTGACCGCGCTCGCAACTACTGAATCGCCTTGGACGCTCATCGGTCCTCCAAGTGCGTGTTGCTATGCCTGCGCGGTGAGCTGCGAAGGGCGACCGTGGCGATCACTGCGACGGACATCAGAGCAGCGACATGCCAGGAGAGCACGGCGACGAACGCGAGCACGACGGCCGTGGCGATCATGCGGGTCAGGAAGCGGTTCTTCTCGATGACGCGGTCCGCTGGGGGCGCCGGTCGGGGTTCGGCGAGGACAGGTTCGCTCGGATTTTCGTGAGGGACCGGCACATCCGCTGCGGGTTTATGGTCGAGGCGCAGGTGCTGGTACAGCTCGCTCTTGGATCCGAATCGAAGGACGCATCGAGGGCACTGACTGGCCGGTAGTACAAACACGATGGCCTCCTCGAACTTGGTGGTCGGTGAGTGCTTACGCCTCTACGATCCTGCAGAACCCCGGCAAGAACTAGGGCGGCCGTCAGCTAATTGCCCCCGCGCTTACTTGCCGGATACCGGCAACGGCCGGTCCCGCTCCGCAGTGGAGCCTGGACCTAGTCATCACGGCTGCTCGATCGTTAGCTCACCCCGACCGCGTGGAGTGTGCTTCCAGCATCGTTGTGTTCGCGCGCCGCAACGAGAGCGTTGCTCGGCTAACACCGCGCCGGGCTCTCTGCCGAGAGTCGGCAATTAAGGTCGAGCCAAGGCCGGGGCACCGGAGGCGCCAAATGATCGCTCCGAAACGCGGTCGAGCAGGCCGTACGCGTGGGCATGCTGCGACGACCGCCGACGAGGAATGGCTCTCCGAGGTCGCTGCATCCGCCGCCGCCGATGTCGGCGCACCCGCCGAGCTGCTGGGGGAGTACCTGAGCCTCCTCGCTGACGCCGCGATCAGGGGTGGCCGACCGAGCCAGGAGGAACTTGCCCGCATCGGTGCGTATGGGCGACTCGCAGCTACGGAAGGCGTGCCGCCCGGGCGAGCCGTCAACCTCTACCTGTCGGCAGCCTGGCGGTTGTGGCGGGAGCTCCCAGGCGTGGTCAGATCTTCCGATAGCGAGGTTGTGCGCGGCGCCGCCGACGCCGTACTCCAGGTCGTCGGTGACGCGGTGGCCGTCTTTGTTGAGGCACACCAGGACGAACGCCGACAGTCGATTCGCCGCGAGGAGTCGCTGCGGCGGGAGTTCATCGACGATCTCCTGCGGGGCGACGCCGATGTTGCCGCCCTTGTGGAACGCGCCGAACCGTTCGGTCTCGACCTGACGCGATCCCACCAGGTGGCGCTAGCGACGAACAGCAGTGACAGCCGTGGCAACGACTTCCTCGCGACCACTCTCGAACGAGTCGTTGTCGACGCGTTCGGCGACCGCGACGTTCTCGTCGCGACCAAGGAGGCCTATGTAGTCGTCCTCGTGCCCGCGGCCGGCGGGCGCGACGTCGGCGTGCTTGTCAGCCGCGAGGTCCGCCGTGGCCGGGCTGCCGCGAACTGGCGCGTCGGAGTCGGGCGTCTGTACCCGGGCGCCTACGGGATCGCGAGGTCGTATGAGGAGGCTCGGGAGTGGTTGGAACTCGCCGTTCGGTTGGAGGTCACCGCGTCGGTGGTGCACGCCCGCGACGTGCTGGTCTATCGGGTGCTCGGCCGGGACCAGGCGGCGATGGTCGACCTGATTCGCGCCGTGCTGACGCCGCTCGTCGCGGCACGAGGGGGCGCAGAGCCGCTGCTCGAAACGTTGCAGACGTACTTCGCCGCTGGGGGCGTCGCCACCGAGGCGGCGCGTCGCATGCATCTGTCAGTGCGTGCCGTCACTTACCGACTCGACCGCGTTCGTGCCCTCACTGGCTACGCCGTCGACAACCCTGAGCAGGCGTTCAGCCTGCACACCGCCGTATTGGGTGCGCAGCTGTTGGATTGGCCGCGCACCGCATTGCCCGACTGAGCGCGCGGCAGAAACAAAACGGCGACCTGGTGGCGTTATCGTGAAAGTAGTCCGGGAGAGCGAATCTAGAACCGGAGGATTTCTCGATGAGGACGCAAATCGTCAAAGATGATGCGGATACCCGCGGGTTCCCTGAGGCGGAGAGCCGGATCGTTCCGGCGCAGGTTCACGCGGCGCTCGCGCGGCACGTCCTCACCGACGGCTTCAAGCTCGTGTTCGACACCGTGGCGAGCCGCGGCTCCTGGTTCGTCGATGCCCGGACCGGTGGCAGCTATCTCGACCTCTACACGTTCTTCGCTTCGGCGGCGCTCGGTGCAAACCCTGCTGGCCTGGCCGACGACCCCGCCTTCGTCGAGTTGCTCGGCGAGGTGGCGGCGAACAAGCCGGCGAACTCAGATGTCTACACGACCCACTACGCCGAGTTCACCGAGACCTTCGCGCGGGTTCTCGGAGATGCCGCCCTGCCGCATCTGTTCTTCGTGGAGGGCGGCGCGCTAGCGGTGGAGAACGCGTTGAAGACCGCCTTCGACTGGAAGAGCCGACGTAACGAGGCGGCCGGACGGTCACGCGATCTCGGCCGGCAAGTCATGCACCTCACCCATGCCTTCCACGGCCGCTCCGGCTACACGCTCGCGCTGACCAATACCGAGCCGATCAAGACGGACCGCTTCCCCGTCTTCGACTGGCCGCGGATCGAGGTCCCGGCCGTCAGGTTCCCTCTCGACGCCCATCTCGGCGAGGTCGAGACGGCCGAGCGCCGAGCTCTGCGCCAGGCACGTGCAGCCTTCGAGGCGCATCCTCACGACATCGCGTGTTTTATCGCCGAACCGATCCAGGGCGAGGGCGGCGACAACCATATGCGCGCTGAGTTCCTCCAGGCGATGCAGGCGTTGTGCCACGAGTACGACGCGCTGTTCGTGCTTGACGAGGTGCAGACGGGCGGCGGGCTGACCGGCACCGCGTGGGCGTACCAGCAGCTCGGACTGGAGCCGGACATCGTGGCCTTTGCCAAGAAGGTTCAGGTTGGCGGCATCATGGCCGGCCGTCGTGTCGATCTCGTCGCCGACAACGTGTTCAAGGTGTCCGGTCGGCTGAACTCGACGTGGGGTGGTGGTCTTGTAGACATGGTCCGTTCCCGGCGCATTCTGGAAATCATCGAACGGGACGGTCTGATCGGCCGGGCCGCGACCACCGGTGCATGGTTCCAGGCACGCCTGCGCGATTTGGGTGGGCGACACCCACGGCTCGTCTCCAACGTGCGTGGTCGCGGGCTGATGTGCGCGATCGACCTGACCGACACGACCGTCAGGGACACCGTTGTTCATCAGCTGCGCGCGCGGCACGTGCTGGCGCTCGGCTGCGGTCCACGTTCGATCCGATTCCGACCGGCTCTGAATGTGACCGAATCCGAGCTGACGTTCGGGTTGGACGCGCTCGACCAGGTGATATCAGAGGAAAGCAGGCGCTCATGACAACGGCCGTGGGCTCGGTGATCTCGGGCAGCAGAATCGACGGCGCCAGCGAGATATTCCGGTCGATGAACCCGGCACGCCTGGACGACCTCGTCGCCGAGGTTTCCCTTGGAGACGCGGCCACCTTCGAGGCGGCGGCGCGCGCGGCACGTGGCGCACAGCAGGCGTGGGCCGACGTGCCGGCACCGGTGCGCGGCCGAGCGATCGGCAGCATCGGCCGACTGGTCGAGGACAACAAGACGGCCTTGGCCGCCCTGGTGACGCGGGAAGTCGGCAAGCCCTACGCCGAGGCGCTCGGCGAAGTGCAGGAGATCATCGACACCTGCGAGTTCTTCCTCGGCGAAGGCCGTCGGCTCTACGGCCAGACGGTGCCGAGTGAAATGCCGGACAAGCAGCTGTTCACCTTCCGCAACCCGGTGGGCGTCGTCGCGGTCGTCACCGCTGGCAACTTTCCGGTCGCGGTGCCGTCCTGGTACATCATCCCGGCGCTGCTCGCCGGGAACGCGGTCGTCTGGAAACCGGCGGAGTACTCCGCTGCGGTTGCCAATGCCTTCTTCGAACTGTGCGTCCGCGGCGGTGGCCTGCCCGACGGCGTCCTCAACCTCGTGTACGCCGACGGAGCGGCCACTTTCGCCGGACTGGAACGCTCGCTTGCTAGCGGCCTGGTTGACAAGATCGGTTTCACCGGCTCAACCGACGTCGGGGCCCGTGTCGGCGAATTGGCCGGTCGGCACCTGCAGTCGGCCTGCCTGGAGTTGGGTGGCAAGAACCCGATGGTCGTGACGCCCAACGCCGACCTGCGGCTCGCGGTCGAGGGCGCACTGTTCTCGGGCTTCGGCACCGCTGGGCAACGTTGCACCTCGCTTGGCACCATCATCGTCCACGACAGCGTGCACGATGAGTTCCTCGCCGGTTTCGCCGACGCGACTGCGGCGGCGCGGATCGGCGACCCGACGCAGAACGTGCTCTACGGGCCGATGCTCGACGAGCGTCTCGGTGCGCGCTTCGAGTCATTTCTCGGTTGGATCGGGGCGCACCACAAGGTGCTCGGGTCATCCGGCACCGGTCGCATCACCGGAGCGAACCCGCGAGCCGGCTTCGTCGGCGATCCCGACGGCGGCATCTATTACCACCCAACGATCGTCGCCGGAGTGCAGCCCGACGACGAGCTCTTTCGAACTGAGACGTTCGGGCCGCTCGTCGGCATCACGACGTACCGCAGCATGGACGACGCCATCGCACTCGCAAACGCCCCCGGCTACGGGCTGTCCTCCTCGATCTACACAAACGACCCGCAGGAGGCCTTCGCGTTCCGCCGCGGCGTGAGCGCCGGCATGGTCAGCGTCAACAACTCCACGTCCGGTGCCGAGGCGCACCTGCCGTTCGGTGGCAACGGCAAGTCCGGCAACGGCGCTCGACAGTCGGGTGTCTGGGTGCTCGATCAAATGACTCGCTGGCAAGCGCTTAACTGGGACTACTCCGGCCGGTTGCAGAAGGCCCAGATGGATGTCGTCGAGCTGACTCCGGACCGCGGCTTCCGTCTGTAGGACATGGACGCCGCGAACGGGAGGTGACGGTGAGCACCGCGGAGGAGCTCGACGCACATTTTCGCGGCACGGTCGGGGGACTCCCTGCCGCTCGTCGCAAAGCAGACCCGAAGGCGCCGGTCCGGGCCGGAAGCAGTCTCGACGGTCAGACCGCGCTAGCTGCATACACCGCTCAGTTGGAAAGCCGTCACGTCGACCTGGCGGCTCGGTGGCTGCAACAGCAGGGCCGCGGTTACTACACGATCAGCTCGGCGGGCCACGAGGCAAACGCCGCGGTCGCGCTCGCCCTCCGGCCGACCGACCCCGCCCTTTTGCACTACCGATCAGGCGGTTTCTACTGCGCCCGTGCCCGCCAATTGCCCGACATCGACCCGGTGCGCGACATGCTGCTCGGTGTCGTCGCCGCGGCCGACGAGCCGATCGCCGGCGGCCGGCACAAGGTCTTCGGTCGTCGCGAACTCGCCGTCATCCCGCAGACCTCCACGATCGCGTCGCATCTGCCGCGGGCTCTGGGCGTCGCGTTGGGCATCGGCCGTGCCGCCAAGCTCGGCGTCCCGTGTCCGTGGCCGCGCGACGCTGTCACGGTCTGCTCGTTCGGAGACGCATCGGCTAACCACTCCACCGCGACTGGCGCGATCAACGCGGCGGCACATACGTCGTACCAGGGCATCCCGCTGCCGCTGCTGTTCATTTGCGAAGACAACGGCATCGGAATCAGCGTCCCGACCCCGCGAGGATGGGTGGCTGCGGCATACGGGACGCGGCCCGGCCTCACCTACCTCCACGCCGACGGCAGTGACGTCGCTGCGGTGTACGACGCTGCGCACCGAGCCGTCGACCACGTGAGGTACCGCCATACACCGGCCTTCCTGCATCTGTCGGTCGTGCGGTTCCTCGGTCACGCCGGGTCCGACGCCGAGTCCGGCTACCGCACACCCGCGGAGATCACCGCCGACCTCGACCGCGACCCACTGGCGGCAACGGCCAGGTTGCTCGTCTCGGCGGGCGTTCTCACTCCCGACGAAGTGCTCGCTCGCTATGACGCCGTCAGCGATCGTGTCCGTGTGACGGCCGAGCAGGTGATGGCCAGCCGTCCGCTGGAAGGCGCCGCTGAGATCCGCCGTCCGCTCTCCCCGTGCCATCCCGATCGCATCGCCGCCGTGGTCCGCCAGGCGGCAGCAGTGGCAGGTGAGCCGTTGACACTCGCGCAGTCGGTCAACCGCGCGCTCGGTGAGCTGCTCGACACCCACCCCGGCATGTGCGTGTTCGGCGAGGACGTCGCCCGAAAGGGCGGCGTTTACGGGATAACGAAGGGATTGCAACGGCGATTCGGCCCGGCGAAGGTCTTCGACACACTGCTTGACGAACAGACCATCCTGGGGGTCGCGCTGGGTGGTGGACTGGCCGGGCTGTTGCCGGTTCCTGAGATCCAGTACCTCGCCTATTTGCACAATGCCGAGGACCAGATACGGGGCGAGGCAGCGACGCAGCAGTTCTTCTCGACGGGTCAATTCCGCAACCCGATGGTGGTCCGAGTCGCCGGCTACGCCTACCAGAAGGGTTTCGGAGGCCACTTCCACAACGACAACTCCGTTGCCGTCTTGCGCGATGTACCTGGTCTCGTGGTCGCCTCGCCCGCGCGACCCGACGACGCGGCGGCGATGCTACGAACATGCGTCGCGGCAGCGGTGGTAGATGGTTCGGTGTGTGTCTTCCTCGAGCCGATCGCGCTGTACCACACGCGAGATCTGCATGTTGATGGTGACGGCGGCTGGCTAGCCGATTACCCAGCCACTGAGAACCATGTAGCCGTCGGCAGCGGACGGACCCACGGCGCCGGCGCGGACCTCACCATCGTCACTTTTGGCAACGGGCTGCGCATGAGCCTGCGCGTCGCGGAACGGCTCGCGACCGCGGGGATCGGTTGCCGGGTCCTCGATCTTCGCTGGCTGGCGCCGTTGCCTGCCGACGACCTGCTGCGGGAGGCGCTGGCGACCGGCCGAGTGCTTGTCGTCGACGAGACCCGGCGAACCGGTGGCGTTTCGGAAGCTGTGATTGCCGCGCTCGTTGATGGCGGCTACGCCGGCACGGTGGCCCGTGTGACGAGCGCTGACAGCTTCGTTCCGCTCGGGCCCGCCGCAGACTTGGTTCTGCTTGACGAGGCCACCATCGAGGCGGCCGCCGTCCGGGTCGTGCGTGAGACGTCGTACTGACCACGATCGCATCCGGCCCGTGGCGCCGATGGCGCCCATCGCGAGGAGGACGACGATCAGCCCGGCGACCGCGTCGAGAAGGTAGTGGTTCCCGGTGGCGATCACGACGATAACGACGAACAGGGGGTAGAGGACGCCGAGGAACCTGACGACAACGTGCCGACCATGCTGGACCAGTTGCCACCCGCACCACAGCGCCCAGGCAACGTGCAGAGACGGCATCGCGGCGAACTGGTTGGTGAGCCCGCCGAAGCCCCGTGGCGCGCTCGCGTCGGCCCCCCACCAGCCAACGCCAGAAAAGCGGGCCATCGTGTCGACAAATCCCGGGAGCATCCGGGGCGGCGCCACAGGGACTGCTGCGAACATGGCCAGGCCGGCGAGAGTCGTCAGTGCTAGCACGGTTCGAGCCTTCCGATAGGCCGCGCGATGGCGACGCCACATCCACAAGAGCACGAGGGGCGTGACGATGTAATGCAGCGCGGCGTAGGCGTAGTCAGCGGTGACGCCTAGCACGACGTTGGCTGACACGAACTGGTTGACCGTTTGCTCCCACGCGACGTTCAGCGTCTGCTCGAGATGCAGCAGGCTTGCACCGCGGATGAGCGCGGTTCCTTTCTGCCCGGCGACGAGGAGACGGCTGACGTCGTACAGGACGTAGATGCCAGCCAACAGGGCGAGTTCGCGCCAGCCGCGGCGACGGTAGAGCCTGCGGAGTCGACGCTGCACATGTGCAGAAGGCGTTCCGAGGCGACCGCGCTGGACGACGCGGTTAGGGCCACCCCCCATCGGCTCCAGGCCTCGTCACAGCAGCTCCACCAGCGGGAACGACCGGTGGGCCCGTGGCGGGAGCAAATAGTTCTGCCGATGAGTCGTCGTCAGCATCTGGGTGAAACCGAGATCCTCGTCGGCGAGGTGGTAACGAGCTTTGAGGTCCTGACTGTCCATCTCCCGCCGCATGTTCTCGAAGTGCTGAGCTGACGGGCCGCAACCGACGAAGTGAACGCCCGGACGGGGAGCGGCGAGCACAGGCCCGGCGGTGGAGAACCCGAAGGGGTTCTCGACCGTGTTGAAGTCCTGCCGGAGGAAGAAGACCGTGCCCTTGACGAGCTTCTGCCCGTACGTCGTGGTCGTGTCGACCTCTACGCGCGACAGAAACTGCATTTGTTCGTTGTGGCCCACGAGCTTGTAGTCCCGGACGTGCTGATCTCGTTCGGCCTTGAACGTCGACGATTCCGGGGACTGGTCAGGGCTCAGCACCTCGTCCGGCTCGCTTCTGCGGGCATGGAAGGTCCGCTGGAGTCGCTCTCTGGCGGTGAACTGGTACCAACGTTCAAGGTCAAGCGCGATATGTGACAGGTGCATGGCCGTGCCGTGCGCGAAGTAGCTGTCGGGTGTCTGGTCGGTGTAGCCCGGCAGCGTTTCGAAACTTGGCAAATTGCCAGCGGCAAGTCCATGCACGTGACTGGACGTGAAACCCATGAACAGCATGGCGCCGGCTGGGATCTTTTCGGCACCGGGGATCCGCAGTTGCTCGCCGATCAGCTTCGGGAGGCTCCGCCCGGCGAATCCGCGGCGGATGGACGTCACGGTCAGCAGGTCACCGACGTACACATTCTCAGCAGGAATCCCGTTGAGGACGCTCGTGCCAGGCTGGAACAGCGCGCCGATCGCGTTTTCGATGTGGTCTCGGTAATCGCTCTTGAAGTGGAAGCAGATCTCGTTGTCTTCCAACACCAGGTCCTGAGGGTCCATCGGGAACCGGACAGCGTCGGCAAGCGCCCACTCGCCTTCGCTACCTGGCATCGTCGACTTGGGCATGTACTCGTCCGTCAGGCTGGCGGGTAGCCGCGTCCGAAAGTAGCGCGCTCCGTATGCGATTTGGATGAAGATGCCGCTTGGTTGCAGCGGGTAGACGTTCTCCACCTCCGTTAGCGCTCTGGTCAGCCGGTGCCGGGCGTTTCGAAGCGAGGCGTGGTCGTCTGTCGCGAAAGCCAACCGAGCGGTGACGACGGTGTGCCACAACGGGACGACCGCGACCGGTACATCCTGGTGGAGCTCTTCTGTGATCCCGGGCAGCTCATATTGCGTCAGCGGAGGGTCGACTGGCACTCGTTTCGAGTAGTCGATGACCTTCGCCCAATCGAATGTGGCGGGCACGAGGGTTTCCTTCTTTCGCGGGAGGCTTGGGAGTGCCTGCGGATGCACGAGCCCGTGCATCGGCATGCGGCGTCACTCGCGGGCGTAGACGATGGTCGGGATCCGACGGTAGCGATCTGCGCTGTTGCCGGAGGACCAGCAGACGATGTGCAACAGGACGTTGTCCGGATCGGTCATGCGCAGGACGTCGGCGTTGGGCCAGCGGTATCTCTGCGCTCGGTGACTTGCCGCGACGAGCGTCGCCTCGATGCGATCGAGCTCGGAGGGAGAATGAACTGCGAGCCACAATTGTCGCGGGCCGATCTCGTTGAGATCGTGGCTGGCGTCCGCGCCGATCTCATGCAGGGTCAGGGTGACGGCGTCACGACCGATCGGCCCGAGCATCGCGGCTGTCAGTTCGCGTCGCAGCACGCTGAGGCCGAGAAGGTCCCGGTAGAACCGAAGTGCCCCGTCCAGGTTGCGGACGCTCTGCACGATCCCGGTGATTGCCAGATCGGTCATCGTTCGGTTCGGCTCCGAGGTCATGGTTCTTGTCCCCGGCTCAGTTGTCACGATGTCCTCCACTGACGTCGGATCGGCGGCTTGCGCTCCTAGGTCTACGTTGCACTGTTGTGAGCCGTCCGGCGAGGGTCGCGGCTGGACAATGCCGCCGCAATTCGTTGCCGATAGACGGCAAGACTGTCTGAATGCTGCGTCATCACTGGGCGAAACGGTGCTACCGCGGCCCAGATATTTCTCGCTGCCCGTTGCCGGGCATCGGCAAGAACTGGGTCCTACGTTGGCCGACCGTGGGGCTACCGGGAGCGGGGTTCGACCGTCATCTTGGAAGTGATCCGGTCGATGCGTCAGTCTTATCCGCCGGAGACGGACAGGAGCATGGGTGTGACTGCATCTACCGACATGACGGGCCACCTTCGTGGCCACCGCAGAGACTGGCGCCGCCACAGCACGCAGGTACACGCAGGTAGAGGTGTCCGCTCCCTCGATACGCCTCTTGACCTGCGGACTGTTTCCGCGACCTCCGCTTTGAGTCGCGCATTGGTCGGCCACCGGTCAGGGGACACGGTCGAGGTCACAACTGCGATAGGTCGTCGGGAGGTGCGCATTCTCGCCGTGAGCCGGTCGGCTTGACCACGCCAGGCATCACCGGCTCGTGCTGGTGCACGAGATCCGCGACTAGGAGGTCGCCATGCGGCATTTCACTTTTCGTCCGACGCTGACGATGAAGGGCCGGAAGTTCAAGGGTCTGCGTGGCTGGTCAGGGAAGCCATTGCACCCTCCGCTCACGGATGTGCCGGTAACCGCGTACCTGTTCGTGGCGGTGTTCGACGTCCTGTCCATCGCCCTACACGACGCTCATCCGAGCATTGGCCGTCAGCTCTTCCTTGCGGCCGGCTGGACGCTGCTTGGCGGCGTTGCCGTGTCGTTGCTTGCCGCATTGACCGGGGCTGTCGACTGGTACAGCTCTAGCGAGCCGGGAACGCAGGCGCGTCGGACCATCAACGCGCACGCAATCACCATGATCGCGGTCACGGTGTTTGCGGTCGTCAACGTGCTCGTGCGGTTCACTGCGTACTCCGATAATGCGGCCACCCCGCTCGGCCTGGTGGTGCTCTCTGTTGCCGCTGGTCTTCTCGTCAGCTTCGGTGCCAGCCTTGGCGGCAGCTTGGTCTACGACTACGGCTTCAACGTCGAAACCGCAGGCGACCATCCGGTGTGGCACAAGAGCGAAGTAGATGTCCTACCCGGGCATGCGCAGGCGAGCTCGGAGGCGGAGTCGAAAGGAACACGATGACAACGATTGCGCAGGCCAACTCGGTTGACGATGTCGCCGTGTTCGAGCGGCCGCGTCTGCGTGCGGCCCCCACCTCGACCATCGATGTCGCTGCTGCTGAGCGAGCGGCGGCGGACTTCCTTCGCGCGATGGGAATGGATCTCACCGATCCGAGCCTCGCGGCGACACCAGGCCGGATGGCGCGTGCCTACGCAGAGTTCCTCACGCCGCCAGCGATGACACCGACCACCTTCCCCAACGACGCCGGTTACGACGAGCTCGTCCTCGTCCGCGATGTCCCCTTCACATCGCTCTGCGAGCACCACTTGCTGGCGTTCAGCGGAATCGCGACCGTTGGCTACCTTCCCGGCCCGCGTTTGCTCGGTCTATCCAAGCTCGCGCGCGTCGTCGACATCCACAGCCATCGCCCGCAAATCCAAGAACGCATGACGACACAGATCGCGCACTGGCTCGATGAACAGCTCACGCCACGCGGAGTCGGCGTCGTATTACGAGCTGAGCACACATGCATGACGCTCCGCGGTGTCCGCGCCCATGGCTCGACGACGGTGACCAGCGCCCTTCTCGGCACGGTTCGCACTGACGAGCGCACTCGAAATGAATTTCTCGCTCTCTCCGAGAGGTCGTCCCGATGACCCACGCCAACGACCTGCACCATGTTCCGCTCGTCGGGACCACTGCGGCGGCCCACAAGCGCGCCCGTACCGCGTTAGCCAGCCACGTCAGCCGTATGGACGCAGTAGTCTGGCTTTCAGCGCATCTCACGGCGATGGAACATGTCGTCTATCCGTTCGCGAGCGTCAACCTTCCGGAAGAACGAGCAGACCTCGACAAGCAACGGCGGCTTACCCGTCGGATGCAACGAGTGCTGCGGTCGCTGGAACAACTCTGGGCAGGAGATGCGCTGGCGCGGTCAGATTCCAGCGACCGTCTGCGGGATCAGCTGTCGCTGTTGATGGCCGAACATGAAGAACTCGAGGACGCTCTGCTGGACCGCCTGTCCGCCAACATCACCGATGAAGCCGGTATGGCCCTCGCCGAGCGTTACGACCGGGCGATCGGGCATGGCCCCACGAGGCCGCACCCGTATGGGCCACGGCAGGGCAAGCTCGGCCGGCTCATCTATGCCTTCGACGCTGCTCGGGACCACATTCTCGATGTCCTCGATTCACGCCACGTGCCGCTTCCGCGCACGCCGCAGCCGCCTCGGCCGGTCGGGCGCTGGGGGCGCTATCTGCTCGGCCGCGCCGAGTTCGTGGATCAGCCCCCAGCTGAAGATTCAACGCAGCACTCCAATCAGTCCCCGCCGAGGAGACAACGTTGACCACGAACAGCTTCGGAGCGCGCCAGCGGTTCACCGTGGGCGACTCGACGTACGACATCTTTCGACTCGACCGAATAGAGGGCTCAGCGCGGCTGCCCTACAGCATGAAGGTGCTGCTGGAGAACCTCCTTCGCAACGAGGACGGGCTGCTGGTGACAGCCGAGCAGGTTGCCGCCGTCTCCGAGTGGGATGCAGTCGCGGCGCACGGCCGCGAAATCCAGTTCACCCCTGCGCGAGTCCTCCTCCAGGACTTCACCGGCGTGCCCTGCGTGGTCGACCTCGTGGCGATGCGTGATGCCATGGCTGCCCTCGGCGGCGATCCGCAGCGCATCAACCCGCGGGTTCCCGCCGAACTCGTCATCGACCACTCTGTCATCGCCGACGTATTTGCTCGACCCGATGCGTTCCGCGTCAACGCGGACCTGGAGTTCGAGCGCAACAAGGAGCGTTATCAGCTGCTGCGGTGGGCTCAGCAGGCATTCGACAACTTTCGGGTGGTCCCGCCCGACACGGGCATCTGTCACCAGGTCAACCTCGAATACCTTGCCAGGGTTGTCTTCGCCGAAGACGGGATGGCGTATCCCGACACACTTGTCGGCACTGACTCCCACACGCCGATGGTCAACGGGCTCGGCGTGCTCGGCTGGGGTGTCGGCGGCATCGAGGCGGAGGCTGCGATGCTCGGCCAACCGATGAGCATGCTCATTCCGCCGGTCGTCGGTGTGAAACTGACCGGTGCCCTGCCGGAAGGGACGACAGCGACCGACCTGGTACTGACCGTCGCGGAGCTGCTGCGGCGCACCGGCGTCGTCGGGAAGTTCGTCGAGTTCTACGGTCCGGGCGTCGCCCAGGTGCCTCTGGCGAACCGCGCGACGCTTGGGAACATGAGCCCGGAGTACGGCGCCACATGCGCGATCTTCCCGATCGACGACGAAACGTTGACGTACCTGCGGCTAACCGGCCGATCGGAACAACGCGTCAGATTGGTGGAGGCGTACGCGAAGGAGCAAGGACTGTGGCACGACGCGGCCGACGAGCCGGACTACAGCCAGCAGCTCGAGCTCGACATGTCTACCGTCGAGCCGTCGATCGCCGGGCCGAAACGACCGCAGGACCGCATCCCGCTGGCGAGCGCGCGCGGAACGATCCGATCGTTGCTGGCCGGCGAACCGCCCATCGGTGGCCAGCATCCCGGGCTCGACGAGGCGTCAGCGGAGTCCTTCCCCGCCAGTGATCCGATCGCCATCAGCCATGCTCACCCTGGCGACGAGCCCGCTGACCGTGACGGGCTGGTTCAGCCGCGGAGCTGGCCGTCTCAGCCCGTCTCCGTCACCTTCGATGACGGAACGACCACGAGCGTCGACCACGGCCATGTCGTCATAGCGGCCATCACGTCGTGCACCAACACCTCCAACCCGTCGGTCATGATCGGCGCCGGATTGCTCGCGAAAAACGCAGTCGAGCGCGGCCTCGTCACCAAGCCGTGGGTCAAGACCTCTCTGGCACCAGGCTCGCGTGTGGTCACCGACTACTACGACCGCGCCGGGCTCACCCCCTACCTGGAGAAACTTGGATTCAGCCTGGTCGGTTACGGCTGCACCACTTGCATCGGCAACTCCGGTCCGCTGATCCCCGCGATCGCCGCCGCCGTCACCGAACACGACCTCACCGTCTGCTCCGTGCTGTCCGGGAACCGCAACTTCGAGGGCCGAATCCACGCCGAATGCAAGATGAACTTCCTCACCTCGCCCCCACTCGTCATCGCCTATGCCCTCGCAGGTTCCATGCAGGCGGATCTTCTCCAGGAACCACTCGGCGTCGATCCTGCGGGTAAAGCTGTCTACCTGCGCGACATCTGGCCGACCACCGCCGAGGTGAAGACGGTCATTGATGAATGTGTGCGGGCCGAGATGTTCGCGGCGGGATATGCCGACGTCTACACCGGTGACGACAACTGGCGCAGTCTGGTGGTGCCGACGGGCGACATATTCGAGTGGGACGACACGTCGACCTATGTGCGTCGTCCGCCGTACTTCGAGGGAATGCTGCCCGAGCCCCCCGCGTTGCACGACATCGTCGACGCCCGGGTACTCGCGGTGCTCGGCGATTCCGTCACCACCGACCACATCTCGCCCGCCGGCGCGATCAAGAGAGACTCGCCGGCCGGACGGTATCTGCAAGACCAGGGAGTGACGCAGCGACAGTTCAACTCCTACGGATCGCGCCGGGGCAACCACGATGTGATGATCCGCGGTACGTTCGCCAACGTCCGACTGCGCAACCAGCTGGCTCCGGGGACCGAGGGTGGCGTCACTCGTCACCTTCCAGATGGTGTCGAGATGAGCATCTATGCCGCTGCCGCCGCCTACGCTGCAGATGATGTGCCGCTGCTGATTCTCGCGGGGGCCGACTATGGTTCCGGCTCGTCCCGAGACTGGGCCGCGAAGGGCACCCTGCTGTTGGGTGTGAAGGCTGTCCTTGCCACCTCCTACGAGCGCATCCACCGATCAAACCTGATCGGCATGGGAGTGCTGCCGTTGCAGTTCCAGGAGGGGCAGTCGGCGAAGACGCTGGGCCTGACGGGGGAGGAGATGTACTCCATCACGGGGCTGTTAGGCAGTACCGGCTCCGTTTCGAAGGAGGTCACCGTCCGAGTCGATCACGCTGGAAAGCAGCGTGGCTTCACAGCTGACGTCCGCATCGATACGCCGGCCGAAGCCGAATACTTCCGCCATGGAGGGATTCTGCAGTACGTCCTTCGCAACCTTCTCAGTCAGCAAGGCTCATGAAGACGGCGATGATCGTGCCGTACAGGATGTGCGCGACCAGGCTTACTGCCGGCGTCTGCATGCCGTAATTGCGCGCCATGAAGCCGGGCGGCTCGAGCAGCGCCACGCTGCCGGCGTCGCTGAGTGGCGACCCCATCCGCGGGTGCACGAGCGGCAGGAGGACGTTGACCAAGACGGTGCCGGCGAACAGTCCCTGCCCGAGCCCGAACGCAGAGCCGAGCCACCAGTCGTGGCGACCCAGCGCCGAGAAGAGGAGGTAGTAGCCCAAGGCGAAAATCAGCCCCATAGCGAAATGCGCGACGTATCCGAGTGCCTTCGCCCTCGTGCGGTTCGCCGTCAATGCCGTCCCGAGCAAGAACGGCAAGTCCATCCGGGTGAGATTCAGTTCGCTAGCGCTTCGCAACATCGTCGTCAGCACGAGGGTCCCGGCGAACCCACCGGCAAGCGCAGGCCAAACGCTCACAACTTCGCCTCCGCCAGGGCTGTCGCCGCGCTGATCAGCGATAAATGACTCAGTCCCTGCGGGAGGTTGCCCAGGAACTGCCCCGTCTCGGGATCGATCTCTTCCGCGTATAGGCCGACGTCGTTGCTGAGCGCGACCAGGTCGTCCATGAGGTTGGCCGCCTCGTCCTGCTGGCCAGTCAGCGCGAGTGCCTCGACGAGCCAAAACGAGCAGCTCACGAAGGCGCCTTCGCCGCCGGCCAAGCCATCCTCGCCGGTGTACCGATACACGTACGGACCATGACTCAAGTCGCGTCGGATCGAACGGACGGTGTGGTTCCACCGTGGCGCGCTGAGGTCTCCGTAGCCTGAGAGCAAACCCAGCAGGACGCTGGCGTCCAGCTCTTCGCGGTCCGCAGACCGCCGATAGCTTTGCAAGAGCTCGGAATAGCAGTGGTCTTCGACAAACGCACGGATGGCAGTCGCCTGCGAAGCCCAGACAGCGCGATGACGACTTGGGACCAGCCCACGCTCGGCCAGTCGTTCGGCTCGATCGAGTGCGACCCAGCACATCATCTTGGAGTGGGTGAAGTGCGCCGGCGGGCTACGGACCTCCCAGATTCCTGCGTCGGGCATCCGCCAGATTCGACAGACCAGGTCGGCGATCTCGGCAAGCCGTTTGCCGATGTCTGCGTCGATCGCTTCGCCGGCCTCGGCGTACAGCCACGCCGTCTGCAGCAGCTCGCCGTAGACGTCGAGCTGCCGTTGCTCGGCGGCGGCGTTTCCAATCCGCACCGGCCGGGAACCCAGATAGCCGTCGAGCGGCAGGTCGCGCTCGATGACGCGGGCCCCTCCGTCGAGTCTGTACAACGGTCGCAGCCGGGGATGAGTCAGCTGAGAGGCGTGCACCAACCACCAGAAATACGCCTGTGCCTCCGGCGCACAGCCCAATCGGAGCAAGGAGTTGAGGGTGAAAGCGGCATCCCGGATCCAGCAGAAGCGGTAGTCCCAGTTGCGAGGTCCACCGACCTGCTCGGGTAGAGAAGTTGTCGCCGCCGCGGCCACCGCCCCGGTCGGGGAATGCACGAGCAGTTTGAGGGCCAACGCGCTGCGCGTCACCGCATCCTGCCAACGCCCGTCGACGGTGCGTGTGGCCGCCCAGGCCCGCCACGTCGCGACCGTCTTGTCGAATCGGGCATCAAGTTCAGTCCTGCTCGGGAAGACCAGCGGTTCTTGATGCGCGGCGCAGAGCGCGAGTAGCGCCTGGGAGTCCTCGCATGTCTCGAATCGGCCGTTGATCGCTGCGTCGACGAGCTGCACGGTTCCGGCGTCGAACGCACATACCGCGATGGCGTCACTGCCCGACGACGCGACCGGTATGCGGCCTCGCCATTGAACGGCCGTGGGCTGTTGGCTGTAGCCGAACCTGGGATAGACGCGCCAGGCCATGGGGACCTGGCCAGCAACGCCACGAATCCGTCGCTGCAGTTCGCGCGCGGGCCCGAGCGCTTCGCCGTGGACGGTCATTGTGTCGACGACCTCAACGACTCCGCCGGCTGTGTGGAACGTGGTCTGGAGAACGTTCGTGCCCGGCAAGTAGCGCCGGTCTACGCGGTAGGGGACGGTCGGTGAGAGCGCAAAACAGCCGCCCAACCTCGAGTCCAACGCAGCGGCGAAGACGGTTCCGGAATCCAGGTTGGGCAAGGCGAGCCAGTCGATGGTGCCGTCATCCGCGACCATGGCGACGGTGCGTCCGTCGCCGATTACCGCATAAGAACGTAGTGGAGCGTATCCGTCGCGCCGCGGCGACGGCTCGCGACCTGCGCAATTGGAGCGCATTTCACCGCCACGTCCGCTTCCGGACGCACTGCGTCGCATAGGGCTGAGGCTAACGAAGGGTGTATGTCGGCCCGGCGCGGCGGCCTGAGTCGTTTCGGTTCGCGGATACTGGCGGCAGGAGGACCCGATGCCGACAATCTTGGTCGTGGAGGACGAACCCAAGCTCCCTGGGGAGTCGGTCGTGCGCCTCTCGGTAACAGATGGTGGATGCCGGCGAGGGCCGGGCGCGGATGGCTAACGCCAGGCATCCCGCGCTGGCGCGACGGCTGGCGTCGGCGTTCATCTTGATGGAACTCATCACTATCGTCATCATCGCGATTCTGGCCGTCGTGCTCGGCAACCGGGATATCAACCGACTCGTGCAGGATCGCCAATCCGGCATCACTGAGTCGCTGCGGGCAAGTGCTGTCAGTGCCTACAACACCGGCACTCCCGGGTGGTCTGACGTGGACCTGCAGCCGGCACTGGACGTGGCTGCCAGCACCGGCGCGAACGCCGCCATCCTCGACCGCAACGGTCGCATCGTCGCGTCGAGCATCGTCGGCACGAGGGGTCTGGCGAACGCCTCCCGCAGCACCATCACGCTGAACGGCGAGCCGATCGGAACATTGGCCGTGCAGTACACCTCCCGTGGCCTCGTCGAGTCCGTAGACCAACTGCGAAGGTCGCTGCTGACCGCTGCTCTCATCGCTACCGGACTCGCCATGGTGATCTCCGTCTTCGTCGCTGTTTTCGTTGCCCGGCGATCGACGCGTCCGATCGCGAAGCTCACCGACGCTGCGCGTGCCATGGGCCGGGGTAACCGTGAGACTCGCGTGGGTGAACTCCACGCGGCGTCGAAGGAGTTGTCCGAATTGGCGGGTGCATTCGACGGCTTGGCCGACGCGCTCGTCGCACAAGAGAACTTACGCCGGGACCTGGTCTCCGACGTGGCGCATGAGTTGCGAACTCCGGTAGCGATCTTGCAGGCGAACTGCGAGGCCCTCCTCGACGGCATCGTCCCCCGCAGCCCCGAACAGATCGCGTCGCTGCATGAGGAGGTCGTCCGACTTGCTGCGAGGGTCGAGGACTTGCAGTCACTGGCGCGGGCGGACGCAGCTGCGCTGCAGCTGAATCCGATGCGGTGCGACTTGGCGGTTCTCGTTGATCTCGCGTTGGACTCCATGCGGGCACGCATCACCGCCGGCGGGCTAACCCTAACCAGCCGTCTCGAGCCCGCAGTTATCGAAGGCGATGCCGCCCGCCTGCATCAGGTGATCACGAACGTCTTGGTGAACGCGCAGAAGTTCACGCCTGCTGGTGGACGAATCGACGTCGAGCTGACGAGTCGGCGGGGGCAGGCGACACTGCGAATCGCCGATACCGGCATCGGGATCTCGGCCGAGGACCAGCAGCATGTTTTCGAACGGTTCTGGCGAGGTGGCAACGCGGAAACAGCCGCTGGAAGCGGCGTCGGGTTGGCGGTTGTCGCGACATTGGTAGAGGCCCACGGCGGCACTGTCGCGATCGACAGTCAGGTCGGCGCCGGCACATCAGTCTTGCTGACGTTTCCATTGGCACCGTCGTCGATTTAAGGACCTGTCGGGCCTCCATCTGTTCTCCACATTGCATGCATCGCTGCTCCACTCAGCTCGAAGAGGATGCCGTTGTGCTCAGGCCGCGCAGTCGGTGTAGCGAGTCCCCCCGGATGCGTCTCTCTCCGTGACCCAGCGAGGCAAAACGTGACCATGACCAGTTCACTGTCGCCGCTCGTACGTCTGCACCTCCGGGAACAACTGCAGGATCTCTGGCGGGAGCAGGTGGAAATTCTCGCCGTCGTTGACTACCGAGCCGGGAGAGGGAGAGCGGCCGGTTTCGGTGTCGAGGAGGGCGAGCTTGCGCAGCAGCGGGCTACTGCGCGAACCGTTCTCCTCGAGGTGGAAGCCGCGATGCACCGCATGGACAGTCGGCGTTACGGCATCTGCGAGCAATGCGCAAAACCAATTCCGACGGCCGACTTGTTCACGGCGCCGCAGCGGCGCCGTTGCACCAGCTGTGACGGATTCGCAACCGTAGCTGCTGACCAGCGCGATGACTGGAATTCAATCGCGGGCCCCGCAGGGGAGTGACGATGACTAGTCGCACCGCTCAAATGCGGAGCAGACCGCGTGTCAACCCGGGATACGAGCAGTCTCTCCTTGACCTTCGCGACCGGCTCGAGCATCTATGGCGGCAGCAGGTCGATGAGGTTACGGAGCTAACGATCCGGCTACACGACACCCGCGCCGCCCTCGGTCACGTCCCCGCCAACGACGCTCGCGTCACCGCAGATCTAATGATGATCGAGGCCCAGTTGGACGCTGCCCGATTGGAGCTCGCCGAATACGACGCAGCACTGGCTCGGTTCGCCAAGGGCGCCTACGGGTTCTGCGGGCACTGCGGCGAAAGCGTCGCTGCGGACCGGCTCGCCTCGTCTCCTTCCGGCCCGCTTGTGCACCTCCTGTCAGTTCTGGTCGTGGCGCACATGACCGGCGGGTAATCGCCGATGGAAATGGACGCGCCTAGCACCGGCGGAGCGGGCGAGGATCTGCTGCCCTACCTCGAGCGGCTCTGGCGTGCCCCCGCAAGGGCTCCGGCGCACGACCCGCAACGAATCGGGTGGCTGATCTCTGCCTGGGTGTTCGCGCTGATCGCATGCGGCAGCGCACTGGGGGCGATTGCCAGCGCCAGCGTCGCGCCGCTGCTAGTCGCCTCCCCCGCGGGGCTCGTCAGCGGAGCCGTCATCGCACTGCATCGACACGGCCGAAACCGGCGGATAGCTAGATGGCACTGACCCACCCAACGCAGGTCCTTCGACCGAGGCCGATTCATGTCGCGCCCGGCAGTCGGATCGTCCGCTGGATCACCACCACCGACCACAAGGTCATCGGTCAGCTCTACCTGATCACGTCCTTCGGCTTCTTTATGATCGCCGGGCTGATGGCGCTGCTCATGCGCTCCGAGCTTGCACGGCCCAACCTGCAGCTCCTGAGCAACGAGCAGTACAACCAGCTGTTCACCATGCACGGCACGCTGATGCTTCTGATGTTCGCGACGCCGCTCTTCATCGGCTTCGCCAACGTGATCATGCCGTTGCAGATCGGCTCACCGGACGTCGCGTTCCCCCGGCTAAACATGCTCAGCTATTGGTTCTTCCTCTTCGGCTCGCTGATCGTGCTCTCCGGCTTTCTCACCCCGGGCGGTGCCGCCGACTTCGGGTGGTACGCCTACTCGCCGCTGACGGACGCTGCGCATTCACCCGGGGCGGGCGCCGATCTGTGGATCATGGGCCTTGCCCTGTCCGGGTTCGGGACGATCCTGGGAGCAGTCAACTTCATCACGACCATCCTGTGCATGCGCGCACCTGGGATGACGATGTTCCGGATGCCGATCTTCACCTGGAACATTCTTGTCACGTCGATCATGGTGCTCGTCGCGTTCCCAGTGCTCGCCGCTGCGCTGTTAGCGCTGGAGGCGGATCGCAAATTCGGCGCCCAGATCTTCGCCGCCGACAACGGTGGAGCCATCCTCTGGCAGCACCTGTTCTGGTTCTTTGGTCATCCCGAGGTTTACATCGTGGCGATCCCGTTCTTCGGGATCATCACCGAGGTGATTCCTGTGTTCAGCCGAAAGCCCGTCTTCGGTTACCGCGGGCTCATCTTTGCAACCCTTGGCATTGCCGCCCTGTCGACGACGGTCTGGGCGCACCACATGTTCTCGACGGGAGCCGTGCTGCTGCCCTTCTTCTCGTTGATGTCGTACACGATTGCGGTACCCACCGGGGTGAAGTTCTTCAATTGGATAGGCACGATGTGGCGCGGCAGCCTGACGTTCGAGACGCCTATGTTGTGGGCGTTCGGGTTTCTGATCACGTTTCTGCTCGGCGGGTTGACGGGAGTCATGCTGGCTTCCCCACCCATCAACTTCCACGTCACCGATACCTACTTCGTTGTTGCGCACTTCCACTATGTGCTGTTCGGCACGGTGGTCTTCGCGATGTTCTGCGGTTTCTACTTCTGGTGGCCGAAGTTCACCGGACGGATGCTGAACGAAACCGTTGGAAGAATCCACTTCTGGACGACGTTTGTCGGCTTCCATCTGACATTCCTGGTCCAGCACTGGCTGGGGGTGGAAGGGATGCCGCGGCGCTATGCGGATTACGCGCCTAGCGACGGGTTCGCCACGCTCAACACGGTGTCGACGATCGGCTCATTCCTGCTCGCCCTCTCAACTCTTGCGTTCCTCTTCAACGTCTGGCTGTCATGGCAAGGCAAGACGGACATGGTCGTCGGTGACGATCCCTGGGGCTTCGGAAACTCGTTGGAGTGGGCGACGTCGTGCCCGCCGCCGCGCCACAATTTCACGTCGATTCCGCGCATTCGTTCGGAGCGGCCCGCCTTCGACATGCATTACCCGCAGTTCGCGGGAAAACTGACTCGCGGGTCGACGGAGGTGAGTGTGTCGTGACGATCGACCTATCGGCCCAGAGCACGGGAGCGGCGGTGACGTCGGTCACCGGCCGCGGCGACGACTGCCTCTCGTCGGAGGAGACCTGGCTGTCCGCCGTGTCCGAGGCGGCCGCGAAGGACGCCGGCGTCTCTGCCGAACTGCTCGGCGAATACCTGCCGATGCTCGCCGCCGCGACCCTTGCGGGTCGGCGACCCCATCCTCGCGACCTCGATGCTGTCGGCGCACTGGGCCGACGAGCCGCCGAGCAGGGCATCGCGACCAGCAGAGTTGTCAACCTTTATCTGTCCGCGGCGTGGCGGCTGTGGCGGGAGCTTCCGAAACTCTCGCACTCCGATGACAGCGAGACCGTCCGTGCGGCCGAGGCCGTGCTGCGTGTCGTCGATGACGCGGTGGCGGCACTCGTGGAGGGCTACCAGGCGGCCCAGCGACAGATGATCCGGCGGGAGGTGTCCTTGCGTCGCGAACTCGTCGACGACCTGATTCGTGGCGATGCGGATGTCGCCGGCCTGCTGGAACGTGCCGAACCGTTCGGTCTGGATCTGGGTCAGCCGCACATGATCACCCTGGCAGCCCCGAGCCAGCGGCTGCCCGACAGCGAGATCGCCGTGAGTTCGCTCGAACGCACGATCCTCGACCACTTCGGCGACCGTGACGTTCTCGTGGCGAGCAAGGACGGGCTGCTCGTGGTCTTGTCGCCCGCAGTCCCAGCCCCGACTCGGCGCAGAGGAGCCGCAGCCGACGACCTAGCCACGCTCGTCCACCGCCGACTCGAGCAGCTCGCCGCCGGTTCTCCGTGGCGGGTGGCGTCTGGGCGTCCCTATCCCGGTGCCTACGGCGTCGCCCGGTCATATGAGGAGGCTCGGGAGGCGATCTCGCTCGCCAGCCGGCTGCGGCTCGACGCCTCCATCGTCCGTACCCGCGACTTCCTCGTCTACCGCGTTCTTGTGCGCGACCACGTGGCCATCAGAGACCTGGTTCAGGCGGTGCTCAGCCCGCTCCTCGACGCGCGTGGCGGTCCTGAACCTCTACTGGACACGCTGGAGGCCTACTTCGCGGCGGGTGAAGTCGCCACCGACGCGGCCCGACGACTGCACCTGTCCGTCCGCGCAGTCACATACCGATTGGACAGGGTGAAAGAGATCACGGGACACGACCCAGCCGATCCCACCGACCGGTTCACCCTGCACACAGCCGTCCTCGGAGCACGGCTGCTGGGCTGGCCCAGCACGGACGCCGTGACCGGCTGACCGTGCGCGCGCCCGCCCTGCCCGTTCGGGAACTCATGGCGTGCCCGACGGGCCTGCGGGGCCTGGACAGCCTGAACGGCACAGTGGATACAGGCTCAGCCCCCACCCGCGTTGCGCGACAACGTGACTACATCGACGTCCACCGACGCGCGCAACGTGTTCGTCACGTAGCAGAGACCCTCAGCGAGCCTGACCATCTCAGCCAATTCGTCGGCGTTCGGACCCCCCGCATCGACAGTGATTTGCATGGTGTCAAAACGACGACCCGCGTAGTGTCCCACCACATCGACTCGTAACCGCACGAGCGATACCTTCTGCTTCATGGCGCTGTGCACCAATGCCAGCGTGAAGCATGACGCCAAGGACGCGAGAAGCAGGTCAGTGGGCGTCGCCGCGCTCCCAGTACCGCCGTCCGTCTCCGGCTCGTCAACCGGAATGGTGAACACCCCCGCCGCTACGTCGCAGCGCAAGGGCCCAGGCTCCCAGGTCGAACTCACCCTTCGGGTGCTCACCTCAATCGCTCCCCGTTATGGCTCCACTTGCGTCATGGTGCCGTGACGATGCTGAGCGTGGGTTCGTGGTACTCATCGTTCGATCAGCGCTATATGCATCGGCTGGTGCGCCAGCCCCAGGTACTCCTCGACGTCACCGTAAGCGGACCAGCCGAGGTGCTCGAAGAACCGGACGTTCGCTACTTGGACATGGGCGATCATCCGACGGCCGCCGTGAGCACGTGCATGGGCAACGGCGAATCGCACCAGCGGCGCGCCGGCACTGCAGTTGCGGCAGTCGGCTAGCACCGCCAGACGGTCGCCCTTCCACAGCCCGATACGTTCGTCGAGCTGGTACAGGCGCACCGCACCGACCGCATGGTCGCCCCTGAGCGCGAGCACGCGGACAACGTCATCTCGCGCGTCGTAGGCATCGATGTCCGATTCGGCGAAGATTTCCTGCTCCTCGACGAATACGGCGTGCCGGATGCGGTGATGCAGGTCGCGCTGCTCATCGCTGCACACCTCGACGCATCTGACATCGTCGGCCGGATCGGAGTGCTCGCCGGTCAGTTCGCCGGCGGCGCGAACTGCATGCGCGAGCTTCACGACCCCACCTGCAAGGTGGGTATTTGGACGAGTTTCTGAAGACTGCCCATCGCCGAACAAGCCTGGCAGCGGGCACAACCCGCAGACACCATGCTGGCATCCATCCCGCGCAGCGCCATGTACGCGGACACCCGCCGATACACGGTGTCGGTATAGGCCGCCGACGGCGGCTGGGCGTCCTGCATAAGGCTCCCGGCGACCGGACGCAACGGCACCACGAACGGGTATACGCCCATGTCGATCGCCCGCCGACAACCGGCGACGGTGAGCTCGACGTCCTCGCCCATCCCGAGGATGACGTAGGTCGAGACCTGCCCTGAACCAAAGAGGGACACTGCCCGCTCCCACGCGGCGAAATAGCTTTCAATCCCGGTCCGCGCCTTCCCCGGCGCGACCCGGGCGAGCACCTGTGGGTCGAAGGTCTCCACATGGATGCCAACCGAGTCGATGCCCAGGTCATGCACCTCGTTGATGATGTCGAGGTTGTGCGGTGGCTCGAACTGCACTTCCACCGGGAGCCCAGAGCTGTCCTTGACGGCGCTGCCACATTTGGCGACGTACCTCGCGCCGCGGTCGACGCCTTTGGAGCTGCCGGTGGTCAGCGTGGCGTCGACAGCGCCGTCGAGAGTGCGCGCCGCAACGGCGACCTCGGCAAGTTGGGCGGGAGACTTCTTGACGATGGTGCGCCCAGCGGCGAGGGAAACTTCGATGCCGCAGAAGGTGCACTGATCCTGTGTCGCCCAGTAGGTACAGGTCTGCACCACTGTGCTGGCGAAGGAGTCCAAGTGCATCAGGCCGATCTGCCAGTAGGGCACACCGTCAGCCGTCGTCATGTCGTAGTACTTCGGCCGCGGTGCTCCATTCGCGGCAGCCAGTCGAGTCCCGTCGCGGTAGATGCCGTATCCCGCGTCCTCCCACTTGAGCACGTAGGGCGAGGCCTTCGCCTGCTCACTCATGGTCGGCACGGTCACGCCGACACCCTCGATCCAGAGCATCCCGGAATCGGCCGGGCCGGCGCCGCCCTTGCGTGTTTCCAGCTTCGCTTCGACCCGCAGACCCACACTCTGCAGCTCGATGAGCAGTTCGGCGAGTCCGGCGGAGACAGGCCGACCCTGCCCACCAACAGCGTCCCGCAGCCCGTCCTCGGCCGATGCGCGCTCCTGGACCACTTTCGTTCGGGTAGCGGTCATCGTGAACCATCCTCATCGGCTTGGCGCAGCTGCGTGGTCAACTCTCGCCAGCGGTAAGCACAGCCGGCGTCGAAGGCAGTCCGCTGATCGAAGCCGAGCGCTGACATCACCGACGCGGACGGGCACCGGGCCAGGACCATGGCCGGATCGGCAGCCGCGAGTTCCGCGACCGAACCGCACCGCCCTCGCAGCACATCCGCGACCTCGCAGACCAGCGTCACTGCAGCCTCGTACAGCGACGGATCCACCGTGACGAGCGGGTAGAGGCGACCCTCGGCAGCTCTCCACCGCGTCGCGTCGGGCAGTTCTGCATCCACGCGTCGCGCGCGCAGCTGCACCATCTCGTCAGGAATCTCGACTCCCAAGGACACGCCCGGCTCCGTCATGGCGTCTACTATAGTAAAGGGTTAGATCGCATGCTAGTAATGGTTGAGGCGACGTGCTGTCCGGACCGCCGCCTGACCGACGAGGAGGGCGGGAATGCCCAAGATCGCGGTCGTTGCCCTCGGGGGAAACGCGTTCACCCGCTCGGGGCAGAACGGCGCATACGAGCAGCAGCACCAAAACGCGCTGGCAATGGCGCGCAGTGTGCTCGCGATCCGCCGGGCGGGCTGGAGCGTCGTCCTCGTGCATGGCAACGGCCCGCAGGTAGGGAACCTGGCGATCCAGCAGGAGGAGGGCAGGCGTCTCGTGCCCGCCCAACCGCTGTTCTCCCTCGGTGCGATGACCCAGGGCGAGATCGGGAGCTTGCTCTGCCTGGCGTTGCGCGCGCTGGATGCCGACGTCGACGCCGTCGCGCTGATCACGCACGTCGTCGTCGCGGCTAACGATCCCGCCTTCGCCACGCCCACCAAGCCGATCGGCCCGTTCTTCTCGCATGCGCGTGCCGCGGACCTCGCCGTGGCGCGGGGTTGGTCCGTGGGTGAGGACTCCGGCCGCGGTTTTCGCCGATTGGTGCCATCACCGCAACCGGTCGAGGCGATCGAGACAGCCGCCATCAAGTCACTGGTCTCCGGCGGGAAGGTTGTCATCGCCGCCGGCGGCGGCGGCGTACCGGTTGCGCGCCGAAACGCGGGGTTGACCGGCGTCGAGGCCGTCATCGACAAGGACTACGTAGCCGGGCACCTGGCCACCGCACTCGACGCGCAGGCGCTGGTGTTCGTGACCGACGTGCGCCGACTGATGCTCGACTTCGGCACGTCCACCGAGCGGGCATTGGACGAGCTGGACGTGACGACGGCCGAACGCTATCTAGGCGAGGGCCACTTCCCGGCCGGAAGCATGGGACCGAAGGTGCACGCCGCGACCCAGTTCCTGCGTGCCGGCGGCGAGCTAACCGTCATCAGCACCGCGCAGTCCGCGGCTCTCACCCTCGACCCACCCGGCGACACCACCGGTACCGGCGCCGGCGACGTGCTCGGCACCCGAATCATGGCTACCAATCGCACGGCACGGATCACGTCATGACTACCGACCTGCGGATCTTCCACGACACCTACGTCGACTCGGTCATCCAACTGACAGCCAGCCGCGCGATGGGCGAACTCGCCGGCGTCGACTGGGCGGCAGCGGCGATGGCAACTCCCGCGAACCTCGAAACGCTTTCGGAAGAGGGGTTCCCCACCGCCGGCCTCGGCGCGGCCAACGATCTGTTCCTGGCCGTTCGAGGAGCGGACGAGGAATCGGTGCAGAACGCACTCGATGCGGGAACAGACACGCTGTTCGCCAGCCGCCAGCAGACGGCCGATCACGACGTCCGACGCGCACATCGCACGATCGAGCGGACGGTACGCGACCTGCCGGACACGAACGTCGCGATCGTGTCGGTGCCCGGTGGGTACGCCACGCTGGAGGCGCACGAGGCGCTCACCGCGGGCCTGGACGTCCTGCTGTTCAGCGACAATGTGCCGGTCTCGGACGAGATCGCACTCAAGGACCGGGCGGTACGGCTCGGTCGCCTGCTGATGGGCCCCGGTGCGGGAACGGCGATGCTGGGCGGCGTCGGCCTTGGCTTCACCAACATCGTGGCGGCCGGCCCGGTCGGCATCGTCGCCGCCGCCGGCACCGGAGCCCAGGAGTCGATGAGCCTGCTCGATCGCTGGGGCGTCGGCATCTCGAGCGTGATCGGGCTCGGCGGCCGCGACCTGTCCGACGCGGTTGACGGACGCATGGCCAAGGCCGCGATCGCCTCGCTCCGGGACGACCCAGCCACCAAGGTCATCCTCCTTGTGTCCAAGCCACCTGCCGAGCGCGTCGCGCAGGCCGTGCTCGCGGTAGCCGACGGCTTCCCGTTCGTCGCAGCGCTGGTCGGGGCGCCGCCAGACACCAATACGGCGGCAAGTGGGCTGCGGCCAGCGCGCACGCTGGAGGCCGGCGCACTGCACGTGCTCGACCTGCTCGGCGTGCGACGCCCCGATCTCGCCCTGGACCTGCCCGACCGCGTAGCAGAGGTATGCGAGCGTCTCGCGCCCGAGCGCACCCTGGTCCGTGGCCTGTTCTCCGGCGGGACGCTCTGCTCCGAGACGCTGGTCATCCTCGGCGATGCGCTCGGGCCGGTGTACTCCAACGTGCCGCTGTCTGAATCGCTGCGGGTGCCGGCACCGCCCGGAAGCCACATCTGCCTGGACCTCGGCGAGGAGGAATACACCATCGGCCGGCCGCATCCGATGATCGACCCGCAGGCCCGCGTCGAACTGCTCGACGAGCAGGGGCGAGACCACGACGTCGCCGTGATCGTGCTCGACGTCGTGCTCGGCCTCGGCTCGCACGAGGACCCGGCCGGTCAGCTCGCCCCCGCGTGTGCGCGCGCCGTCGACCAGGGCACTGCTGTCGTCGCGTACGTGTTGGGGACACATCAGGATCAGCAGGGATACGCGCGGCAGCGCGAGATCCTTATGGACGCTGGCTGCGTGGTCACCGAAACCGCCGCCCGCGCAGCGTTCGCGGCGGCAGCGATCGCCCGACGCGAGCCTTCGCTCGCCAGAGGCGAACTGTGAGCGCCAGGGAGATCGCGCTCGTCACCTACTCCACCAAGCCGCGGGGCGGCGTCGTGCACACCCTCGCCCTCGCGGAGGCGCTCACCGTTGCGGGCGTCGCCGTACACATCGTCACGCTCGCCGAGGCAGGCTCGGGATTCTTCCGGCACACCGACGTTCCCTACACGGTCGTGCCTACCCCGCCGCGCGCCGACACCCTGGAGCAGCGGGTCTTCGATGCGGTTGACGCCCTGGAAACGGGTCTGCGGTCCTTCGCGGACCGGTTCGCTCTCGTGCACGCGCAGGACTGCATCTCGGCACGGGCAGCGGCGCGTGTGCGCGATGCCGGACTCGGGCC